>Ga0164294_10000908_pt1 | contig 28012 bp, 20 predicted proteins | sample GEODES005metaG_FD_111479 | JGI IMG/M metagenome (GOLD analysis project Ga0164294, IMG submission 111479) | Oligotrophic lake water microbial communities from Sparkling Lake, Wisconsin, USA - GEODES005 metaG | ecosystem: Environmental > Aquatic > Freshwater > Lake | place: USA: Sparkling Lake...
GGCGAAGTCGCCCGCTTTGACCTGACCGACAAGGCCGGCAAAGTGGTGGTGGCCAAAGACAAGCGCGCCACCGCGCGCCACACCCGCGAGTTGGAACAGTCTGGCACCACGCACATCAGCGTGCCCGAAGACTTCCTGATTGGCCGCGTAGTGGCCCGAAATATCGTCGAAGCCGAAACCGGCGAGATCGTGGCCAAGGCCAACGAAGAGCTGACCGAAGCGCTGCTGAAAAAGCTGCGTTCATCCGGCATCAACGAACTGGCTTGTATTTACACCAACGAGTTGGACCAGGGCGCCTACATTTCGCAAACCCTGCGCACCGACGAGACGGTGGACGAGTTTGCTGCCCGCGTGGCCATCTACCGCATGATGCGCCCCGGCGAGCCGCCGACCGAAGACGCGGTGCAAGCGCTGTTCCAACGCCTGTTCTACAACCCGGATACCTACGACTTGTCGCGTGTTGGCCGCATGAAGTTCAACGCCAAAATGGGCCGCGCTGAGTCCACCGGCCCCATGGTGCTGACCAACGAAGACATCCTGTCTGTGGTCAAAATCCTGGTGGACTTGCGCAACGGCCGTGGTGATGTGGACGACATCGATCACTTGGGCAACCGCCGCGTGCGTTGCGTGGGCGAGCTGGCCGAGAACCAATACCGCACCGGTTTGGCACGGATCGAGAAAGCGGTGAAAGAGCGGCTGGGCCAGGCCGAGCAAGAGCCGCTGATGCCGCACGACCTGATCAACAGCAAGCCGATTTCTGCCGCACTCAAAGAGTTCTTTGGTGCTTCGCAGCTCAGCCAGTTCATGGACCAGACCAACCCCTTGTCCGAGATCACCCACAAGCGCCGCGTATCGGCGCTTGGCCCAGGCGGTTTGACGCGCGAGCGTGCCGGATTCGAAGTGCGCGACGTGCATGTGACCCATTACGGTCGCGTCTGCCCGATTGAGACACCCGAAGGCCCGAACATCGGTCTGATCAATTCGCTGGCTCTGTATGCGCGCTTGAACGAGTACGGTTTTATTGAGACTCCTTATCGCCGGGTGACCGACGGCAAGGTGACTATGGACATCGACTATTTGTCAGCTATCGAAGAAGGCAAATACGTGATTGCCCAGGCCAATGCGGCCCTGGACAAAGACGGCTTGCTGACAGGGGAGCTGGTTTCGGCGCGTGAAAAAGGCGAATCTATTCTGTGCGGTGCCGAGCGCGTGCAGTACATGGACGTGTCGCCCGCGCAGATCGTGTCGGTCGCGGCATCTTTGGTGCCCTTCCTTGAGCACGACGATGCGAATCGGGCGTTGATGGGTGCGAACATGCAGCGCCAGGCCGTGCCTGTGCTGCGTCCGGAGAAAGCCTTTGTGGGAACCGGTATTGAGCGCGTATCTGCCGTGGACTCAGGCACGGTAGTGACAGCCACGCGTGGTGGAGTGGTTGATTCGGTCGATGCCACCCGTGTCGTGATTCGCGTGAACGACGCTGAGGCGCAAGCCGGCGAAGTGGGCGTGGACATCTATAACCTGATCAAGTACCAGCGTTCGAACCAAAACACCAACATTCACCAGCGTCCCATTGTTAAGAAGGGAGACAAGCTTGACAAAGGTGACGTGATCGCCGACGGCGCCTCCACCGATCTGGGCGAGTTGGCATTGGGTCAAAACATGTTGGTGGCGTTTATGCCTTGGAACGGCTACAACTTCGAAGACTCAATTTTGATTAGTGAGCGGGTGGTGGCCGAAGACCGTTACACCTCCATTCACATCGAAGAACTTGTGGTGATGGCGCGTGACACCAAACTAGGCGCCGAAGAAATTACCCGTGACATTCCCAACCTGAGTGAGCAGCAGCTCAACCGTCTGGACGAATCAGGAATCATCTACGTGGGTGCAGAAGTGCAGCCCGGAGATACCCTCGTTGGCAAGGTCACCCCCAAGGGTGAAACCACGCTGACACCTGAAGAGAAGCTCTTGCGTGCCATCTTCGGCGAAAAAGCCAGCGACGTGAAAGACACTTCCCTGCGCGTGGACCAAGGCTCTCAGGGCACAGTGATCGATGTCCAGGTGTTTACCCGCGAAGGCATTACCCGCGACAAGCGTGCGCAGCAAATCATTGACGACGAGTTAAAGCGTTTCCGCCTTGACCTGAACGACCAGATCCGTATCGTGGAAGCCGACGCCTTTGACCGTATTGCCAAACTGCTTGATGGCAAGGCCGCCAACGGTGGCCCCCAAAAGCTGGCCAAGGGAACCAAGATCGACCGCGCCTACCTCGCTTCGGTGGAGAAATTCCATTGGTTCGATATCCGTCCGGCCGACGACGCAGTGGCGTCGCAGTTGGAAAGCATCAAGATATCGCTAGAGCAAACGCGCCACAGCTTTGATTTGTCGTTTGAAGAAAAACGCAAAAAACTCACCCAAGGCGACGAGTTGCCTGCGGGCGTGCTCAAGATGGTCAAGGTATACATTGCCGTCAAGCGCCGCCTGCAGCCCGGAGACAAGATGGCCGGTCGCCACGGCAACAAAGGTGTGGTCTCCAAGATCGTTCCCGTCGAAGACATGCCTTACATGGCCGACGGCACACCGTGCGACATCGTGCTCAATCCGCTGGGCGTGCCTTCGCGGATGAATGTGGGTCAGGTGCTGGAAGTGCATTTGGGCTGGGCCGCCAAGGGCCTGGGCCAACGCATCGGCGACATGCTGCAAGCGGAGACCAAGATGGCCGAAATGCGCCAGTTCCTGGATGCGCTGTATAACGGTTCGGGCCGGAAAGAGGATTTGGGTGCGCTCAGCGACGCCCAAATTCTGGAGATGGCGGCCAACCTGCAAGGCGGTGCAACCTTTGCAACGCCCGTGTTTGACGGCGCCACAGAAGAAGAAATTCGGGGCATGCTCAAACTGGCTTACCCAGACGAAGTGGCCAAGGCCAAGGGACTGACGGCGGCGCGAACCCAGGCACATTTGTTTGACGGCCGCACCGGTGATGCGTTTGAGCGCCCCACTACCGTAGGCTATATGCATGTCTTGAAGCTCCACCATCTGGTCGACGACAAGATGCATGCGCGCTCCACCGGGCCATACAGCCTGGTGACGCAACAGCCACTGGGCGGTAAAGCCCAGTTCGGTGGCCAGCGTTTTGGTGAGATGGAAGTGTGGGCTCTGGAAGCCTATGGCGCGTCCTACGTCTTGCAAGAGATGTTGACGGTCAAGTCCGATGACGTGCAGGGCCGTACCAAGGTCTACGAGAGCATCGTCAAGGGCGAGCATTCCATTGAGGCCGGTATGCCGGAATCGTTCAACGTGCTGGTCAAGGAAATCCGTTCCTTGGGCCTGGACATTGAGCTTGAGCGCTCCTGAGGTTTTGCGGGGCAGACCGCAGCGCGGCCTGCCCTCAACTGATTAATAAGGAATTTCCATGAAATCATTACTCGACCTGTTTAAGCAGTTCACGCCGGATGAGCACTTTGATGCCATCAAAATCGGCATGGCCTCGCCCGAGAAAATCCGCTCTTGGTCTTTTGGCGAAGTCAAAAAGCCCGAGACCATCAACTACCGCACCTTCAAGCCCGAGCGTGACGGTCTGTTTTGCGCCAAGATTTTTGGCCCCATCAAAGACTACGAATGCCTGTGCGGCAAGTACAAGCGCCTCAAGCACCGTGGCGTGATTTGCGAGAAGTGCGGCGTTGAAGTCACCCAAACCAAGGTGCGCCGCGAGCGTATGGGCCACATTGACCTGGCCGCACCTTGCGCCCACATCTGGTTCCTGAAATCCCTGCCCAGCCGCTTGGGCCTGGTGCTGGACATGACACTGCGCGATATTGAGCGCGTGCTTTACTTTGAAGCCTATGTGGTGACCGAACCCGGCATGACACCGCTGAAGAAATTCAGCATCATGACCGAGGACGATTTCGACGCCAAGTCCAAAGAGTATGGCGACGAGTTCCAGGCCAAGATGGGCGCCGAAGGCATCAAGGACTTGCTGCAAAGCATCGACATTGAGGGCTCGATTGAGCGCCTGCGCAACGACCTTACCGGCTCCGAGCTGAAGATTAAGAAGAACTCCAAGCGCCTCAAAGTGCTTGAAGCCTTCAAGAAATCGGGCATCAAGCCCGAGTGGATGGTGCTCGAAGTGCTGCCCGTGCTGCCGCCCGATTTGCGCCCGCTGGTGCCCCTGGACGGTGGCCGTTTCGCCACTTCTGATTTGAACGATTTGTACCGCCGCGTCATCAACCGCAACAGCCGCCTGCGCCGTTTGCTCGAACTCAAAGCGCCCGAGATCATTGCCCGCAACGAGAAGCGCATGCTGCAAGAGTCCGTGGACTCGCTGCTCGACAACGGCCGCCGTGGCAAAGCCATGACCGGTGCCAACAAGCGCGCGCTCAAGTCGCTGGCCGACATGATCAAAGGCAAGTCGGGTCGTTTCCGCCAGAACTTGCTGGGCAAGCGCGTGGACTACTCGGGTCGCTCGGTGATTACCGTGGGCCCGACCCTCAAACTGCACCAGTGCGGTTTGCCCAAGCTGATGGCGCTGGAATTGTTCAAGCCCTTCATCTTTGCACGCCTGGAAGCCATGGGCATTGCCACCACCATCAAGGCGGCCAAGAAGGAAGTCGAATCTGGCACGCCGGTGGTGTGGGACATTCTGGAAGAGGTCATCAAAGAGCACCCCATCATGCTCAACCGTGCGCCTACGCTGCACCGCCTGGGCATTCAGGCTTTTGAGCCCATCCTTATTGAAGGCAAAGCCATTCAGTTGCACCCGCTCGTCTGCTCGGCCTTTAACGCCGACTTCGACGGTGACCAAATGGCGGTTCACGTGCCCCTGTCGGTAGAAGCACAAATGGAAGCCCGCACGCTGATGCTGGCCTCCAACAACGTGCTGTTCCCCGCCAACGGCGAGCCGTCCATTGTGCCCTCGCAAGACGTGGTGCTGGGCTTGTACTACACCACCCGCGAGCGCATCAATGGCAAGGGCGAAGGCCTGATCTTCTCTGACACCGGCGAAGTGCAGCGCGCGTTTGACGCGGGCGAAGTCGAACTCAACTCGCGCATCAACGTGCGTTTGACCGAGTACACCAAAGACAAGAACTCTGGCGAATTCGTGCCTTCGACCAAGTTGTGGGAAACCACGGCCGGACGTGCACTGTTGTCGGAAATTTTGCCCAAGGGCCTGCCTTTTGCTAACCTGAACAAGGCGCTGAAAAAGAAGGAAATTTCCAAGCTCATCAACGTGTCTTTCCGCAAGTGCGGCTTGAAAGAGACCGTGGTGTTTGCCGACAAGTTGCTGCAAGCGGGTTTCCGCCTGGCAACCAAGGCCGGCATTTCGATCTGTATCGATGACATGCTGGTCCCGTTTGAGAAGCATGAAATCATCCGGCGCGCCCAAACCGAAGTCAAAGAGATCGAGAAGCAATACGTCTCCGGTCTGGTGACCTCTGGCGAGCGCTACAACAAGGTGGTGGACATCTGGGGCAAGTCGGGCGACGAAGTGTCCAAGGTGATGATGGCCAAGCTCTCCAAAGAGCAGGTGATTGACCGCCACGGCAATGAAGTGACGCAAGAGTCCTTCAACTCCATCTATATGATGGCCGACTCCGGCGCGCGCGGTTCTGCCGCCCAGATTCGCCAAGTGGCCGGTATGCGCGGATTGATGGCCAAGCCTGACGGCTCCATCATTGAGACGCCGATTACCGCCAACTTCCGCGAGGGCCTGAACGTATTGGAGTACTTCATCTCCACCCACGGCGCACGCAAAGGCTTGGCTGACACGGCGCTCAAGACAGCCAACTCCGGCTACCTGACACGCCGTCTGGTGGACGTGACGCAAGACCTGGTGGTTACCGAACTTGACTGCGGCACACACCACGGGTACCTGATGCGCGCCATTGTCGAAGGCGGCGAGGTGATTGAGTCCTTGCGGGACCGGATTTTGGGCCGCACGGTGGCTGAGGAAGTGTTGCATCCTGAAAACCGCTCGGTCGTGGCACCCGCTGGCACCATGCTGGATGAAGACATGATCGAAGAGCTCGAAGCCCACGGCGTCGACGAGGTCAAGGTGCGCACTGCGCTGACCTGTGAAACCCGCTTTGGTATTTGCGCCAAGTGCTATGGCCGCGATTTGGGCCGTGGCGGCCTGATCAACCACGGCGAAGCTGTCGGTGTGATCGCCGCCCAGTCGATTGGCGAACCAGGCACCCAGCTGACCATGCGTACCTTCCACATCGGTGGTGCAGCATCGCGCGCAGCTATTGCGTCCAGCGTGGAGGCCAAGTCCAGCGGCAATATTGGCTTTAACGCCACCATGCGCTATGTGACCAATAGCAAGGGCGAGTTGGTGGTGATCTCCCGCTCGGGTGAAATCGTCATTCAGGACGAGCATGGCCGCGAGCGCGAACGCCACAAAGTGCCCTACGGCGCCGTACTCAGCGTCAAAGCCGACCAGTCCATCAAGGCCGGCGCGATTTTGGCCAACTGGGACCCATTGACCCGCCCCATCATTACCGAGTTCGCCGGACGGGCGCATTTTGAGAACGTGGAAGAGGGCCTGACCGTGGCCCGCCAGGTCGACGAGGTCACCGGCCTGGCCACCCTGGTGGTGATCGATCCCAAGCGCCGTGGTGCGGCCAAGATCGTGCGTCCGCAGGTCAAACTGATCGACGCGGCCGGCAAGGAAGTCAAGATTCCTGGAACGGACCATGCAGTGACGATCGGCTTCCCCATCGGCGCCTTGGTGCAGGTACGTGACGGCCAGGACGTGGGTCCGGGCGAGGTGCTGGCGCGTATCCCCATCGAAGGCCAGAAAACCCGCGACATTACCGGCGGTCTGCCGCGTGTGGCCGAGTTGTTCGAAGCCCGCTCGCCCAAAGACAAGGGCGTGTTGGCCGAGGCCACAGGCACCATTTCTTTCGGCAAGGAAACCAAGGGCAAAGTGCGCTTGCAGATTACCGACCCCGAAGGCAAGGTCTGGGAAGAGCTGGTGCCCAAGGAAAAGAACATCCTGGTGCACGAAGGCCAAGTGGTGAACAAGGGCGAGAGCGTGGTGGACGGCCCCGCCGACCCCCAGGACATCTTGCGCCTTCTGGGCTCGGAAGAGCTGGCCCGCTACATCGTTGACGAAGTGCAGGACGTCTACCGCCTCCAAGGCGTGAAGATCAACGACAAGCACATTGAAGTGATCGTGCGCCAGATGCTGCGTCGCGTGGTGGTGGAAGCCGCAGGCGACTCGGGTTACATCAACGGCGAACAGGTCGAGCGCTCCGAGATGCTCAACACCAACGACCGTCTGCGCGCTGAGGACAAAATCCCGGCCACGTTCACCAACTTGCTGCTCGGTATCACCAAAGCGTCCTTGTCCACCGACAGCTTCATCAGCGCGGCTTCCTTCCAGGAAACCACCCGCGTGCTGACCGAAGCGGCCATCATGGGCAAACGCGACGAGCTACGTGGCTTGAAGGAGAACGTGATCGTCGGTCGCCTGATCCCTGCAGGCACCGGCATGGCGTACCATGAAGCCCGGCTGGTGCGCGAGCAAATGGACGACTCGGAACGCCGCGCGATCGCCGAAGCGGATGCCGCCGAGTTGGCAGCTAACGCCGATACCGAGGAAGTGTCTTCCGAAGAAGGCGGCGCCACGGACTAAGTCTGCCGCCTGCGATGGCGCACTACCCCAGGCCTTTTCTCCAAAGGCTTGGGGTTTTTTTTTGAAAATGTAGGGCATGGAAAACTCTTTGTCGCTGTGGATCGCGTTCGCGCTTGCCGTTTTTTGGTCTGTGGGTGTACACAACCGTTTAATGCGTTTGCGCGCGGCGGTGTGGGATGCGGCTGCGTCTTTCGAGCGCCAAATGCAATTGCTAATGGGACTTTGCAAAGAGGTCCTGTTAGAACGAGATACTTCCGACCCGGGCGTTGATGCGCTGGCCATGGCGGTACAGACCATGGCGCAGTCCATGAAGAGCGCAAAGCAAGCCAAAGCTGCTGCCCCCGGCTATTGCGCTGCCATGGGTGCGCCCTGGGGTCAGATGCAGCAGACGGGTCAGGCTATCTTTTTTGTTACCGAGGGCGTGGTGGAACCGCAGTCCGGCGCGACGAATGCGTTACTCTGGAGCGATGGGTGCACCAAGGCGAACTTCGCTAAAGCCGCAGCGACACTAGCGGTGGCCGACTACAACGCAGCCCTAAGGCAGGCGCCGGCCTGCTGGGTGGCGGGGTTTATGGGTTTTTACCCGCTCGCACCACTGGCATGAACCCATGGCCCTGACCCACGAACCGACAGCCCTGTGGCGCCAATTGCAAGCTACCGCAGGCGTTATCGCCGCCGTGCGCAGGGGGGTGTCTGGCACGGCGGCGCTGGACGCCGTGGGACCGGGCTTGCGCCCGGGGGTTCAGTCTTTGGCGTTTTATGTTTGGCGCAACCTCGGGCGGGCCCAGGCGCTGCGCTCGGCACTGGTTAGCCGTGCTCCTGCGCCAGCCACCGACGCGCTCTTGTGCGTAGCCTTGGCCCTGTTGTGGAACCCGGATGATTCGCCTTATGACGCCTTTACGCTGGTCAACCAAGCCGTGGAGGCGCTCAAGCGCAATCCGCAGTGGCGCGCACAGGCAAATTTTGTGAATGCCTGCTTGCGGCGGTTTTTGCGTGAAAGGGCAGAGTTGCTGGCTGCGATAGACGGGGACTTGGAGGCGCTGTGGAACCACCCGCGCTGGTGGATTGAGCGCGTGCGTAGAGACCACCCGCAGCACTGGCAGACGGTGCTCAGAGCGGCCAACGCCCACGCGCCTATGACGCTGCGTGTCAATCTGCGCCGCTGCTCTGCCCAGGACTACATGCTGCATTTGCAGTCGGCCGGCATAGCTGCGCACCAGGGGGAGGGCGCAGTGGTGGTTTTGGAGCGCGCGGTGCCAGTGACCCAGCTGCCAGGGTTTGGCGAAGGCTGGGTGGCCGTTCAGGATGCGGCGGCGCAGTGGGCAGCGCCCCTGCTTTTGCAAGGTTTGGGGCCCTGTCCGCGCCTGTTGGATGCCTGCGCCGCGCCCGGTGGAAAGACGGCGCACCTGCTCGAAGCGTCCGATGCCAGTGTGGTGGCCTTGGAGATTGACGGCACGCGGCTGCAACGTATTCATGACAACCTGCAGCGATTGGGTCTGCAAGCACAGGTGATTCAGGGCGACGCCGCACGGCCCCAGGATTGGTGGGATGGCGCGGTTTTCGACGGTATTTTGCTGGACGCACCCTGCACCGCTTCGGGCATTGTTCGGCGCCACCCCGACATACGCTGGTTGCGCAGAGAGTCCGATCGCGGGCAGCTCGCAGCCCTGCAAAGCCAAATTCTCCAGGCGCTGTGGCCCTTGCTACGCATCGGCGGGCGCATGGTTTACTGCACGTGTTCGATTTTTCGGGCCGAGGGCGAACAACAGATAGACAGCTTTCTGGCGCGCCACACCGATGCCAGGCTCTGCCCCTCACCGGGGCATTTGCTGCCGGGTGGCGGTGGAGCTGATTGCGGCGTGTACGACAATTCAACCCATGACCACGACGGTTTCTACTATGCATTGCTGGAAAAACACGCTGCTTAAACGCCGGCTGTGCTGGCTTGGCGTGCTTGCGTGGCTACTGGCTACACCTTGGGCCATGGCCCAAAACGCCACTGAAATCAACCTGCTGCGCGCAGAGCGGGTCGCCAGCGAGGTCTTGGTTTCGGCGACCGTCTCATTCGAGTTGCCAGCAGTGGTGGAGGACGCCTTAATCAAGGGCGTGCCGATGTTCTTTCTGGTAGAGGCTGATTTGCTGCAGGAGCGCTGGTATTGGTCCGATAAGAAAATTGCCAGCGCCCAGCGCCAGTTGCGACTGGCTTACCAGCCTTTGACACGGCGCTGGCGTCTGAACGCCACCTCCGGGGCGGGGGGTGACAGCTCGCAGGGCCAGGCGCTGAGCCAAAGCTTCGAGACCTTGGCCCAGGCGATGGCCGTGGTGCGGCAGATTTCCCAGTGGAAGATTGGGGACCTGGCCGACTCTGAGCCACTGGCTAAGCTCAAGGTCGAGTTCCGGTTCCGTCTGGACCTGGGCCAGTTGCCGCGCCCCTTTCAGATTGGCACGATTGGCCAGTCCGAATGGGATATCCAGGCTGTCGGGCGGGTGCCGCTGCGCAGTGAGGCGGCCAGATGACGGCGACGCAGCCCGCCTCTGCGCAAGCGCGCCCCTTGGCGGCGGGAAACGCACGGTTTATGCGCCGCGCGGTGGCGGTGGGCGCTGCGCTCATGGTGGTGATTGGCCTTGTACTGTTGTACCTGCTTATCCAGGCGACCAACAACCGGGAGATGTACGAACAAAATTACGCTCGGCTTTTTACGATCAACATGGTGGTGGCTGCGTTCCTGGTGGTGGGCATTACCTGGGTCGGTGTGCGATTGTTCATGCGCGTGCGCCAGGGGCGTTTTGGTAGCCGCTTGTTGCTCAAAATTGCCACCATCTTTGCGCTGGTCGGGGTTGCACCCGGCCTGCTGATCTATGTGGTGTCTTACCAATTTGTATCGCGGTCTATTGAGACCTGGTTTGATGTCAAGGTAGAGGGCGCATTGGAAGCCGGTCTGGGCCTTGGCCGCGTCACCTTGGACACCCTGTCAAGCGACCTGGCGAGCAAGGCCCGTTTGGCGGCAACCCAACTCTCCGATGGCGCAGACCCCACACCAGAGCTTGCCCTGGCGCGGGTGATGGAGCAACTCGGTGCGGGCGAGGCCACGCTATGGAGCGCCAGCGGCAAGCTGATTGCCAGCGTGGGGCCTATCGGATTGCAGCTCAGCCCAGATCGGCCCAGCACCAGCCAATTCCGTGCTGCGCGCGCCGAGCGCTCGCTGGACTGGGTGGAGGGGCTTGACGAGGGCGGACCGGCCAGGCTGGGCAGCCCGCAGGTCAAAGCATTGGTACCCATTGCCAGCGCCAGCGTGGGTTTGGCAGCCGAGCAACGGTTTTTGCTGGTGCAGCGCGCCTTGCCTGCAAGCTTTGTCGCTAATGCGCTGGCCGTAGCCAGTGCCAATCGAGAGTACCAAGAGCGTGCCTTGGCGCGCGAGGGGCTCAAACGCATGTACATCGGCACGCTGACATTGAGCCTGTTTTTGGCCGTTTTTGGTGCGATCTTGCTCGCCATTATTCTGGGCAACCAAATTGCCCGACCTTTGCTGGTGCTTACCGAGGGTGTCAGCCAGGTCGCTGCGGGCGATTTGACGCCCAAACTGGCAATGCAAACCAAAGACGAGCTCGGCGGCCTGACGCGTGCATTTGCCTCCATGACGCAGCAACTCGCAGATGCACGCCAGACGGTGCAAGGCAGCATGGCGCAAGTCGACTCCGCACGTGCGCATTTGCAGACGATTTTGGACAATTTGACGGCCGGCGTTCTGGTGCTCAACGCGGACGGCAGCGTGCGTTCGGCCAACCCTGGGGCCGCGCGGATTTTGGGTGTACATGCGCAAAACTTTGGCGGTGCGACTTTGCGCGAGATGCCGGGGCTCGAAGCCCTCGGGCTGGGCGTTCAACAGCAGTTTTCTGAGTTTTTGGGCCGTCGACTTGAACGCCAAAACGACCATTGGCAGCACTCCTTCGAACTGGGCGGTGAGGGCCAAACCGTGGACGCGGACTCAGGGCGTGCCATCACTTTGGTGGCGCGTGGCGCGATCTTGCCCGACCAAACACGTCTCCTAGTGTTTGACGACATCTCTGAGATCGTCTCGGCGCAGCGCGCACAGGCTTGGGGCGAGGTGGCGCGCCGCTTGGCCCACGAGATCAAAAATCCACTCACCCCCATCCAGCTTTCTGCCGAGCGGCTGGAGATGAAACTCGCGGGCAAGCTGCAAGCGCCAGAGCTGGTGATTTTGACCAAGTCGGTGAAAACCATCGTCGAGCAAGTCGACGCCATGAAGCGCCTGGTCAATGACTTCCGTGAATATGCGCGCTTGCCTGCGGCGGTGCTGGCACCGGTCGACCTGAATAAACTGGTCGCCGACGTGATGCACCTGTACGAAGTAACGGCCATACCGATTGCGCTGCAGCTGGACCACCAGATTCCTCCTGTCATGGGTGACGCGCAACAGCTGCGCCAGGTGATGCACAACCTGCTGCAAAACGGGCAAGACGCCACCGAGCAGCACCTCGCCACACAATCCCCGCCTGGCATACCCGCAAACCACGGCATGGTGTTGCGAACCCAGAGCATGCCCAATGGCCGGGTGCGCTTGTCGGTGCTGGACCAGGGCGGGGGATTTCCCGAGCACATCCTCAAGCGCGCTTTTGAGCCCTATGTCACCACCAAGCAGCGCGGCACCGGTTTGGGTTTGGCGGTGGTGAAGAAGATCGCCGACGACCACGCCTCGCGCATTGAGATCAGCAACCGTATCCAAGATGGCAACGTCTTTGGCGCCCAGGTGTCGCTATCATTGGCCGCAGCAGGCGCCCCGGGCACCCTGTCAACCGCATTACCGGACAACGCATAAATCATGGCAAACATATTGGTGGTTGACGATGAACATGGCATCAGAGACTTGCTGTGGGAAATCCTGAATGACGAAGGGCACTCGGTCGAGCTGGCCGAGAACGCAGCCCAAGCGCGGGCAGCACGGCTGCGCGAGCGCCCCGACCTGGTTTTGCTTGATATTTGGATGCCCGACACCGACGGCGTCACCTTGCTCAAAGAATGGGCCGCCAGTGGCGCGCTCAGCATGCCCGTCATCATGATGAGCGGCCACGCCACCATTGAAACCGCAGTCGAAGCCACAAAAATCGGCGCGATGGCGTTTTTGGAAAAGCCTGTCACGCTGCAAAAATTGCTCAAAGCGGTTGAGCAAGGTCTTGCACGCGGCAAACCATCCGACGACGACGAGCGTGGCAAGCGCAGCTCTTGGAGCACCGCAGCACCTGAGGGATTAAAAACGTCCCAAGACCTCGCCGTGCCGGCGGATCAAGACCAAGGCCTGCCTGCGGATTTCGACATGGACCGCCCTTTGCGCGATGCGCGTGACGCTTTTGAGCGCGCGTATTTCGAGTTTCACCTGGCGCGCGAAGCTGGCTCCATGACCCGCGTGGCCGAAAAAACCGGCTTAGAGCGCACCCACCTGTACCGCAAGCTCAAGCAGCTCGGGGTGGATGTGTCGCGCGGCAAGCGCCACCAGCCCATCTAGTCCTGGTTGTAGATCGACACGCCCTGCCGGCGTGCCGCGCCGGATTGCACCAGTTGCTCCATCAACCCGCTCACCCGCTCATCGACCTCGTCTTGCGTCGGCTGCTGCCCCAAGATGCTGCGCAAATAGGGCGTGGAGCCCGCCCAGTGGGCCAAAGCTGCGGCCGTGGTTTCTTGCAATTCCAGCAGCTTGAACTTCAGCAGCACCTTGGCTGCGTAGTTGCGATGGCGCTCGGGGTTACGCACAAAATAGTTCAGTCGCGCGCGCGCTGTGGCCAATGCCGTGGTCACGTCGTGAAACACACTTCCGTGGCCGGGGATCACCGTTGTGGCCCCCAACGACTCGATCAGGTCCAGCGTGTCGGACACGCAGCCAAAGGCGTCGACGCCGTCGAGCTCGGGAAACACGACGCCAAAGCCGTTTTCCCAAAGGGCATCGGCAGAAATCAAGATGCGTAGAGCCGGCTCAAACAGCACTACCGAATGCGGGTCGTGACCCGGCGCGGCGTGGATCTGCCAATGCTGCGTCCCCATGCGCAGCTCCTGGCCCGGAATCAGCAAGCCCTGGTACGCAAAGCGCGGGCAGCTTTGCCCGGTGGCCTCAAAGGTCAGCTCCTGCACCGACCAGTGCGTCACCGCTTGCGCATGGCCGGGGGGAATCAAGGTGCAAATCCCGGGGTAATTCGCTTGCAAAGCTGCGTTTCCACCGCAGTGGTCGCTGTGCAAGTGGGTGTTGATCAATTGCGTGAGCTGGTCGCCGTTGAGGGCCGACGCCACCAAAGCCAGGGTTTGTGCGCTGTGGCTGCAGTAGCCGCTATCGACCAGGGTGGCTGCGCCTTTACCGTCCCGGATAAGGGTGTTATTTGACGATAGCCATCCTCTTTGCAGCACCTGCACCCCGGGGGCGAGCGGCACAGGCACGGGTGCTTGAAGGCGGGGCGGTAAGGACATGGTGGGACTACGCGGGGTTGAAAGTGGGGCCTTGAGTCTAGTATTTGCCCGGAACCTAGGGAAAACCCTTATAGTCGGGGCATGAATTGGATTGCGACTTGGTTTTCTGAACTGGCTTACGCCGTGCAAGCCTTATTGCGTCCGGAGTTTGGCCACGACAGCGCGGGGCATGGGCAGGGGACGGCATCGGGTCGTCGGATTCCGATCCGCGCCCTGGGCCCGCACCACCGCAGCGCCGTATTGGGACACTTGCTGGCCCTGGAGCCGCAGGACCGGTACTTGCGCTTTGGCTATGCGGCACAAGACGCACAAATTGCCAATTACGTGGCCGGACTGGACTTTGCGCGCGACCAGATTTTTGGTATCTACAACCGGGGTTTGCGCTTGGTGGCGGTTGCGCACTTGGCGTATGCCAAGGATCCCCGGGCCGATCGCTGCGCGGAGTTTGGAGTCTCGGTACTGCCCCAGTGCCGTGGCCAGGGCATGGGATCTCAATTGTTTGCACGCGCCCAGGTGCATGCCAGAAACGACCGTATCGCTCTGCTGTTTATCCATGCTTTGAGCGAAAACAATGCAATGCTCAAAATTGCGCGCGACGCCGGAGCTACGGTCGAGCGCTTTGGGTCCGAGTCAGACGCCTATTTGCAATTGCCCACGCCTACGCTGCAGTCGCGCATGAGCGAAGCCGTGGACGATCAAATCGCCCTGACGGACTACCGTCTCAAGGTTCAGGCCAAGCAGTTTTGGGAAATACTGGCCGGCATTCAAGAGGTGCGAAAGGCTGTCAGGGCCTCACACGGGCAGTCCGCCTCCTGACCCTTGCGTGCCGCTGCGCCGGAGCCCGGGACGATGGGCTATCCTAGAGGCTCCGCAAAAACGGCAGTACCTGCCCCCCGCCAGTGTCAGACCCACACCCCGCGCAACAAGCTGAAAAAGAAGATAAGCGAACGTTTCTCCAGCGTTTAGCCGAATTTATCCATCCCGGCCCGGATTCTGCGGCCGAGTTGATCGAGACCCTGGCGGAAGCCGAAGACAACAAAATCATCGGCGCCCAATCGCGCGCCATGATCGAGGGCGTGATCCGCATGGCCGACAAGACCGCCGGCGATGTCATGGTGGCGGCCACGCGGATGGACTTGATCAATATTCAGGCACCCATGGACGAGTTGTTGTACACCGTGATCGACACGGCGCACTCGCGCTTCCCGGTGTTTGAAGGCGAGCGGGAAAACATCATTGGCATCTTGATGGCCAAAGACCTGCTCAAACTCCAACGTGCGCCCGAACTCAACATCCGCGCCCTGCTGCGCCCCGCCGTATTTGTGCCGGAAACCAAAGGCCTCAATGATTTGTTGCGCGATTTTCGCGGCTACCGCAACCACCTGGCGATCGTCATTGACGAGTTCGGCCGGGTGGCGGGCTTGATCACGATTGAAGACGTGTTGGAAGAAATCGTCGGCGAAATCGAGGACGAGTTTGATATCGAAGACGACGAGGGCGATATTTTTGCCCTACCGGACCAAACCTTTCGCGTCAATGGCGACGCCTCCATCGAGCGCATTGCGACGGCGTTTGCCGTGGACTTCCAGGGCCTACAAGACGCCGACGATTTCGACACCATTGGTGGCTTGGTGGCGCATGAAATGGGCCACGTGCCCAAGCGGGGTGAGCGCCATGTGCTCGCCGGCCTGGAGTTTGTGGTGCTGCATACCAAGGGCGGTGCCGTGCGCTGGTTCAAAGTGTCTGCGCTGGCGACTGCGCCCAAGGCGTGACCGCGCCCTGGTCGGCCATGGGCCTGCCGCGCACCGTGCTCGGCCCGGCGCAGCGTCGCTTGGGCTTTGTCGGATACAGCATCCTGGTGCTGGCCGGTGCGCTCCATGCGGCCAGCATCGCCTGGCCCTTCGCGCATTTTTTCTCGCCAGGACAAACCGTGTGGTTTTTGCAAATTGCGGCGATGTTGGTTTTAGCGCATGCCTTGCGGCGAACGCGCAGCGCGCGGGAGGCGTTTTTCGTCGGACTTGTTTTTGGCGCGAGCCTGCTGGGTGCGACCTTTTGGTGGCTTTTTGTCGCACTGCACACCTACGGCGGCTTGGACCCGGTCTTGGCCGTTGCCGCCGTACTTGCGCTGGCGCTTTTATTGGCTCTGTATGTGGGTCTGGCCTGCGCCGCCTGGCGCGCGTGGTTTGTCGGCACCGGCGTGGCGGGCGCTGCAGCTTTTGGCGCGCTGTGGATGGTGTCTGAAATGGCACGCGGCACCTGGCTGACGGGGTTTGCTTGGGGTGCGGGCGGCTATTCGCACCTGAGCGGGCCCTTGTCGGTCTATGCGCCCTGGGTGGGGGTTTACGGCCTGGGCGGCTTGTCGGCGGGCTTGGCCATGGCCGCGGTGCTCTGGTCGAGCCCCAGCCGCGACGCTCAGCCCGGCGCTGGACAGCACCGGATGGTGCGCTCGCTGGCGCTGGTAGCCGTCTTGTGGGTCCCCTACGCCACCCAGGACGCCTGGAATGGTTGGAGCCGTAGCAGCGGTGCGTTGTCGGTGACTTTGTTGCAAGGCAATATTGCGCAAAATGAAAAGTTTGAGCCCGCTACCGGCGTGGCCCGCTCGTTGGACTGGTACCGCGAACAGCTGTTGGCGGCCACCACCAGCTTGGTCGTTGCGCCCGAGACGGCCTTGCCGGTGCTGCCGCAGGACCTGCCAGAGGGCTACTTGAGCGGCTTAAAGGCAGGTTTGGCCGCATCTGGCCGGTCGGCCATCGTGGGTCTGCCGCTGGGAGACGAAAGACAGGGTTACAGCAACTCGGTACTGGCCTTGGTGCCAGGGGCAGCGCAAGACCTGCGCTACGACAAGCACCATCTGGTGCCGTTTGGCGAATTCATTCCACCGGCTTTTCGGTGGTTTACCGACCTGATGCACATTCCCCTGGGGGACTTTCAGCGAGGCGCTCTGGGCCAAGCATCGTTTGCCGTGCAGGGCCAGCGTTTGGCTGCCAATGTTTGCTACGAGGATTTGTTTGGCGAAGAGCTGGCCACGCGCTTTGGCGAGTCGGCGCTGGCGCCCACGGTATTTGTCAACGTCAGCAACCTGGGATGGTTTGGCGACACCGTCGCCATCGACCAGCACCTCAATATTTCACGCATGCGCGCGTTGGAGTTTCAGCGGCCTTTTGTGCGCGCGACCAATACCGGCGCAACGGTCATTCTGAACCACCAGGGGCAGGTCCAGGCGTCAATGCCCCGCTTTACGGCGGGAGCGCTGGTGGGCGAGGTGCAGGGCCACGAGGGGCTGACGCCTTTTGCCTGGTGGGCTTCACGCTGGGGCCTGTGGCCCTTGTGGCTCGTCGCCCTGGCGGTGTTGGCGCTGGCCCGCAGGTCGCAGCGCCGGGCGGCTAAATCGCTGCTCCTGGGCCTGTAGGTTGGGGCGCTAGGCGGGTGTTGCAGGGCCCATGCGTACCAGGCGACCCGGGCGCGCAGGCGTGATCGTGCCCTGTGCTTGCACTTGTTCGCCGGCCACCCAGGTGGTTACGTACCCGCTTGCGCGTTGCACAAACCGCCGCCCGCCCGCCGGCAAGTCGCGCACCACGGCGGGCAAGGGCAGTCCGATCCGGGCGGGGTCGATGGCATTGAGGTCGGCGCGCAGACCCACCGCGATCACGCCCCGATCATTCAGGCCCAGGTAGCGCGCGTTGCGCCGCGTCATCATTTCCACCGCCTGCGCCAGGGGCATGGCCTGCGCGCCACTCTGCGCCACCCAGTGGCTGAGCATGAAGGTGCTGAAGCTGGCATCACACACCGTGCCCACATGGGCTCCGGCGTCGCTCAGCCCGCTCAGAGCGCGCGGGTGGTCCAGCATGGTGCGGACCGTGGCCAGCGAGCCGTCGTTGTAGTTGAAGATGGGGAAGTAGACCAAGCCGTCGCCGCCGTTTGCGCAAAGGTAGTCGTAAAGCGACTCCAGTGCCGAAGTGCCAGCTTGGCGCGCCCGTACGTAAAAGCTGTGTACCACGGCGGGCGCGTAGTCAGGCTGCTGGCCCAGCGGGAACATGCGGGCACTGATGCGCTCGATCTGGCCCAGCAAAATGTCCACCAGTGGCGGGACTGCGCTGCCGTCCCCGGCCAGAGGTTGCGACTTTTCCGCCAGGATGCGGGCCTTGCGTGCTGGCTCGCGCAGCGCCGCAGCGCGCTCTGCCAAGGGCAGGTGTGCCAGCTCTTTGTATCCGGGAAAGCCCATAAAGGGGTGAAAATTGGCGTCCAGACCCGTGATCACGCCAATGCCACGCGCGGCGGTTTGAAGGTACAAGGGCAAGCCCGCGCGCACCGCCGCCTCGACCCGAGCCTGGATCTGGTGGAACTGTTCGCCGCCCGGGTCGCGCTGCAGCCAGGTCAAAGAGAGCGGCCGACCACTGGCCCGCGCCAGTGTCTCCACCAGGTCGAACTCGGCGTCGAAATCGCCTGGCCCGTGCAGCAGGTTGTAGTCACTCACTACTTGCACCACACCGTGGCTCAAGCCCTCAAATGCACGGGCCAGGCCCGTGAGCTCTTGGGCGCTGGCATTGGCCGCCGGCGTGTCCTTTCCCTCAGATGTGCGGTGGTTGTCGCTGCGCCCCGTGCTCAGGCCCGCGGCCCCGGCCTTGAGCGCTTCACGCAGCAAGGCGCGCATATCGTCAATGTCTTCGGCCGTGGCTGCGGTGTGGGCCAGGGCGCGCTCGCCCATCACATACATCCGCAAGGGGTCGTGCGGCACTTGCACCAGGTAGTCCAGGCTGCGCGGCGTGGCCGCCAGCGCGTCCATGTACTGGGGAAAGCTTTCCCAGCTCCAGCGGATGCCTTCGTGCAGTGCGGCGCCCGGGATGTCCTCTACGCCTTCCATGAGTTTGACCAGATCGTCCTCGTGGCCGGGACGCACGGGCGCAAACCCCACACCGCAGTTGCCCATCACCACCGTGGTCACACCGTGGTAGATGCTCGGGGTAAAGCAATCGTCCCAGGTGGCTTGACCGTCGTAGTGGGTGTGGATGTCGATAAAGCCGGGCGTGATCCAAAGGCCCTGCGCCTGCAGCGTGTGCCGAGCTGCCGTGGTAATAGTGCCCACTTCGGCAATGCGCCCGTCGCGCACACCCACATCGGCCACATAGGGGGCGGCGCCCGTGCCGTCGACCACGGTACCGCCCTTAATCAGCCAGTCGAGCATCTTTTTGTCTCCAGATAAGCGCCAGCGCCATGCCGCTGACGATGTGCCAAATACCCCACAGACTGGCTAGCGTGACCATGCCCAGGTCGCTGTTGAACTGCAGCGCAATGATGCCTAGCGCCAGCCCTGAGTTCTGCATGCCGCCCTCAATCATCACAGCACGCCGGTCGCGTTCGCTCACACGCATCAGCCATGCGGTGATCCAGCCAAAAGCCAGGCCGCTGGCGTTGTGCAACACCACGATCAGCAACATCGGCAACAAACCCAAAGTGAGCAACTGGCGCTCTTTAATCAGCCCGGCGATGATGAACAACACCAGCGCGGACACTGCAAAATTGCCCAGCGGTTTGCGAATGCGCTGCGTTAGCACCGGCAGGCGGTGCGAGGCGGCCAGCCCCAGCGCCATGGGCACGGCCAGCAACAACAACAGGCTCCACCAAATGCCCGCCGGGTCTATCGCCAGGGTTTGCAGCCAAGCGGCGGTGTTGGGGTTGGTGGCCACCATCCAGCTAAAGTTAAACGGCGTGGCAAATAGCGCAATCACGCTCGCCAAAGCCGAGATGCTCACCGACAAGGCGGTATTGCCCCGGCCAAAGTGGGTCACCACATTGCTCAGGCTGCCGCCAGGGCAGGCAGCCACCAAAATCATGGCGGCTTCGACGTTGGAGGGCAAATCCAGCACCAGCGTAGCCAGCCAGGTGGCAACGGGCAGCAAGATGAACTGCGGAATCAGCCCACAGACCACGGCCCTGGGCGATTGCGCTACACGGCGAAAGTCATCGAGCCGCAGTTCCAGCGCGACGGAAAACACCATGGTCGCCAAGACCAAACCCAAAACCAGTTGCTGTGCGCCCATCGAATCCTCCGATCGGAAAAGGATAGCGCAGGCAATGGCCCCTAAAATCAAGGGTTTACGCGCATTCACATGGCCTTATTGGCCCCGTGCCAACCGGTTGATGCTTGGCCTCCTCTGACTCCCCAGCCCATGAAGACCTTCCAGCAAATCATTTTGACGCTCCAGTCCTATTGGGACGCCCAAGGCTGCGCGCTCTTGCAGCCCTACGACATGGAAGTCGGCGCGGGCACCTCGCACACCGCCACCTTTTTGCGCGCCATTGGCCCCGAGCCCTGGAAGGCCGCCTATGTGCAGCCCAGCCGCCGCCCCAAAGACGGCCGCTACGGCGAAAACCCCAACCGCCTGCAGCACTACTACCAGTACCAGGTGGTCATGAAGCCCGCCCCCGCCAACATCTTGGACTTGTATTTGGGCTCATTAGAAGCGCTGGGCTTTGACCTCAAAAGCAATGACATCCGCTTCGTAGAAGACGACTGGGAAAACCCCACCCTGGGCGCCTGGGGCCTGGGCTGGGAGGTCTGGCTCAATGGCATGGAAGTCACCCAATTCACCTACTTCCAACAGGTCGGCGGCATCGACTGCAAGCCGGTCACCGGAGAGATCACCTACGGCCTGGAGCGCCTGGCCATGTATTTGCAAGGGGTGGATAACGTCTACGACCTGGTCTGGACGGACACGGGTTCGGCCTCACACGCCGCGGAAGAGCGTGGGGGCAAAATCTTTTATGGCGATGTCTACAAGCAAAACGAGGTGGAGCAGTCCACCTACAACTTCGAGCACAGCGACACTGACTTTTTGTTCACCGCGTTCACCGCGCACGAAAAACAGGCCAAGCACTTGATTGGCGTGCCGCTGGCGCTGCCCGCCTACGAGCAGGTGCTCAAGGCCGCCCACAGCTTCAATTTGCTGGACGCGCGCGGCGCCATTAGCGTGACCGAGCGCGCCGCCTACATGGGCCGCATCCGCAACCTGTCGCGCGGCGTGGCCCAGTGCTACCTGGAGAGCCGCGAGCGCCTGGGCTTTCCCATGGCGCCGCGGGAGTGGATTGCGCAAATGCCGCCCAAAGCCACGGTCACTGCCGCAGCCGAATGAAGGCAGGAACCCCGAACATGACCACGAAAAACCTGCTCGTTGAACTCTTGGTAGAAGAGCTGCCGCCCAAGGCGTTAAAGAAACTCGGACTGGCCTTTGCCACGGTATTGGCCGACAGCTTGAAAACCCAGGGCCTGGCCGCAGCTGACGCCGCCGTGGCTGACTTTGCCTCGCCACGCCGTCTGGCCGTGCATGTTGCGCGCGTTGCAATGCAGGCGCCTGACAAAGCCGTGTCGCAAAAACTCATGCCCGCAGCCGTTGGCCTGGACGCCGCTGGCAATCCCACGCCCGCCCTGCTGAAAAAACTGCAAGCCTTGGGCGCGGACGCGTCTGCCGTGTCCGGCCTCAAGCGTGCCCCGGACGGCAAGGCCGAAACCCTGTTTTTTGAAAGCACGGTGCTCGGCGCCACGCTGGCACAGGGCCTGCAAAAAGCGTTGCATGAGGCGATTACCAAACTGCCCATCCCCAAGGTCATGCAATACCAGTTGGAGCGCGATTGCGAACTGCCCGGCTGGAGCACGGTGAGCTTTGTGCGCCCGGCCCACGGCCTGGTCGCCTTGCATGGCAGCACCGTGGTGCCCGTCACCGCGCTGGGCTTGCAGGCAGGCAGCAGCACCCAAGGCCACCGCTTTGAAGCATCCAAATCGCCCGTGGTTATTGCCCACGCCGACGACTACGCCGCCACCCTGGCGCGCGACGGCGCGGTAATCGCCAGCTTCGAGGCGCGCCGCGCCGACATTGCGCGCCAGTTGCAGGCCGCAGCGGCTGCGTTGGGTGCGCAGCCGGTAGATGACGAGGCGCTGTTGGACGAGGTGACCGCCTTGGTGGAGCGCCCCAATGTGCTGACCTGCAGCTTTGAGGCGGAATTTTTGCAAGTGCCGCAAGAGTGCCTGATTCTGACCATGAAGGCCAACCAGAAGTACTTTCCGTTGCTCGACGCCGTGGGCAAGCTGAGCAACAAGTTTTTGGTGGTGAGCAACGTTAGCCCCGCAGACCCCAGCGCCGTGATTGGCGGTAACGAGCGCGTGGTGCGCCCGCGCTTGGCCGACGCGGAGTTCTTTTTTGACCAGGACCGCAAGAAGACGCTGGAATCGCGCGTCGAAGGCCTGTCCAAGGTTGTGTACCACAACAAACTGGGCAGCCAGGGTGAGCGCATGGCGCGCGTCTGCGCCATCGCCCGCGCCATCGGCCAGCAGCTCGGCGGCGACACGCTGGCGGACAAAGCGGCGCTGGCCGCACGCCTGGCCAAGACCGATTTGCTGACCGACATGGTGGGCGAGTTCCCGGAGCTGCAAGGCACCATGGGCGGCTACTACGCGCGCCACGATGGCCTGTCTGCCGAGATCGCCGAGGCGATTGAAGACCACTACAAACCCCGCTTTGCCGGTGACAGCCTTCCGCGCAACCCGGTGGGCCTGGTGGTGGCGCTGGCCGACAAGCTGGAAACATTGGTGGGCATGTTTGGCATTGGCAATTTGCCCACGGGCGACAAAGACCCGTTTGCGCTGCGCCGCCATGCGCTGGGTTTGATTCGCATCCTGACTGAGCGCGACCTGGCGCTGGAGGTGACTTCCGTTCTTCACATGGCGGCGCCCACTTTTGGCGATCTGATCACCGATCCCGTGCTGGCGCTGGGTGACTTCATTTACGACCGCTTGGCGGGGTCCTTGCGCGAGCAGGGCTCCAGCGCCCAAGAAGTGGACGCGGTGCTGGCCCTGCGCCCGCAGCGCCTGGGTGATGTGCCTAAGCGCCTGTTGGCCGTGCGCGCATTTGCCGCTCTGCCCGAGAGCGCTGCGCTGGCAGCCGCCAACAAGCGCATTGGCAACATCCTGAAAAAAACCGACGACGTCGACGCCCACGTCAGCCCGGTGTTGCTGCAAGAGCCCGCCGAGCAGGCCCTGTTTGCCGCCCTGCAAACTGTGCTGCCCCAGGCTAACTCCCTGCTGGAGGCCGGCGACTACACCGCCAGCCTCCAAGCGCTGGCTGCGTTGCGTGCGCCGGTGGACGCGTTTTTTGAGCATGTGATGGTCAACGCCGAGCAAATAGACCTGCGCCTGAACCGTCTAGGCTTGCTCAAGGGCTTGCATGCCGCCATGAACCGCGTGGCCGACCTCTCCAAACTGGCAACCTAGGCGAGCCCACCACCATGCACACCATGAAACTCTGTATCCTGGACCGCGATGGCACCATCAACGCGGACCGTGACGACTTCGTTAAGTCTGCCATCGAGTGGCAGCCACTGCCTGGGGCGCTGGACGCCATCGCCCGCATCAACCACGCGGGCTGGCATGTGGTGGTGGCGAGTAACCAGTCGGGGTTGGGACGTGGCCTATTTGATGTCGCCACGCTCAACGCCATCCACGCCAAAATGCACAGCATGCTCGCCGCTGTGGGTGGGCGGGTTGACGCCGTGTTTTACTGTCCGCATGCGCCCGAAGAAGCGTGTTCCTGCCGCAAGCCTGCGTCTGGCCTGTTTCAGCAAATTGCCGAGCGCTACGGCGTGTCCCTGGTTGGCATGCCCTCCGTGGGCGACTCGGCACGCGACTTGGTCGCCGCCGTGGCCGTGGGTTGTAAGCCGCACGCGGTGCTGACTGGCAAAGCCGCTGGCTTTACCGCGCAAAGTTTGCCAGCGGACTACCCAGCGCACACCGTGGCGCACGCCGATTTAGCGGCTTTTGCCGATTACTTGGTAGTCCAGACTTAGGTCAGGCCGCTGGCACATTGTTCTCCACGAGGTAAATCACCGATGTCCTTTGTTCGTTCGGTCTTGCACATGCTGTGGATGGTGCTCACAGTGATTCCTTGGGCCACGGTGCTCATCATCGTGTCGATTTTTGTGCGCGGCGACCGCCTGTGGTGGGTGGCGGCGGGCTGGTTGCGTTGCGCCATTTTTGGTGCGCGCTTTATTTTGGGCATCAAGGTCCGCGTCACTGGCATGGAGCATCTGCCCGTGGGCAAAAACAGTGGCGCAATTTTGTTGGTCAAGCACCAGTCCACGTTGGAGACTTTTTTGCTGCCCGCGATCATGCCGCACCCGCTGGCCTTTGTATTCAAGAAAGAGCTGCTCTACGTGCCGTTTTTTGGCTGGTCCATGGCGCGGCTGGACATGATCCACATCGACCGCAGCCTGCGCGCGCGCGCCTTTGCCAAGGTGGTTTCTCAGGGCAAGGAGCTACTGGCGCGCGGCGTGTGGGTCATCATGTTCCCTGAGGGCACGCGCATCCCGCGCGGCGAGAAGGGCGAATACAAGACCAGCGGCACGCGCTTGGCGATTCAAACCGGGGCGCCGGTGTTTCCGATTGCGGTGAACTCGGCCACCTGCTGGCCGCGCAAGGCCTTTGTTAAATACCCGGGCATCGTGGATGTGTCGATTGGGCCGGCGATCTCCAGCGAAGGCCGCCGCCACGAAGAAATGATGCGCGAGGTGGAGACCTGGATCGAGACCGAAATGCACCGGCTCGACCCCGAGGCTTACACCACCGCTTGAACCCCAAAGGCATCGCGTGCACCCCTTGCTGCGCTACACGCTGGATTTGTTCGATCCCCAGCCCGAGCGTGCCCCGGCGCCCGGCGCACCACACGGGCGTGCCAAGCCTTCCCAACCCGTACCAAAGCCTGACCGCCAGGTGCAGCCCACCAGCTCCGCATTGGCGCCGGGCGCCCAGTTTTCTCACCCCCAGGCCACGCGCCAGGTGCATTTGGATGGGGTCTTGGTGGCCTACGCCCTGGTGCGCGGCAAGCGGCGCACCATTGGTATGGTGGTTGGGCCCGACGGTCTGGGCGTGCGCGCGCCGCGCTGGACGCCGCTGGTTGAAATAGACGCCGCCTTACAGGAAAAAGCGCAGTGGATCGTGCGCAAGCTGCGTGAGACACAAGACCGCCATACACGCCAGGCCCAAATCCGCATCGAGTGGCGTGATGGTGCGCAGTTTCCTTACCTGGGTGGCACGGTGCGCTTGTTGCTTGACCCCGGCCACCGCTTTGTGGGCGCAGGCGCGCAACTCGACGACGCGCCCTTGCCAGCGCCTGAGGGCGCAACGCCGCCTTTACCCGGCGCCGCAGTGCGTCTGCTGCGCGTCGCCTTGCCGCCCACGGCGAGCGCCGCCCAAATCCGCGACGCCGTGCAGGCCTGGTTGATGCGCCAGGCGCTGGACTTGTTTGCCCAGCGCCTGGCGCACTTTGGCCCTTTGTTGCAAGTGCAGCACAAGCGCCTGGCGCTCAGCAGCGCGGGCACGCGCTGGGGCAGCGCCCGCAGCGACGGCTCCATCCGCCTCAACTGGCGGCTGATGCACTTTGCTTTGCCGGTTATTGACTACGTGGTCGCCCATGAGCTCAGCCACCTGCGGGTGATGAACCACAGCCCGCTGTTTTGGGACACGGTGGGCGGCGTGGTGCCGGACTATGCACAGCAACGCAGAGCGCTCAAGACCGAGCTCGCGCCTGAGTGGTGAGCGCCACGCCGCGCGCTTGAGCGAGCGGCTTTAGGCCGCCGCCTTCACCGCAAACCGGTACACCCCATCCTCACCCAGGCGGCGCTGCAATTTGTGTTCAAACCACAGCAGGTGCAAATGCGCCACCGCTTCGCCCATGGCAAACGTCATTTGGTGCAGATCGAGTTCGCGCTTGAACATCACCGGAATGATGTCGCGCGCGCTGCATGGCGCTGCGGTGCAGGCCTGCATCACCTCGGCCAGGCGGTCGCGGTGGTGGTCGTGCAACTGGCCAATGCGCGTGTGCAGGCCGGTAAAGGGCTTGCCGTGGGCGGGCAGGGTTAGGGTGTGTTCGGGCAGGTCGGCAAAGCGGTCAATCGAGTCCAAAAACAGGCGTAGCGCGTCGGACTCGGGTTCTTGCTCGTAGACGCTGACGTTGGTAGAAATGCGCGGCAGCATCATGTCCCCGCCAATGAGCACTTGCAGTTCGTCGCAGTACAGCGCGATGTGCTCGGGCGCATGGCCGTAGCCGCTGATGCAGCGCCAGCTGCGCCCGCCGATTTGCAGTAGCTTGCCGTCCATCAGGCGGCAGTAGCTTTCGGGCATGGAGGGCACCAGGCCTGGAAAGTAGTTGGTGCGGGCGCGGATTTTTTCCACCGATTCGGGGTCGGTCAGTCCGTGTTGGGCAAAGTAGGCTGCCGAGCGCTCGCCGCCAAAGCCGTTGTCGCCCAGGCAGGCCATGCGCGCCACCTGGTAGTCTGTGGCGCTGATCCACAAGGCCACGTTCCAGCGCTGGCACAGCCAGTGCGCCAGGCCGATGTGGTCGGGGTGCATATGGGTGGCAATCACCCGCAAAATCGGTAGGCCTTCGAGCTCATTGGCAAAAATCGCCTCCCACTGGGCCTTGGACTCGTCGCGGCTGATGCAGCAGTCCACCACGCTCCAGCCGTCCACCGGACCGTTTTCACGCTCCAGCGAGTCACGCAGCAGCCATAGGTTGATGTGGTTCAGCGCAAACGGCAGTGCCATGCGGATCCACTTGATGCCGGGTGCGACCTCGATGCAGCGGCCCTGTTCGGGTAACGCATCGCCCAGGGGGTAGTGGAGTTGCTCTTCGAGTGCGTTCATGGGACTCACTTTTATGCTTCATAATTGACGTTTACGTAAACGTCAACTGCGGCGATTGTAGACAGCACCTACTGTGGCCCCTGTCGCCTCGGTTTACCCGCTTTCACAGGCTTTTTTGGACTCTTCGGACCACGGCATGAGCACCACTTTCAGTATCGGCGACCTGGCCCGCGAGTTTGACCTGACCACGCGCGCCATCCGGTTTTACGAGGACCTGGGGCTTTTACAGCCCGAGCGCACTGGCCCGCTGGGGCGCAACCGGGTTTACAGCGTGCGCGACCGCACCCGCCTCAAGCTCACCTTGCGCGCCAAGCGCCTGGGCCTGAGCCTGACCGAGGCCAAGGACATCATCGAGACCTACGACGGCCCGCGCGACACCGGCATGCAGCTGACCAAGTTTTTGGCCGTACTAGACGCCCACCGCGCCCGCATTGAAGACCAAATGGCCGACCTGCAGGCCAACCTCGATGAGATCAAGGTGCACCAGCGCGAGGCGCGGGCCCTGCTGGCCAAATCGCAAACCGCTAGCCCCGCCCCTAAGACCAAAAAGGCTTCTGCTGGCGTCAAGACCGATGTCCTCTAAAAAGACCGCCACCCCTGACAAGGCCACTGACGCCCTCTGGCAGCGCGTGCAAAACAGCCTTAACCGCCAGGGCATGATGGTGCATTTGCAGGCGCGCCTGCTGCGCGTCGAACCCGGTGTGGCGGAAATTGCCTTGCCCTATTCCGAGCGCGTGACCCAGCAGCAAAACGGCTTTCATGGCGGCGCCATGGGCGCGTTGGCCGATATTGCCGGCGGCTACGCCGCCTTGACGGTGGCTGCCGAGGGCCTGGAAGTGACCACCATTGAATACAAGATCAACTTTCTGGCCGCCTTTCAGGGCGGCGAATTGCGCGCCACTGGCCGCGTGGTGCGGGCCGGGCGGCGCATCATCGTCACCACCGCCGAGGTGTCGCATGTGGCCGCCGACGGAACGCAAAGCCCCTGCGCCGTCATGCAGCAAACCCTGACCACCGTGCCCGCCACGCCTTGAGCCCGCTTTGACATCCGTTTCGCCCCCGTTTTGACACCCGAAGGAACTCTCCCATGAACAATTTGCCCGGCCTGGACTTTCAACTCGGCGAAGACGTCGACGCCTTGCGCGACGCAGTGCGCGAATTTGCACAGATTGAGATCGCACCGCGCGCCGCCGAGATCGATAAACACGACCAATTTCCC
>Ga0164294_10000909_pt1 | contig 28000 bp, 24 predicted proteins | sample GEODES005metaG_FD_111479 | JGI IMG/M metagenome (GOLD analysis project Ga0164294, IMG submission 111479) | Oligotrophic lake water microbial communities from Sparkling Lake, Wisconsin, USA - GEODES005 metaG | ecosystem: Environmental > Aquatic > Freshwater > Lake | place: USA: Sparkling Lake...
CCATCTTTCCAAGCAGATCATCAACCGGTTCGATCTGCGCAAGAACAGCCAGCCGCAGATTTACGGCATCGGCCTGAAGGAGTTGTGGGACATCCCGGCCGAAAAGCATGTGCCGGGTCGGGTGATCCACAGCCAGGGCTGGCCGCTGAGCGATGCCAATGGCGGCGGCTTCCTCTATCATCAGGCCAATGGCCAGGTGGCCTTGGGCTTCTCGGTGTGGCTCAACTATGACAACCCGCACCTGTCGCCGTTCGAGGAATTCCAGCGCTGGAAAACCCACCCGGCGATCCGCGAAATTCTGGAAGGCGGGCGCCGCGTTTCCTATGGCGCACGCGCCATCAATGATGGTGGCTTGCAGGCGGTGCCGAAACTGGCCTTCCCCGGCGGCGCCCTGATTGGTTGCGCTGCAGGCTTCCTGAACGTGCCGCGCATCAAGGGCAGCCACACGGCGATGAAGACCGGCATGATGGCCGCCGAATGTGCCGTTGCCGCCATCGCCGCCCAGCGCGGTGGGGACGAACTCAAGGACTATGACGCTGCTTACAAGAAGAGCTGGGTGCATGAAGAGCTGAAGATCGTCCGCAACGTGCTGCCGGCGGTGGAAAAGTTCGGCAATGTGGTGGGCACCGCCATGGGCGGTGTAATGATGTGGATGGAATATCTGGGCTACGAGCTGCCGTTCACCTTCAAGCTCAGCCCCGACAACTCCCATATGCGCCGCAAGGATGACGCGCCGAAGATCGTCTATCCCAAGCCGGATGGTGTGATCAGCTTCGACCGGCTGTCCAGCGTTTTCCTGTCGAACACTAACCACGAGGAAGACCAGCCCTGCCACCTGACGCTGAAGGATGAGTCGGTGCCGGTCGAGGTCAATCTCGCGCTCTATGACGAGCCGGCGCAGCGTTATTGTCCGGCCGGCGTGTATGAGATTGTTGGTGTGGAAGAGAACGCGCCGCGCCTGCAGATCAACGCGCAGAACTGCGTGCATTGCAAGACGTGCGATATCAAGGACATGACGCAAAATATCAATTGGGTCGTGCCAGAGGGCGGTGGGGGCCCGAACTATCCGAATATGTGACGCAGCGCGGCCAGTGACCATTGCGCAGCGATGGACACGGACTCGCGCAAGTCCGGACGGCGAGCGAAAAGGGCGGCCCAACAGGCCGCCCTTTTTGACTCGTCCGACGGCGTGGCTCCGCCACGCTCTTCCTTCCTTTTTCCCTATCCCCAGAAGCGGACTCGGCGGCTCTGCCGCTGGCCGCACCCAGCAGCACCCATCCCCCGCGACTCTCGCCCCCCTCGACATTCCTCCCGCAGCCCGCCATGCTCATTATATATGCGCACCCGCCTCACTATCGCTGCCCTGCTGGCGCTTTCCGCCCCGACAGCACAGGCCGCCAAGCCGGCGGCCCCCAGCGACTCTGCGCTGCACGCCTATGTGATCGGGCGTTATGCCGTGCTGGATAACGAAGTCGGGCTGGCCGCCCGGCTGATGGAGGAGGCGCGTGCCGCCGATCCGGCCGCGGCGAGCATCAAGCGGCGCAGCTGGGAACTGGCGCTGGCCAACGGGGATCAGGCGCGGGCGTTCCAGTTGGCGCGCAGCCTAGCCGCTGATGGCGCCAGCGATCCCGATGTGATCATGACGCGCATTGCTGAAGCTGTGATCCGCAAGGATTGGGCGTTGGCCACATCCTTGCGCCAGAAGCTGGGCGGGCAGGGCTGGCCGATCGTCGTTGGGCCGGTGGTCGACGCCTGGGTGGCGCAGGCCCGCGGCGATGGCGGGGCAGCGCTCAATCTGCTCGATCCGCAGCGCCACCAAGGCTTCCTGCGCGCCTATATCGCCGAACAACGCGCCCATCTGCTGGCAAGCCTCGGCCGCTGGGATGAAGCTGCCACCGCCTATCGCCAGGCCCGCTCCGGCGGCGGACCGGCGCTGTTGTTCCTGCGGCAAGGTCAGGCCGATGCTCTGGTGATGGCCGGCCGCAAGGACGAGGCATTGGCCGTGCTCTACCCGGGCGACCGGCCGACGGCAGTGGCACGTGAACGGCTGCAGGCCGGCCAGCGCCTGGGCCCCTTGGTGGCCGAACCCCGGCAGGCGCTGGCGTGGACGGCGGCGCGGCTTGCGATTGATCTGGCGCGGGAACGTTCTGAACCGATGGCGTTGAATTTCGCCCGGCTGGCCAGCTTCCTGGCGCCCGAATTGCCGATCACCTGGCTGACCGTGGGCGAAATGCTGGGCAAGGCCGATCAGACGCAGCCGGCGCTGGCCGCGCTGGACAAGGTGCCTGTCGGGCTGGGATTGGAGGAGGCCGTGCGCGCCCGCCGCGCCGAACTGCTTGAAGCCGCAGGCCAATCTGCTGCGGCCGGGCAGTTGCTGCAACGCGCGGCCGAGGCGCCGGAGGCATCGGCCGATGATTGGGCCGGGCTGGCCGGCTGGCACAGCAGAGCCGGTCGCATTGCCGAAGCTGCCGGCGCCTATGGCATGGCAATTGATCGCTTTGGCAAGGGGTTGGGCGCATTGGCGTGGAACCTGCATTATCTGCGCGGCATGATGCGGGATCGCGCCGGCGATTGGCCGGGTGCGCAGGCCGATTTTCGTGCCGCGCTGGCGCTGTTCCCTGATGAACCGGGGGTGCTGAATTATCTCGGCTATGGTCTGCTCGAACGCGGTGGCGCACCAGTCGAAGCACGTGCCCTGATCGTAAAGGCCGCCCAGTTGCGCCCCGGTGATGGCGGCATCATCGATTCCTTGGGCTGGGTGCAATTGCAGACAGGCGAGGTGGACAAGGCGGTGGCCACGCTGGAACGTGCCATCAGCCTGGAACCACAAGATCCCACCATTATCAGTCACTTGGGCGATGCGCTGTGGCAGCAGGGCCGCCGCATTGAAGCGCGCTTCCGCTGGCGCCAGGCGCTGGCACTGGAAGCCCCGGCAGAGGACAAACGCAAGCTGCAGGCCCGGCTGGACTATGGCCTGGATGCGGCGCCAGCGATGCTGGCCCAGAAATAGAAGCACTTGCGCCGCCTGCCGGCGCGCGCCACAGCCAGCCTGCGATGCTGACCGAACATGCCCCGGCCAAGATCAATCTGGCGCTGCACCTGCGGCGGCGGCGGCCCGATGGCTATCATGATCTGGAGAGTATCTTCGCCTTCACCGATTTCGGCGACACGCTCCACGCCGCGCCGGCCGACACGCTTTCGCTCACGATTTCGGGTCCAAATGCTGGCGCAGTGGGTCCGGACGCTGACAATCTGGTGCTGCGTGCTGGCCGGGCGCTGGCGGCGGCTGCCGGAGTGGTGCCGGGCGCTGCCGTCAGCTTGGAAAAGCGGATTCCGGTTGCGGCCGGGCTCGGTGGCGGCTCGGCGGATGCGGCTGCCGCGCTGCGGTTGCTGAACCGGCTGTGGGGCCTCAACTGGCCACTCGACCGGCTGGCGGCGCTGGCCGAGCCTTTGGGCGCCGATGTGCCGGTGTGCGTGTACAGCCAGACGCGCTTTGGTGCGGGCAAGGGGGAGGCGCTGTCGGCTTGGCCCCACGATCCGGCCGGCACGCCCGTTTTGCTGGTCAATCCGCGCGTGGCGGTTGCGACCGGGCCGGTGTTCGCCGGCTGGGACCAGCGCGATCTTGGCCCCATTGATCCTGCCCTGCCGCTTGATCGGCTGCGCAACGACATGACCGCGGCGGCCATTGCCCTGCAGCCGGTGATCGCTGATGTGCTGGCGGCGCTGGAACGGGCAGGGGAGGCGAGCCTCGTGCGGATGAGCGGTTCCGGCGCCACCTGCCTGGCGCTCTATCCCGATCTGGCGGCGCGCGATCGGGCGGCGGCGGCGCTTGCCGATAGCGGCTGGTGGCTCTGCCCCACGCGCATCATCTGATTCGGCAATCACAGTCCAGAGTCGGGCTCAGCTGAATGGAGTTGGACTCAAAAAATGGCCTGAGTCGCGCTCGAATGGCCACGCAATTTCCTGGGTGCAGCGCCACATTATGGCTACGTCATTCATACAACTCATTGATATTACTATGCCGCACCGCGACAATCTGACCAGCGCTCAAAATAGCTGTTGACGGTCTTCTGAGCCGCACTTAGAACGCCCTCAGTTGATTTGAGCAGCGCTCAGCCTTCGCTCAACTCCCCCCCTCGGTCGGGGGCGGCGTTGCTCAAATCAATCGGAATTCATGTCACGTCACGCGGACCCAGATCCTGGCGCCGCAACAGGAGAAGACCCATGTTGAACCGCATCATCGCTCTCGCCATCACCGCCGCTGCCGTGGCCGCCACCCCCGTCGCCGCTTCTGCTCCGGTCAGCTGCAAGACCACCCCGGCCCAGATCCGCACCCTGGCTGCTGCCAAGGGTGGCGAAGGCGCCGCCAAGGCCATCCACCTCGTCGCCACCGGCGAAAAGCTGTGCGCTGCTGATGCCAAGTTCGAAGCCGGCAAGAAGTTTGCCCAGGCCGCCAAGCTGCTCGGCACCGAGCTGGCCGCCTTGCCGGCCATTGGCCAGTAATTATCGGTTTCATCCTCCCAAGGATGCCCCTGAAGGCCCGGTGGTTCGCCACCGGGCCTTTTTTCTGGGCGGCAAGGGAGCTATGCCGGCAGCAATGAGCCTGCCTGAAATCCTGCCCGGCACCGCCGATCTGCTGCTGATCGCCGATCACGCGTCGGCCGCTGTGCCGCCCGGCATTGATCTGGGCATCCCACCCACGCTGCTCAATGATCATATCGCGGTGGATATCGGCACCGATGCGCTCACCCGCCGTCTGGCCCGCGCGCTGTCTGCCCCGGCCATCATTGCCACCGTCTCGCGCCTGGTGGTTGATCTGAACCGCGATCCCGCCGAACTGGGCGCCGTGCCGGCCAGCAGCGACGGCCACTTGATCCCCGGTAACTGGAACCTGGCGCAAGAAGAACGCGACCTGCGGGTGGAGGCCATCCACGCCCCCTATCACGCCGCCATCGCGGCCCAGATCAAGCGCATGCGCCCGGCGCTGATCATCTCCGTCCACAGCTTCACGCCGCAGCTCGCCACCCGCGCAGAAGAACAGCGTCCGTGGCCGATTGGTATCCTTTACAATCAGGACGATCGCGCGGCTCGGCTGGGCCTTGTCGCCCTGGCCAGCCGGGGGCTGCACGTTGGCGACAACCAGCCCTATTCCGGCCGCGACATCAACTATACAATGGACCGTCACGCCGAAGCAGTGCGTATTCCCTATCTCGGCATCGAAGTGCGCAATAACGGGTTGCAGAGCAAGGAAGGCGTGGCGCGCTGGACGCACATATTGGCCGACTGCATCGCGACTGTTCGGCGCGCCTTGTAAGCATGTTGCATGCCGGGCCCGCTGGACCCCGTCTCTTGATGAATTTGAGGTAACATTGACAGTTGTCAATGCTGGCTGCGGTGTTCCCTGTTCTCCTCCCGACCAAGGCAAGCTGATTCCAACTCGTCCGGGAGCAGTATCATGAAGCAGAGAGCAGCGTTGTTGATTGCGGTTTCAACGATGATGATGGCGGGCGCGCCGGTGTTTGCCGCGTCGACCATCAAATGGTCAACAGTCGTCAACAATAATGATCTGTATCCGGGCGATACGCGCAACTTCAACAGCTACAACCAGCCATCGGTGAACAATGAAGGCCTGGTGGTGTTCCGCGCCCGCACTCAGGGTGGTAATGGCCAGCCGGGCAGCGGTATCTTCACGCGGGACATGTCCACCGGCGGCAATCCGATCACCAAGATTACCGAACGTGGCGCAATCGTGCCGCAGCCGAACAACACGGCGGCAATCTTCAACGAATTTCCGTCGATTCCCCGGATCGACGCCACATCGGCGACGATCGCCACCCGTGGCCAGTCGCGGCCGGTGCTGGAATATCAGACCGGCATCGACACCGGCACGGGTGAACCGATCACCACCCGCGGCGGCACGTCGGGCATCTACACCAATCCGCAGGGTTCGTTGATCACCGGCATGTCCGGATTGGGCAATGTCAACAACAGTATCTATCCGTCCAACCCTGATCTCAGCTATTATCAGGTGCCCGGCACCACCCCCGGCTTAAAGTTCGACCAGTTCCCTGGTGCGCCGTCGCCCACCGGTGATTTCGTGGTGTTCAAGGGCAACTGGACTGACAATGGCGGCACCGGCCGCACCGGCGTTTATTATCGCAATGTCGTTGCCAATGGCGGCACGTCTGCCACCCAGCTTGTGGCCGACAGCACGATGGAAATCCCCGGCCAGTCCGGCACCAATTTCGGTTCGACGGCACCGCCCAGCGCCGCGGCTGGCCGCATGGTGTTTCTGGGTGTGGACAACGAGGATTCACCAACAGTGGGCGGCATCTACATGGCCGATCTGCTCAACACCAAGTTGCCGGATGTGGGCAGTGTGCTGAAAACCATCGTCACCATTGGCGAGGCCGTGGTGGGGCAAGCCGATTCCTTCTTCACCCGCATCGGCGAGGCGCTGTCGTTCAACGGCAACAAGGTTGGTTTCTGGGGCGCGTGGGGCAAAAAGAACGACAATGGCCAGGTGCAGATGCAGACGCGGACCATCACGGTGAGCTGCGCCGGCATCGACAATGGCAACACCGCCGCCTTCTGCAACGCGCAGGACAATGGCGTGACCGCGGGCAGCGGCACGGCCGGCGATGGTCTCTTCAATTTTGAAGTACCGCTGGATCAGGGCTTCTTCGTCACGGATGTGAACACCTTGGAAACGCGCCTGATTGCCCAGACCGGCGGCCTGTACAAGGATTTCGTCTATTGGAACTTCTCGGGCAAGATCCCCGGCGAAGAAGGGGAGGAAGATGGCGAGTTCGCCCGCTGGCGCTCGGCCTCATTCATGGCCAGCGATGGCTGGAACGCCGCCTTCAAGGGTGACACGCAGGGCGGTGCCACTGGACTGTATCACATGTTCGGCGGCCAGCTTTCGACGATTGCCGAATATGGCATGGATGGCAGCATCCTCGATCCTGATGCGCAAGGGCTGGCCATCACCTCGCTGGGCATCGAACGCGATGGCTATCGCAAGGGCTGGCTGACGATCAACGGCAGCATGACCGACGGCATCAACAGCATGGCCGGAATCTATGTGAGCCAAGTGCCCGAACCAGCCAGCTGGGCGATGCTGATCGCCGGCTTCGGCCTGGTGGGGGCCACCATGCGCCGCCGCCGGACCATCATCGTGGCCGCCTGACACCATGGGGCCCGTTTCCTGACGGGGTGCTGCCGTCGATCATGACGAAGGCACTCCGCCGCTGAATACAGACCGGAGTGCATGACATGATCACGCGCAAGACCTTGAAACGCCCATGGTTTGGCGTGTGCGGCGGCGTTGCCGCAGCCGTTGCGCTGGCCGGTTGCGCCACATCGGGGAGCACGCCCTATCAGCCGGCCAGCAGCGCCAATGCCGTGCAGGGTGGCTATTCCGAAGTGCGCTTGGCGGAAGATCGCTACAGCGTCACCTTTGCCGGCAACCGGCTGACCTCGCGCGAGCAGGTGGAAGTGTCTCTGCTGTACCGCTCTGCCGAGTTGACCCTGCAGCGCGGTTATGACTGGTTCGTGATTGTCGACAAGGAAACCGAACGCCAGGTGGAACGGCAGATGGGCATTGATCCGCTGTATGATCCCTGGTTCCGCCGCGATTATCTCTATTGGCGGCCCTATTGGCGTTATTACGGCCCGGGCATGGGCTGGAATACCTGGTATCCCTATTACGGCGATCCGTTCTGGGCTGATCGCTTTCGGGATCGCACGGTCGAACGGTTCGAGGCCACGGCCGAAATCCGCATGGGTCGCGGTGCCATGCCCGCCACCGATGTGCGCGCCTTCGACGCCCGTGACGTGATTGGCCGGCTTGGCCCGCAGGTGCGCCCGCCGCAGCCGTAAGAATTCCCCCAACTTCATCGCGAAGGAATTTGCCCATGAACAGGATTTTCTCTTCCGGACTGGCGGCCTGCTTGTTGGCGGGCGTCGGAATGACCACGGCAACGCTGGTTCAGGCCCAGCATGGCCCGCGGTCCGGCACCGGTTCGATGCCGCAGCGGACCATGCCGGCACCCGACCGGATGCGTGATCAGGACCGCACACGTGATCAGATGCGCGATCAGGATCGCATGCGCGATCAGGATCGCATGCGCGATCAACTGCGTGATCGAGATCAGCAACGCGATCAGGATCGGCTGCGCATCACTCAGAATGTCGATGGTCAGATCCACAGCATGCAGATGCTCACCCAGCAGGAACGCCAGCAGATGCGCGACCGGGTGCGCAGTGCCGGCAATGATCAGCAACGCAACCAGATCCGCAACGAATATCAGAACACCATCCGCGAGCGCGCTCGCGATCTGGGCGTGGATCCGCCGTTTGGCCCGCAACGCGATGGCGCCGGCAGCCGCGACGGCTATCAAATGGCCCAGATGTTGACCGAGCAGGAGCGGTTGCAATTCCATAACCGCATGCGCGGGGCCGGCACCGATCAGGAACGCGCCCGCATCCGCACCGAGATGCAAACCATGGCCCGCGAGCGCGCCCGCGAGATGGGCATCGACCTGCCCGAATGGTATGGCGAACGCCTGCGCGGCAACCCGGGCTGAGTCGGCTGGGGTCTTTCCACTCTTGACCCCACCGCCAGCGTCAGGCAGGGCAACTTTGTTAGCCAAAGAGGCCCTGATATGACAAGATTCGACAAGTCCAAGCTGCCCAGCCGTCATGTTTCGGTGGGGCCGGAGCGGGCGCCGCATCGCAGTTATTATTACGCCATGGGGCTGACCGAGGAGGAAATCGGGCGGCCGTTCGTGGGGATTGCCTCTGCGGGGAATGACTCGGCACCGTGCAACACCACACTGGATGCACAGGCGGATGCGGCGCGGATTGGCGTGAACGAGGCCGGCGGGATGCCGCGGCGCTTCAACACCATCACCGTCACCGACGGGATCGCCATGGGGCACCAGGGCATGAAGGCGTCGCTGGTTTCCCGCGATTGCATTGCCGACAGTGTCGAGCTTTCGATGCGCGGCCATTGTTATGATGCGCTGATCGGCTTTGCCGGCTGCGACAAGAGCCTGCCGGGCATGATGATGGCGATGCTGCGGCTGAACGTGCCGAGCATCTTTGTTTATGGTGGATCGATCCTGCCTGGCCGTTTTGAAGACAAGGACGTGACCGTGGTGGACGTGTTCGAGGCGGTGGGCGGCTTTGCGGCCGGCAACTGCCCCTTGGCGCGGCTGACGGCGCTGGAGAAGGTGGCCTGCCCCGGCCATGGCGCGTGCGGCGGGCAATATACCGCCAACACCATGGCCTGCGTGGGCGAAGCCATCGGGCTGAGCCTACCCAACAGCAACATGATGCCGGCGCCCTATCAGAGCCGGGCCGACATCGCGATTGCGGCCGGCAAGCAGATCATGACCTTGCTGGAGAAGAACATCCGCCCGCGTGACATCTGCACGCGCGAAGCGTTCGAGAATGCGGCGCGGATCGTGGCCGCCACTGGTGGTTCGACCAACGGCGCGCTGCACCTGCCGGCGATGGCCAACGAGTGCGGCGTGAAGTTCGACCTGTTCGACATGGCCGAGATCTTCAAGACGACGCCGTACATCGCGGACCTCAAGCCCGGCGGGAAATATGTGGCGAAGGACATGTATGACGCGGGCGGCGTGTACATGGTGTTGAAAACGCTGTTCGATGCCGGCTTCATCCATGGCGACTGCATGACGGTGAGCGGCAAGACGCTGGCCGAGAATATTGACGAGATCAGCTGGAACCCGAACCAGAAGGTGATTTACGAGGTTTCGAACCCGATCACGCCCACCGGTGGCGTGGTTGGCTTGAAGGGCAGCTTGGCCCCCGATGGCGCCATCGTGAAGGTGGCGGGCATGAAGACACTGCAGTTCCGCGGCCCGGCCCGCGTGTTTGACAGCGAGGAAGCTTGCTTTGCCGTGGTGGAGCAGCGCGGGATCGTGCCCGGCTGCGTGATCGTGATCCGCTATGAAGGCCCCAAGGGTGGGCCGGGCATGCGCGAGATGCTGTCGACGACGGCGGCGCTCTATGGCCAGGGCATGGGCGAGCAGGTGGCGTTGATCACTGATGGGCGGTTTTCGGGCGCGACGCGCGGGTTCTGCATCGGGCACGTGGGGCCGGAAGCGGCCGAAGGCGGGCCGATCGCGCTGATCGAGGATGGCGACATGATCAGCATCGATGCGGAGGCCGGCACCATCGAGCTGGAGGTGGATGCTGCTGTGCTGGATGCGCGGCGGGCGAACTGGGTTCCACGCGCCACCGATTACCAATCAGGCGCGATCTGGAAATTCGCGCAGACGGTGGGCCCGGCGCGGCTGGGGGCGGTGACGCATCCTGGCGCGCATGGGGAAACCCACGTGTTTGCGGATATCTAAAGCGCGAAGCGTTTGCGGATGCGGTCCACCGGCGTGCCGTCTTTCAGTGGCACGGCCGGCACGATTTCGTGATCAATGAAACCCATGCGGCTGTAGAAGGTGAGGCCGCCGGTGTTGTCGCCGCGGATGGTGGCGTTGATGGCGGTGAGGCCGATTTCGCGGGCGCGTGCCGTGGTGGCAACGATTAGCGCGGAGCCGACGCCCGATTGCGTGCCGCCGACACGGGTGAAGGTGGCGATGTCCCCAATGTGCGCTGGCAGGAAGGGTTGCGTACCCAGCGTCTGGAAGCCGAGCAGTTGGCTATCGGCTTCTGCCACGAAGCAGCAATGCACCGTTGGGCCGATCAGATAGGCCTCGCGCAACGTCTCTGGCGTGAACGGCGTTTCAAAGGCGGTGGTGCCGCCGCGCGCGATGATGGCGTTCAGCAATACGGCCAGTTCGGCGGCATCTTCAGTGCGGACGGGGCGGATGCGGAGAGGTGCGGTCATCACCGGCCTTGTGCCGACGCGCGTGCTTTGTGACAAGGCGCGCATGTTGAAACCCGATTCTGGCCCCATGATCGTTTCCGCCGCTGCCATGCGGGCCGCTGAAGCGGCTGCCATCGCGACGGGCACATCGGCGCTAACCCTTATGGAACGGGCGGCGGAAGGCGCGGCGCGGGCGATCATGGCGTTCGCGCCGGCGCGGCGCGCCACCGTGCTGTGCGGGCCGGGCAATAATGGCGGCGATGGCTATGGCATTGCCTGCCGGCTGGACGAAGCCGGCGTGGCGGTCACGGTGGCCGCCGATGCGCCGCCCACATCCGAGCCGGCAGCGACCATGGCGCGGCGCTGGAGGGGACCCGTGGTGCCGCTGAGCGAAGCGCCGGCCGCGCCGTTGATCGTGGATGCGCTGTTCGGCACCGGCCTTACCCGTCCGCTGCCGGACAGCGTTCAGGCGGCGCTGGATCGTTTGCAGGGTGTCGGGCGCGTGGTGGCCATCGACATCGTCTCGGGGTTGGAAGCGGATACCGGCAAGGCGCTGGGCCGGGTGCTGCCGGCGGAGCTGACGCTGAGTTTTGGTGCCGCCAAGCCCGGGCACGTGTTGGGCGAAGGCGCCTTCGTGACCGGCCGGCTGGCGGTGGTGGATATCGGCATTGCCATCGAAAGCCCGCTGGCCTTCACGGCGCGGCCGCAGTTGCTGGGGCCGGGGCGCGAGGCGCACAAATATGCGCGCGGCTGGGTCATGGTGGTGGAAGGTACGCCCGGCCATGGTGGTGCTTCGGGTCTGGCCGGCCTGGCGGCGCTGCGCACGGGCGCGGGGCTGGTGACGCTGGCGGGCGAGGGCTTGGCTCTGCCGGCGCTGGCACTGATGCGGCGCAACGATGAAGAAGCGGCCACCCTGCTCACCGACAAGCGGCTGGGTGCGGTGGTGATCGGGCCGGGGATGGAAGCCGATGCCCGGGCGCGCGGTTGGCTGAAGCGGCTGAGCTGGGCCGGCAAATCGCTGGTGATCGATGCGGGCGCCCTGCGCCTGCTGCCGCGCGGGCCGATAGGTGCGCCGGCCGTGCTGACGCCGCACGAGGGCGAGTTTTCGCAGCTGTTCGGCCCGGTGGGGGATGATCGGCTGGGCGCCGTGCAGGCGGCGGCGCGCAGCAGTGATGCCGTCGTGCTGTTGAAGGGGGCAGCCACCATCATTGCGGCACCTGATGGCCGCACGGCGATCAACGCCCATGCCAGCCCGTTTCTGGCCACTGCCGGATCGGGTGACGTGCTGGCCGGCATGATCGCGGCGCTGATCGCGCAGGGCCTGCCGCTGTTCGAAGCAGCGCAGGCGGCGGCCTGGCTGCATGGCGAGGCCGGTTTGCGGCTGGGGCCAGGCGGCATATCCGATGATCTGGTGGCCAGCCTGCCGGCCGTGCTGGCCGCATTATGAGCGATATTCGTCCCATCGTGCGGCTGGCGGCGCGGGGGGATGGGGTCAGCGATGATGGCCGCTTCGTGCCGCTGGCGGCGGTGGGCGACAGCGTGGATTTCAGCAGCAATCCGCCGCTCATCATTGCCGGCCCGCACCACGCGGCCCCGGCTTGCGCCCATTATCCGGATTGTGGTGGCTGCCAGATGCAGCACATGGATGAAGCGGCTTATCGGGATTTCGTGATCGACCGGTTGAGCCGGGTGGTGGCACTGCCGGCCGATGTGCGGCCCATTGCGCTGTCGCCGCCGCGCAGCCGGCGCCGGGCGAGCCTGAAGGCGCTGAAGCGCAGCGGGAAGCTGGTGCTGGGCTTTCACAGCGAGGGCACCCACGCGCTGGTGGATATCGCCGATTGCCCGGTGCTGGCGCCGGAATTGATGGCGCTGCTGGGCCCGCTCAGGGTTCTGCTGCGGGCGCGGTTGAGGGACGGGCAGGGGGCGGGAATCGCGCTCACGCTGTCGGATGCCGGGGTGGATGTGCTCCTCGCCAATGTGTCGGCCGAAGGGCTGGCGGCGATCGAGGCACTCACGGATTTTGCCGACAAACATGATCTGGCGCGGTTGAGCGTGGAAGGGCCCGGCGGCATCGACACACTGGTGGAGCGGCGGCAACCGGTGCTCAACATGGGTGGCGTGGCCGTGCCGCTGCCGGTGGCGCCATTTCTGCAGGCCACGCGAGAAGGCGAGGCGGCGCTGGTGGCGGCAGTGCTGGAGGCCGTCGGCGGGGCAGCACGGGTCGCCGATCTGTTCTGCGGGCTCGGCACATTCGCCCTGCCGCTTTCGCAAAAGGCGGTTGTGCTGGCCGTCGATGCAGCCGGGCCGGCCGTGATGGCGCTGGGCGCGACCGCCCGAAGTGCTGGCCGCCGGGTGGAGGTGCAGCACCGTGACCTGTTCCGTCGGCCGCTGGTGGACAAGGAACTGGCCGGGCTGGGCGCTGTCGTGTTCGATCCACCGCGTGCCGGGGCCGAAGCGCAGGCCAAGGCGCTGGCCGCATCGCCGGTGCCGGTGGTCGTCGCGGTATCGTGCAATCCCAACAGCTTCGGCCGCGATGCGAAGATTTTGGTGGAAGGCGGCTATCGCCTCACCACGTTGTGGCCGGTGGCACAGTTCCGCTGGTCGTCCCATGTCGAACTGGTGGCGCGCTTCGAACGCGATTAGACTGGTGAGGAGGGGGGATTGCCCAATGTCCACCGATCCGCGCGTTGATGCCTATATCGAAGCGGCGCAGCCCTTCGCCCGGCCCATCCTGACGAAGGTGCGGGCCGTCGTGCACGCCGCGGTGCCGGATGCTGCGGAAACCATGAAATGGTCCATGCCGTTCTTCACGCTGAACGGCCGCGATGTGGCGATGATGGCGGCGTTCAAGGTCCATGCCGGGGTGGGGATTTTCGATGGCAGCGCCATGGGTGGCGGCGAGGCTATGGGCAATTGCGGCAAGCTCGCCATTGTGGATGACCTGCCGGCTGATCTGCCGGCGCGCTTGCAGACGGCTGCCGTGTTGGCGGCGCAGGGCAAGCCTATGCGTGCCGCCGCGCCGCGCCCGCCCAAGGCGGAGATCGCGATGCCCGATGATCTGGCCGCGGCGCTGGCGGCGTATCCGGCGGCAGCGGCGCAGTTCACGGCGTTCCCGCCCGGCGCGCGGCGCGAATATCTGGAGTGGGTGACCAGCGCCAAGCAGCCAACCACCCGCGCCAAGCGCATCGAAACCACCGTGGCACAGGCCGCCGAGGGCAAGCGGCTCAACTGGAAATATGAGAAGTGTTGATCAGGCGCTGGCGATGCTGAGGGCCAGCAGGACCAGGCCGAGCAGGCAGAGCGACGCCAGCGCGAACACCAGGAAGCGCACGACGACCCGGTTCGACAGGATCTGCACGAGGCTGTGAACGATCCGCAGGCCGGCATAACCCCAGGCCAGGTTCACGGCCAGGCTGCCGCCTTCGCCCATCACCGCCAGCGCCAGCGTGGCGGCATAGAAGATCGTCGGCTGTTCCATCAAATGGTTGTAATTGTCGGCCACCCAGCTGGCGCGGTGCTCGCCGGCAGCGACCAGATCATCGCGCAGACTCTTGCCGGTGGCGCCCACCATCTTGGTACCATCGATGCCGGCGCGGCCCATGGCCGGGATGCGCGTGGCGTACATCCAGATCCACACGATCATCGTCCAGCCGGCCAGCACCAGCATCGGCAGCAAGATTGCCTTGTTCATATGAAAAACCCTCCCCGTTTGTGGCGGGGAGGGTTCTTCGGTTTTCAAGCCGATGTCAAACGGAGAGGGTTACCCCTCAGCACTTCGCCGTCAGGCGAACAGCTTGCCCCACGCGCGCTTGGCGCGGACCTTCCAATGGCCGCGGTGATAGGCGTCGCTGGCGAGCAGCGGCATCACGCTGCCGGCTTCGGCGAACACCATCTGTTCGATGCCGGTGTTGACCTTGCCCCACGAGGCCGCTTCCTGCAGCGTTGAGGACGAGCAAGCGCCGTCGCGCACGTCGGCCACGGTGATCTGCACGGCATATTTGTGCACTTCCACATCGTGGTGGCCGAGGATTTCGGCGCAAACCACGGTGTCCTGAATGAAGTTCTTCGGCACGCCGCCGCCGATCATGAGCAGGCCGGTGGTGCCGGCCTTGATCTTGATGTCGGTGAGTTCGCGGAAATCGGCGATGGCATCCAGCATCATATAGGGCTGGCCGGCCTTGGCGCGATCAACCTGGTGCTTCACCAGGCCGAAACCGGCGCTGCTGTCGACGAAGGCCGGGCAGAAGATCGGCACGTCATGCTCATAGGCGAGCTTGACGAGGCTGTTCTCCTTCTTGCCATGCTCGGACAGATACTTGCCCATCTCGCGGATGAAGGCGCGGCTGGAATAGCCGCGCGGTTCCAGCGTGTTGGCGATCTCGTAGATGGTGTGATCGCAATCCTGCAGGGCTTCTTCGTCGATATAGGTATCGTAGATGCGATCGATCAGCAGCGAGCGCAGCGTGTCGTCATCCGGCACTTCCAGCGCCTGATAATGCTTGTGGCCAAGGCCTTCGAAGAAATCCATGTCGACGATGGAGGCGCCGGTGGCCACGATGCCATCGATCATGTTGTTGCGCAGCAGATCGGCATAAAGATCCATGCAGCCGCCGGCGCTGGTCGAACCGGCGATGACCAGGAAGATGGTGCAATCGGGATCGGCCAGCATCTGGTTGTAGATGGCGGTGGCGCGGGCCAGATCGCGGCTGGTGAAGCTCATCTTGGCCATGCCGTCGATGATCGGGCGGGCGTCAAAGCTCTTGATGTCGATATGTTCGACGAGCGTCGACAGCAGCTCGGCCTTGCGCTGGCGCTCGGCGGGGGTGAGCTCGGTGACGACGTGGTTCAGTGTATCGGTCATGGATTGCTCCCGTGTTCAGACGATGGCCCGGCGCATATGCGCCGCCCGCGGCCGGGGGAGTCCGGCGCCGAGCGGGGAAAGCGGCCCCCGCCGGCAAGAGCGGGGGCCTGAAGTCTTACTTTATGCGCAGCTGGATAATCTTGTCCGGCGACTCTTCCGTGACAGCATAAAGCGTGTCCATCGGTTCATCGCAGACGATCACCGTTTCGCCGGCGGTGAAGCCGTTGAAGCCGGTGCGCATGGCGGCACCATAGGCGCCGAGCATGCCGATCTCGATATAGTCACCGGCCGCGATATCGGCGGGCAGGGCGAACGGCCCGCGCATGTAATCCATGTCGTCGCAGGTCGGGCCCCAGAAGCTGAACTCCATGTCGCGCGCCCGGCTGGCGGTGTCGCGCACCAGTTCCACCGGGAAACGCCAATCGATATGCGCGGCATCGAACAGCGCACCATAGGCACCATCGTTGATGTACAGCACATCGCCCTTGCGGGCTTCGACACGGACCAGCACCGAGCTGTACTCGGCGCACAGCGCGCGGCCTGGCTCGCACCACAGCTCGGCCGAATAGGAAATCGGCAGGGCTTCGAAGGCGCGGTGGATCACCTCGAAATAGGCTTCGAGGCGGCCCGGCTCCATGCCCGGATAGATGGACGGGAAACCGCCGCCGACATCGACGATATCGACGGTGACGCCGGCGCCGACGATCGCTGCACGCACCTGCGCCATGGCATCGCCATAGGCCTGCGGGCTCATCGCCTGGCTGCCAACGTGGAAGCAGATGCCCAGCGCATCGGCAACCTGGCGGGCGGCCATCAGCACGGGGGCGGCTTCATCGGCATGCACGCCGAATTTCGACGCCAGGCTGAGCTTGGAGTGCGAGGAGGAAACGCGCAGCCGCACGCACAGCGTGAGGTCGGTCGCGGCCACGCCGTCCTTCGACGTGGCGGCCACGATCTTGTCCAGCTCGTCGATGGAATCGAGGCTGAATACCCGCACGCCATGGCTGTGATAGGCTTCGGCAATGGCCTCCGGCGGCTTGATCGGGTGCATGAAGCACAGGACCGCATTGGGCGCCACTTCGCGCACCAGCCGCACTTCGGCGATGGAGGCGACATCATAATGCGTCAGCCCCGCATCCCACAGGGTGCGGATCAGATCAGCGGAAGGATTCGCCTTGACCGCATACATCGACGTGCCCGGAAACTTCGACAAGAAGAACCGAGCCGCGCGGCGAGCGGCGTGAGGGCGGACAAGGGTAACGGGCTGCGTTGGACGCAGGAGCCGCGCTACCGACAGCGCTTCGTTTTGCTTGAGCAACTCAAGGGACCTCCGGGTGGGCAAAGTATGTCGCTGCTGCGCGCTTGACCGGTTGGCCCCCGAAAGGGCCGCCCGGGCGATCGCCGGCATTGACACCAAAGCTGCCTTGCGGTGGAAGTCCCATGGGGCAGCGGCGCGGTCTCTATGGTTTAACCCCCCCCGTGTAAAGAAGATTTTTGTTACAATGCGCCGCTGAAGAAAAAGCGGGTTTTGGCTTTGGCTTTCAATAGGTTGCCTTGGGGCTTCCCAGCCTTGTGACATTTTTGTGAAAGGGCGTTTTTTCAATGACTTCCCCGGTTGTCCATGCAGATGTCTTGGCTGCGGCAAAACGCCTTGGCACCTGGCCGGTGCGCACCCCGCTTTTGAACAATCCGACGCTGGATGCGCTCTGCGGTGGCCGCGTGTGGTTCAAGCCTGAGAATCTGCAGCACACCGGCAGCTTCAAGTTCCGCGGCGCGATGAATCGCCTGTTGGCGATCCCGCCCGAAGGCCGGCGCGGCGGCGTGGTGGCCTATTCCTCGGGCAACCATGCGCAGGGCGTGGCGCGGGCGGCAAAGCTGCTGGGCATGCCGGCGGTGATCGTGATGCCGGCCGATGCGCCCAAATTGAAGGTGGAGCGCACCCGTGCCGACGGCGCCGAGGTGGTGTTCTATGACCGGCTCACCGAAAGCCGCGAGACGATTGCGGCAAAGCTGGCCGAAGCGCGCGGGGCCATCATTGTGCCGCCCTTTGCCGATCCGCTGATCATCGCAGGCCAAGGCACCGCCGGGCTGGAAGCGGTGCAGGATCTGGCTGCCAAGGGCGAGACGGCGGACATGGTGCTGACCTGCTGCGGCGGCGGCGGGCTTTCGGGTGGATCCGCCGCCGGCAGCCAGTTGCCGATCGTGGTGGTGGAGCCGGAAGGCTATGACGATGTTTGTCGCAGCCTGGCGGCCGGGCGCATTCTGCCGGTGGAAAACCCCGGCCCCACCCGCTGCGACGCGCTGCAGACGCTGGTGATGGCGGAGATCACATTTGAAACCCTGCGCCACCACGGTGCCACCGGCGTATCGGTGAGTGAGGCCGAGGTGGCGCGTGCGGTGGCCTTTGCCTTCCGCGAACTGAAACTGGTGGTGGAACCGGGCGGGAGCGTGACACTGGCGGCGCTGCTGGCCGGCAAGCTGGATGTGAAGTGCAAGACGGTGATCGCCACGCTTTCAGGCGGCAATATCGATGCCGAAGTGCTGGTTTCGTGCCTGCAGGAGGCCGGCGCGCTCTAGGCCACCAGCCGGCGATACAGGTGCCAGGTGGCGTGGCCCAACACCGGCAGCACCACCAGCAGGCCCAGAAAGGCTGGCAGCATGGCGAGGAACAGCGCGGCGGCGACCAGCACGGCCCAGCCCAGCAGGACCGCGCCATTGTCGCGCACGCTGGCGAGGCTGGCGATGATCGCCGTCATGAAATCGACGTCGCGATCAACCAGCATCGGCAGGCTGACCACGGTGACGGCATAGAAGCCCAGAGCCAACAACGCACCGACCGCACTGCCGAACGCCAGCATGGCGAACCCAGTGCCGGTAAGAAGGAAGGCAAGGCTGTCCGTCCCACTGTCAGCCTGGAAGATGGCGAATATGGCATGGGCGATCATCAGCCAGAAGCCGAACGCCACGAAGATGATGACGCCCATCGAGAGGATCTGATCGTCACCGCGGCCCCTGAGCGCGCCGAGGACCCCGCCCCATCGCAGCGGTTGCAGCGCCTCGCGGCAGCGGCTGACTTCATAGAGGCCAACGGCGCAGAAGGGCGCCAGCAGCGGAAACCCGGCGGCGGCCGGCACCAGCCAAGCCACGGCGCTCTGCGTGGCCAGTGCCCAGGCCAGCGCCAGCCCGGCGGCGACATAGATGCCGGCAAAGAACAGGCCGAACTGCGGCGCGGCGCGATAATCCGCCCAGCCGGCAGCGAGCGCGGCGGTGAGATCAGACCAGGCCAACCGGTTTCTGATCGTGACAGGCACGGCCTTCGCTTGCCCCGCCGGCATCATCGCATCCCCCAAACTGCCGACGATAGCCGCCGGTCGTTTAAGGGGATGCTGCCCCAGCGGCGGATCAGCGGCAATTAGGGATCAATGCTGAGTCGGTCAGCGCGGTATGCACCGACAATGCATCTGCGCCGGCAATGGCAACAAACATTTGCTGCCATTGCCGGCGCGGCCAGCGTGATCTGCCGTCAGAGCGGCAGCTTGCTCAGGCGGCGGTAGCCGCTGCCCGGCGGCGCATGGTGGCACCCACCAGGCCAAAGCCGGTGAGCAGCATTGCCCATGTGGCCGGTTCCGGAATCGCGCCACCCACTGTTTGCGAGTTGAGCGCGCCAACCAGCGACGTTGACGCGGTGGTGCCATCATCGAAGAAGCTCAGCCGCAGCGAGGAAACCGTGCCGCCACTGGCAATGCCAAACGCCGACAGATCGAGCCCGCAGGCATTGAGCCCAAAGCCACCCGCATTGAAGCCGGTACCGGCCGACTGGCATTGGCTGGAAATGCCATTGATCGTCACCAGCCAGCGATCGGGCGCGCCCAGTTCGAACAGAACGATATCATTGCCGGCGCCGTTGACCGCCACATTATCGGTGAAGCCCAGGTCGAGGAAGGCGCCCTGGCTGAAGGAAAAGGCGAAGGTGCCGGGATCGGTGTCGGTCACCACGGTGGACAGCGGGCCGCCCGAAATCGAGAAGCTGCCCGACGAGCTGTTGAGCACGTCGACAAAGGCGTTGTTGTCGAAAGAGAAGCCACCGACCGAAACGGCAGCACTGGACATTTGCGGTACCGCCAAGGCAGCGGCGGCACACAGAATTCGAATCAACTTGGACATGGTTATACCCCTCGATTGCTCATCCCGATGATGAACAATAAGTTGATATGCAATTAACATGCCATCCGGTGCAGTGAAAAAAGCACGACAGATCAGGCCGATCACTTGGACCGCCTCTTTCGGCTCTTAATGAAGTGTAAAATATTCCGACAGAATCGAACAGCAATGCAAGGCACCAGCCTAGCTGCATTCGCAGCCGATGCTCAGTGTGTCTGGCCGATTGGAAAATGCCTGGCCGGCTGGTCGCTGCGCCGGCGCAACCCCGGTGGTTTCAGTCAACCCCGGGGCGGGCGAAACGGTGGCCAGCGGGTATTTCGCGAAGATCGCCGGGTTCTTCGCCGAACCAGCGGGCGACTTCGGCTTGGGCAGCGCCATCAAGGTGCAGGCCCAGCTTGGTGCGCCGCCACAGCACATCGGCGCTGGACTGCGCCCATTCATTGGCCTTGAAATAATCAAGTTCGGCTTCGAACACGCCGCCGAGGTTGCGGCCGAGCCCGCCCGCCAGCAGATCGGCCGCCGGGGCGCCGATGGTCATGGCCAGCCGCTTGACCAACTTGGGATCATAATTGGCTTCGCGCGCTTGCAGTTGGTCGAGCCAGCGTTTGAACGCGGCCTGGCCATGTTCGCCCTTGGCGCGATCAATCGTGCCGCCGGGCAGGGGGGCTTTGCCGGTCCAGCGTTTCGATTTGGGCGCGATGCGGGCCATCACGTCTTCGGCGAGCACGCGGTAGGTGGTGATCTTGCCGCCGACGATGGTCATGGCGTCTAGCCCCGGATGTTCGACCAGGCGGTAATCCCGGGTGGTCTCCTTGTCGTCTTTGCCGCTTTCCAGGATCAGCGGGCGCACGCCGACAAAGCGATGCACCACGTCATCCGGCGTCAGCGGCCGGGCGAGATAGCGGTTGGCAGCAGACAGAAGATAGTCGACCTCCGTATCGCTCACCTTGGCATCTTCGGGCCGCTGCACATCGCCTTCGGTGGTGCCGATCAGCGAATAATCCTGCTCATAGGGAATGATGAAGATGATGCGGCCATCGGGCTGCTGCAGCATGAAGGCATCGCGGCCCATGTGCACGCGGCGGGTGACGATGTGGCTGCCCTGCACCAGCCGCAGCGGCGGCGCGTCGTTCAGGCCCATCACGCGGCGGGCAACATCCTCCGCCCATGGGCCGGCGGCGTTGATCAGGCGGTGGGCGGCGATGCTGCGGCCATCGGCGAGGCTGAGCTGCCACAAGCCATCCATGCGTTCGGCCCGCGCCACCTGCGTGCGCGGCAGCACGGTTGCCCCGCGCGCGGCGGCATCCTTCAGGTTTTCGACCACCAGCCGGGCATCGTCCACCCAGCCATCCCAGTAACGGAACGCGGTGCGATAGCGCGTATCAAGCGCGCGGCCGGCGCGTTCGCTGCGCAGATCGATGCGCGCCGAGCCCGGCACCACCTCGCGCCGGGCGAGATGATCATAAAGGAAGGTGCCCAGCCGCAGCATCCACACCGGGCGCATGCCTTCGGCATGGGGCAACACGAACGGCTGCGGCCACGTGATGTGCGGTGCGATATCGAGCAGCACTTCGCGTTCCGCCAGCGCCTTTCGCACCAGGCCAAAGGCATAATATTCAAGATAGCGCAGGCCGCCGTGGATCAGCTTGGTGGAGGCTGACGAGGTGGCGCCGCCCACATCACTGGCATCGAGAATGGCCACGGAAAGCCCGCGCCCGGCGGCATCGCGAGCGATCCCGGCGCCGTTGATGCCGGCGCCGATGATGGCAAGATCGAAAGGCTGGGAGGGCAAGTTCACAAGTGCTTCCCTAACGGCGTTTGCAGCCATAGAAAAGGCGACATGACTGATCAAATCATCCTCGTGCTCGATGCCGGCACCACCTCCACAAGGGCGATTGCCTTCACCACCACCGGCGAGATCGTCGCCAGCGCGGGGCGCCCGATGACCCAGCATTACCCGGCCAGCGGCTGGGTGGAGCATGACCCGGCCGAAATCCGCGACCTGTCGCAGGCCTGCCTGGAAGAAGTGGCCGCCGCCGTGGGCGCGGAACGCATCGCTGCCATCGGCATCACCAACCAGCGCGAGACCATCTGTTTCTGGGACCGCACCACTGGCGAACCGCTGGCCCGCGCCATCGTCTGGCAGGATCGCCGCACCGCCGATTATTGCGCCGGGCTGAAGGCCGCTGATTCGGGCCTGGAAGCCAAGGTGCAAGCGAAGACCGGCCTGCTGCTCGATCCCTATTTTTCCGGCACCAAGTTCCGCTGGGCCCTGGATAACTGGCCGATGGTGGCCGACGCCGCGCGCGATGGCCGGTTGGCGGTGGGCACGGTGGAAAGCTGGCTGATCTGGAACCTGTCGGGCGGCAAGGTTCACGTGACCGACGCCACCAACGCCAGCCGCACGCTGCTGATGGATCTGGCGACGTGTGAATGGGATGATGGCCTGATCGCCATGCTGGGTGTGCCGAAAGCGGCGCTGCCGGCCATTGTTAATTGTGCGGGTGCGCTGGCCGAAACGACCTTGCTGGGCCGTGCCATCCCGATCACGGGTGCAGCCGGCGATCAGCAGGCGGCTGCCATTGGCCAGGCCTGTCTGTCTACCGGCATGCTGAAGGCCACCTATGGCACCGGCTGCTTCCTGCTCGCCCATGCCGGGGCAGAGCCGCCGGTCTCCCGCAATCGCCTGCTCGCCACGGTGGCGTGGCGGTTGGACGGCAAGCCCGCCTATGCGCTGGAAGGCGCGATTTTCGTGGCGGGTTCGGCAGTGCAATGGCTGCGTGACGGGCTGGGCATCATCGCCACCAGCGCCGAAAGCGAGGCCCTGGCGCAGAGCGTGCCCGACAATGGCGGTGTCAGCTTCGTGCCGGCGCTGGCCGGGCTGGGCGCGCCCTATTGGGAACCGGATGCGCGCGGGGTGATCTGCGGGCTGTCGGGCGGCACCACCCGGGCGCACGTGGTGCGCGCCGCGCTGGAAGCGCAGGGCCAGCAGACCGCCGATCTGGTTGATGCACTCGCCGCCGATGGTGTGCCGGCCGCGATGCTGCGGGTGGATGGCGGCATGGTCGCCAACAACTGGCTGTGCCAGGATCTGGCCGACAGCCTGGGCGTGGTGGTGGAACGACCGCGCGTGATCGAAACCACGGCGATGGGCGCAGCGATGCTGGCCGGGGTGGGGGCCGGGATTTTTGCCGATCTTGGCGCAGCGGCAGCCGCAATGGCCGCGGCGGATGTGCGCTTCCACCCGGCCACCGATGGCGCCACCCGCAGTGCGCGGCGGGCACAATGGCAGGCCGCCGTTGCCAAGGTGCTGGCGTGAATCCGCTTTCCGGTTTGGCGTTGGTGGCTGCCATGGCGTTGCTGATCGGTGGCCTGTGGCTGTCGCGGCAACCGGGCGACAACCGCACCAAGGCGCTGCTGATGATCATCGCCGCCTTCGTGGTGGCGTTCAACGCCTTCATTGCCGCCTTTCCGCCACCGCAACTGCCGGGCTGAACAGGGGCCGATAAAGCAGCAATCGGGGCTTTTCACCCGGTTCTTGGGGCAGAATCGTCATTTTAGGCCTGTTTGGTGCGATTCTTTGGACGGATTGCGGCCGTTTGACTTGAAAAACGCACCGGTTTGCATTAATTACGATGGCGTAATGTTCGCAACGATGGAACGAGCCATGCGTGTCTGTCTGATCGCAACCACTCTGGCTGCTGCCCTGCTGGCAACTCCGGCGTTGGCGCAACGCCATGCCGATGTGGTGTATCTGCAGCAGATGAAGGCCAAGCACGCGCGCGAAATGGCGGAAAACGCCAAGCGCAAGCAGGAGGGAGAGGCGACTGCGCCGGTGCCGGCCGAAAAGGCCAAGCCGTCTGTGCCGGCAACCGCCCCGGGAACGCCGCCGTCGACTTCGAACTGACGCTTCCGGCCGCGACGACGGCCCTGCGAGGAAATCCAGCTTGCATCCCCTCTGGGGGCGGATAGTCTGCCGCCAAGACAGAAGATGGGGAGAATGAAATGAAGCGTGCGCTGTTGCTGACGGCTGGGGCCAGTATTTGGGCTCTGGCAGGCGCGGTCGCGGTTGTGTCTGGCGGACCGGGCAGCGGCGTGCGCGGTGTGGATGCGCAGCGACTGATGAACGCCCGCAGCGAGCCGGGTAACTGGATGACGCACGGCGGCACCTATGCCGAGCAGCGCTTTGCCGATCTCAATCAGATCAACGCCGATAATGTGAAGCAACTGGGCCTCGCCTGGTACGCCGATCTGCCCACCAATCGTGGCCAGGAAGCCACGCCGATCGTGGTGGATGGCACCATGTACACCACGACGTCGTGGTCGAACGTGATGGCGCTGGATGCCGTCACCGGCAAGGTGAAGTGGCATTATGATCCCAAGGTGGACAAGGCGCGCGGGCACAGCGCCTGCTGCGATGTCGTCAACCGCGGTGTCGCGGTGTGGGGCGGGCTGGTGTATGTCGCCGCGCTGGATGGCCGGCTGATCGCGCTGGATGCCAACACCGGCAAGGTGAAATGGTCCACGCAAACCTTCACCGATGCGGCCAAGCCCTACACCATCACCGGCGCACCGCGCGTGATGAAGGGGCTGGTGGTGATCGGCAACGGCGGCGGCGAACTCGGCGTGCGCGGCTATGTGACCGCCTATGACGCGATGACTGGCAAGAAGAAGTGGCGTTTCTTCACGGTGCCCGGCAACCCGGCCAATGGCCCGGATGGCGAAGTGTCAGACAGCATCATGGCCGGCAAGGTCGCGCCGACCTGGTCGGGCGAATATTGGAAGGGTGGCGGCGGCGGCACCGCCTGGGATGCCATCGTTTATGATCAGGAACTTGATCAGCTCTATATCGGTGTTGGCAACGGATCCCCCTGGAATCACGAGATCCGGTCCGACGGCAAGGGCGACAATCTCTTCCTGTCGTCGGTGCTGGCGCTGAAGCCGGATACTGGCGAATATCTCTGGCACTATCAGGGCACGCCCGCTGAAACCTGGGATTATACCGCCACCCAGCCGATCATGCTTTCAACGCTGATGATCGAAGGCAAACCGCGCAAGGTGTTGATGCAGGCGCCGAAGAATGGCTTTTTCTATGTGATCGACCGCGCCAATGGTCAGCTGATTTCGGCCAAGGGTTTTGCCACGCAAACCTGGACCACCGGCGTTGACATGAAGACCGGCCGCCCGATCGAAGTGCCGGAAGCGCGTTATCGCAAGGCCGGCGCATTGGTGATGCCGTCGCCGCTGGGCGCGCACAACTGGCACCCGATGAGCTACAGCCCGCGCACTGGTCTGGTCTATCTGCCGGCGCAGGAAATGCCGCAATTCTATCAGAACCAGGATGGCTTTGAACGCCGTGAAGGCGCGTGGAACCTGGGCATTGCCATCGATCCCGGCACGATTCCCGATGATCGGGCCCAGTTCAAGGCGATCAAGGCATCGCTGAAAGGCAAGCTGATCGCCTGGGATCCGGTGGCGCAGAAGCCGGCGTGGGAAATCACCTATGATGGCCCGTGGAATGGCGGCACGCTGGCGACGGCGGGCAATCTGGTGTTCCAGGGCAACGGCGCCGGCGATTTCCAGGCGTTCAACGCCAGCACGGGCACCAAGCTGTGGAACTTCAAGGCGCAGACCGGCATCATCGCGCCGGCCGTGAGCTACAGCGTGAAGGGCCAGCAATATGTGGCGATCATGGTCGGCTATGGTGGCGCCTTCCCGTTGACCGCCGCCTTTGACGATCCGCGCGATGCCCGCAATGGCCGTCTGCTGGTGTTCAAGCTGGGCGGCAAGGGTGCATTGCCCAAGGCGACCGAGCCAGTGTTTGCGGCGGCCAACCCGCCCAGTGATGCGTTCACGCCGGAACAGGTGGCTGAAGGCGGCAAGATCTACAGCGCCAACTGCGCCTTCTGCCATGGCCCGGATGCCCATGCGTCCGGCATTCTGCCTGATTTGCGGCGTTCGGGCGTGCTCAGCGATGCGGCGGCGTGGAAGGCCGTCGTTCATGATGGTGCGCTGAAGGCCAATGGCATGATCGCCTTCAGCCGCTGGTACACGCCGGCCCAGGTGGAAGCCGTGCGCGGCTATGTTGGTCAGCAGGCCAAGAAATTGCAGGCGCTGGAAGCGGCTGGCGGCAAGTGAGATTTTGAGGGGCTGGCGTCGCGCTGGCCCCTTATTTCTTCCGGCTCAATTCCCGCATGCCGCGGTCCAGCCCTTCCAGGGTGAGCGGATACATGCGGTTTTTCATGATTTCCTTGATCATGCGGATCGACTGGCCGTTTTCCCAATGCTTTTCCGGGATCGGGTTCAGCCAGATTGACGAGTGATAGATGTCGGTGATCCGGTTCAGCCACACCTCACCGGGTTCCTCGTTCCAATGTTCGGTGCTGCCACCGGCATAGGTGATTTCATACGGGCTCATCGACGCGTCGCCCACGAACACCAGTTTGTAATCATGCGGGAACTTGTGGAGGATTTCCATCATCGCCGTCCGCTCGGTCCAGCGGCGCTTGTTGTCTTTCCACACCGCCTCATAGGGGCAGTTGTGGAAATAGAAGAATTCCATGTGCTTGAATTCGGTTTTGGCTGCCGAGAACAATTCCTCGCACAGCTTGATGTGCGGATCCATCGAGCCGCCGATATCCAGCATCAGCAGCAATTTCACCGCATTGTGCCGTTCCGGGCGCATGACGATATCGAGCCAGCCCTGCTTGGCGGTGCCGCGGATGGTGGAATCAAGATCAAGCTCGTCCGCCGCGCCTTCGCGGGCAAAGCGGCGCAGACGGCGCAGGGCCACCTTGATGTTACGGGTGCCCAGTTCAACGGTTGAATCGAGATTCTTGAACTCGCGCTTGTCCCACACCTTCACGGCGCTTTGCTTGCGCCCGTCCTTCTGGCCGATGCGCACGCCTTCGGGATTGTCGCCCTGCGCGCCAAAGGGGGATTTGCCGGCGGTGCCGATCCACTTGTTGCCGCCTTCGTGGCGCTTTTTCTGTTCCTCAAGGCGCTTCTGGAGGGTTTCCATCAGCTTGTCCCAACCCATCTTTTCCAGCTCGGCGCGCTCTTCCTCGCTCAAGTTCATTTCGGCCAAGGCGCGCAGCCAGTCTTCCGGAATCTCGGTTTCGGATTCCAGCGTCGGCTCTATCCCCTTGAACACCTTGGCGAACACCTGATCGAAGCGGTCGAGCAGGCCTTCGTCCTTCACATAGGTCGCACGGGCGAGATAATAGAAATCGATGATCGAATAATCGATCACGTCGCCCTGCAACGCCTCCAGCATCATCAGATGCTCCTTCATGGAGGCCGGGATTTTCGCGGCGCGCAATTCTTCGAGGAAGGTGAGGAACATCGGGCAGGGCCTTGGGCTTGAGTGTGGCGACTGTTGCCGGGCGCGGGCAGCAGCGCAATGCGGAATTTTGCCAGCCGCGCAGCGCCTGCTCAGCCGTGTGCGGCGTCGGAACGGGCCTTCTGGTCGGCAAAGGCTGTCTGGAAGGCGGGACGCGCTTCGGCGCGGGCGACATAGGCCGCCAACACTGGATAATCGCGGAGCAGCATGGCGCTGGCCGGCCGGCGCAGCACGCAGACCATCATGATGTCGCCGGCGCTGAAATCGCCTTCCAGCCAATCATTGTCGCCCAGCCAGGTGGCCAGATCGTCCAGCCGCTGGCGCAGCCGCGCTTCCAGCATCGGCAGCCGCTCCGCCGTCCACGGCTTGTCGCCTTCCAGCAAGACGGCCACTTCGCGTTCAACGATCACCGGTTCGATGGTGCTGACGGCAGCAAACATCCAGGCAATGGCGCGGGCGCGGGCGGCCGGATCGGTGGGCAGTAGGCCTGCCCCCAATCCCTCTGCCGTTTCGGCAATATGCAGCACGATGGCGCCGGATTCGAACAAGGTCAGGCCATCGGTTTCATAGGTGGGGATCTGCCCGAAGGGCTGGCGCGCCTTGTGCTCTGGCGTCTTCAGTTCGGCGAACGACAGCGGCCGTAGTTCGTGATCTTGCCCCACTTCGGCAAGCGCCCAACGCACCGCCATGTCCCGCGCCAGCCCGCGCCCGCGATCAGGGGAGGCGGCGAAGACGCTGACGATGGGTGTCACCCGCGCAGGGCCTTCAGCGTGCGGTTTGGCGG
>Ga0164294_10000910_pt1 | contig 27978 bp, 32 predicted proteins | sample GEODES005metaG_FD_111479 | JGI IMG/M metagenome (GOLD analysis project Ga0164294, IMG submission 111479) | Oligotrophic lake water microbial communities from Sparkling Lake, Wisconsin, USA - GEODES005 metaG | ecosystem: Environmental > Aquatic > Freshwater > Lake | place: USA: Sparkling Lake...
ATTAGGTATAAAATTAGCAATTCAAAAAATTGTCCAATTGTGTCAAAATGATAACGAATATCTTACCATGTTGAATGAACCTATTATTCATGAAACATCAATGATTAAAAATTACAATGAAACTAAATTTAATAAAATTATTGACTTGTATTTGCAAGACCGGAGCTTCCAATGAATCCTTTCATATCCGCAATTAAGGTGCTAAGATCGCTATTCAAGGTGTTAAATTTCTTAAGAGCAGCATTATATTGGGTAGATGTGGCAAAACTTGGGGTACAGATTCCGCCAGAACTATTTACATTAGCATTGTCATTTTGACTTATAAACAATTGAAGTGATTGAGCATCATAAGAAACAGTAGCTTGATCTTTTGAAACTGTATTAATACCATTGTAAGGATAAGCAGCACGACCAGTTGATCCAAGGAATGAGTTTATGTTTTGAGTGATCCAAGTGTTGAATGCATTAGAAGAAGAAGCTAATGTATTGTTCAAGGAGTTCCATGTTGAATAATAATCTTCAATTTCATTATTTTGCATATTCCAAGCATTGCCTCTAGAAAGACCTGTTGGACCACCAGTAGCAGTATTTCCGTAAGCATTAAAGTAATCAAGTTCAAGATCTTTTACACGATTAACAAAGGTAATACCATCGTTTACAACATTAGTAAAAAGGGTAAATAAATCATCACTATTTTGAGCGTCGGTAGACTTATAAGTGTCAATGGCATTCATTGTTTCAATACCAGCAACATATACAGCAGAAGCTCCAGTAATAATGTTTCCAGTATCTCCAAGATTGCTACTATCTGGTCTAGTTCTAAGAGCAGTGGCACCGGTATATCCTGTAGCGATATCGTTTGCAATAGTAGTGAGAGGCTTGACGTAAGAAGAGAGAGCGCCAATGTAAGCGGTTACAAAACCTGCGTTGTTGGCAGTGTTGAATTGATTTGTTGTAGACATATCTACATATTACAAAGATTATAATAATTTCAAAAATTTTCAATATTACAATTCTATTTGAGATTGTTTAAAAATTTCGTTAATATTTTTGGATAATTTTTCAAAATAAGAGGAACTTTGTATAAACAAAGATAAAGATTGCTTTACAAAGCTTTCGATAAAATAATCAATATTTTGAGTATCATAAATAAATCGTTCAACACTGCTTGCAAATGTATCATAAAAACTCTTGATATTATTATAAAATTCTTTTAAACTTTGATAGGATGTATACATTACGGTACCATCCTGTAAACTAAAATTGTAAGAGTTAATTGGGGCATTTCTTAAGACACTAGCTGTGGTAGTAAATGCTAATTTCAGGTGATATATTGCTTTTGTATCAAAATTGTAAACCTTGAAAATGTTAGTTGAATCGTTAGGATCTGAAAAAATTTGGATGAAAAACTCGAAAATATTTTGAAATGTTGTTAACAATTCTTGAAAAATTGGTTGTGAATCATTGTAAAAACTTTGAAAGTCTTTTTCTGATTTGGTGCTATAGTTTTGTAAACTTTTGATATATTCAAAATGTGGTTTCACGCTTAGTACTAACTTTAGCAAAGGATCCCACACAGGAGAAGGTTGTAGAACCATTTCACATATATTAGCAAAACTTGTCAATGTGTGGAAAAGTGGATAACAACATAGTTGAAAATATGGAATGTAAAAGTTGGAAGTGTAATAAACAGTGATTAAACGAGTCATTTATTTTAATTTTTACAAAAATAAAAATGAATATTTGGTTTCCTGAAACAATTTATTTTGGCGGACTTGCATATTCTGTCGTATTAATGACAACCGCCTTGTTATTTCATCACATGACTCGCGGTAAAACTTTGGAAATGAATCCCGTTGCTTCAACCGTATTTGCAATTACTTTGATTGTTATTAGTATATTATTCGCAGGTGTAGGAATATCTGGATACTATATTCGGTTACAAGAAATGAATAATGATCCTGACCTTGGAGAACAGCGTAGACGATATTTGTATCATGAAATTAAAATTTGGTATATTTATTTGGTGCTTGGTATAATGTATATATTAATTGAAATATTTATTGCTTATTATATTATCAAGGGAACTACTGCTTCTTTGCGTCAATATTATTTGAGATAATTTCTAATAATTAATTCATTCTTGTGAGTACGCGATCGGCTTCGGAACACTGGAAATTCACTAATGTAATATTTTTGAAACAGTTGCTTAATTTGAGGAGTATCTGCTTGAGTCATCATCCATTGGACTCCTTTTAGATCAAGTAGCATCAATTGATGCGCTAATTCTTGTATAAAAGAGTAGTCTAGTTGTTCTCCAGTATTGTATTCAAAATTATAATCCTGGTCATTTTCAATATACGGAGGGTCTAAAAAAACAAAGTCACCAGGTTTTGACTTTTTCAGGATAATTTTGTAATCAGTATTGAAAATTTTGTTCTTGGGATTTTGCAAAAATTGTGACACCTTTTGAATGTTGTCATAATATTTCGACGTCAAAAAAAAGCATTTATTGTCCATATAAATGTGTGGATCCATTCCATAGAAATAAAAAATACCCTTTTTTTTTAAAACACCCATATAACAACATTGCATCATTAGTAAAAAGTCGAGACTGCGTTCTTCCGCATTTCGATGATTGAGGGTTTCCGTAAGTTCACGACAAAATTTCTTTTTAGAATCACGGCTGCGAGTTTTGAATTTTTTGGCAAAGTTTTTAAAATGATGGATAACGAGTTCAGGGTTATGTTTAACGACATTCCAAACACTAATCAAATCTTGATTCAAATCATTGACTATGAATTGGGAAGGTTGTAAGTGCAGTAACAAGGCACCACTTCCCAAAAAGGGCTCGATATAATTATTGAATTTTGCAGGTAATAATGGAATAATATGATTCATGTACCTTTGCTTGTTTCCCAACCATTTAATGAAAGTACGCATATTTTATTAAAGGAAAATTATTTTGCTCATTAAAAATGAAAATCCTTTACGGAAAAACAATAGTACAACATGGAAATTATATACCCAAACAAGTTGCTTCCAAGCCGCCAGATATTATTCTTGATCTTAATCCAAAAAAATTATACACTGTTCTTTTAATCGATCCGGACGCGGTCGGAGGAAATAAAATTCACTTTTTGCTAATTAATTATTCTTTGAAAAAGCTAGGAAAAATTATATTTCCGTATATTGGTCCAAAACCACCAAAAGGTTCTGGAGTTCATCGTTATTACTTTCTATTGATTCAACAAGAATTACTCATCATACCAAATCTGAATTTTCCAAGCCGGTACATTTCAATTAAAAAAATATTTAATTTACTCGACATTCCAAACAATCAAATCATTGCTCAAGAGTATTTTACAAGCCACGCGTAAAAATTGAAATCAATATATATAAATTGTGCGTATAATAAAAATGTCTACATTATTATACGGTGCAATATCTGGTTTCATAGAAGCTTCTATATGTCATCCTTTAGATACTGTCAAGACTAGAATTCAAAATAGAAGTAGTACCAAAAAAATTGGAATTGTGCAAACTTGTCAAAAAATTTATGCCAAGGAAGGAGTACGCGGATTTTATCACGGTCTTGGTGCTGTATATGTAGGTATTATACCTAAAAATGCCATACGATTCTTTTCTTTTGAACAGTATAATAGTTATACTAAAAATACATTCTTATCAGGTATTTTAGCAGGTGCAACAGAAGCAATTTTAATTGTGAATCCAACTGAAGTTTGTAAAATTAGAATACAAACCCAATATAATTCAATGCGTGAAACTTCGAATATTAAGTACACCAACATTTATCAGACATTTTATTCCATTTTTAAAACCGAAGGTATAAGTCCATTTTATCGAGGACTAATTCCGACAATAATGCGACAAAGTATAAATCAAGGTGCTAATTTTTATACTTTTCACACTTTGAAAAAAAATACAGATATTTCACCTTTTATTCTAGGTGCAATTAGTGGGTCAATCGGTCCCATTCTAAACAATCCTATTGATGTTGTCAAGACTAGAATGCAAGCTTCAAATTCTAATGTAAAGGTATTAAATGTAGTTATAGAATTATTTGCTCAACAGGGAATTGGAGGATTTTACAAAGGTTTGGGACCACGATTATTAAGAATTGTTCCTGGACAAGGTATAACTTTTGGTGTCTATGAATTTTTGAAACAAAATAAATTTAATAAAAAATGAAGATGAAAAATTTTAAATGTTTTAAAACAAGATGAAATATATACTTGTAATTTTACTTATTTTAAGGTGTGTTGTCCAATCTAAAATCATAATGATTGGAGATAGTATTTTAGACAGTTCAGTGTCCACAATTCATGAAAAACTTGAAACACTTTCAAGCCAATTTATTGAAAATTATGCGAAAAGCGGTGCAACGATATCTCCAGGTTTGAATGATAAACCATGCATACCTTGTCAGTATAATGCCTCAATAAACAATTTAGTTGCAGATATTGTCATTATGGATGGTGGAGCCAACGATATTTTGTCAATCTCAAAGACACCAAGTTGGTCAAAATTTCCATTGTATCGACAAAGAATAATTGGTATTCAAAATAATTTGAATCTTTTGTTTAAAAAAATGAAAGATTTGGGTGTTGGCCAAGTCATTTACCTTGGAAATTATTATTTAAATGATAATACGCTAATTGTAGATTATGGTACAAATGTCTTGATGAATATTTGTAAACAAGCACCTTTACCAGTACATTTTATAGATGTGAGACAATTTACAATTCCACTAAAAGAAAATGATATTCATCCGAATGCTTATGGTGATGAAATTTTGGCTCAAAATATTTGGATTGTATTAAAAAATATTACATTAAACTAAAAAGATGAATCTAGGTAAAACTGATTATGATCGTGTGCATATGGAGACGGAGACGCGTTATAGCTTTGGAATTGACGAATTTACACCGCCTTCAAAAAGAACGATTCAACAAAAATTTAGAATTCAAAGCATGAAAGCCGTCAATAAGCTTGTTGAATTGAATATAATGATGGGTCAAGCAGGTAACTTATTTTTGGAAAAATTTGCACAACCCATTAGTAGTAACCCAGGTACAATGAATGGTGCAGCCTTTGCCTTGGTATTTTGTTGCTTTGATTTTAAATCGAATCGCTTTGTAATGAAAAAATCCGAGGAAGTGTACACTTGGAAAGAGCTGACAGATCTGATTACCAGTCCAAAAGGAGGTTTTGATGAGTTTATTAAAGAATATGGTATTACTGTGAATGATTTAATTCGTTACCTTGTCTTTGCAACCGATTTTATGGAAAAAAACTAAATTTACCATATATATACATGCAGTTCAAAACTATGACCATTCATAAAGATGATATTCATTTTCTTTTACCGGTTTCAATTATATATGATACAATAGACAAATTTTTTTACTTTCGTTGTAGTCAAATAGAGTCTAAAAAGGTATCCAATACACAATTACAACAAATTTGCCAATTATATAATGCCTTGGATTATAATGGTATATTGATTGTCCAAAATGACAAGGTATTATTTTCCATGATTCGATCTTCCTATGATCCTTTAAAAGAATATTTAATCGTGATTCCAACACGGCCCTTTAAACATCAAATAAAAATTGGATTGGTATTTTTATTATTTGGATTCACTTGTCTTTTCAAAACTCTAAATGTATAATTTGCTTTCTGTTGTTACATAATATTTCAAATATTCTTTGATAAAACTTGGTAAATTTTCCTTTATTTTGCCACCTGGATATAATGAAAATAAAAACTTTTGTAAATGGGATACCGTCATTTTCAAACTCTTCAATTCTTGATAAATAAAATCATAGTCTTGTGCTTCGTCTGGGTAAAATACTTTTAACATTGTATAAATTTGTTCCTTGGTCATATAACTAAATTCTAAAATATAGTCAATTCTTCCTGGGCGCTTCATAGCAACATCTAGTTCCAAGAAATGATTCGTCGTGATAAAGGTTAATAGACAGTCGACCGTAGAAAGTCCATCCAACAAATTAAGTAAACCACTAAAAGTAATATTTCCTTTTACTTCCTCGCGATTTTTAATGATACAATCAATATCCTCCAACACAAATACAGAATTGTTTGGAAGCCATTTTAATGCTTGGGCAACATCCTGATCCTTGGTATTGGATCCAAAACGATAAATACAGATATGTTTTTGTATACTAGAACACAGGGCGTGAATTAAACTAGTTTTACCGCTTCCTGGAGGTCCATAAAAACAATAAGTCTTGTGATAGGGAATTCCAAATTTTTCATAATTAGCTTTGGTTTCTGGCGACAAGAACTTCTTTACATCATTAAGCACCTTTTGACTTTGTTCAACAGGTAAATAAATGGTGTTGATATCTCGTTTGACTACCTCAGTATACTTGTTCCAGATTTCTCCGTGTTCATCATATTGATAGATAAAAATGGTTTTATTTCCTTGATCGACTTCAAAAAATTTGGATGTATATTGAAACGCTTTTCTTATAAATTCTTCAATAATTTCCGATGCGTTGGATTCCTCATTAATAATTTCCAGACGAAATACATTGTCAAATACATCCTTTTCAATATATGGATATAAATGATTAGCATCCAATAGTGGAAATTGCAATCGTAGGTCGTGCCCTTCAAAATCTAGATGATAGGGACCTTCAAACGGATGTAACATGTAAATAAGCTGGTCAAAGGCATCAATATAATTCGTTCGGTAACTTCGACTCTTTTTATCCAAGAATTGATAAATAATCTTGCTAAAAGTTTTATTTTGCTCTTCCATTAAATAAGCTGAATAAATCAAAATCTTGTATAGATTTTGCTTTTGATTTAATCCAAAGACCACTTTCATTTTAATAAAGACATCTTGTTTTTAAATTATATTTTAGTTGTACCAAAGATAAATTTCAACCACCTCTACTAATTTTTCTTTGAGCAGCAGCAGTCTCCCGATTGATCCAAATATTCTTCATATTTTGATTATTTGTAATTAAAAGATTGCAGCCAAATGCCGTGCAATGTTTGGTCATCCAGTTATTACCATAAACAATCGGAATATCATTTTCTTTGCAAGCTTTATACATTATTTCTCTCATTTTTTCATAAGGGGAACTGCAAATAAAATCACAACCTATTACATTGGCAGAAAAACTATGCATCAGCAATGAAATATTTCTAAAACTTTTTTTCAATGGTTCGATCAGCAATAATAAATTTCCACCGATTAATGCATGTTCTTGAACGGTTCGTCGAAGAGCTTGTTCAATATGACTTGCATTTCTTTTCCATACCGTAACTGACATTATAATGTGCTCTTGATGCATTGCTAGTAAAATATAACCCTCACAAGTATACCGGAAATCTGTATTTTTAAATGTACTTATGGTTGTTTGAGCTTGGGTCCTTTTTTGCTTTAAACACGCAAGTAGAACTTGGGCAGATTCTAAATATATTTCTTTGTATTGATTAAGCATAAAGTTAATTTTATCGTAGTTGTCTGCATTCACATTTTCATTAATCCATTTTTTGATTGGTGTCTCCAATAAGTTTTGTTTATCTTCGGGGTTATGTAAGACTTGTAAACATTTTATTGCGTAATCTTTCATTTTACTAAAATATTTGATCAATTCTCGCATTATTGTTTTATCATTTTCGGTCAATTGATGAAATGGAGCGATTCTCTGTTTAATCCATTTTAATCCATTTGGATCAGTATCAGAATACTTTTCAAAGGATGGTGAACTTGATTGCAAAGGTTTGGGTCGTATTTTAATTACTGGATTTTGTCTTTGAAAATAGGATTTCAAACTTTGATCATTTAATTGTTGCTGCAATTGGTTGTATAAAATATAATCGATATATTTTTTTCCGATTTTTTGTTTCAAGGAGACGATATTTTGAGTGCCATCAAGTTGGATCGAATTATTACTACCTGTCCAATCTTGAATGGTTACAGTGGTTGGTGGTTTTGGTAAGGACATTTATAAAATGGAATATTTTTATAAAAAAATGATACTTTTTGTTTTTTTCTTCAGCACCAATGCAAATATTCAAAGCAAATTTTAATTATTATAACTAAAATTAAAATTCCAAACACAGACAAAAAATAATGCTTTCACAGGTCATTGTCAACAAACTCAAGCCTGGTGCCGACGACTTGCATTCCCACATTGATGAATATCTATATTGGGATGTTTGCTCCCTTAAATTTGCCAAACATCGGGCCGTCAAAATGCAAAATGTGTTGACAACTCTCAAGACGGCTGAAAGCCGTGCAACTGGATTTGGAGGACAAGAACCGATGGATACGCTCGACGAGCATTGGATACATAATGCCGAAGGAGGTGCAAGCCTACAAGCCATTCATTGCGCACAATGTGGAAATTATGTTTACTCCAACACCTTGGCAAAAGAACATTGGACGGATGATGATAATATTGATACTTATCGGCAAAAGTGTCTTCAATCGGGCTTTAAACACATTATTTGTCTTTGTGAACATCAGGATGTTTAAGTTTGACACAACCAACTCCAGAAAATTAATAAAAAATCAAAATATAATCTATATTTGAATTTTTTTCGTGGAACATTGTCAAGTGCAAATTGTCATTTTCAAAACTATAACAAGTTCGCCTACTAAAATCAAATGTCTCTAAATCTTTTATGATATCAGAAATCTCGCAATCACTTAAATTCATGGAATTTTTTATCGTCTTTTTAAATTTATTGTACAATTTGTAATTTTCAAGTGTTGTGGAACTTACATTAAACTTTGGGATAAAAGACAATATATCATAAACGATAAATTTAGGAAAAAAAAGTCCTAAATACTCCATTTATTATATTATAATTTAATTTGTTTTTCAAACAAAAATCCAATACATTTTGATTTTGGAAATGGATAAATTACATTATCTACATTAAAATATTCAACCTTGTAGAAATTCTTGCGATAATCTTCAATACTAATATGTCCACCATAATTTTTCAAGAGTCTCCAACTGGGTGCCTCGATAAGCGGGAGACTTTTTTGTCCAAATACATCATAGTAAATCTTGTTCAACAAGGATTCACAATTAATGTATAATGGATTATGCTGGTTTAACTTTACATAGGCCAAACAGCAATTAAATGAGCAAAAAATGCCATCCATCAAATAAAAATCATTCTCAATAAGTGAATATTGAACATTTTGATTAATATCCGTGGTAGCAGTTTTCTCAATATCTTTTAATTGCTGTGGAGTAAGATTTTCTCGTAAAATATACTTGTCTTTGGTAATCTCTGAATGGTAAGACTTGGAAACACGAGGCGAAACATATTCAATTGGACATCCAATTGGCCGATAACTAAAAGAATGACGGCACCAAAAACAATGTAAATTGGTAGACTCTGGAAGCAATTCTTGATTAAGATATGATTTCATTGTAAATACACACTGATGATCCTTTTTTGATTCATCCAAAAATGAAAAAAAGTTGGCATCATCCTTGTCTGTTATATCACTAATTTTTGTTTTTTGGTGACTTTGTTTCAAGTCATCTTTTACCAAGCTAAAAATATCATATTTTACATCCAAGACACTTGTATCGATATTTTTCAAAAGAAATACAGGTTTTTTCATTTTACTAAATCAACTGATTTAATAATAGGCAATCATTTTTTTTAACCAAAAAAAATTTTTTACAAATCTTGCGAGTTTGGGTGTACCAACGCACTATTTATATACCCTAGTTTTTTTAATTCTGCATATAAAAATTCAGGTATTTTGTCGACCGTCACAGTGTAAGGTACCTCAATCAATTGTATACCCTGTTCTTTGCATATTTCCCGTTTTATATGATCGCGGTATTTTTGATTTTGAAAGGCGTGTTTTGAATTTTGATGCATCATACGATTGTATTCATAATGTTGTTTTCCTTGATATTCAACCGCTAATTTTAATTCTTCATTATAACAATCTAATTCCAGACATTGATTTGTGATTGGATTGACCATAAAGGCAGGACGAACATTATCAAATTTTTTACCAAACAAGTATTCTAAAAATTCTCTGCACTTTGTTTCACCCTTGGATGACTTTGTTGTTTCTTGATTATTGTTTGTGTGCGTAGTTGGAAGCACTGCACTTGGAAGAATGGGTGAAAAAATTCTATCAATAATGGATTGGAAACTTGTTCCTGTTGTCCCTGGTGATCGATTCATTACCCATAAAATAAATAAACTAATTATACTTCCAAAAAAAATAAAATACCAGCCATAATGGGACCAAAATTGGTTTATCGCATAAAAGATCATGAATTTACTATAGGCTAAAAAAAATAATTTACTTAATATAGAGACTCATGTGTGGTATTGTCGGTATTTTATTTGAGACAAACGAATTTCAGAATTTTAATATTTTATTATCTTGTTTGAAAGAGTTGCAAAACAGAGGGTATGATTCTATGGGTATTTCGATAATAGATTCAGAAAATTCCAAGTTTCTAATTGATAAAAAGATTGGTTGTGAAGGAGAGTTGTTTCATCATCAAATGTTGAATTATAAAAATTTCTTGGGACACACTCGATGGGCTACTCACGGTGGAGTAACAGTTGAGAATGCTCATCCACATATTGATTCCATTTTGAATAAATTTTCCATGGTTCATAATGGAATTATTGAAAATTATTTATCCATCAAGGAGTTTTTAGCTTCTAAATATATACACATGAAAAGTGAGACTGATTCTGAAATTTTACTCAATTTAATTGTGTATGAATACAGTAGCCTAAAAAACACCAATTCAATTGATGAAGATAAGATTAAAAATGCAATTTGTAATGCTATCGAAAAAGTAGAGGGCACTTATGGAATCGTCCTCCAAAGCTTGGATCATCCCGATAAACTCTTTTGTATTAGAAAAGGAAGTCCATTGCTGATTGGAACGGATTCACATCAAACAACTTTAATTATTTCAAGCGAAAAACAAGCGTTTCCATCATTTATAAACAAATATATTCGTCTTGATAGTAATGAATTAGTCGTTTGTAAATTTGATAACCATCATCTTACCAAAGAATTTCTTTCATCCAGCAAATCATTCCAATCAATGGAAGAATCTAAACTAGAAAAATATAAACATTTTACGGAAAAAGAAATTTACGATCAAATTGAACTCATAAAAAAAGTTACCAAAAACGGATCACGATTAAATAATGGAATTAAGCTAGGAGGTTTAGATAGTATTAAATCTAAATTAAGTCTTGTAAAGAATATCTACCTTTTTGGTTGCGGCACTTCCTATCACTCATCCTTGGTACTTCAAAATTTGTTTTTAGAATATGGAAATTTTGATTCTGTGATTGCATTTGATGCTTGTGATTTTGAAGAAATGTATTTACCCAAATGTGATTCATCAAAAACCTGTGGAATATTTATTTCACAAAGTGGAGAAACGCGTGATTTACTTAAAATACATGCCGATTTTTCGGAAAAATATAAAAGCTTGGGTATCGTCAATGTTGTGGATTCTTATTTGGCTTCTGTGACAGATGGTGGTGTTTATACCAATATTGGAAAAGAAAAAGGCGTTGCCTCAACCAAATCATTTACTGCTCAAGTTATAAGCGGATTATTAATTTTATTATGGTTTTTAAAATTACAAAATACAAACTCGGATAATATTTTGAAACTATCAAAAAGTTTGGTTACAATGGACAATACATTGAAAACTTTTATACCTACCACTTTTCAATATTGCGCTGATCAAATAATTCCCCAAATTGAAAATTATTCTAAAATGTTCTTGTTAGGCCGAAAAAAGGACTTTTTTATTGCCAAAGAAGGCGCCCTCAAAATTAAAGAAATTTCTTATAAATGCGCAGAAGCTTATTCAAGCGCGGCATTAAAACATGGTCCATTTGCTTTACTTGATAAGGATTATTTAGTCATATTTATCCTATCGGATGATTCTGATGAAAATGTTAAAAAGGTGATGAATAATGTTCAAGAAGTCAAATCACGAGGAGCCAAAATTCTATTAATAACAACAGAAAATATTGCTTGTTGTGATGAATTTTTAACCATTACAATCCCAAATCACTCATTTGGATTTATATATAGTTCGATAGCCTTGCAAATTATTGCCTATTTATTGTCAATACAAGCCGGAATAAATCCAGATTTTCCAAGAAATTTGGCCAAAGTTGTGACGGTAGAATAAAATAAAAAATGACTAAAATATTATCCCCTCATATTTTAAACAATAATGTTTGAAATCAATACCAAGGTTGATGCAATGGATTTAGAAGGAGTGTGGAGAGAAGCAAGTATCAAACATGTTTTTCCTGGAGATGTTTACGAAGTCCACTATATTGGATGGTCTGATAAATGGAATGAAGTTATATTAGGGAAATCAAATCGTATTGTGCCTGCTTTTACGATTTTAAAAGATTGGAGACTCGATATAAAAGTTGATGACTATGTCGAAATCAAAATTGAAAATAGATGGCGTTTGGCAAGAATTTTTTGGATTAATGGTAATATTGTAAAATGTCATCATCAAGACGCAATCGGCGGTATAAGCACACGATCACTCCTTGATGAGGATATCTCGGCGCTTGATTGTCATTTTTATCACAATGTAGTCCAAGCCACACCATGCAAAATTATTATTGAAAAATCTGATTTATTCTATTCTGCACTAGTTTCAAATAATACAGCATTGTTGTCAGATTTTATAAAAAAAAATCCCAATTCGGTAAACGCATTTGTTGATCAAATACAAAATTGCCCTGTCGGATATGCCATTCAACACGAGAATATGTCATTGTTAAAATTTTTACTTGGAAATGGAGCATCGGTAAACGGGATCTTTCCAAATAATGTTCCGTGTTTACATTATTTAATTAACAAAAAACCTACTATTCCTTCAGACTTTTTGACAATTTTAGTTCAATATGGATGTAATGTAAATGAAAAAGATGCTCGCATGACAACTCCTTTACATCGTGCCGCCATGAAGGGAAATATCCAAGCTTGTAAATTTTTATTGTCTAAAGGAGCGGTTGTAAATCCAGTTGATATGAATTACATCACACCTTTACGACACGCAGTGTTTCGTGGAGAGTTGGAAGTTGTAGAGTTACTTTTGGGTCATGGGGCAAATCCGCATATTTTGGATAAAAATGGAATTAATATGAAAAATATTGTTTGCTACTTTCGAAATTCACATTTAGTAGACAAAATCACAAAATTATTAGATAACGGATGCTGGAAATACAATTTACAAAAAATGAAATATTGTAAAATCAAATTTGGTGACGATTTGTTAGATCATATTGTGCATTCAGATTTATTTTACGAATTGATTCGTTTTTTTTAATTTCTTGCAACAGGTCAAAATAAAACAAAATGATTACAATTTATACTGACGGCGCTTGCAAAGGAAATCCTGGTAAAGGTGGTTGGGGTATCTTTTGGAAAGATTTGGAAGGCAATCCACACGAATTTTACGGCGGCGAAACTCAAACTACCAACAATCGAATGGAACTAATGGCTGTGATTATTGCGATGGAAAAACTTGCAACTCAGCCGAAAAAGATAATGACAGATTCAACTTATGTATATAAAGGCGTAACAGAATGGCTCCAAGGCTGGAAGGCAAAAGGATGGAAAAATAGTCGTAAAGTAGAAGTTCTCAACAAGGATTTGTGGCAACGATTAGATGCTTTAGTAGCAGCATCTCCAAAAACAGAGTTTGCGTGGGTAAAAGCGCATAACGGGGAACCAGGAAACGAGAGAGCAGATGCATTAGCCAACAAAGGTGTTCCTGTTTAAAAATTTATAGATCTTGTAGTTTATCGACTAATAATCGTTGATTTTGTTGTCGAATTTTTTTTAAAATGTAAGCTTGCGTTTGTTTTGTTTGTTGATCTTGTTGAGTTTGAGCATCAGAAAATTCAAGCAAGTCACCTTTTGGATTATGGGATTGTTTTTTTTTCGTTTTACCAAAGTTAAATCCGGCAGATTGTAAATGTTGCATGGTTTGTTGATGCTGCTTTTTTTTAGCTCGTTGTTTTTTTATACGATCTTGATCAATTTTAATTAATTGCTCATAATTCACAACAAAGCTTGGTAATTGGAGTAAAAAATGCATTGTCAATCTATCTTCAAAATTATTGTCTTCATTAGGTTGTAAAAGATCAATACCATTACTAGAATAAATTGATAGTTGGGCAGGAGTAGCTTTACAGTCTGACATTGCATACAACAAGTATTCATGATATAATTCATAGGAGTTAAAATAAATATAATAATTGTCATCACATATTTCGTCACAATATACTTTGTAATTAAAATCATTTAATATTTTACATTCAGAATTTGAATCAAAGCATAAAAATACTTTATCGCCAATTTGTTTTTTTTTATTGATCACAAATTTTATAAAATTAGACAAAACAATATCACGGAATTCATAGGGATGAGTGATAATTGCTTTGGCGGCGCCGTCGTCGTAAATAGTTAATATGGTTGCTCCATTCTTTCGCATAGCATCTAGTATTCGAAATTCTGTTTGTTTTATTGTATCTTGAATCACACCATCTAAAATTTTCCATAATTCGATTTCATCCTTTTTTAATAATGGAATTGAAAATTTGGTTGAAATTCTTCTAAGAGTGCGAGGCCCTAAAATCACTATAGGGAGAATTCCAAGTTTTTTATCAATTTGAGGGTTTATAAAAAATTGAGCAATATCATGTATCGGAGAATAAAATTCTTCAATTTTTTTATACGCTTCTCCATTTTTAATTATGCTTGATATTATATCCAAACATTTGTACATTCTATCATAGTCTAGGCTTGCAAAAAGATTTTTAATAAATTTGAGATCTTGTTCAGACATTTGTTTAAACAAAAAAAAAATATTTAAAAATCATTCTCTGAAATCCCACCTAAACAAAAGGTTGTCGTCGTCTTGCAATTTTGTTGTATTCCACGCATCATCATACACATATGCGATGCTTCAATGACAACACCAACTCCGTGCGCACCTGTTACCTTTTGAATCGCCTCTGCAATTTCTTTGGTAAGGCGTTCTTGAACTTGCAGTCGTCGTGCAAACATTTGCACAATTTTTGCAAACTTGCTTAATCCTAGTAATTTTTCGTTAGGTTGATATATAACTTTTACTTTACCAAAAAAGGGCAATAAATGATGCTCACACAAAGAAAATAGTTGTATATCATCAACAACAATTTTGCACGACCCGCCAGAATTATTAAACAAACCATTTCCAACAATTTCTTCCAGACTTTGCTGATATCCTTGCGTAAGAAATTGCAACGAGTCTTTGCATCTTTGCGGCGTGTCTTTTAAACCTTCTCGGGTAATATCTTCACCTACTTGGACAATCAAGTTTTTTATAATTTCTTCCATATGATGACTGCAAATATACAAATTAGGCTTAAAATCAATTTTTTGAAAATTGATGCTTCAAAAAATTTAAATTTCCTGGACAGTATTTATACACAAAAATGGATTCAACAATTATTGACGAACAACATAATGGAACATATCATCTTGGCATCGGTTTTATTTGTCCGCAGCAAAAGCTACTAATGGAAAATACAATTTCATTACCAACTTTTTATAAAAATTCGGGTAAAAAAATTACAAAATATCTAGTAAAATATTCGACTTCGTATGTAAATTGGCCTCGTCTTGAAATTATGAAAATGGACTTTCAATATGAAGGAAAATCATTATATTATTCTTGTATTTTTAAAACTTTTTATTTGAGACTCGTGCAACGAAGGTGGAAAAAGATTTTCAAGGAGAGACAAGCAATTTTTGCAAATACCAAAACAATTCATAATTTTCTAACCCAGAGACAATGCGGAGGATCAACCACACTAAAATTGCCTGGATTGCGTGGTATGATGGCGTGCTAGTTGGCAGTGATTTTTATAGTTCTAGGATTCTTACTATAATCAACATTAACATTTCCATTTCGATAGTTTGCAAAAATTCCACCAGCTGATAATACAGTTGTTTTCAAGTGTTTGATTTTTGTAATATATGAAACTTCTGGTTGGTCGTATTTGGAAATCCAAGATATCGAACCAATTTGTTGATTATTTTTTCCAACAACCATGGAATAAGTCTCTGATACAATACCGTTATAACTGTTATTAAGTATTAATAAAGTTCCATCTAAACTTTTGATTGGACTTGAGATTTTCCCATATGATTTGGATGAATTTTCACTTACACAGTTCTTGTCATGAGTAAAAGTCCGACATCTAGCGTGTACATCATAGTTGAAAAATAATGGCTTTGGTCGGATAAAAAGTAGAACAATAATAATGATACATAATATTGCCAAAATAATGGCAAAAGATAATAAAATTGGATTCATTTTATTATTGTCGTGAAAATAGAATTTTTTTCATAATTTTTTGAAACAGCAGATGGAAATAGCCATTACACCGGTTATGTAAATTTAAGAAAAAAAATCTATTTAATAAAAAGTATGATGGAGTTTATTTCATCGGAACAAGAAAAAATCGTAAACGATCGATCTAAAATACGCAAAGTAAGTGGTTGCGCAGGAAGTAGAAAGACCGACACTATGATTAAATGTGGTATTCAATTCATGATGAATTCAAAAAGAGATTGTACATGTCTCTTTCTTACTCTGGTTGGATCCGTCACGGATGAGATTACGCAAAGATTAAATAAAAGTCTTGACATTTCGATTGATAAACAAGGCATTAGTAATCATTACATGGGCAAATGGAGAAATCATACCATTGAAGTTGCTAATTATGATGCTTTTATTCATCGACAATTACAAGAACACGATGATCCAGAGTTATTTTCAACTGATTTTGATAAAAAAGCGGAGAAGCTTTTAGAACATTTGAAAAAAAACAAGCATCCCCATTTTTTTCTCAAGGATGGCAAAAAAACAAACATGATTTTGGTAGACGAGTTTCAAGACATTTCTTCCGTACGAGCCAAAATTTTGCTCGAATATTTTAAAAATTCTAGCACTCAGACCAAGCTTGTTGTGATGGGAGATATATTACAAACGATATTTCCGCAAGCTTTATCTGAAAATCAGCATCCTTTAGTAATGATTGATGAATTACCACATACTTCCTTTCGACTCAATACTTGTTTTCGATGTCCCAAAAGTCATTTGGATGTCGTCAATTGTATTACAAAGACTTTTAGAAGTCAGTACGGAATTCCAGACATGAATCATTATTTTGATTTGGAAACCATGAAACCGCTATTTTTTACACACGAGTCTATATCATCACATGCAGGTTCTTTTGAAACTGCGAGCACAATTTTTAAAATGATTCAAACGCTGCGAAAGGAAGATCCAAAAGTTCAATTTAAAGATATTGTTATTATTATGAAGCGAAGCAATCACCAACTTGTCTTTCAAAATTTGCAAACTTTATTTGCCAAGCACAACATTAGAGATGAATGTATGGTTTCCAAAACCAAAACTTTTTTTAATGAACATCAGCCGATTAACTGGCAAGAAGGTAAAAACAAGTTAATGATGCTTAGTATTCATGGTGACAAGGGTAAAGGTCACCCTGTGGTTTTCTTTCTTGGTTTTTCAGGAGGAGCGATTCCAGAGGAGCGACACTTTCATAAAATGGAAGAATTATTGTCCCAATCATTATTAAATGTTGCGCTTACGCGATCCACCAAGTATTTGTTTATTGGCATGACACGAACTTATCCTTCTTTTTACTTTTTTCAAGCTTACCATGAATTGAGAAACTTGGCCTATTTTTCGTGGAAAATGGATGAAATTAAAGATCCTGTTATCAAGGCAATAACGCTAGGTTTGAACCATGATGCACCTGTAATTCATCGATGTAATATAAGAAAGCAAATGTTGATGACGCCGATCAAGAATATTATATTTGTTCATCAGGATGACAAGTCTAAACAAATAATGAAGAAACCAACGATTGTGAAACATAGGATTGGCCAAGCGATTAAATTAAACTTTGCGGCTGAAGATCGATTAATTGTGTTGCATGGAATTGCTAAATTAGTTTTTTTAAAAAAGATTAAACCACGATTATTGCTGTCGATTTTTGAACCATTTATTGTAATGTCAAAGCTAGGTAATATTCATTATACCGATGATGAGAATTTGTTGTGTCATGTGAAAGATTCTTATTTACATCGATTTGTAATAAAAGATCCTAATTATTGGTTCAATACAATGATTCGCCTTGGCTACAATGAGTTTAAAAAACCAATGTTTATCTTGCATACTACATTTAGAGAAGGACTCTATGATCATGTGATCAAATTTGTTCAAGAGGAGAATTATAGTGTAATGAATGTGTGGAATGCATGTATCTTCTTTCTTGAATATGTTGAAACACATATACACAATATACGCTTTTATTATAATCATCCTTGTGATATTAATGATGAATTTGATAAAATAAAGCAAAATTTGGATGAATATATAAAGTTTTTCAAGACTGAATTTTCATCCAATGGATTTAAACGATTCCGCTTTCAACAAAAATCTTCCCTCATTGGAAATTTAACGATTAAAGAAGAGTTAGAAAAAATAGGTTTCCAACACGATTTGGAAGCCGACAAGCGATTTTTTTCGGATGGATACAAATTTGGCATTTCATCGACGATTGATTTTTTGGAAACAAAATATCGTGTCATGATTGATTTTAAAACTTATTCCAAAAATGATTGTGTAGAAGAATGGGTTTATCAAGATATTTTGAACTGTTTGCTATCATTTACAAAAGTTAATCATGTACATATATTTAATGTCATGAAAGGGATGTTATATACTTTTCAAATTACGAGTAAATATGAATTAAAAAAGATGCTCGAGCCATTGTTGACTTTGTATGAATTTCATCCAATGTTGATAGAGCGATTAGAAAGCCAGCTTACAAATGATGGTGAAAATGAGTGATTTTAGGTAATGAAAACATTTGGGATTTACCTGAAATGAAAATTGAATAACATTTTATTTTTGAAACAATCAAAAACAAAATGGCAAAAATCCAAATCATTGAAAATAAAAATGATTATATTCATTTTATTCTCAAAAATGTTGATAGCTCTGTTGCCAACGCAATTCGAAGGGTTGTAATCTCTGAAGTTCCGACACTGGCAATCGATATTGTCACTTTTGAAAATAATTCTACTTTTCAACAAGAAGAATATTTGGCACATCGTCTCGGATTGATACCAATATGTTCGACGAGTAAACAATTAAGTATACACGAAAATTTTGTCGAGGCAAAATATTGTAATTGTCCCGATGAATGTCCAAGATGTAGCGTTCGCTTTGAATGTGATGTTTCATACACTCAAAAAGCAGAACAAATGGGTCTAAAACAGGATGATCCTGCACAAGTATTTGTAACATCTGCCGACATTATACTTGATAAAAAATGGAATATTGACTTTATTCATCCCGTTACCTACAAGCTTGACAAAAAATTAAGTACTGTTGCCATTGTAAAATTGGAAAAAGATCAAAGTTTAAAATTCAAGGCAACTGCAAGGCTAGGCATAGGTAAAGATCACGCAAAGTGGTCACCTGTTTCCATTGCTACATTTCAATTTAACCCTTCCCAGCAATATTTTGATTTTTACATGGAAAGCAATGGATCTTTTACCTGCATCGAAATTTTGAAAAAATCGTTGCAATTGATTACAAAAAAAATTAAAGACTTGTCTGAGGAACTTAAAAACTGATTTAATAAATTTAATTCAATCTTGAATCAAATGAAAATTCTAGTTACTGGGTGTTGTGGTTTTATTGGAGGACATCTTTGTGAGTTTCTTCTTAAGGATCCCAAGAATGAAATAATTGGTATTGATATTCTAGCGATTGATGATGATCATGTGCGTAAGGAATACAATTTGGAAATTTTACAAAACTATGACAATTTTATTTTTGTCCAAGAAGATATATGCATGAGCAACATTATCAAAATTCACACTCCACAAGTTGTTATACATTTAGCAGGCCTTGCAGGTGTGCGTAAAAGTTTGGAAATTCCTGAAAAATATATTCATACCAATGTTTTCGGCCATACCTACTTGATGAAACAATGTATGACTCATGGTGTACAAAGATTTATATATGCTTCTTCAAGTAGCGTTTATGGTAATCGGTCTTCTGATAAAGCATTTGAAGAAACGGATGTAATTGAAAATGTTGAGAGTCCTTATGCGCTAAGCAAACACACTTGTGAAAAAATTACAGACATTTTGGCCAAAACAACATCGATGGATTGTGTTGGTGTTCGATTTTTTTCAGTATATGGACCTCGTGGTCGTCCCGACATGGCCCCATTCAAATTTTGTGATGCTATACTGAGAGGAATGCCTGTAGAAATCAATGGAAATGGAATGCAAAAAAGAGATTATACTTTTGTGGATGATGTAGTTCAATCTTTAGTTAAAATGATTCATCACAAGAAACCCATCAGCGGTATTTACAATATTGGATATGGTTCTCCAGTGTCGATACAACAGCTTGTCGAATATTTGGAGGAATTTTTGGGACTCAAGGCTCAAATTAAGTATAAACCATCATCAACTATGGATGTCGATATAACTTTTTGCAATAATGAAAAGTTTAAAAGGGAATTTGAATTTTCTCCCCAAATTGATTTTAAAGAAGGTATCTATCGCATGGTACAATGGATGATTCAACAACACAAGACTCTAAAAAATTAATTTCTTACAATAAAAAACGAAAATGTATCCCCAATTTTTTAATTTTACCGACAGAATGAATTTCTTCCAATTAAGTCTATTTTTTATCGCGTGTTTTTTAATATATATTATAATTGGTATTTTTACCATTAACGGTATTTGGTCCTATAAAGATCGAGCAAAATTTAATTTGGTTACGAATGGATTTAGTGCAGTTTTACCTTTAATTTTTTCAGTTATTGTTGGTTCTATAATTGTCACTGCTTGGAAGTATCAAAATGATGCAGATTATCAAGCTACCCGGGAAGCTAACAATGTTGGTGATATATATGTTATGGTACCAGATCTTAATTATGATGCACCACGAATTCGACATTTATTGTATGAATATGCGAACAATGTAATTACTGTAGAATGGCCATTAATGCGTAAATCGATAAAACCTACATCGGGTTGGAATTACTTGATTGAGATGCAAAATATTATTACTAATTACAGGCCTCTAGATTTGAAGGATAAAATTTTATTAAACCGGATACAAAGTGTTTTTTCAAATCTCTTGGATGCTCGTCGTAAAAGAATCGCCGCTTCGCTCAATAATATCCCTTTTGTAATTTATATCTTGTTATTTTTCATTTGTGCCTTTATCATCTTTTTCAACTTTTTCTTGGGTATTAATCCATGGACTCAGGCAATATTATTGATTTGTTTATCTATACCTATTGCATTGTGTATTGTAGTTATTATTGCTTTAGATTGTCCTTTCCGTACCCAACTTCGTATTGATCCGGTTGAAATGCAACGCGTTGTTGATTTGATGAAGAATCGATAAAAAAAAATTTTCCAACACAATAAAAAACAAATGTATCCCCAATTTTTTAATTTCACCGACAAGATGAGTTTTTTCCAACTCGTTTTATTTTTCCTCGCATGCTTTATTGTCTATATCGTTTGCGGAATCTTAATTATGGAAAAGGTTTGGCCTCCAAAAGCTCGTGAAGAATTTAATGATGTAATCTCTGGATTTAGCGTGGTTCTTGGTATTATATTTGCAGTTATAGTTGGTTCTGTTATCGTTGCTGTTTGGCAATATCAAGATAAAGCTGATAATGTTGCAACACAAGAAGCAGATTATGTAGGTGATTTATTTCAAATGGCTCCCAATACCGGTTTGCTCGATTCGCCAAGATTAAGAACATTGTTGGTACAATATTCAAAAAATGTAATTGATGTTGAGTGGCCATTAATGCGTAAAAGTATGAAACCTACTTCCGGATGGAATTATTTAATTAATATTCAAAAAATTATTACGGATTGTAAACCAAAAAGTTTACAAGATAATATCTTAGTGAATAACATACAACGAAAATTTACTCAATTATTAGATGCAAGACGAAAAAGAATCGCCGCTTCGCTTAATAATATTCCTTTTGTTATTTATATTCTGATTTTTTTCATTAGTGCCTTTTTGATATTTTTCACTTTTTTCTTTGGGCTCAACAAATGGACACACATGCTTTTTTGCTTTTGTTTATCAGTATTGATTTCGCTATGCATTGTAGTTATTATTGCTTTGGATTGTCCGTTTAGAACTCAAATTCGTATCGACCCCATTGAGATGCAGCGCGTAAATAAATTAATTGTGGGATTTTCCTCAACTTTAAAATAATTTTATTCATCAATAAAAATTTAAAGTAGATTGTCGATCTAAATATCCTGCAAAGAATTACAATTAGTTTGGTCCGTCTTGATGGGTCGATTTCGCAATCCAGTAAACTTTAGCGTGCGAAGATTATCCAAAACTTGTGTATCATACTTTTCATTGAATTGTTCAACATTTCGCGCCAGTACAAACAAACTTGTTTTGGTAGGATCGGAAACAATGGCATAATCATATACCCCGTCAAAAACAGGACCAAGTTCGTAAACCCAATAAGGTGCATCGTGTCCATTTAGATTTACAGTGAGTTGTCCAGGCTTACTAGAATCCTTGACAAATGCGTATCCATAAATTTCCTGTAGATTTCCAGAAGCATCTAGTTGTGAATTATGAACACTAATGTTATTGTTTCCGACGACTTGATATTCTGCGGTTACACATCTACCATTTTGTTCAAAAGTAGAGCGTACAAAGGGATCGCTGTAAACTTGATACCAAGTTCCCATAAATTGGTTTACATTGAGGGTAGCAACGGTTGCCATTACACCAAAGTAGAAAAAGAGTTGATTCATGTTTTTTGATTTGTTTTCGAATCGATAATGCAAAATCAATTTTTGTTTAATACAATCAAAAATTGAAACAAGGTGTTTTAATTCGATTTATCATCAGAATGGAATCAGCAATTGTCCAGTATACAAAAGATGTTGTCTTATCTCATCCGACACCTCTCGACCTCATTGGAAAAGGTGCATTTGGCAAAGTATACAAATATCATAACGAACTAGATGATGTCACTTATGCTGTTAAAAAGATATTACTTACACAAGAATGTGCAAATAATACATTAAAGGAAGTTCGAGTTTTGGCGAATTTAAATCATCCCAATATTGTCCGATATTTTCATTCTTGGTTAGAAGCGATGAGAATTAGTGAATGTAATTTAATTGAAGAAGAAGATTCTGACCAAGAGGATGAAAATGAAGTGATTCGTGTTAATGGAAATCAATATTACATGTGTATTCGTATGGAATATTGTGAATCGAATTTAACTTTTTATTTGCAAGGCTCTGATCGATCCAAAATTGTAGATTTTCGAAATCAAATCATTACGGGAGTTGCCTATTTACATTCAAAAGGTATTATACACCGTGATTTGAAGCCCGACAATATTTTAATCTATCAACAAAATAATATAAAAATAACCGATTTTGGTTTAGCGAAAACTCTGGCTGAAGGCCCATTGAAAAAGATCTCTTCGTTCAATACAACTTTTGCGGGAACAATGCTTTATGCATCGCCAGAGCAATATGAAGGTAAACCGTATGGAACTGAAACGGATATATATAGTTTGGGTATATTATTTTTTGAAATGCAACAAATTTTTAAAACAAACATGGAACGAATTCAAGAAATACAAAAGTTACGATTAAGTCTTTCAACACTTTTAATTCAACATGAACCAATGATTACAACAATGATCAGTGATCCAGAAACAAGACCTGATATATCACAAGTACAAGAATATTTTTACCAAGAACATAATTATTCAATGTGGTGTCGGGATATAGTTTGGATGATTGTGTTGAATGCAATTTCAAAAATAAAGTATTGAGAGTATATAGGAAATGCCTAGATTAACTAGAACGATTCTGCAAAGAAAACCAACGCCAAGACCTCCAACACAACCACAAGTATCACGAACACCAGTCAAATATTATTTAGGTATTGGAATAAATTATGTTGGAACTCCCAATGAATTAAGAGGATGTATAAATGATATCACAAATTCATCCAATTATTTCAAAAATAAATTTCCTGACCTACAGTGCAGTTTTATAACAGATGATACTGTTACAAAACCAACTCGTGAAAATATTTTGAATGAATTAATAAGAATCTTTTCAATTTCACAATCCGGAGACTCTATTATTTTACATTATTCTGGTCATGGAACTTACACTCGAGATACCAATAACGATGAAAAAGATGGACGAGATGAGTGTATCGTACCGATTGATTTGCAAGTAATAACTGATGATGAACTCCACGATATTTTAGTTGCTCATGTAAAACCAAATGTTTTTGTGCTAGGTCTATTTGATTCATGTTTTAGTGGAAGTGTATTGGATTTACAATATGCTATTCAAAACAACTCGATTCAAATAAATAATAATAAACCTCAACCGAACGGTAAAGTCATACTAATAAGTGGATGCGCTGATAATCAAACAAGTGCTGATGCTTACATCAATAATCGTTTTTGTGGAGCCATGACGTGGGCTTTCTTAAATTGTTATCCATCGTCCTCAGGGTGGGTTTCACTTGTTCAAAATATGAAAATTCTCTTGAGAAATAATCAATTCAGTCAAATTCCAATACTTTCTTATAATACAAACTGCGATGGAGCTCTATTATAATTTTGCTTTTTCTATTGCTTGTTTTAATTCTCGTACAATATTTTTATTGGCTTCGATAATTTCTTCTTTTTTATTGAATTCCAAAACATTCTCAATGGATAGAGGCTGACGAGTAAACGGATTTTCTGGCTTGGACCACAAATAAGTACAAAGCATGTACAAATCACAAACCTGTGTCATGACGCCTTGTGCATCAATTGGAATAAAACAAGGTTTCACAACCACACAACTTGTCAAGGGATCTACAATGCTATCATCAGGGTCTTGAATATTTTTATAAATCGTCGACCATTGCTTTACCTTTTCCAATTTACAAGGTGTGATAAAACTTGTTAATAGTGAATCAAGTCCTGTATCCGACAATGTATTGGCCATATAAATAACAGATAGTTTTGTTTCCAACACACAATCAAATAATTGTACCAAAACACTGGAATATTTTTGAACCAATTCTTCCTTTTTTACAAATTCAATCATACAATTGGTGAGTTGATATTCTAAATAACTATCCAAGACGCTCTTGTTTTCTTGAACAATTTCCAAAATACATTGAATTGCATCTCCAACAAGTAGAGTATATGTATTTTCATCAGGCAAATCTTTTTTAATTTCGTCCAATTTGCTAATCAGTGTGACACAAATCGATACAAAATTGATATGCTGCTGAGTTGTTAAGGAATGAATTTGATATCGATTTTTCTTGAAACATCGAGCACATACGGAAATAATAAAAAAAATATCTTGAAGTAAAGTTGGATCTTTCAAATATTTCTTATAAAGCGTAATAATATCCATAATAAATAAATCCATCTTGGGTTGAAAAGTTTTGAGAATCGATTTTGTACTATAATTTGTATCTTTATCAGACAATAAAGTAATCACCTTTGGTAAATATTTGCTTCGAAATTCGCTGGATAAGAAATCGTCAAAACGCAAAAAAAAGATTAAAAATGCATCATCCATTTGAATGTCCTGAAACACCAAAAAAATGTCAAGTACACTTGCTGGTAAATAATGACAATAAGCTGTTTGTCCTAGCAACGCATAATAATAATCTCTCAAGGGTGCACACATACTGACAAAGCCTTGATACTGCTTTATTTCAAGCTCACGATTCTTTTTGACTTTTTCCAAAATATTTTGATACACAAGCGCCGTCATTGCATCTTTTTCTTTAATCAATCTTTCAATATATTCTATGCGTCGATCAAGCAGTGACAAATTATTAGAATAAACGGAGCTAATGTGCTCGGCAAGTTTGGTCAAAATACTCAATATTGTTGAAAATAAAGGCTTCACTGCAAAGGGACTTTCAATGGATTTATCTGGAAGTGATACAATCGGTTCCGCATTTTCATACCAAGAAAGGGAAGTATCAAGATTGACAAACTTTTGTGGATTCTTTTGTGTATAAACTTGAAATACTGTCCAAAGATTTTGAAATAGTTGAATACCTTCTCCAATAAACAAGTGTCGCATTTCATCAAACATGTTTTCATCCTCCATATTTTGTATATGCTCCGAGTAGTCAGTGACAGTGTAAGGAATAATACTTTTAGAAATGTAAATGATAATATCTGGCAATAATTCTTTATTGGACTTTAATGATTTTTCAATATCTTGGAGAGCTACGCGATTTTTATAAAAATTTTCTAGAGACATGTTGTTGTCGATTTATTAAAAACAGTGTACAAATCATTTTTTAATTTTTATAAAAATTGATTTTATTAGAAGCTTATCTTTAAAGAGTCAAATGAAATCTGCAAATCCAACTCTACTGGAGAATATAAACGATTATAAAGCATTTACATCGTATCCAAACGATTTGGTTGAATTTTGCAATAATAACAAAATGAAATTACCTTCCATCAAATCAAAAAAAGGTCAAGCCTTGGGATTACTTTCTCAACCAGAAATTCGAAATAAAAAATATATTACGCGAAATGAAGCTGAATTGTTTTTCAAAAATATTGGAATGCCGCCTGGTGATGCGATTCAAGCCTTTAATAAAAATTTTGGACTCGTGAGGCACAAGATTCGTGGCTATTATTGTCTAAAATTTCCTTTTGAATGTGATTTGACCGATTATCATAAGCGAAAGAGTTGTCAATTAAATCAGCAAAATAAAGATTCGATCATTGCGAGCATTAAAAATTGGTATTTAGAATTTATTATCAATGTACCCAATTCCGAATGGCAAATTGGACATTTGGATCCAACTATTCCCGATGCGAGCGAAAAGAATTTAGCATGGCAGCCACCCATTCAAGCAAAGTGGCGTGATCGATTCAAGTTTAGTCCAGATTTTAAAAAAATGTGGCCCACGGGTAAAGAATTGATATCCAAATTTGATGAATATTATACATCAAATGAGCAAAATGAGATTTTGAATTATTTGCTTCAAAAGCGTGATTTAGCAGACCACAAAGAGGATAACCAAAATCAAATTGCTGACATTAATTAAAATTTTGGATTACAGCAAAATCAATATAGTGAATTAAAAATAATATAACTCCGGATTATACTAAAATTGTCATTAACTGTAAACATTATTTGCCACAATCCTCCAACCGCTGATTCGCAATAGAAATATATTCTGTATTAATATCAAATCCAATGAATCTTCGATTGGATTGCACACACGATACGGCCGTAGTACCACTGCCCATAAATGGGTCCAAAACAATCGCATCTTCTTTTGTAAAAAGCTTAATCAAGTGGTTGATAAGTGCAACTGGTTTTACCGACAAGTGACAATTATAATCACCCTTTTCTTGCTTGGTCGGTTTGGGTACCATGAATACTTTTTCTAATTCTTCCCCAACACCCCCTGTCACCATAATGTTGGCTGGAAAATAATCTTTTCCAACCTTGGTCTCTTCGGAAGTGTTGAGTAAACCCACACCAAACTTTTCAAAATTATCAATATATCGTCCTTCAATCGGCTTGACTGCAAAACAAATGGGTTCAATCGCAGGTTTTAGCTGCGGCGTTTTCCAATTTTTGCACAATTTTTTCAGCGCTTCTTTTTGTACTTCTGTACGATTTTTATCCTTGTCAATTATATGATCTTGTGAAAATGCCTTGACTTGAGATTGTGTATAAATCCATCCAAGCATATCACGAATTTCAAAACC
>Ga0164294_10000911_pt1 | contig 27946 bp, 26 predicted proteins | sample GEODES005metaG_FD_111479 | JGI IMG/M metagenome (GOLD analysis project Ga0164294, IMG submission 111479) | Oligotrophic lake water microbial communities from Sparkling Lake, Wisconsin, USA - GEODES005 metaG | ecosystem: Environmental > Aquatic > Freshwater > Lake | place: USA: Sparkling Lake...
CGGCCCAAGCGCAAGTCGGTCGAAGTACGGATAATGCGAATCCAAGCCTCATGAGTTCTGTCCGCCTGATTCCATGCCTCGACATTCGCGACGGACGCGTGGTGAAAGGGACGAACTTTGTCGATATCCGCGATGCAGGCGACCCGATTCAGCTCGGAAAGTTCTATGACCAGGAAGGGGCAGACGAGCTTGTCTTTTTGGACATCACCGCTTCACACGAATCCCGTGCGCCGGTGATTGCGCTGGCCGAGCGTGTCGCCGAAGAGATCTTTATTCCGTTCACCGTCGGCGGCGGGATTCGAACCGTGGAAGCGATTCGCGATGCCCTTGCCGCCGGAGCCGACAAAGTGAGCCTGAACACGGCGGCAATTCAGAATCCGCTACTGATTCGAGAGGCGGCCGAGAAGTTTGGCGCGCAGTGCATCGTTGTCGCGATTGACGCGAAGCGGTCCGGCGGTTCCTGGAACGTTTTCACTCACGGCGGCCGAAACGACACCGGCCTCGATGCCATCGAATGGGCCCGCACCGCCATTGAATGTGGCGCGGGCGAGATTCTCCTCACCAGCATGGACGGCGACGGCACCCGCGAGGGCTACGATCTGGCGCTTACGCGCGCGGTCAGCGAAGCCGTCGAAGTCCCCGTCATCGCCAGCGGCGGCGCCGGGATTCCGGCGCACTTGACGGCGGCTGTCCGCGACGGCAAGGCGGATGCCGTACTTTTGGCGGGGATTATTCACGATGGCGTCTATCGAATCCGGGAGCTGAAAGAAGCGATGGCAGCGGATGGATTGCCAATGCGGCTGGTGTAGTTGTTCCAACTGTTTGGTTCGTTCCGGCAATTAGTACTGGATAACTAATAGATCACCATGGCAAAGGAACTCCAAAGAATGAGTGCGCTGGAACTTGCCGAGATAGCGCCGCTTAGTGCTCAGGAACTTGAGGCATGTGCCTTCTTTCACGACTTCTGGATCGATTCCATATCCTTAACCGTCACCGAGGACGGGACCAACGTTTGTCTTCAGGGATCAGAACTCATTGAGTCAGTTACGGCCCCCGACGAATATGTGAGTTCGCAAGTTGCACTCCACTTTATCGATTACGATGGACCAGACATCAGGAAAGTTGAGATTGAGATGGTTTCCGGCGGGAAGTTTGTTCAGCTGTCGCAGTCGGTGGCTGTCCAGTTCACTTTCTCGGGTCAACGTGATTGGCTATTTGCGTGTAAGTATGTAAAGCTTCATCGCCCGAAGCCATGATCGTTAACGTCCAAACAAGAGAACGGCATGAAAGAGTTTGAACAGATCCAACTTGGGTTCCGTTGGTTTGCGGACGGTACAGAACTTCGGCGAGCCTTATTCCCTTTGCTTGCGAAGTGCACCGGTGCCACTCCAGCTTTCTTCGACTTTACAATTGAACACCGCGCGGTTGATAAGAATGAACTCACGCTCAACTTGAAGATGCCGTTCCTCTGGCCAAACGCGCAAATTATGCAAATAGAAGCGCAGGTCAAATTTCTCGGCTTCGATGGTCCGGAACTAGCCACATTACCGTCGAATCAAGTCCAGTGGATGGAGTTTGAAAGGCTTAGTGAAGGGTACATCGCTTCAATTTCATTTGCCGACGCACCTTCTTGGCTGTTCCGCTTCCAAAAGATTGAGGAAGTTGGATTACATGCGGAAACTATCCGTAGCTATATCCATCCAGAAACTCGCTACTCGCCCTCACCACCGGACAGCACGATCATCACATCCAAAGGTTGAGCTGTCCAAATGGCGATCACGGAGGCCAAGGACAGGACGAACAGTCCGCCCCACCACACGCGCCCCACTTCGCGCTGCTTGATCACGAAAAGCACGTTTCTCAAGCCCAGTAGAAACGCGACCGCGAGGCCCGTTAGTCCGATCCAAAGAGGCATATCCGCAGATTACCGAGCTCGTCACGAGCGTTCTGGAGTGAGCCGGCATCTGGGCCCTTGACCAACGAATTGAAAAAATGAACAACATGCCTGACTTCCGCACGGCTTCATCTAAAATGACGAAAAACTCAGGAGAAGAAGACAGAACCTTGAAGAGCGGACCAGTGGATAAGTGGGCGCGGTATCGAACAGCACGTCGAATTCGAGATTCGGACGGATACAAGATCTTTGAAATCTACAAGGAACCTTACGATCCTGCCTTCCTTTCTTTTGCGAATGATGAAGGTGCCGTCGGAATCCACATCTTGCATCCAAAGGATCCAGTTGAACGCGGCTATTGGTACCTGCAAGATTGGAGCCATGTCATCAGGTGCCGGATCGTTGATTATGAGAACCGCTCCCTTGCCGCACTCCAACATCTTTCAAGGCTAACGTCTCTATCTTTGGAAGTTGAGTCAAAGAGCGAGCTGGACTTCGATTGGTTTCCTGCCCTAACGGACCTTGGGATGACCTGGCACGAAAAGCGAAAGAACGTGCTCCAAGTTGAAGGACTTCGCGAACTGGCGTTGTTCTACTTCAAACCCAAACCCCTGACCTCGGAACCACGTCTAACGAACGTTCAAGAACTCGGACTATTCTCCGCTAACTTCAGCTCAGTCGAAATGTTTAGGGCCTCGCAGGAGCTACGGAAGATTCGCCTTGCCGATTGCCGAAAATTTGAAGACATCGCTTCGCTTGGCCTCTTTCCGAAGTTGGAGCACATCTGGATTCAAGGGTTCAAGCGGCTGGATAACCTGAGCCAGTTCAATGACTTTCCGAGCCTCAAGAAGTTAAGCATTGAAGGCTACTCGCGCCATGTTCCGGAAGGCGTTTTCCGTCCAGACCTGGACGTGCGGTTCTGCATGTAACCGACGGAGATTCCCCGGAAACAGCCTGAGACTGTAACGGGGAATCAAGCCAATCGAATCATCGAACCGTTAGGTAACCGAACTGCTTTACGGTCGCACCATCGGTCGTGATCTCGAAGGTCACGGGGAACGTTCCGACCGTGTTTGCCGGGACGTAGACTTCGAATCCCTGTCGTTCGCGACCGCGCGGAGCGACGGCGAAGGTCTTTTCGAAACCGTTTAGCATTCTCAATGGTTCGGGAACCGAAACTTTAACTCGGCCAGCAACTCGCTTGCCAGAGTTGGATCGAATGTAATAGCCCTCCTTGTACGCCTTGTCCTGCGCCTCCGACTTTCGTCGTTGGTACACAAGGTCAAAGTCCAGCACCGGGGCGATTCGGTAGCTGGTCTGAACGAGGCCCTCAAGGCCGTCGCGGAACTTCATTTGCCCGCGAACGAGGCGGTAACCCGGGATGGCACCGGCAGCAACCGAAGTCTCGTAATCCAAGAACGCGCGGCCCTTGTTGTCAAACGGAGGAAACGGCGCGTCCAGCGCGTTGGTGTAATCCTTGGCCACGCCTTCCGATCGAAGATTCAACCGAGCTAGGCCAATCGCGTTGGTGCCCTCGAACCCAAACCGAAGTCGGATCATCTGGTTCTCCACCACCGGCTTCCCTTCACCTTCGGGCTTAAACACCAGCTTTTCTGGCAAGCCCGCACCGCGGTCGAACACGGTTTCTACGACCGATACCATTCGTGGCAAGTAAGGCTCTGCCGGCGCGGCGGCTCCGGGGACCACGTCCATTCGCAATCCGATCTTCCGCTTCGGATCCTCGATGAGCGTGCCGATTCCCGGATCGGTGACGCTGGCTTCGACAAACGTCTTGCCCTCAACCGTGCTGGCCTTCGCAATCGAAGACAAAGCAAACCCCGGAATCTCGATCCAAGCCGGACCAAGGGAGCTGGTCGCGTTCAAAATTCGCCCCGTAACCGTTGGCTTCAGGTTTGCATCCACCGAAATCCGAATCTCGACGTTATCCTCGCCAATTAGCCAGCCGTTGTTGCGCAAATCGAGCGACGTGATGACCGTGCTTCCCGGCTGCATGAGGGCGGCGATGTGCACCTTGCCGGGCTCCCATTGGAAGTAGGTGACGTTGGAAACTTCGCTAACGAGGGGGTCCCACTCTTCGGGCGAAAACTGCCCATCAATGACGGGAGAAACAGCAATGCGCTTCGATTCCGCAAAGACCTGCGTGGAAGAGAATGGATTGGTTTGGCCGAGCGGCTGCGGTGCCAAATTTGGCACCGCAGCCAGCGAAAGAAGGGCCAGCGGTGTGAGCATATAGCTCAAGACGAACAACTAGGCGTTTTGACGCTTACGATGCTCGCGCAAGAAGGCAGGAATGTCCAAATCAGAGTCATCGAACACTTCTGCTGGGTTTGGCGCCGACACTCGGCTTGCGCCAGACCGCTCGACCGACTGTCGATCGACGATCGGTCGGTCCACCGAAAGTCGCTCTGGCTGTGGAGCAGGCTCGACAGCGACGTGTGGAACCACAACCGTCGTCGGAGCTTCCTTTGCGACCTGAGCTTCCGGCGAGCCGTGCTCGAATCCGGTGGCAAGCACGGTGATTCGAACCGTGTTCTCCATGCTGGAATCCACGACGGTGCCGAAGTAGATGTTCACGTCGTCGGCATCGCAGAGTCCTTGGATGTAGCCCATGGCCTCCGTGGTCTCGGCAAGGGTCAAGTCGTCGGAGCTGGTGATGTTCACGAGCAATCCGCGTGCGCCGTGGATCGTCTGCTCCAGCAACGGCGAATTGGTTGCCGATTGAGCCGCCTGCAGTGCACGCTGATCGCCCACGCCAAAGCCGATGCCCATAAGCGCTGGTCCCGCATTCTGCATGACCGCACGAACGTCGGCAAAGTCGACGTTGATTTGGCCAGGAACGGTGATGATGTCGCTGATGCCCTGAACGCCTTGTCGGAGCACGTCGTCCGCGACGCGGAACGCATCGACCAGAGTCGCCTTCCGCTCGACCACGTTCATCAGTCGGTCGTTCGGAATCGTGATCATCGTGTCGACTCGCGCCATCAGGCTGGTGACGCCCTGGCTGGCAAGCTTCGCTCGGCGATTGCCCTCAAACAAGAAAGGTCGGGTGACAACTGCAACCGTCAGCGCGCCGATCTCTTTCGCGAGTTCGGCGATGACCGGTGCTGCACCGGTGCCGGTGCCGCCGCCCATTCCGGCGGTGATGAAGACCATATCGGCCCCTTCCAGAATCTTGCGAATATCGTTGCGAGACTCCTCTGCCGCAGCTTTGCCAACTTCGGGGTTTCCGCCGGCACCCAGGCCGCGCGTCAGGTTTCCGCCGAGCTGCAGCTTTCGGTCTGCATTACTCAGGTCAAGAACCTGCACATCCGTGTTCATGGCGATAAATTCCACGCCTCGGATGCCGCTTTCAATCATTCGCTGGACCGCATTCGATCCACCGCCGCCAACGCCAATTACTTTTATTACTGCAGTTTGAGAAGTCAAATCGAGCTTCCTCGCGGACCCAGTGGTCCTTTGTTAAGATTAGAGTGTAGACCCGTTGTGTGTGGGTTTGGTGTGGATAACCTTACATTTTAAAGATTTTTAGGTCTTTTCGGGCTAAGCTAACGCACGTCATGAACACGCGTGTGCCCTCCCGTTGGCAGACAGAAGACGTTAGCAGCGACCCGGTTGAGCAGCTCATTTACGCCTCCAATCTGCTGGGTTCAGACCCACGCATAACGAATTATGGTGGAGGGAACACAAGTTTCAAGGTCCAAGCCACCGATCCCCTCACCGGAGACACCGTTTCCGTCCTTTGGGTTAAGGCTTCCGGGGGAGACCTTGGCAGTGCAAAGCGAGCCAACTTCGCCAGCCTCTACCAGGACAAGTTCCTCGGCCTAAGCGGTAGATACGACGCAGGATTATCGGAAGATGAGATGGTCCCGCTGTACGCCCAGTGCGCCTTTAACCTGAACCCCGCGGCGCCAAGCATCGACACACCGCTTCATGGCTTTGTCCCCGCCGCCGCCGTTTCGCACATGCACAGCGATGCCGTCATTTCCGTCGCGGCCTCTGAGAATGGCGAAGCGCTCACGAAAGAGATTTATGGCGACCGAATGTTCTGGCTTCCATGGAAGCGCCCAGGGTTCGAACTCGGCCTGATGCTGAAGCGGGGGATTGATGAGAACCCAAACGCCGTAGGCGCGATGATGGGCTCGCACGGATTCATCTGCTGGGCCGACGACTGGCAGGCTTGCTACGAACTGACCCTCGACCTGATCAACCAGGCGGTCGATTTCATCGAGGCTCGAACGACTTCTCATCCTTTCGGCGAAGTCGTTCCTTCCCGTGCGCCTTTGGCGGTGACCGAAGCGAATGCTGCCCTCACCGGGTTGTTGCCGAAGCTCCGAGGAAAAGTCGCCCACAACGGCCAACGGCTGATCGCCTGCGTTGACCAAAGCGAGCCGGTACTTGACTTCCTTGCTCGAGAAAAGTCGGACCATCTGATCCAGCTCGGCACAAGCTGCCCCGACCACTTCCTCCGCACCAAAATCCGCCCCCTAGTGCTGTCGGCCGATGCTGATGACGCGGCGATTGATGCGGCCCTTGCCGAGTTCCGCGCTCAGTATGCCGCCTACTATGATCGCTGCAAGCACGCCGATAGTCCGGCGATGCGAAACCCAAACCCGAGCGTGATCCTGATCCCGGGCGTGGGCATGGTGAGCTTTAACAAGAACGCTAAAGAGGCCCGCGTGACCGGCGAGTTCTACCGAAACGCCATCGAAGTCATGCGCGGTGCGGAGGCGATTGACCGGTACACGGCTCTCCCCGAGCAAGAGGCTTTCAACATTGAATATTGGCTGCTCGAAGAAGCCAAGCTGAAGCGAATGCCCGCCGAAAAGGAGATGGCCCGAAAGGTCGTCCTGCTAATCGGCGCTGGCCCGGGAATCGGCTACGCAACCGCCGAACGGCTTTTGCAACAAGACGCAACCGTCGTGTTAGCCGACCTCAACGGCGACCTGGCCCAAACCTCGGGCATGCAGCTTGCCGAGAAGTTCGGTTCGGACAACGTCGCCTGGACGAGTATCGACATCACCAATCGCGAATCGGTCCAGCGAGCGATGGAGACGGTCACCCTCCGCTTTGGCGGGCTAGACGTGCTGATCAACCTCGCCGCGGTCTTCTTCCCTCCCGACACCGATGGTCGCCTAAGCGACACGCTTTGGACCAAGACTTACGAAATAAATCTCGTGGGTTCGTACATCGTTGCCGACGAGGCCGCTTCGCTGTTTAGTCGACAGGGACTCGGAGGGGACATCGTTTTGACTTCCAGCGCGAACGCCGTGGTTTCGAAGAAAGGCTCGGTTGCCTATGACACCAGCAAGACGGCGGTCAACCACCTCGTCCGCGAGCTCGCGGTCGAGCTAGCTCCGAAGATCCGCGTAAACGCCGTCGCCCCGGCCACCGTCGTCTCCGGCTCGCAAATGTTCCCCCGCGACCGCATCCTGGCCTCCCTTGCGAAGTACGACATTCCGCACTCCGAGTCGATGACCGACGAAGAACTCCGCGACCAACTTGCCGCGTTCTATGCGCAGCGGACGATGCTGAAGAAGCCGGTGACTCCGGCGAAGGTGGCAGATGCGCTGTATCTGCTAGCGACGGATCGGTTGAGCTTGACCACGGGGCAAGTGATTGCAGTGGATGCCGGCTTGCACGAGGCGTTTTTACGGTGAGGTAGGGGATTGCAGATGCCGATTTCGGAATGGTGTAGAAAGCAAATGGAACTTTCTCCAAATGCGCTCAAAATTCTGGCGTTCCACCAGCGCATTGTGGAAAGGGCCATTTTGGTCAAACCCGCGTTCGAATACGGAGAACACGTTGCGGCCAGATCGCAACTTTACTTGACGAAACTATCGGACGATCGTCCAGAGTGGCGACGGCGACTGGCGATTCTCAATCTTCGCGATGAACTTGACCTACTGAGGGATGAATTTGCTCATGTGCCGGAAGCGCTGGAACTTTATACTAGCGTGTATTCTTTGGCCCACCTATTCCCCGAAGCAGCTGAGTTGGTAAAACGAGAAACGGAAAACTCAATGACCCCTGATATCTTTCTAACGATTTTCCGAAATGCCCGAGAACAGGGTGCGACAACATTTGCCCTAGACTTTCCAATCCGACCGGACGGCCTTTTTCCCGTGTTGTTTAACGTTAACAATCAGTGGACGGAAGTAGGCGCATTACCGGAAGAGCTTCTACCTTCAGTTAAACGTTATGCGCTTCAGCTCTCGCAACTCGGATGCGCTGGAGCCCAAGAGCTCATTGATAAAGCATATGGTGAATACCTCGACGCCAGGATGGTTTGGGTCTCTTCAGATCGTTTCGAATGTCATTTTGGCCTTTAGGAATCTGGCATTGAGTCGGCGTAAACTTCCTGAACAGAGACCAGGACTTTCGCTATCCGACCACGACCGAAGTTTCTTCTCTACCTAGGATTCCGAGACGAAGATAGTCAGGCAAACTTTTGCCGCCGCTTTATCGCTCTTTACCGTCACCAGTTTACTAGCCGCCCTAGCCAACCACTTCAAAAGCGACAAGAATCGATATTACAACGCAATCTAAGCGCTATAAGTTTTAATTTCTGTCCAATGTAGGGATTCAATATCCAACCTGTACTTTTGGTTGTTTTGAATGACGATTTGCTGGCTAGAGGTCTCCCGAATGAAGCGCCCACCAGAAATTTCGATACCGTTTCGAACGAACTGCGCGGTATGTCCGTAAATTTGACCCGGCGCTTGACCAAATGTAGCGACGCGTTCCATCGAAAAGTCATGGAGAGCTAGCCGGTAAACGGGAATCTGCCTCTCATTCTGCCCCTGATATCTGATCCCTCCTACGATCCAAATGTCGCTACCGATCCGAGTCGCGGTGTGTCGATCTACGGGTGGGAAAACTTCAAAAGGGTAACCAAAAATCTGGACGTCTAGATCCTCGGAAATGGTAATGACGTCATTGTAGATACAGAAGTCAGGAAATCCGCCATCCTCGTGATTGCCTCCAATCAAAACAGAGCGTCCGTCTGGCAACAAGTTCCAAGATTGACCCCAACGATGGGCACACCACACGGTCGGTTGGTTGGCTTTGATCATCCCGTTCTCGTACTGTAACTCGTCGTTGAAGAAATCCCGAGGCACATGTGCGGGCAATCCATTCCTTACCATTGCCGTCCAAAATGGATTGCTCATGTCTTCAGGGTTCTCACGTCCAGCACAAGAGTAGGCGAATGCTAAGTATTGCTCTTGAGTCACATCCGTTATCAACTTTTCCCAGTGGATCTCACAGAAACCGCAAATCAAATGTCGAGCCTCATGGGAAAGCTCGCCAGGATCAGCGCCAAGTCTTATGAACCGCCTCAATGCAACCGCATCGGCGATTTCGGACCAATCTTCATTCGGTTCGCTTGATGAATTTAAGTCTTCAAGGTCAAGTATGTAGGCGATGATTTCGTGGTGTCCAAGAAGCGCGGAGTAGTCCAGTGAGTTGTAGCCCTCAAAGTTCTTTCCATCGATATCACAACCCTCTTGGACCAACCGTTTAACCAGGCTCAAACGACCACTGTCGATGGCATGAAACATCATGGGGGGATCGTCAACTCGTTGCCGTCCGAGTGCAGCTCCTGCCTTTATGAGTGCGTCAACGATCTCCTCGTCACCACGCTTCAACGCTATCTGCAGTGCCGTCAGTCCACTTTCGTTACTAGCCTCAAGGTTCGGCCAAGTTTCGAGAACCTGCTCTACATCAGACAAGTTGCCGGTAGATACAGCAGTCAAGAGCGGAAACTTGCCGGTTCCGTGATTATCAACCAAACCGTTCTCCACGTCTCTCATCAAGCTATCGTCCACTGATTACCTCGTACTTCATTGTGCGTCAGACTTGGAAATTGCGTACGGACTTGGCTGTTGACTCTTCCCGGCGTAGTCCACCTTTTCCAAGAAAATCAGCGCGACCGACGAGGCGAGCGGGAATTAACACCGGCCCTAGGACCACTTTCAAACTCCACTTTAAGCGAAGTATCTTTTCCGCCGTGAGTTCCGACAACAAACGCATCCTGCAAGTATTTATCGTTAGCACCGTCGTCTGCATCCTGGGTGCAGCGATTCTTTACACCCGACAGAACCACGGCGCCACTCCGATTGGCCAGTGGATTGCATCTTGGCACGACGGTGGTTACATGAAAAGGGCGAGCGCGGCTGCCGGGGGCGGGCAGTACTTCATGAAGTCCGGCGAAAACTTCTGCTGGATGATGATCATCTTCGGAGCCGGAGTCGCAATCATCGCCGGAAAGCATCTAGTCGAGGAAGGCATTTTTCCTACCCTTTGATCTCGCTCTGACCCCAAGAAATCGGCCAAGATAAGCCATGCACCGGCTCACCGAAGAGCAAGTTCTCTCCTTCCACCTCAACGGCTTCCTCTCCGTCCCGACGCCCATCACCGACGATGCCGAGATTGCTCGGATGCGCGAGGCTTACGACCGCATGTTCGAACAGAAAGCCGGCCGAGAGTCGGGCGACCAGTTTGACCTCGCCGGAACCGACGAGGAGGGCCAAACCGCCAGCCTGCCACAGATTCTGAACCCAGCAAAGTACGCGCCGGAACTGAACGAGGGCAAGTACCTCGATGTCCTCAAGGGTATGTGCCAGCAGCTCTTCGGACCCGAGGCCAGCGTTCACGTCGCCCATGCCATCTTTAAGCCCGCCGGACACGGCGCTCCGACGCCTTGGCACCAAGACGAAGCCTACTGGGACCCGAACTACCAGTACCAAAACGCTAGCATCTGGATGCCCCTGCAAGAGGCCAGCATCGAGAACGGTTGCCTTTGGTTTGTCCCTGGCAGCCATGAGTGGGAGATCACCCCGCACCAGCCGATCGGCGGCGATGTCCGGATCCACGGTCTCGAAATGACCCGCCTTGACCTCGTCGAGAACGCGGTCGCCTGCCCGCTCCCGGCCGGAGGCGTCACCTTCCACCGAAACCGAACCGCCCACTACGCCGGCCCGAACAAAACCAACACCCCTCGCCGCGCCCTCATCCTCGGCACGGGCCGAAACAACCACCCCTACCCGGGAACCCGCGCATTTCCTTGGAACGAAGTCAAACAAACTGCCCGCGACGAGCGAGCTAAAGCCGCAAGCTAAGCGGGACTGGCCAGCTGGCCAGTCCCGATACCCAGATCAGTAGCTCGTGCTGTAAGTTCGAGCCGTCAGCGGACCGCCGCCTCCAGCGGCATCGAGCGCGACCGCAATGGTGCTAGTGTTCGATCCAAGGGTGATCGTTCCCGTGTCAATCGCCACCGTTCCGGGCGTATTCGCCGGGGTGATTCGAACCTGGTAGTTCCCGGAAGGCACAGTGAGCGGAGCGCTGACCGCTAGGAACGGAACGTCTTCCAGAGTCGGCGTCGCCGGAAGGGCCGCGCCGGGAGCGGTGACGTAGATGTCCACCGTTCCAGCCGTCGGCGAGCCGTGTACGAACCGAACTCGTGCCTGGTTAATGCCCGGACCCGCGTTCACGTCGTCCACCACAATCGGCGCAATGGAGGCCAGGTTGTTGGCGGCCAAGATGGTGTAGAGCCGATTCGCGGCAAAGGTTGGCGTCGTGTCGATCACCGTCGTCGCGGTTCCGGCGGCGTTCACCCGAACCCGGGTTGGACCTGCAGCGACCGTTCGAACGCCGGCCGAGAAGTACGGCACGTTCGAAAAGACAACCGAGTTTCCGAACCGAACATCCACGTTCGGCGCATTTGGCGAAGCGTGGACAACCCGAACGGTTGCCTGATTACTCACGTTGTGATCGTCTCCACCGCATCCGGTCATGAGAATGGCGACGGTGCCAGCGAGAATTGTGTAAAGAATTCCTTTCATGTCTTCCAATCGGCGCTAGGCGCCTAAAGGGAGATTACGTGCCAGAAAATGGGAGAATTTGCGCATGAAATCGCATGATCCCTGAAACATGGACCAAGCAAGGTTCGTGTTGTCCCAAGATAGCAACGACAACATCCAATCTCGGCCATCGGCTCGTACACTAAGGCAATGGGAGTCACCCTTATCGCCGCACTTTCGCTCCTCGCCCCCGCCACCCTGCAAGGCCCGGCGCTGAAAGTTGGCGAAGACTTTTACCTTCCTGGCCCGCCCGTGCGGCTCGGGCGCTACATTCAGTCGGAAAAATTCAGTCGAGATGGCCAGTTCCTCACCTTCATCGACGAACTACCGGAGGCCAGCTACCCAACGGAAAAGGATCTCGTCAGCCGCGGCGTGGAAACGCCGGCTCGCGCCCTTGTCCGGTTCGACCTAAAGCGCGGAGTCCGGCAAACCCTCGTGGTCCCCGGGCAGGGAGAGACCCTCATGCGAATCGAACCCGTCGGCACCGGCGGCGATGTGATTGTTTCGCTGGCCATCGGTAAGCCAGAGGGCGACTTGATTCGTTGGCGAGCCATCTACTGTCCGGTTGGCGGCAACGCTAAAGTGGTCGCCGATAATGCCATCGGCCAAAGCTTCCAAATCGCTGCCTCTTCCACCGAGCGCAAGGCGTTCATCCTCGTCGTTTCGCCCGATGGACCAGCGCAGTACTCCTATATCACCCCCGAGCGGACCGAGGTCAAGTCGCTTCCCACCGCCGCCACCCAGGGTTCGTTCTTCATCAGAACGGCGGCAGGTAATCCCGTTGCTGCCTTTCAAGGGCCAGCGCCGGGTTTTGATCTTCTGGGTGACTTTGAATTTGACTTCGCGACCGGCGCCGCCAAAGCGATCACGGATATCACCGACGTAGAGAGGGCCGTCGAAGTACCATCACTTGTGAAGATGGAAACGGAGCTCCGTTCGAAAGGCGACCCGGCGCTCGGTCAAGTTACGCTCAGCGACATCGTCGCCCGCCCGGGCGACTTAAAACTCGGCCGAGGCTTTCTTTCCCTGACGCAAGGCGTCATTGGAAAGCTGAGCAGTTCGCCGAGCGGCCTTGCTGTCGTCTACCTTTCGTCCGATGGATACTTTTTACGAGAGCTGATCAAGGCAGATCCAAAGCTTCGGGACACGCTGAAAAGTGGAAATCGTTGAAGAGCTTCACCTCAAAGCTTTGGTTCGCGATCGGTGGGCTCGGATCAGTGTGCGAGCACTAGACGGTAAATCTCGTCAATAAGGTCCTCCACTTCCAAGCCTTTTGCCGTTGGCTCCCAAGAAGCATCAAATTCGATAGCTGACACCAGCTCTATGCGTAGCTCCATAAGTGCGCTTGAAGCCGGAATCGTATCCGACGACAACTGGTACGGAGCCAGCTTCTCGCAGTCGAGGAGTAACTCAACTTTCGATAGAATCTTGCTCCATTTTCTTCTGAGCCTTTCTGACTTTTCCAATTCTTTCTATTTGTACTCGAGCGAATAGGGACTTCGAAAACAGCTGCCGTATCCCCGTCCCAAGTTTATTCGTTAGGCTTTGAGCACCAAACCAACCGTGCGTGCGAGTCTGCCTTGCGAAAGTGTTCCGTTGCTGACCTGCTCTTACATCTGAAACCAAGCCAAACGACGATCGCAATTGCCAACCCAAACCCCACATCTCCGGTAAAACCAACCTGTGCCGGTTTTCGTCAGCCTTCTCATCGCGTCGCTTCTGAACGCCAAGCCCGACGAGAAAGCCGTCGCCCCGCGCCCCCGGTTCGAACTCGCAAGCCCGCTGCCTGGCGTTCCCGGGGTGATGATGGACAGCCACCTCAACGGCGTCGGCCTTGCCCAACAGACCGCCCGCGCGCAGGGGCTTCAGGCGCGGATTCTCTGGGTAGACGCCACCGCAAACATCGACCGGTACAACACCCCCGAGAAGATCCAAACCCTCATGGCGCGGGTCCAGAAGGCCGGATTCAACACCGTCGTTCTCGACGTCAAACCCATCTCTGGTCAGGTCATCTACCCCAGCGCTCTTGCGCCGAAGCTCACCGAATGGCGCGGAAAAACTCTGCCTGCCGACTTTGACCCGGTACCCCACTTCATCACGAACGCGAAGCAGCACGGGCTCGGAATCTACGCCTCCCTTAACGCTTTCAGCGAGGGCCACCGCATGTTTCTTGTCGGCCCCGGATACGCCAAAACCGATCAGCAAACCGTCCTGTATGAAACTCAGAACGTTGTGAAGTCGAACGACGGCAAGTCGTTTCCGCTGGCCACTAAGCTCGATACTCTTCAGCCTGGAACGGTTGGCGTTTTCACGAATCTGAACAAACTTCCGGCCGATTTCACCGAAGGCTTCATCCTCACCCTACGGTCAAACGGTCGCGTGGTGGATGGGTTCCAGTTCGTCAAAGGTGGGCCGATGCCAACCATGCCGCGCGGCGGCTCTCTGATCGTCGGCGCAGGAGAAGCGGGAGAATTCCTCGCGGACGTAGCCGAACCGGGCCGGGCAGTTCAATTCGATACCAAGCCTATCTATGTGCCCATCAGCGAGCGGCCCGAGCAGCAGTACCCGCTGATGATGAACATCAACCATCCGCAGGTGCAGCAGTACGCATTCGACATCGCGAGCGAAGTGGTGAGGAACTACGCCTTCGACGGCATCATCTACGATGACCGCCTCCGCTATGCCGGAATCAACGCCGATTTCAGCGATCTCACCAAGAAGCTTTTCGAAGAGCAGATCGGTAAGCCGATCAACTGGCCAGATGACGTTTTCAAATTCACCGTCAATCCAAACCTAAGCCGCGGCCAGAAACCAGGACCGTATTACGATGAGTGGATGGCGTTCCGAGCAGACCGAATTCGACAATTTGTCGCCGGAATACGTACACAAATCGCCAAAGTCCGCCCGGGCACGCAGCTCGGAATCTACGCCGGCTCGTGGTATGGCGAGTACCCAAACATCGGCAGCAACTGGGCCAGCGATGCCGTCGCTTCCGGGTTCTGGTTCAGCACGCCCGCCTACCAAAAGACCGGCTTCGCCAGCGAGATCGACTTCTTTATCAGCGGCTGTTACTATCCCGTTCCAACCATTCACGAAGCGATGTCGCGAGGCGCAAACCCTGGTCTCACCGTCGAAGCTTCTGGTGCGCTGACAAACCGGATGGTCGGCGACCAAACCTGGGCCTATGCTGGAATTGCTCTCTCGAGCTTAAACAATGATCCCGAAGTTTTGGGCGATGTACTGCAGGCTGCTTGCGCCAGTACGCAGGGCGTGATGGTCTTCGATCTCTCGCACGATATTGAGCAGTACTGGGACACGTTTGAGCGCGCCTTCGCAATCCCGCGTCCTGCTCCGCACAGCGTTCGCGGCCTGATTACCGACGTCCGCCGGAAGCGAGCGGCATACCGTGCCGCCGGTAAGGCCGATCCCCCGGTCATCATCATCGCGGGCGGAGCGGGTACAGGTCAGTAAGGGCTTTACTTCCCTACGACCTTAACCTGGGCACTCGACATCGCGTAAGCAACCGAAATCGTGTCGCTCCCGTCCTGCAAGAACAGCTCATAGTCCCACGCTTTAGCGGCTAATTTGCCGGTGACTACCACGGATTCAAATCGTTCGTTGATCTCGATCGCTTTAGGCACCGTCACATAAACAATCTGGTTCGGGGCGGGGGGTGGCGTGTGAATGCAAGCACCCACCCAGGGCACGAGCAAGAACTCTTTGACCTTCGTCCCCTCAAACTCGAGCGGCAAGATGAAGCCAGCGAGTTCAATGGTTTTGCCGTCCAGCGCCTTGGTTGTGCTGTTGGCCCCGTTTGCCCGCTGCGCCATCATCTTGTCCCGGGTCGCCAAAAGCTCGGCGACGTTCCGCTTGTTCTTCTTTAGCCGGGCGGATGCCGCGTTTGCCGCAGAGATGTACTCAGGCGTTGGCTTCTTCCCCGCCTTCTTCAGGTCGTGCACCCGTGCTACGGCCGAAAGGTCCGCCAGGTCGGAAGATTTCATTCCGGCAAAGGGATTCTTCAGCGACACCGGCGCCGGGGCGAGGTCGGCCCATACGACCTTCATCGCTTGGCTTCCAAACGCGCAAGCGATCACCGCAAAAGCTCCAACTAAAGTGCCCGTTCCTCTTTTCATGTTCCTATACCCGGATCGAAATGCCGTCTGAGAGTGACCTCTTATACGTTCGGTACGCCGGAAACGCTCCTACCAGGGCACCGGCCAAGAGTATCCAGCCCAGCCGGACCCATTCGCCCGGCAGAACCCCACCGGCGGCAATCTCAAAACCATACCGTGCGCGCAACATGGGAGCCAGCCCAAACATTGCGACCTGAAACAGAACCAGTCCAACCACGACGCCGACGGTTGTCAATAGGATCGCCTCACCCAAAATGAGCCCCGTTACCTGAGGCAGCCCCGCCCCGATCGCGCGGAGAACCGCCATTTCGCGCCGCCGCTCGTTCACCGAAGCTAGCAAGTTCGCCGTGATCCCTACCAGGCCTATGAGCACCACAACCCCAGAAATCCACACCAAGGCGGTTTCGGCAATTCCGGTCAGTTGCCAAAGCTCCAATAATGTGTCGCCCGGCATCACCGCCGTTAATGCTTCTGGCCGGTACTCGTTAAAACTCCTCTGCACTCCAAGGACGGCCGCTCGCGATTTCAGCCCGACCAGAACCGCGCTGACCGACTTTTCTTCCGCATGGTCCGGGTCCACCAGGGGGTCGATATTTGCGTGGCCACCGAACCCTTCGTGCATGGCCTCGTACCCTTCCATCGAAACGTAAATCGCCCGGTCAACCGGTGTGCCCGTCGGGGCAAGAACGCCCGAGACGGTGAACGGCTCCGCCGCATGTTCGATTAGGCTTTCGCCACCCGCGCCGTGGGTTACAACGATTTTGCTGCCCACCCGATAGCCCAAACTGTCGGCAACCTGAGACCCAACTACCGCCGAGCTAACCTCCGTAAATCGCCGCCCCTCTCGAAAAGACAGTCCCACGTTTCGTGCATATCGGAACTCATCAAACATAACCAAATCGGTTCCTATAACCCGATATCCCCGATGCGTATCTCCCATGGCAATCGGGATGCACCAGGCCACGTTTCGGTTTGAGCAAACCGTCTGCACCGTGTCTTGGGTCAGCCCACTCGCCGGATAACCGATGTGCATGATGCTGGCCAAAAGGATCTGGACCGGATTCCCGCGTGCGGAGACAATCAGGTCTGTGCCGGAAACCATTCCGGCGAAGTTCTCCTTGGCCTGGGTCCGCACGCGCTCGATGCCGAGCAGCAGCGCCACGCTAAATGCGATCGAAATCACGGTGATCGCCAAAGATCCGCGCCGAAACCAGAGGCTCTTGAGCGCCAGCGAAATCATCGTGCCACCGTCCGAAAATCGGCCAACTGCACCACTCGATCGAACCGCGAAGCGAGCGAACCATCGTGACTGACGAAAATCAGCGTTGCCCCCGAAAGCTCGACCTCGGCAATAAGCAGCTCCAGGAACGCATCTCGGTTATCCGCGTCAAGGGCCGAGGTCGGCTCATCCGCGATCAAAACCTCTGGCTGTCCCAGCAGGGCACGCACCGCCGCCGTGCGTTGTTGCTCGCCAACGCTCAGCTCGCCCGCGGGCCGGCCCAGCAGATCCGAACCGATCCCGAGGCGGCCGAGCAACTCTCGAGCCTGTTCTTCCGGGTCCTGCAGTCGGGCCGCGCGGAGCTTGGAAAACTTCAACGGGAGCAAAACGTTCTCCAAAGCGCTCAGGTACGGCACCAAGTTGAACATCTGAAAAATCACGCCAAGGTGATCGGCCCGGTACCGATCGCGCTGACTAGCCGACATCTCGCCCCAACCTTTTCCGAGCACGCGAATGGTCCCCGCCTGGGGCAAAAGCACTCCGGACATCAACCCGAGAAGGGTGCTTTTTCCGGAGCCACTCGGGCCCGCAAGGAACACTTTTTCCCCTGGCTCAAACCGCATTTCTGGGACCGAAAGCAACGGCGCAGAACTGGTCCGCCACCCAAATTTGACGTCGCAAAGTTCAACCGCGGCAAGCCGTGCATCCGTCCCCATCTGTCTTCGTTGTACTCGCAAATTCACCGGATAGCCTGTCCCAAGTAGAAATACGTGTTTTGAGACTTTAGTGAACAGTCAGAAATTCTTCACGTTTCCACCGGCTGGAGAGTTCAATCCCATGAAACAAACCTTGATTTTCTTAACCATTGGCGTCCTTGGCGTCGCGTTTGCTGTTCAATCCGGAAATAGCGGAGCTCGTGGAGCTGGCATTGCAGAAACCACCGAAGGCAAAAAAGCCGAAGTGAAAATGAAGCTGGCAAACCAGACGAAGGAAGGAAAAACCCTTCTCTTCGGCGAGCTAGAGGCTCAGGCGGTTAATCGCCAAGAGCAGACCACTTCCATCATTCGCGTGTCCCCGGCCAACAATCGTGTTCCGGTACGCGGCAAGCTCAAAGTCGAAGGCAACATCGCCACGTTGGAAGCCCTCGGCGTTCTCACCGTCCGATCCAAGAACAAGGTGGAGCGGTTCGAAGGAACCGTCCGCGCCCGAATTGAGGACAGCGCGGTCGAGGGCCAAGACAAGTTCAGCGTCTCCTTCAAGAAAGGCGATCGCAGCATCTCCTTCGAGGGCATCGTCAAGAAGGGCAACCTGGTTGTCTGGACCGGCGGCTCGCAGCCTTAAGTCGTCCGCTTGCGATTCGTTCGAGCGACCTGCTTTTGCCGGTCGCTCGAACTTTTGAACGCTGTTGGATTAAGATAACGTCCAATCCGCGTGAGTACCGAAAAACTGCGAAGCAAAACAATTAAGTGGCTTGTACTCGGGATACCTTCTATCCTGATCGTGACTTGCGGACTCGGAGGAGTCTTCGCAGTTCAGAACTCAAAAAGCGACCGCGAAAAGGAGCTCGATCTCCTCGCCAAAGCGGGCCTTCCGCGACACTACGACGAAGTCAAACACACCCCAGACCCAGCGAAAGACGCCGGTGCGCTACTAGAACAGTTCGAAGTCGCGCGTCGGGCAGCGGACAAGTCGGCTTCTTACCGGAATCTAACCGCAGATCCGGACCGAGACCCAGAACTCATGCGCGAGTACCTGCGCGAAAACGAAAGGCTTGTTCAACTTCAAGGGGAAATCCTCCGAAAATCCGAACTCGCAATCCTCACTGATCCAAGTAAAGGCACCGCGTTACTCTTCCCCCAACTCGCACCAGCAAAGAGCACAACCCGCCTCGCCCTCACTCAAGCAGAGTTGCTCGCCGCAGAAGGAAGGCCGGCCGAGGCCATCCAAAAACTGACAAGTGCGGTCAAGTTCGCCTCTGTAGTCAATACAGATTCGACCATGATCTCGGAGTTAGTCTCCATCGCTATGCGCGCCATGACGCATCGCACCGCGATGCTCATCTTTTCGGATCACTCCGACCGAGCGGACGTGCGAAAGGAAATGCGCAACTACTTGGCGGTGGCAAAGCCGAACGTCGACATGCGGCGTGCCCTACGTGCGGAGGTCGCGCTGGCGATCGCGAGTGAGGAGATGCTTCGATCCGGAAAGATCAGTCTTCGAGAGCTCTCGGGTGTCTCTGACGAAAATGAGACTGTAGCATCTAGCTACAAGACCATCGAGCAAATCATATCCGTACCCGGAGTTCGGGAATTGCTCTTTTCTCGGCTGTACCGCTTCTACCGAAAGATGTACGAAAGCATTCCGGCAGATCGGCAAAGGCAACGTGAGCGGCTTATCGAAGCTGCGGCAGCCGATTCCGGAGTGATGAAGCTGAACCGTACTACCGATCTCATCGTGCAGCTCTTCACCCCCGTCTTCAACCAAGCTTTCCAAGCCGAGGCGAAGACCATCGCTGAATGGCGTTCAATTAACGCCTTACTCATCGCGGCCGAAGAAAAGGCAAAGACGGGTCGCTATCCGGCAAAGCTCCCAATCTCGGGCCCCGAGGCCCTTGACCCCTTCACTGACAAGCCTCTCTACTATAAGGCGAGTGCCAATTCAGTTAAGGTGTACAGCGTTGGAGCAGACGGCAAGGATAATAACGGCCTCCTCTTCCGACCTACCAAAGGTAATTCTCGCGATTACGATTCCGGCTACTGCATTCCGTACATCGTGCCCAAACTCAATTAAGAATGCGGAAATCGACGAAGCTCATCCTCTACGGAATCCCCGCCACCCTATTCCTAAGCTGTGGTGGCGGACTCCTGGGCTTCGCCTACAAATCCCGCACCGACCGCGACCGGGCCATTGCCCGCCTGGCCGCGGTCGGTCTACCGACCGATCCCGATCAGATCAAGCACACCCCTGATCCTTCGAAGGATGCTGGTGAGCTTCTGAAGAAATTCGATAGAGCAATTTTAAAAGCGGGCAAAGTACCCGCATACTTCACCGCTTATAAACCGAACTTGACGTCCGCGAGGGCGTTCGTAGACGCCAACCCGCAGCTCGTTGGGCTCAGAAAGCAACTCTTTACCAAATCGGAATTCGCAACCCAACTCGAACCAAGCATGGGACACCAGCATGAGTTTTACGGATTCGCGGCACTCACGGGCGTAGTTTGGCTTGGTTTAGCTGAAACCCAAGTCTTATCGGCTGACGGTGCCGCCGATAGGGCCATCGATCTTTGTGCGGAAACGACACAATTCGTACAGTTGCTCAATGCCGACCCTAACCACACTGCTGAGCTTCTGAGTGTTTCTTTACAGCAAGCTGTGAATCGTCACGTGGCGGACATTCTTGAAAGCGATTCTGAGCGGGCTGAGGTGCGTCAGGCACTACGACGGTATCTCCGCGCAAGTGTCCCGAAAGTGGACGTCCGTCGGGCCGTTATTGAAGACTTGTCGAACGCCCTTGCCCTAGAAAAGGGTGTAAGCAAAGGGAAAATTGACCTAGTTGCATATGAAGAGTCGCTCAGCAGTGGATACGCTACCTTCGGTGAAGTGGCAAGGCACAGGCTTTATCGAGTTAAGGGTGCACCAGATATGCTCTTTGCGGGTCTCTATGAAGGCTATGCAGACTTATACTCACGAATTCCTCGAGATCCAAGCCTTCACAAGGACCGAATTAAGGTTGCCACAAGGTGGGATAGTGCTGTTACGAAACAATCCTCTCCTAGCGCGTACCTCATGCAAAGCATGATGCCGCAGTACAGCTATGCATTCAAAGCCGAAGCGAAGCTAACCGCCGAATGGCGCGCTCTCAACGCCCTACTCGCCGCATCTGAAATCAGGGCCAAAACCGGCCGTTACCCAACGAGCCTTCCGGTGACCGGTCAGGACGCCATCGATCCCTTCACCGACCAACCACTCAAATATCTGCTAAAAGACGACAAGCTGACCATCTACAGCGTCGGCGATGACCTTTCGGACAACGAGGGCAAACTGTTTCGGCTGAACTACCTCACCACGCCAGGGTCATCCCCTCCTCCCCTCGACATCGGATTCAGCATCCCATTCACCATTCCTCCGAAACGGTAAACAAACACTTGGGCACTCAAGAACGGAATCCTAAAATGACATCGAGAACGATTAGATGGCTTGTTCTCGGCATTCCAGCCGTAGTCCTTGCGCTGTGCGCGGCTGGTGGATTCGTGCTTACCCAACGGGCCAAGTCGGACCGAGACCAAGCCGTGGCCGGGTTGGCCGAAGTTGGACTACCAAGGCACTACGACGACGTAAAGCACGTGCCAAACCCAGAGAAAGACGCCGGCGCCCTGATCAAAAAGTTCGATGCGGCCCGAAAGAGGGCTTATGCGACTCCACTCGGAAAGGCGTACTTTGACGACAAAACCGGTAGCGTAGAGATCCGGCGCAAGTTCATTGCCGCGAACCCAGAACTCGTTCAGCTCCAGCGGCAGTTGTTTGCAAAGACCGAGCTCGCCACGCTTATCGAGCCCAGCCTCGGCCCCGGACTGTTACTCCCACAATTTGCGGTTTGCAAAAGCGCGACGAAACTCGCTTCGGCACACGCTCAGGTGCTTAACGCAGATGGAAAGCCCGTCGAAGCCCTCGAAGAACTCATCAAGGCTGCTCAGTTTGCCCAGGTCATTAATACCGATCCAAGCGCCATCGCGGAGGTTGTTGCCATTGCCTGACGCACCATGATCAGTCGCCGAGCCGCGGAGATCCTAGCCGCCAACTCCTCCCGGGCAGATGTCCGGCAAGCGATCCGTCGTTTGCTTGCGTCAAGCATTTCCAACATTGATCTAAGAAAAGCCATTTCGGCAGAAGTAGCACTTGGCCTTGCAAGCGAAGAACTCATTGTCAAAGGAAAGTTCAGCTTGGATCAGATTTCTAGTTTGAGTTCCGGCGAAGGTCCAACCCATGAAGACAAAACGATGAATGGCATGATGCAGTTTCCTGGGGTCCGCGAAGCTGTATTTGCGAAGCTTTATCGGGGTTACCGAGAACTGTACGAAAGGATCCCCGAAGATCCCAATGCACACCGAGCTCGAATTGACGCTGCGGCAAAGTGGGACAGCTACATCGCGAACTTAGATTCACCGGATTCGGCTTTTTTGTCGGTTTTCATGCTCGTTTACCAACAAGCCTTCGAGGCCGAAGCGAAATCAAAAGCCGAATGGCGAACGCTGAATGCACTGGTAGAAGCGGCCGAATTCAATGCGCGCACCGGCAAGTACCCGGCTACTCTCCCGGTGAAAGGAGCGGATGCCATCGACCCGTTCACCGAGCAGCCCCTTCGATATCAACTCGCAAACGGGAAACTCACAATCTATAGCCTTGGGGCCGACGAGACCGACAACGGCGGCGCACTATTCCCACCCCCGCGAAAGGTGTCGGAAGACGAGCCAAAGCCTCAGACCGACACAGGATTCAGCATCCCGTATGACCTCCCGGCTCGCCTGCAGTAGCTGCCCAGTATTTTTGACTGATCCGCTCCGACCCTCTAGCCGAACCGCCATTCCTCCCGTACCATGGCGTTACGAAATGCTCCTCCAGGGCTGTTCGGCGGTGAATCAATGGAGAATCTTCGTGCCGCGACTTGCGGATTTTTGCTTTTTGTCGTCTGTTCCGCGTTTGCTCAAGAAGTCCCGGTCGTCCAGGCCGTCGCTTCAAGCGAGCAAGCGGGCTACCTTGGCCCCCAAAACGTCATCTCAAACGATGGCTTAACCGAAGACCCGCCGGGCAGCGGAAACTTCCGCTATTCCAATTCTGCCATCGACTACAACTCGTCCTACGGAACCCCCAACGACGAAGCGCCGCTGATCCACTTCGACTTCGGCACCAAGCGAACAATTGGCTCATTCCGCGTGTGGAACGCCAATGGCGTTGGCTACAACTGGCGCGGGTTCCGCGGCGTCACCATCCAATACAGCAACGATGCTGAAGTCTGGCGCACCATGCCGGAGCGAATGACCTTTGCGAAGGGCCCCGCGACCAACGACTACTTCGGCGAGCTCAAGACCCTCCCCCGCTCCATCCACGCCCGCTACATCCGGTTCTGCTGCAATTCGACCTGGCGCGACTTCGGCGGCTCCGACATCGCCTCCCTCGGCCGCGTCAAGTTCTACACCGGCACCGGCACCACTCCCGAGCCTTACCCCGGACCAAATCCACCCTTCCCCGCCGATGCTGGCGTCATCAACGTTAAACTCGCACCGTACCTGGCAAAAGGCGATGGCGTCACCGACGACACCGCCGCAATCCAGGCCGCAATCAACGATTGGCAGGGCCAAGACCGCCTGATCGTCCTCCCCGAAGGTACCTACCTCGTCTCTGATACGTTACGCTTTGCCGCTAATACCACTACAAATCGGAACGGAATTTTCGGACGAAACCACCTCATCGGTCAAGGCAAAGGCACCATCATCCGCCTGAAAGACAACACCTTCACCAACGCATCCACTCCGAAACCGGTCATCGCGAACGGCCTGATCTCGTTCTGGAACGGCTCTTTTGAGCAAATCACCGCCGACTGGTTCAACAACTCCATCGCCGATCTCACCATCCACACCGGCACCGGTAACCCGGGGGCGGTCGGCATCGAGTTCTATTCGAACAACACCGGCGTTGCCCGAAATCTCCGAATCATCTCTGGCGACGGAACCGGCGCAATCGGCCTCGACCTCGCCCATGCCGACCTGAACGGCCCACTTCTCGCTAAGAACATCTATGTGAGTGGCTTCAGCACCGGCATCCGGACCGGTCAAACCGTCAACAGCCAAACCTTGGAAGACATCACCCTCGTCAACCAAAGCGTCACCGCCCTGGACAATAACGGCCAGTGCATCGCAATTCGAAACCTCCGCACCTCCGGCCCTGCGCAAGGCTTCCTAAACCGCTATGGCTTCGCCACCATCGTCGATTCCCAATTTAATGGCACCGGAGCGGCCTCAACCCTAGCTGCCATCAGCAACGGAGAGTTCCTTACTGCCCGCAACATCAGCGTCAGCGGCTTCTCCCAAGCTATTCAGAACAACTACGGCACCGGACCGAATGTCCCTGCCAGCTTCAGCGGCGACTATCTCTCGCACCCTTCCACCCTCACTCTGTTCTCCGGAACCGCAACAACATCACTCAACCTCCCGGTCCAGCCGACCGTCTACGCCGAAACAGAATCCGCGAATCGCTGGGTGAACGTTCGCAACTACCGTCGGACCAACGAAACGGACGATTCCGGTGCCTTCCAGCGCGCCATCGATACTAAAGCCACCACCCTCTACTTCCCTGCCGATGCCGCTATCGTCTTGAAATCCGATGTGATCATCCGAAGGCGCGCGCAAACCATTTACGGACTGCACGCGAACATTCAGCAGGTCAACGGCGCCAAGGTCATCGTTTCCTCCGGTGTTCCCGCCACCGTGGTGTTCGAAAGACTGAAGGGCATCACCATCGAACACGCCGCGACTCGCGGCGTTTCCGTTATTGATTCAGAAGTGAGTCTCCAAGGAACCAGCACGGGAGACGTATTCCTTGAGAACGTGGGTGGCTCGTTCGCGTTCGGAGCTCAGAACATCTGGGCTCGTCAGCTCAATTCCGAACCTGAAGGACTCAAGATCACCAATACCGGCGGCAACCTCTGGATTCTCGGCCTCAAAACTGAACGAGCGGGGACGTTAATCCAAACAACGAATGGAGGCTCCACGGAAGTGATCGGCAGCCTCTGCTACACCACAACAAACGGCACCGACCCGATGTTCACCGTGGTTGATAGCCGCCTGAGCGTGTCCATCGCGGAAGTTGCCTACGGGCCAAACCCGTACGGGATCCTCGTCCGAGAAACTCGTAGCGGCGTAACGCAAGAACTACTCCGCGGCGGTGCGCCATTCCGGTTTAGCTTCATGAACGGAAGCGCTATTCCCTTGTTCCGCGCCGGCAACTAAGCCGCGCGGAACTTGCGGCGTTGCGCTGTAACGACCTCGGTGTTCATCCCCGCCATATGGAGCGCGCCGCTGTAGCGACCGTGCTCCATCTTGAAGCACTTGTCCATCACCACCGTCACGCCGGCGTCCCTTCCACGCTGCGCCGAAGGCAAATCGATAATGCGCAACTGCGTCCACATGGCCTTGATGCCGACTTCCAAAATCTCATCCAGGATTCTCGAAACATCCGATGGCGAACGGAAAACAATCGCGACGTCTACCTTCTCGGGTATCGACTTAAGGTCCGGATAGCTCTTCTCGCCCAGAATCTCCGCCGCGCGAGGGTTCACCGGAATCACGCGGTAACCCTCGTCCTGCAAGTAAGACCCGACCATGTTCGAAGCCTTCGTCTTCTCCGTCGAAAGCCCGACAATCGCAATCGTCCGCGCTTCCCGAATCAGCCGCTGAATCTCTTCCCCGTTCTGATACAGGGCCCGCTGTTCCGGCGTCAGCCGAGTGTTCAGTCGAATATCACAAGCAATCGCCGCCATGGTTTCCCTCAAATACGCGCAAACGCCTGGTCCAGGTCCCAGAGCAGGTCGTCAATGGTCTCTAGCCCCACCGAGAGGCGAATCATCCCGGCCGTAATGCCACCTGCCAGCAACTCCTCGTCGCTCAACTGCTGGTGCGTCGTGCTCGCCGGGTGAATCACCAAGCTCTTCGCATCGCCCACGTTCGCCAAGTGCGAGAACAACTGCAGCGACTCGATAAACGTCTTGCCCGCCAGCCGAACATCGCCGGAAGAAGGCGAAATCTCAAACGACATCACCGCGCCGGGTCCCTTCGGCAAATACTTCTTCGCCCGTTCAAAGTGCGGATGGCTCTCCAGCCCAGCGTAATGAACCTTGCTCACGCGCGGATGGGCCTCGAGGTACTTCGCGACTGCCAGCGCATTCTGCACATGCCGATCCATTCGCAAAGACAAGGTTTCTAGACCCTGCAAAAGCTGGAAGGAGTTGGTCGGCGAGATACAAGCGCCGATGTCTCGAATCGTCTCGGCCCGGAGCTTCACCAAGAAGCCGTAGTGACCGAACGTATCAAAGAATCGCATCCCGTGATACGCCGGCGAAGGATCGGCGATCGAAGGATTCTGCGAGAAATCGAAATCTCCCGAATCCACCACCACGCCGCCAATGCTCGTCCCGTGACCGCCAATAAACTTCGTCGCCGAGTGAACAACAATCGTCGCCCCCCACTCAATCGGTCGGCACAGGTACGGCGTTGCAAACGTGCTGTCCACAATCAGCGGAACCCCGACCGACTTCGACAAAGCCCCTAACCCCTCAAGGTCTGGAATGCTGTTCACCGGATTGCCGACCGTCTCAACGAACATCGCCCGCGTCTTCGGCTGAATCGCCGCTTCCCAATCGGCCGTGTTGGAAGGATTCACGAACGTCACCTCAACCCCCAGCTTCTTTAAGGTGTGGGCAAACATCGTCATGGTGCCGCCGTAAAGCTGGTTCGAAGAAACGATGTGGTCCCCCGGCGAGCACAGCGTCATGATCGTGCTGAACTCCGCCGCCATGCCACTCGCGACCGCCAAAGCCCCCGTGCCGCCTTCCAGCGATGCCATCCGCTCCTCAAAAACCGCGTTCGTCGGGTTGCTGATCCGGGAGTAAATGTTCCCGTATTGCTTCAGCTCAAAGAGGTGAGCTGCCTCGTCAGCGCTACCGAAAACGTAGGAGGTCGTTTGATAAATCGGCACCGCCCGCGCTCCAACGTGCGGATCAGGAATCTGCCCGGCGTGCAGCATCCGTGTCTCAAATCCAAAACTGCGTGCGTTACTCATGGTCAAACCTTAAAGAACGTTCCTACGACCGGGTGCTGGCGAAGCTCGGCAACTTCCTCTTCGGTTGGCCGATGCGGACGATCTCGCTCCTCGTTCACCACGCAGAGAAAACCGAACTCCGTACCCTTCGTGGCGCGGAACTGGTGCCAGGTCTGCGGCGGAATCCGGACCACGTCGTGAACTCCGACTTCCGTCACCGTGTCGCCAACCATCACTTCGCCACTGCCCCGAATAATCATCACCAGGTGCGAGTGGTCGTGCCGCTCCATGGTGGAATAGCCATCCGCCGCCATCTCGAAGTACCGCAGCTCGACCGGCAGGTCGTGCTCGGCCGGGGCCAGGGTTTGACGAGTAATACTCTTAAAGTGGGTGCCGCCGTCCTCTTTGTAGGGATGGATATCGACCCCGTGCCACGTAAAATTATCTGCAGACGGACGAATCATAGGGTTAGTTGTGCAATCGGGACCCCTAAAGGATACTCAAAACGGTTATAGGGTCCCGGCCAGAAGAAATTCCTCTGCTTCACATTAATCGGCAAATTGGCCTTCGCGCGGAATTTTCGTTCGCAGAAGCGCAGGGCATCAACATTTTCTAAGGTCACGAAATCGTGAGTCCTAACCCCTACATTTTTATGAATCAATGCCCGGTTTGGGAACGTACCTTGAAATAAGTGGAACGTTCCACTGGCGCAAGGTTTTGTCTTAACAAAAAGCTGCGGCTAGAGGGCAGAGAGGACAGCCGCCTAGGCATTTGGACTCAAGCTAACGCTAGGTTCAAATTCCCGAGCGAAGGGAGAACTTTCCCTTTCAACTGAGGCGTCTTAGTTCATGTAGCTTGACCTAAGGCAATTGTTAAGACGAAGAAGGAGACGAAATGTTCAAATTTCGCCCGATTCTTCAGAAAAACGTTTGAAAATTAACGGAACCGAGAGCCAAAGATAGACGTTACACGCGGTGTATTCAATGAAGAATTACGCACTTCCGATCATC
>Ga0164294_10000912_pt1 | contig 27945 bp, 46 predicted proteins | sample GEODES005metaG_FD_111479 | JGI IMG/M metagenome (GOLD analysis project Ga0164294, IMG submission 111479) | Oligotrophic lake water microbial communities from Sparkling Lake, Wisconsin, USA - GEODES005 metaG | ecosystem: Environmental > Aquatic > Freshwater > Lake | place: USA: Sparkling Lake...
CCTGTCAACACCTGTAACTATTTTATAATATTCATTCACCTCATCCTCCGTAAAGGTAAAGGGCATGTTTTGGTTTCCCCTTAATCGTTTCACGATCATATACACATCTCGTTCAGTAAGTGAATCCTTCATGAATTTTAACGTGAATGAAAGTCTCGTTTTTCGTGCCTCAACGTCCAACTCTTGTCCGGCCAGAGTATATTGTATTATATTTCTCTGATTCTTGGTTAACGCTGAAACACTGGATGTCATACGTATACACTATATTTTATTCATCGAATGTGAGGGTACTTTTTCGCCATAAGGCTCGTAATCATCTCCGGTGTCAACTCATAATTGATCGCAAGTAGTTTGGCACAATCCTTGATTAATGGCTCCGCGTTAGTCAACAGAATCTTCGTCCTCGAATACGCAACCGAAATGATATGATCAATCTCCGCGTTGATCTTATCTTGATCACTAATGATGACCTTATCGCCCATTCCCAAATTTACGATCATCTGTTCCGCGATCTTCTTCACTTGCTGCAAATCATGCGATGCCCCTGAAGAAATGTCCTTGAACATGACTTCTTCCGCGATTCTACCCCCCAAAAGAACCATCATTTCACCAATCAACTGTTCTTTGGTTTGAATGGTCGTCGATGCCGGTTCAAAGAGAGTAAATCCTAACGTTTTCGGGGAATACAGGTTGATCGTGATTTTGATCAGCTTCCGATGTTTTGTGAAGATTCCCATGAGAGCATGTCCAATCTCATGAACTGCCACTTGATAGATCATTTCCTCCGACAATTGGTTCTTGACCGATTGGAAGCCGACAAGGATTCGATTCGCGATCAGATTCAGGTCATCTTTCGTAATTTGTTCTCGATTCTGTCGAAGTACATAAAGAGTCGCTTCATTCAAAAAGTTTTCAATCTCCGCTCCCGAAAATCCATTCGTCAATTCGGTCAGATAGTCCATCGTGATCGTAGCATCCAGAGGTTTATTGTGACGATGGATTTGAAGGATTTGTTGTCTTGTCTCCTTATCGGGGGTTCCGATGTAAATCTTTTTATCGATGCGTCCAGGGCGTAGAAGTGCTGAATCTAACAAATCGATACGATTGGTCGCTCCCATGATGAAGATCCCATTCGCGGATTTAAACCCGTCCAACTGAACTAACAACTCATTCAGCGTGGAATCGTGTTCCGTATTGGATGCAGAATCGGACATTCGCTTTCGACCGAGGGCGTCCAGTTCATCAATAAAGATGATACAGGGTACGTTATCTTGGGCAAGTTTAAAGAGTTCACGAACACGAGAGGATCCAACCCCAACATATTTTTCTTGAAATTGGGCTCCTGATACAGGAATGAACCCAAGTTGGATTTCTCCACTAAAACACTTTGCCATGAGTGTTTTGCCGTTTCCGGGAGGACCTTCCAGAATGATACCTTTGGGAGTACGAACATTATATTTGGCATATTTGGTATAGTTGACCAGCATGTCTGCACACTGCATGAGTTCTTCTTTGATGAGCGCGTACCCTCCAATATTCTTAAACGTATAGTCGGAGTTTTTAAGGATTTCAAAGTTTTCACTTTTCGTATCTTCATTTTGATTGGGCTGATTTGGACCTTGATTGATGATGATATTGATTTTGTGAGGCCTCGGTTTAAACTCATAATCGTATTCATTATTGAATCCATCTTCATCATACGGGTCTTCCTCGTAGGGATCTTGGTCTATATTCTCTAAATAATGTTGGATGTAGGATTCATTATGAAGAGTCAATCCTGTCATGTTTTTCAAGAGATTGTTCTTTTTAATCAACAATTGTTTTATTTTTTGTTTTTCTTTATTTAATTCATTATCGATATCAATGAGTCGATCGTTCTTGATGTGAATCATTCGAGGAGGCAATCGATGTTGTAAATGAAAGCTACTTACCGTCAATAGGTGACACAACAGTAAATACATAACTATCTATACTCACCTATCATTTAATATGTATTCGAAATAGGTAAAATTGATATACATTAAGTATACATCGTTGTTCGACATGGCTTTCTCAGAGACGACCTTCAACGTGTATTGCGCCTTCGTTGGCATGATCCTCGTATTAAATGCAATCATCTTTGTCGTCAACATCATCAGTATGGTCATGATGTTGATTCACTACACTCCTCTATATATCCTCGTTGCACTAGGATTGCTCTGTGGATATATCAGTATACCGATAAAGGATCGTATGTATACGATTGGCGTATTCTCTTAGAGGTACTTATCTTCCAGTTTAAATTGAGTATACTTTTTTGCTCTCTCAAAATTATCTCGGACAAAGGACAACCTCTCTTCATACATTCGCTTGGAAAGAGTATGGACAATTTCAAAACATTCTCCTACCGTAGTAAAGGAGAGTATACCTCGAGCATTAAAAAAGTCTCCGATACTGGGACATCCGTAATAAATCGGAATCGTACCCGATAAAAAACAATCAATTAACTTTTCTGTAAAATAGTAATCCTCTTTACAATTTTCGATGACAATACTGAATCGATACTCCTTCAGAGCTCGATATTTTTGGTTGGAGATATGACACGGCGTATGATCTGCATCGAAGGGTCGCGTTGTCGTATTCGGTAACTTTATGTATGTTCCTCCATAAATATCTACCGACGCGCTCACCCAATCTGCAACAGCATGTCGTAATTGATGTCCACTCGTGATGCGTTTATGGGAGAGAATCATCGAACACAACCGGCTCTTCGGCCATACGTTTCGATAGGATTCATGGAGCCATGTCGTTCCTAATACGTTGAAGCGAAAGTTTTCTCCGCGGTCCAATAATGTTTTATCAAAGGTGAGTACGACATCAAATAAATGATTGTGTGTACTGATGTAGTCGTAATAGAGTCGATGCAATTCCTGACTTTCTAAAAGAAGCGCAATCTTCTTCCGACAAGGATGGGTGTTCATGAGCGAAGTATCTGTATAAATGACGGTATCCTCGGGTTCAATCTTCAGCGTATTCACTGGAGTCAAATTTCGTTCAATCGGAAGAGTACTTACAAAATAAAAGGGTTCATGGGAACACATCGTGTCTACGATTTTCACCATACCTAATAACGGAATGTTTTAAATCTTCATTTTTACCGTATATCCATTAAAAAAGGTTGCACTCGCATTCGTATAGGCTCCAAAATCATCAATCCAGACTTCATCTCCGACCTCCAATTCGGGCAACCATACGTCCTCTTCAATCAGATCGAAGGAATCACACGTCGGTCCGTACACTCGCGATTTAAACAGTTTTCCGTTTTTGTGAGTCCGAAGGGTCGGAACAGCATGATCAAAAATCTTACAATTTAGATTTCCATAGAGACCATCATTCAAGTAATAGATTCGGACGTCTTCTATTTTTTTACAGATGACATGTAAATGCAGTGTACAGCTTTGTTCTACTAAAAAGCGACCGACTTCACTGATGAAGGTTTTCCCTTTCAAAAGAGACATTCCCTTTTTGACTTCTTCGGCGGACGACATAAAGTTTTCATGGGTAAACCCGCCCCCAATATTAATCATGTCGATGGGTATACTGAGAGATTCGGCTTCCAACGTAGCAGTATAACAATCGCATAAAGCCTCATAGTAAAGAGAGGGCTGTATACATCCGCTTCCCACATGAAAACTAAATCCAACGACGGTTAGGTTCAGTTCTTGGGACAAGAGAAGAAGGGATCTGATGTCTTTCATTTTACATCCAAATTTACTGGAGAGTTTACATTTGGAGGATGCATCGTTGACAGCAATACGTATCAACAGTTTACATTCGGGATAGAGTTCTTTCATTTTGTACAATTCACAGGGACAGTCGACCACAGTGTACGGAATTCCCTTTTCTTTGGAATACTCGATATGGGAAGGGAATTTACAGGGATGAGCGTAAAGAATCCGATTCGCGGTGGTATGTTCGAGGGCGTCCGCAATCTCCTGTTTGGATGCACAGTCAAACGAAATACCGAGTTCGTGAATGTGTTGTAGAATGCGAGGATGGGGATTGCATTTCATCGCATAGTAGAGCTGTACTTCCGGTAGATGATGGGTCCAAAGGAAAGCTGCATCGGTTATTTTGTCCAAATGAAGGGTTGAATAAGGTTCCATGGAGGTACTTCTCGATACGCTTTATATTGTTACCTTTTGGATTCAGGTATGTTTAAGATCTCCGAGGTCCATGGGAGCGGGCCGACTGGAAACTTACGCCAAAAGAAACTTTCACGTTTCATCGCCCGAGAAATGTCTTCGGTAGAGATGGAAGTATACGTCATGGGGTTTCGTCGTAAGTTATCTCGTACGGCAATCTTGCATCGAACGCGAGGATCATTCGGCTTGCACTGTTTGATTTGATCATTCAATACGTAGACTTGTTTCTGTACATCTTCCCAATTATCATAGGTCATTTCAAAATCTTTGACGAAGTCTTGTCCAGGCGACAAATGAAGAAGTGTCAAAAAGAATTCATCCCCGACGTGCATCGAATTGAAGAATCCGAAGTCTTTTTTGAGTAGCTTCTCACCGTGGTACCGCGAGAGGCACATACGGGCATAATGTTTGATGAAGGGCTCCAACTTCTGGTAGCCGACTTGGGTCGCGATTCTCTCCTGTTTATCGTAGTGAGAAGGTTTCATGAACTTGACGTACGAGGTTCGAAGATCATCCGTCATCATTTTAGTATACAGGGCATCAAAGGATTTAAGCGGTATACAGGATTCGCTGATGAACACAAACTTGACGTTATCTTTGTCTTTCATCGCTTCTTCGAGTAAGTTATGGTAAGCTTCGGTAATGAATCCCCAACCGGTATTTTCGACCCGTTTAGGAATGATTCGATCTTGTAACCATTCCGTTTTGACAAGTTCAGGATATTTTGGATTGAGGTAGACAGTATACTTAGTTTGGTTTTGAAAGTAGTCGGTCCAGACCTTTGGCTGGTTGATATCTCCCATCGTTAAAAAAAGAAAGGCGATCTTGTTGGGTGCATACTGATAACAGCCGTTCATGTCATAGAATTGGGGAGGATTGGGTAAGGTCGTGCGACCCATCGGGATCGTTTGTTTGTTTCCCTTTCGAACCCCGACACGTGTACAGGTTTCATCGAATACGTAGATGGTCTCCCATAAATACGTCGGCAGGTCGGACAGGACCTCCAGTACGGTATCGTACAAGAACTTGTAAATGGAAAAATACGTATGGATCGACTGATTGAGCATTTGGGAAGGAATCTCCGAATTGGGGACCATGCTGATGAGCATGAGATCTGTCTGGGGCGGAACCTCGATTGCCTTCGACTGTGTACCGAAGATCTTGATCCAAAGGGTCTTCTGAGTCTTGTAGACCGCGGTGGTCAATTCCGGTGTCGTTTTCCGTATGAAAAAGGATGCCTTACTCTCTTCTAAATCGGTCGAAAGAAGTTTTCCGTACGTCACCGGATGTTTCTGAACGGATCGAGAGAGCCATTTGACATAGGTCGGTTTGTACTCTTGATACAGGTAAGCAGGGTTGACGTGTTTGAGTAAACTTAAAAAGTAGATCTCGTCCCATGCACCGCGAATCCGCAACGGATTTTCTTTCAGGTAAGCATCGTAGGTCATCGCGTTGTCCAAGATAATTTGAACATCCGTACGATTCAAGATCCACCACTGACTCGCTTTCCATTCGAGTTCGTTGTTTTCCAGTAGATGGAACATCGACCGATTCTGGTACTTTAAAAACTGCTCCAGTTTGGCGGGAGATACGAGCGGCAACGAATCATGCGCCAACAGGATGTACCATGTATGATTCTTTTCATAGGCCGTCCTTAACAGGTGAAGGGTTGCATCCACAATACTTTTTTGACCCCATTCGGTCGGTAAACTCGAAACGGTGTATTTTCTCGAAAGGATTTGTTGGGGCGTTTTGGCGTTGACGTAGACCGAATAGGGTTTAACAAATTGGCGCGTTTTATTATGAATGATATCATCGTACGTTAAAAATAAAAAGGCTAGATTCATTCGTGATGTACGGCGAGATTCACAAATGTTTGTCTTTTTATTACATTTGGTCTTATTGGGGCACCGTTTAGGACATTCCATAGAATAGTATAATATAAGTATACTCTATGGACGCGTCTAAAACAGATGAAATCACTAACGATTTTTATTTAGATTTTAATAAAGTCGATTTATTAAATGACCAAATACATAATCCGAAAAAAGTTAGTCAGGAAATAGTTATTCCAAAGCTTCATGTAGCATGTATAACTAATAATCGAGATGAGGTCAAACAATTATTACTCGTCCCATCAACAAATCAAAATGAGAAAGTAGAGGGCCTTACACCTCTTCATATAGCGTGCATTTTAAATAATTCAAGGTTAGTCGATATTTTACTAGGTGTAGGCGGCTATAAAAAAACACAGATAGATAGTGTAAATACTCCTACAAAGAATGGAGCAACACCTCTTCATTTAGCATGTTTAGTGGGTAATGAGATAATAGTAGAATCGTTATTATTATCAGGTGCAGATACAACCCAGATATACAAAAACAATACTCCTCTTGAGTTAGCTAAGAAAAAGGGGTTTACACGTATTGTTGAACTAATCAATTCCCCACCTTTACCGATTTCAACACCTTTACCTCTTCAAAGATCCATATTATTAGGGGGTGGTAATCGCAAAAAAAGTAGAAACCCAAATAAACACCGACGTGTCCTTAAATCTAGGCGCAAACCTCGTAAATCAAAAGTGAAATACCTGAAGGTTTAACGTCTCGACTTGCGCTTACGAGAAAGTGTCCGACCCTTACGTTTGCGGGACATACGTTTATTGGCGCGCCCAAATTCGAGGCCTACCGGTCTCCCTAACACAACGTTTCTTCGGTCGTCCATTACTTGACGGGCGGTTGCCGTTGCGTTGGCTACCGTGGCGGCTCTCCGCTGCATTCGTTCTCTTCGTTGAGGGGATGTTTCCAAGAGCTGGTGAAATACATACTCGTGGACCTCGGCATTCGTCATTTCATTCATCGTGTAGATATCATCCTCGGTTAACCGAGCCAACTGAGCGGAGGTAACCTGACCAGAGTTCACCTTATTATTCAGAAGTGTTTTCAGGTGTTTGGACGCAAGTCGGGGGTAAGCAGCCATAGTATACTCCTATATTTAAAATTGAACGCAATATTCTTTTCTTTGAATAACAAATGGATAACTTTCGACTACACGAAATGCAACGATTTGTGGTTAATCAGGGTAGTAAAGAAGATTCGTCATGGTACGCTAGACGTATTCAAGAACTGGATGCTAGTTTTAAAGCACCGACGGAATGCATACCCGAAATCATCCCTTTTCTAAGGATATTCTATTCATTTTCAGATAGTCATGATAAGGAATATCTTGACGATCGTATTTTGTATTATGAAAGTATGATTCAGTACGAAACCATCCCTCGTGTCCCCAAAAATGTTCTCCGACGACGAAAAATTGAAAATAAACCCGTTGATTAACTCTAGTATACCATGCCTGAATTTACCGCCCTCATTTGTCTTGAGCACAACCCTCATGTATGCTTTGTCATTCGGAGAGGTCAATACGTCGAGGTAAAGCAAACGACTTCGTTCACCCAAGCAAAATTAAGTCAAATGCTGACGTTTTATTTGCCTCAACGAAAATACACCTACATGTACCATAACGGCCGCGAATTCCATTCTCTCGACGACATTTCAGACTATGTCAATAATTAAGGCCGAGTTTAATTGACGTAATACATCTTTTTAATGTTCACACGTACAACGTATCTTTTAAAAATTGAAATGTTATTTCTATTATGATAATACTACAGAACCATGCCTGCCTTTACCGCCCTCATTCGCCTCGAGCACAAGCCGCATTTTGGCTTCGTCATTCGAAGGGGTCAGTACGTCGAGATGATGCCAACATCCTCATTTACTCAAGAACAATTGAATGAAATGACGACGTATTATGTACCTCTACAAAAATACGGCTACATGTACCCGAACGGCCACGAATTTCATTCCCTTGACGAGATCTCAGAATACGTCAACAATTAGGCTCGGCGAGTTCCTCGTTTCCCAAATGCGTCTAATTCCTTACGCAACCGATCCACTTCCGCTTGAGTGTCTTCAAGCTTTTTTTCAGCTGCCTTCAGTTTTGCCTCGAGATCAAGTTTACGTGTTTGATTTCGCTTCGTGTTGTCTCCCGCCAATAATGCACGTAATTTTTCTTCATTCACCGTTCCTTTTCCTTCGGCTTCATAATCGCTGTAGAGAACAAGTGCTTTACCTTCATTCGCCAACACCATTTTGTTCCAATTGTACTTGTCCCAGTTCCCTTCCTCCTTACGTACTGGATACTTCTTTCCGTTAATCATAACTTCAGTCGGTTCATCGGACTTGCTAAAATGGGTCTTTAGCTCCTTGATGAGGGCTTTACAAGGACGATTTGGATGCCATCCGTACCCACTCCCCCAGTGATCAGGACTGAAGAATCCATCTCCAATCAGGAAGATTTCAGGAAGCGTTGCATCCCCATGATCAAAACTCGGATACACCGGTTTTTCTTTTAAGGCATCCCAGTAGTAAAGTTCACGGCCACGCATGCCTTCATCCATAAACACGATACGGTCACCATGTTGGTACCCTTTATAAATTCCCATTTTACACCTTTTCTCATTTCAAACGCCGATTAATATCAATGTGTTCTTAAATAATTCTTTGTGTTTTTGTAAATATTTATAATCAAATTTTTTGTTACATTTATTACAATGTAACAAATATATAAATCTTGAACATTGTGATATATGAGCCATTTTTTGTTTTTTATAAATTTCAGAATTTAATATTTTTGCTCCACAAAAAAAACAAATCATATATAATTCTTGTAATTTATATAGTTTTCATTATATAAAAATGGGCGTTTGAAATGATAAAAGGTGTAGTAATCAGTTTGAGGACATCAGTTTGAGGACATCTTTTTGAGCAGGGTTTAGCGGATCCTTCATCTGGTTAAACTTGGAATCGTTATACTCCTTATACTTTTTATAAAGGGCAGGTTCGTTTGATTCCAAAAAGGCAAGATCTTTTGCATAAATCGATGGCATACTATATACCAAAAATTAACGTTTGCGTCGTGTAGAGACATGATGTTTTGAAAAAGGTAGGTCCTTTAATGTTTTAAAATGTTTCGAATCATTCCGAAGTTCTTTTTGATGGTACTCTAACAAATTCACACAAGGTATCTTTTCAACCGAAAACTTGGTTATTTTATTCATAATTTGAAGACGTAATGATTTTTTATTCCTCGCATTTTTATCATTTAAATAAATATAGTTTACATTTTCAACATAATTAAATAAAAGAAAGGTGGTTAATTTTTGATCCTCTTGAAAATCAACCTTGTAATTCCCCTTTTCCCAATTATAAAATAATGGAACGTGCCATATGAGTAAGGTAAGGGGTTTTGTTTTGCATACCATATCTAATACGATTCGATCAGGACAATACGCAGAGAGATACAAATAATTCACCTCTTTCAGGAGCTGTTTTTGTAAAGTAGAGCATTTGGGGAAAAAGGTGGAATGAAAGAAGTAAACTTCTCGTTTACCCTGTTTAAATACGAGCATATTTTCATCATCATTTCGAGTATCTAGTGAAAATCCTGCTTTACTCATTTCTCTTTCCACATCTGCAAAATACATGTCCTTCTTCTTGTCTTTGGGGTATTTATCTTCTTCAAACCCTGCGTTGTATACAGGTAAAGAGTCCATATAAATCCATCGCATTTCAGGAAATAACAATAAAGGGATGATATCGTGTCGTGATCCTACATATAATCCAACCGACATTTTATATAAGAGAATATTAAAAATGAGTATACTTCATAGGCTTTGTACCAAAGACTTCCATACGACCTAGATTTCCAGTGGACGAAGGTAATTGTTCTCGGAGCATCTTGTATACTTGTTTTACGGTTGCATACAACGGAACTATAAATCCGAACTCGCGCGCCAAACTGACATCCTTTCTAGGATCATATTTACTGTGAGTTGTACAGGGGAATTCTCGATAGACTTCTTCCGACGAGGTCTCTTGATTCGAAAAATAGGCTTTTTCATAATTCGTGATTTTGACGACATACGGACATTCAAACGTACACGTTTTTTTCCCGAGATGATACACGTATTCGATTGTTTTCTTAGGATGCGGTCGCCATACTCGAATGTTCTCCATTTTGAGCTGATGATGCGTAAAGGTCAGAGCGGCGAGTGCATGATAAATCATGAAGAGGATCTGTATACGGTACGGTTCATGGCGACTCGACAACGTTTTTGATTGGTCCAAATCCTGCTGAAGTAAATAGGAGATGGGTTCATGGCAGGCCTGTTCATCGATGCCGTGCAGTACAAGAGACGATTGTAGATCTCTCTTTTTAGAAAAGAATTTGGGAGGTGAGACCGATTTGGAATAGTAGAATCCGTACGTATACAGAAAACAAGGGAACCTAGGTAACAGGGGGTTAATGAACTTCGATCCTACAATATACTCGTACACATTTGGAGGTGAAGAATTTCTAAGCGTGGCATATGAAGTCAGTCCATCTTTTAAATACAGGAGTTGTACTCCGTCATGATTGGGTAGAATGTCGGCAACGTAGTTAAAGTTAGTATACTGAAAAAAATCGGCCAAAAAGGATACGGGAAGTCCAAACGTCGTCATTTCTCCCGAATCCCCCAGAAGAAGATACGAGGGATACTGATTGACTGAATCTACGGGTTGTTTCAACACCACTTCACAACTATCACTGAGTGTATGAGAAGGGGCAATCCGACAATAGTCCTTCTTGGTTTGAGGTCGTACCCAACGACAGGTTGGAAACATACATTCGTGTTTGGTTTTGGATAAACATTCCGATCGACACTTTCGAGTCTTCATACAGTGAATCATGAAAAAATTGAAACGATTTTCGTAAAGTATCGTTTTCATACCAAAACCAAAACCATGACGACCCAGTGCTTGAGCTGCTACTCCCTGAACTCGTTCTACAAGGGCGAGTGCGACTGCTCGTTTCGACACTACGTGTGGCTCTGCGCGACCTGTACGACCAATCCTGTACATGCTCCCGACGGCGACTGCGAACCGTGTGAAGATCGCAAGATGGACGAGAAGGTCTCCGAGAACGTCCCGACGATCGAGGTAAGCGTGTTCACTCGTCTTATCAGGATCAAGGTGTTCAAGGACAAGTTCAACGCGGAGAAGAAGGCAAAGCGACACGTTCGTAGGGTGCGCGACAACTTCCGGCAAATCAAGATGGGTAGGTCCAAGTGCTGAGCTAAAAAAAAAGGGGTGCGAACCCGATTTTTTTATGCAGTTTCAAACTCATAAATAGATGTCATCATTCCAACCATTTTTTGTAGTTGCATTTTGATTTCTTTCATGTCTTTTTTAATTTCAGAAATTTCATGGTCGAGATTGAATTCGGATTTCTTTTCTGGTTTTTCTGAATTCTTGCGTTTAATGATTTCTAAGAGGGAGAACTCGTCTAATTTTGTTTTTGTAATAATTTCTTCAATAGGTGTATGATTACAATATAATTTGTAAGCGATCTCATTACGTCTAGAAAGAATTCCTCCAGTCGTTCGATGATGCAGCTTAGCGATTTCTTCAGTATTCATATGATTCAATTCTTCTATTAATTGATGCTCTTCTTCATCCGTCCATTTTTGTCCAATATTCGAAGGATATTCTTTATCTGGATGTTGAGACTTCAACATTTTCAGCATACGACTCATCTACTGTACTATGAACATGTGTTTAAATAAATTGAAATGAAATCATTCAAACTACGCCTTTACATCATGGAGAACGTAATCACGTTCTTTTCGGGGAAAAAGGAGTACCGATCGCTGAGCAACTTCTGGGAGAAAGATGTCGTCATCGACGGGAAAGAATATGAAAGTGGAGAACATGCCTTTCACGGAGAAAAATATACACGTTTAGGAAATCAGTGTACGAATTCTTCCCGTAAAAGAAAGCTTTTGGACTACGGGGAACGATTCTTGAAACCGTCAGGATTCCCGCCTTCCGTTGCCAAACAAAAAGGAGGGAAACGAGGTCTTCTCTTGACCTCAGAGGAACTCAAGACATGGTCGACCCTCAGTATGGATGTCCAACATGCCATTTGTCGTTGGAAGATGATGTATGAGGAAGTACGACAAGATCTAGCAAAAAGTGGGAATAAAATTCTGGTTCATCCTAAACCGAGGTATCCTTTACAACGGTTCCTCATCCATCCACATGAGGTGATCTGGGAAGGAAGGGCTATCCTACAGGGAGACGATGTCGTCATTCTCGGAAAGAATCAACTGGGATACATGTGGATGGAGTATCGAAAAATTGAGAACGTTTTCTCGGATGAATAATATGCCGACGATCTGTATTCCCTGCAACGACTACAAGGAGATTTTCGACGAAACCTGTGTAGAATGCGGTTCATTCCATTTTCTAATGGTCTGTGCATGTTGTGCAGCGCCTCACCAATTCGTCCCCGATGAAGTGTGTCCATCCTGCCTCAACGCATTCGACATCGATTAATTTTTATCATGATAGTATATGTGGAGCATGAAATACAAAAAGAGTATCAATTGTAGGAAACCAAAAGGATTTTCTCAAAAACAACACTGTAAATACGGAAGAACCCGTAAAAACAGAATCAAAAGATAACTATGAATATATCATGTACTCGCCTTTTATGACCACCTTATTTTTTCTATTTCCAATATTCTTGTTTTTCGTCAAAGGAACCCCTCTCTTGATAGAAGCGGTGTCCGCGATGCTGATCAGTATCAACCTCGTATTATCGTTGTTGTTCTGGTCCAATCCTGTCCAACATTCAAGTATACATCGATGGGATGGATTCTTTGCCAAATTGTCCTACGTAGTCATTCCGAGCTATATTCTTTTGATCAAAGAACTCGACATTTACAGTAAAATATGCTTTGTTGTGATATTAGCATTTGCAACGATGATGTTTTACTTTAGCAATTGTTTTTCAAAAACATGGGGGTGTCATGACCATCAACTTTGTCATTCCATGTTTCACCTATTTACCGGTATAGGCGGAATGTTTGCTTTTTTATAGTTTTTAAAAAAGTGTTATTAATATGGAAAATATTGTCGCCGTCGTTGCTCCTTTACTGACGAGTATACAGTTAGTACCTCAGGTCTATAAAACATACACCACACGGAACGTGTCTGGATTGTCAGTGTACACCTTTATGTTGGCATGGTTGACCTCTCTTTTATGGTGGATTCATGGATATTATACGTTGGATTTGTCTCTTATGGTAGCCACGACGGTCAGTTTAATCATGAACAGTAGCATGTTACTCATGTTGTATTTATTCTAAATTGAAACAGTTTATCAAATCTTCGCATATAAACATGGCGTATGCGAAGATTGCAACAGTGGTTTACCTCAGGTAGATGAAGAATGTCAGTCTGACGCTCGAACATGGGTATTTGCTGTTATGACAAACATTACGGTCGTCCCTCCTGTGCGAGACATGTTCCAACACCTACTCAACGGAGTAACACCGAAATAAAAATTGAAACGATTTTCTCTAAGTAGATTAAGCATACCAAAATGCCTCTCCAGTGTGACGATTGCAAAAGCTACGAGGTCGTGGGGGGTGTATGCAAGAAGTGCGAATCTACAGACTACGAGTGTCTGTGTGCGTACTGTTTTGCTCGAAACTCGGTAGGATACGGATATCCTGTTTGCGTGGAGTGCTTCAGGGAGTTCAATCTTCCGGCGGAAGTGCTTGAAAAAAAAGGGTAAAAACCCATTTTTTAAATTATATTCTGAGTAAAGTAGGTTAACATGGCGACTCGGTGTGAAGACTGCAACAGCTATGCCGCTCCTGGAGGCGAGACGTGTAAACCATGCAACTCATATCAGCTAGTATGGATGTGCTTGTGCTGCTATGAGAGGAATTACTGCGACCCCTATCTCTTGTGCAACGAATGCTCGGACGAGTTCGATGTTACCAATATCCTCACACCGGAGGAACTTGAACACATCTAACCTTTTTTAAAATTGAAATGCTTTATCCATAGAATCAATTTCATTCAAGATGTGGCGCCCAGCACCTCCCGAAGTTCTCAACCGGATTATCTGCGATCAGAAACAAAAGTTCATCAAGCGAGCCAACAAGGTGTTTTGTCCTGACCCCAAGTTCCAACAGATGAAAAAAGATCAACTGGTAGAAAATTACACGCCGATTGTCTACACCGTCCCTGCCAAGCTTGTCATGCCGAACATGAACGCGATGCGGTCGATGTGTATCACTCTGGAAGATCATACGGTCATTCAGCTTCGGCGGATGGCGCAAGCGAAAGGAGTCAAGGGATACTACAAGTATACAAAGAACGAGTTGATTCAATCCCTTCAGAGAAAAGAAATATCTCTGTAATGTATGAAGGGTGGAAACTTGAAGATTTTTGATCAAAAAAATAAGTTTTTTAGTAAAATAGAACAATATTCTTATACAAAGGGGGCGTATACATTTTATTATACGCCTCATGCATTTAAACATTTGGATTCATGGATGCCTGTAGGTCACCCCTTTTGGGATATTTGCGATGACATTTTTTTTGGAGAACACGACTCGGAACAAGTTATTGCTGAACAAGTTGCTAAAGCGGCAGGGTTTACTGAATATATAAATGAAATGCTTGATGCGTTTTTAGTCGGCATGCCTGCTAATTATTTAGATGATCTTACCATTCATGGTCGTGTATTGGAAACAGGACAGTATAGTTTTCGTCGTAATGATATAGAAGTGTATTTGAATCAAGTACATGGTAGATTGATGCTTTATCATATTGTTCAATCGAAGAGAGATGTTGCTGGACATAATAGGGCAGTTTATTACTTTCCAAAACCAAACGTATCTAGTTTAGATTGGATCAAAGGTACATATACTGTATGGGATGATATTAATCCTACTTCTGCAATAGCAAAAACTGCTTACAATGAAGTTAATGCTCTTAACCCAGGAGTACCGATGCGAGGATTTGATATATGTCAAGCTGTGTATATAAGGGCACGCGCACTTTTAGAAGCCGATAACCTTGCGAAAAAGAAGGCAGCAGAAGCTTCTGTTAAATCTGAAAAAAAACAACAACGAGAACTTAGCAAAACAGTGGCAGATTCTCTTGCATCATTGCCTGTCTCCCATTTAGCACCAAAGTTAACGCGGGCAGAGTTAAACACATTTGAAGAATTAATATACAAACATGTGGATGATGACGAGCTTTCAATACGACAAGCTCTTTTAGATAAAGTGTTGACATTTATATTACATTATGGAATTTATCATAAAAAACAGCTTCCCCTTTTACAATCTATGCATGAAAAAGGATCACATTCAAAGTTAAAAAATGTAAATGATATAATTGAATTACTACGTACTAAAATAACAGAACTATCAGCAGCAAGAGCTCTGCCGGCAGAAGAGGAAGAAGCGAAAACTGCTCTATTGCAGACAGAAGAGACTCCATCGAAAGCCGAAGGAAAAAGACGTAAAACGAAAAAATCAAAACCAAAAAGACGTACAAAAAGACGGATTCTCAAACCTAGAAAATCAACACAGAGGACACGTCGAACGCGTGTCGTATAAGCATCGATTACATAGAATATGTTTACATTTCAGTTGAAACATATAAGCATACTCGCCACAGAGTGGACATGGGGCAAACCACCGAGTATACTTATGTTGTGCGATTTGAATCGAACATGAAAAACACAGCCGTTGACGATTGCACCATTGAAGGAGGGTCCCCTGACAATAGGTATAATTCCTGCAAGGGATTTCCATACAACAAGGCTTATAACACACGTTAGAACAAATGCATTCATTTTCACATAGACATGTCATATCTACTTTTGAGATTAAAACTATTTGTTCACTTTTGTTTTATCTACCTTTCGTATGAAAGGGACATGGATAAAATCTGCCCGAAACATTAAGGTACACGGAAAAACACTTGAATGTGAGCTTAGAAATTCTAAAGGAGAATGGATTCCTAATCGAGTGTATATGTTTCCTTACGAGTATATCAACGTAGATGGTACATTCCAGTGGGAAAATTGTATGAATCAGGTAGAATTGAACAATACTACCCATCCTCACATTTCGCGTCGTCATAAACAAATCACCGTCCAACGGTGTTTGGAGAATCTAACGCACGACTACGATGACTGGTTTGAAATCGAATCCTCCCACATTCAGTACGAAAAGGATAAATGTCTGTCCATTTCTCTATTTCACAAAAATGTAGACAATACCTACGAAAATGAATTCCCCAAAAATGAAGAATGGAAAAGGAAATACTATGATTCGTTGATTAAGAATCTAAACAACTATAAGTATGCCATCTGTGTGAATCTCTATTTAGCGAATGATCTGAAAGAATATCTTCCTGTCTTTTTAAAGTATCCTTTCGTCAACGTATTCGTCATGAAATCTTCTTCGATTGGTGCACAGCCTGGAATGTTATGGAGATTGATGGACTTGACGAACCCCAAGTATACTAAAGTGTTTGTTGCCGATATTGATGAATCATGGGGATGGATCCATCAGTTTTATCCCCATTCTCATAAAGTATGTACTGTGAAACCCTGTGATAATGTCATTTGTAAAAAACCGTATACACCCGCGTATAATTTTGCAACCATCATCGGAAGTCATATCATGACCACCCCTTCCAAGTTTAACTATAGAATGGTCGATGCGATCAAAGGATTCATTTCATTATGCAAACAACGGGAAACCAGTCTTTTACCATGGGGGTTTGATGATACCGATCCGATTACGGTATGGAATCATCCCGTAGGAAATCATAAGTATGGATGGGGCAGAGACATAACCGTATACGGATTTGATGAATTGTTTTTAAAACACGTTCTTTACCATGATGCCTATCCAGATTTCAAATTTCTCTAAAAAAGTGTTCACACAGACACACCACCCACACAGGGCTTTTATGGAGATCCCTCGTTTGTCCCCCACACCTCCTTGTAGGGAACCGCGACGGACCGTTCTAGACGAGGGCGGTCCATGACCGCTGCCTCCTCGTCCAGATCGTCTTGAATCTTGCGCCTGTACGCCTCACGAAGAGGCGCGTCGCGGGGATGGTTCCACTTGGTAAGTGGAGTCAGCGCAAATGTTTGGCCGCCGACGTAGACCCCATGCCGAAGAACATGTTCGATGTCCGTTGCCCGAATGACGATGCTGCCCCCTACACGCTCGACGTACACCTCCTGTGGGTACAAGCCGTACACCACGCGCGCCACTTCCGTTGCTGAGAGAGTCGGATGATTGAAGAAGGCCATGCTTTAAGCTACGAAAATAGTTCCAAGGTAAAACCGTTTCAATTTTTTTAAAACGATTCAAATGAAATTTTGGTTCTAGAGGATGGAAATTGCCTATAAAGAAATTCTCGAGAAGTGTATTGCGTATGCAGATCGATTCGGATGGGAAACTAAAAAAGAAGGCGCCCATTTAGGATACTTTAAATGGGGTCAGCAACCATGGTGGCACTCCATGGAAAATTTCATCCTCATGATCGACCTTTCGATGTATCCGATTTTAACATGGGATTGGGTGGATCAAAGCGACATCGGGATAGATTACTTCAATCAATACGTCATGAAACATAAAAATCCATATGTCATCTTTCGGCATTATTTACTGCAACGGATCTATTCGGAACGTATTAGATCCGTATGAAACCGGCCTTTCATCTGATTGGTCAATTCCTTCTTTTTATTCGAGGATACGTCTCGGCATCGATACATGTAAATGATGTTTGCAGGAAGATCGAGAAAGCCATTCATGTCTTCATCTTGGATAGAGAGTTCATACAACGCCAGATATTCCAGATGTTTTAAATGACAAAGCCCGTGGCCTCGAATCAGTGAGGTCGAATACAGAACAAGTCTTCGAACATGGGGTAAATACGTCAAGTCGGAATCGTGAATCGGGCAATACGTTATATGTACTGTACGAAGAAGCGGTAACTGATCCAACCCTTCCAACGTGTTCATGTTTTTTCCTCCAACGACATATAGCGTAGTTAACTTTTTGAATTGGGAGATTCCTTGGGCCGATAAGAGACAGAAGGTCATCGAGAGTTCTTCGAGATTAGGTAAATACTTGCACACCTCATCCGTCAGATCTAACTGATATAGATCCAACACGCGAAGATTGGATAACGTCTCCAGTCCATAGTTGGTAGTATTTACACTTCGAATACTGAGGTACGTTAAGTTCGTCAATTGTCGAAGATCGTCGTCCGATGGAGCGTTGGAATGATCTACCGAGAGACGGGTCAATTGTAGAAAAGCCGGCTGAAGCGTCAATTTAAACTTACATCCCTGTGTATCCAGAGAAGTGAGTTTAGGAAGATGTTTGAAGTACGATAGATCAAACTCTTGAACCCTTGAATTCATACTAAGTGTATCTACGTCTTTCATATGAATAAAATCCTCTTCAATCAGTGTACGCGGTTCCCTAAACGTAGCCGAGGTTGCATGAGGGAAGGATGCCTTCCAATACCGAAGCTTCCCCCGAATCGAATAGTCGGGTGTATGGTAGTGACACATGAGACGTGTTGTCTTGGTTGCACATCGGATCTTGAGCACCTCGCTCGTTCGAAAGTAGGCGACCACCAGACGAAACACATCTTCAGGAACGGAGTTCATTTTTTGGATATCCTATCTAACGTAAACTGTTTCAATTTAACCGTTCGACGAGATTTAGAGCGTCTAGATTTAGAGCGCCTAGATTTAGAGCGCCTAGATTTTCCGCCGCCCTTCTTCTTCGTATTATTTGTAATTTCGTTGGCTATTTTACCCCATACAAGATGGTCTGATCTATCTAGTTTTTTATGGTTTGAAACATACGCAGCCAAATCATTTCTTTGAAGTTGGTTTAAATTTTGAATTATGTCGTTTATGGTTGACTCCATCTTGCCGTTTTTGTTAAATACTTCAATAATTTGATTACCTAAGGGCGAATCGCCAAAGGTGAGCACCCTAAGATATTTATCCTTAGTTATGGCAGGTTTACCGAAAGCTAACGGATCATCGGACTTACTTAACGGATTAGTGAATTGCATATAATAATACAATATTTTTTGAATTTCCTAGATTTAAATAAACACCTCCTATAGATGGAGTTCCCCGAAGAGATCCTTCGTATCATTCGAGAATACAGTCGACCAATCGGTCGTCCATGGAAAAAAGGATCGTACCTCCATCAACATTATCGCGATCCTCATTCGACTCTCACCGCCGATCTCATGTATCACGCTCATTCACGATGTTGTCGAGTAGGATCGACCGATGAATTTAAACGATCCTATCGATGGTTCATCGAGAATCATTCTTTATGGAAACGGACGAAATATTCGTGGTGTTATGGGAAGGACATCGGATGCCAGATTTCCTAGCCTTATCGATTTCGTATAAACGTTCGATCAAGTGCATGATGGGAGGAAACCCGTTAGTTCTTTTTACTTTTCCGTCCATGTTGAAGGCATCGTATCCAAGACATATACTTCATTTTTATGCATAGTACATCCGTCGTGCTTCTTCGTAGTTGGCCTTGGCCATCCTCCACTGTTCATATTCAGGATGCACGTAAGCAAGTAAGACATTAAACGCGTTCGAATGTTCCCCATGGAACGTGTTTAATCGATTCTCGGTCTCCGTCGTATCCCTGTTGTGATACGCGAGGTACTCGAGATGAACTTCCTCATGATGGATCGAATTTTCGATACACCTGACATTATTGTAGAGATCCGTATGTTGGCACTTCGCCCTCTCGTACGTTTCTTCAGCGCGGCAAAAATGGTAGTAGGCCTCATCGTAAATGCGTCGGACATCCATCGGTATGTATATTCCTCTCCACTCTACCTCTATCAATTTTTAACGGTTCGTCGCTTTCGTTTACCACTTTTCTTGGTTTTACCTTTGCTTAGTTCAGCCATCGATACTTTAGGGGTTGCCATCAACATCTTCAACTGACGTATTTCAGGAGGTTCTACATAAGGCGGACCTCCATGTTTTGCCATTCGAGTTGCCATTTGTTCTTTCATTTCTTCTTTGACTAACGTGATTGCACCTTTTTTGTAAGCTTCCGCTTCTCCTCTTGTTCGAAACCGAAATAGATCGATTGCTCCCATTCTTGCCCTCTCCATCAATTCAGCACATCCTATTTTAGGAATGACCGTTTCCAACGAAGTTGTCACATCAATTGTTTTTTGAGGGAAAACGTGTTGAAATACAGCACATACAGCCGCAACATTCCCTTCATTTACCTCTGGAGCAAATGACCCTGATGCAAGGTTCACGACAAGTTTTGTCGCCATCGGAAGTTCTACACGCTTGGTCGATGCTTTCGCTCGATACACATGTTCTTCACTTACCATCCCTTTCATTTCTCCTGCATAAATCACTCTTGGTTCTGTTTTCAACGACTGTTTTACATCGGCGGCAAGTTGTAAATGTTTGGTAAACATCTCCAGCGGAGTAAAAATACGTTTGGCATACAATTGAGGACCTGTCTCATCCTCCACAATAATCCATGTATAAATATCATGTTCGAACGGAAGTATTCCTGTCGAAGATAAAAGAATAGTTCGCTCTTCAGCATGGGCTTGCGTATGATCGTTGGATTGAATGACATAAAACCCGTCAGGACATTCAAATACCGTAGAAGGTAGGCCTACATATGCAGGAGCGGTTGAATGTCTAAGTGCCGCCATACTCTATTCCGTTATAATTGTTCAAGAATCTTGTCCCTTTCTAAAAGAAGGGGTTCCAGTAGACGATGTTTTTGACGAACCGCCACAATCCATAATTGGCCAATCCGGTCATACTCTTCGAGCAATTCGGGCGATGCATATCCTTCTTGATAGGCAACTTCCAGTTTTTCGCTAATGGCATCCATTTGATCCGACACCATCTCATACTGATCAATGATCTGTGGATGAAGCTGCTTTACCTGTTCCAATTCATGGGTCAATCGAAGGAACTCTTCCATGGGATACTCCTATAAAATAGACGGCTCGATTTTACGCTATAGTTTATCAAAGAGGTAAAACATTTGGAGATAAAGTATACTGTTTCTTTTAACATCATGAATGACGGTGTAAGGAGACGTTTTCGTTTCTAGACTACGAAGGTTGTAGAGAGATACAGTATGTACAAACTCTTCCGTTTCTATCGTTGGTGGATACACTACATGGTACATCGAATCGGTTCGACGGATGGTGGATGGCATCCCCAAATCAAGACTTAATAACATCGAAAGTACTTCCCCCGCAGAACAGGGAGAGATTGGTCCAACGTAGAAAGACATCCTTTTTAAAAATAGGTGGATGAATGACGTTCAATTTTACTATTCTAAAACTCCAAAAACGAATCGAGAGCGACGGAAGCGATTTCATCTCCTGCTTCCTCTGCAATATGTAGTAGCGTCGATCCCTCATAAATATCCACGTCTCCTCCCTTTCCTTGAATGAGAAGTATACCGAGTTCACGTGTAGCGGGAATGTGCCCTCGCTCCGCTGCAATACGAAAGGAGTACCTTGCCACGTTATAGACGCCGATCGACTTGTAAAATTCGCCGCTTCGAAATAGAAATTGTGTCATGTCCATTCTCTTTCATGAGAAAGAATGGACTTCAAACGATTCAATTTTAAAATGCAGTTCCTAAAGGCTTCTTGAAATTTTTCGGCGTCTTTTTAATTTTACGCTTGTCCACCGACTGTCCATACTTTATAATGTCGGCAATAATGGCATCCGCTTGACGAATCATGTTTGTATTGTCATCATGGGTAGTATCATACTTAAAAAACTGGTTGTGTTTCATTCTCTTCTTCAGTCTCAGCTTTTTCAAGAAAGGTCGGGCGCGATCATCCAATTGATACTTTTTCATGATTCGGGAGATCTCTTCCTCCGGTAAACGAACTACCGGATCACATTTCTCTGTCTTTTTATTTCGTCGGGTTCCGTTCTGGCAACGTTTGCGAGTCGACATAGTATAGATAAATATAATTTTCTAAAGTATGCCGTATACTCTTCGAAAACTTCCCGGTGTTCCACTTTGGAAAGTTTTCAATAAGAAAACAGGACGCGTCTTTTCTAAACGAACCACTCATGATAAAGCAACGCGCCAATTACGACTTTTACGAGGACTCGAAAAGGAAAAATTGAAATAATCTACAAGATGAGTTTGATGATAAGAAATGTCGGCCATGAAGTTTGCAGTTGCTTTCGTGAACCTTGGGGTGTTCATGCTGGGATGCTGGGAGGCGTATCGGGCAAGCGAGCATGAGCCGACACTTGAGATGTCTCCGGGCGAAAAACAAGGGTATGCATTCACCGTCATCTGTGCCATCGTCAACATCGCAGGATCCATCGTTCTTACGTGTTCGCTCTTCATCAAGCGTGATAACGAAAAGGAAGACTATCATGGATGCATTCCTCAGTGTGCCCTCTTCATTTGGTGCTGTTTCCTGTTTGCAGGTATCTACAACGACAACATTCGAACAGGTCCGTTTCAGGACGTGGTCGTCGCGCAGTTTTCCTTAACGGTGACAAGCATCGGTCTTCTGTGTTGCCTCGGATGTTGTGGGGCATGTGGGATGCTATGTAAGAAACCGGAGCCCGAAGTAACCGGCAATCCAATCATTACTGTGTTTTAAGATGAACATGAACCGTAAAAAACATCCGAAGGTCTTCGTCCGGTATACAATCATACATCGTCAAGTGATACGATTTACCCTGTGTTTTGAGCAATTGTTTTTTATCAAACGTGTTGAAGGGGTGACACGTTACCAAAATGACATGCTGTGGATCCAATTGAACCATCGGAATGGTATACGATTTTAAAAAGTGTTTTTCTTCCGAAACGGTCGCCGTCTCGTCATAAGAGGTGAGTGCAAGTAATTCTTTTTTAAAAGCAAAGGTTCCTGCCGTTGCATGATGTTTCCCGTAAGGACCAAACTCTACGATTTTACTCAAATGAGGAAAGTATACATGGATGATACTTGATCCTGCAATCAAACAATGACTCTTGGTCAACCGCTCTACGGCATGGGAGATGCGTGTCGGCGGGTAATAATCATCATCGTCCATGTAGACTAAAATATCACCGGTACAATTGGCATGAATGAGATTTCGTTTGTACCCCAAATTCACCTTGTTGGGTAAACGAATGTACTTGACATACGGCAAATGACGGACTAAATCACCGATCGGATCGGTTCCATCATCCACGATGACCCATTCGATCGGACCTTGGTAGTCTTGATGTTCGACACATTTCAATATACTTGGAATGAACACCCTACGATTGTACGTAGGCGTACAAATGGAGACCTTCATACATGTATTCCAGATTAATCTTTCTTTAACAATTCCGCAATAATGGCCTTGGAGAAAATGAAGACGGAGGCAATACAGAATCCAATAAATACATAAACACTTAGATGTTTGAATGCTCCATACAAGACAATAAAAAGAACGATGGCTGACATACTACTTGAATAATCTTCCATTTTATGAAAGATTTCAGGAATGTTGAAAAACGGCTTGACGAACAACCCATAAATAATGGCAAAGGTATTGATCATCGCAGCGAGGTTCCACACCATAAAATTTCCGCCCATGAACACCAGAGATTCGATGGCATGAAAGATCATGTGGGGAAGCCATGACGTGAAGGTATCCAAATAATACCGGAACAGTTCCATGTGATCCCAATCCCACTCTTTGGTACAGAGCTTGGTAAAATAAAGAGGAGGTACCGTATAAATGTACTTATCAGGAAAGGTCTCGCACTCCTGAAACGATCCATAGAGGGCCATGATGAACGATAACGGAAAAATAATAGCAGGAATGATCATCAAAAGTACGATGGAGAATCCGTAGAAGATGAGCCAACTCGGTATGATCGAAAGGACCTTCCCAATTCCTCTCCAGATCATATCACTATTGGAAAAAGAGGCCGAGATGGCAATTCTTGACCATGCGAACCATTTTTGTATCGTGGATGCATCGATTCCTACCTTTTCTGTACAGGGAACAACAATCGTGGGAGGAGGAGTCTTGAGCAACAAAAAGTGTCCTCCCAAAAAGGTGACGCCTAATAGAGCAGATAGATACGTAATTAAAAAGACTAAATAGCCGGGGACATCCCCGACGAGTTCTTTCATTTTTGATTTTGCCATACAATAACGTATAAAATATTGAAAGTTAACTTACATAGAAAAGCATGACACGAGATGAACGATTTATTGAACTTGCTGGAAGATATGCGATCCATTCTACACTGCTAAGTCGCCATGGGTGTGTCCTTGTCGTCCACGGTAAACCTGTATCGTATGGATTCAATCATACGAGAAATTATTCACAGGATCGCATGATTCAGGGATTTTCGTGTCATGCAGAGATCGATGCATTAAGGAATGCCATGAAACGAAAGGTCTTTGATAAACGACTTCCTAAAAGTATCATGTATAGTGTACGACTTACTCGCAATTTTCAATATTTTGATGCTCGGCCCTGTCATTTATGCTATCAACAAATGCTCGATTGCGGCGTCTCTCGAATTGTGTATACGGACCATCAGGGAAATATTGAGACGGTTCGTCTACATGCGTATACACCTCGGTATACGACCAAAGGATCCGAATTCATGAAAACCCTTACCATCTAGACTTTTTCACGTTGATCGCAGTCGCCGTCTTTTTGAGAGCTTTCGGATCATAGGGAGCGTCCTCATCATTATCCGGCATATTCTTGGAGAGTTCCCAAAACTCTTTCGATCCCAATTTGAAAGTAGGGTGAGCTTCTGCCTTGTACCAAAAGATCTGATCCGTCAGTTTATTGCTTTTCGAGTTGTTATTGATGACAAGACATTCATAATTTTCCGTACACTGATCCATGACCTGAGAAAAAGCCTCAAAGGTCGGGAACATCCCCGCATAATTCTCGTAGATTCTCTTTCGGTTGTTGATGTACGGTTCTCTCAGAATGAAGACGTAATCGATGTTCGTACGCAAATTGGGAGGAATACCGAGAGGATACTGCATCGTAATGATGAGCATGATTTTCCAGTGGCGTCCATTCATGAAAAGTAAACGCATCAGTTTATCTTTTGTCCAGCCCGCATCATACAAGCAGTCATCCAGTATACAGAAAGCTCTCGGGTCAATATTACTTTTTTTGTACATTTGAATTTCTTGGAGAACTTGTTTCATGCACTGTCTCTGTCGCTTCAGAATGTTCTCGATGATTCCGCTGCTATACTCCTCATGAATGAACAATTTGGGAACGTGTTCTCCATAGAAGGAGTTCCCTGCTTCTGTTCCCGAAATGACGGTTCCAATCGGAATGTCCTGCTGATAAAATAAAATGTCTTTGACGAGATAACTTTTTCCTGTATCACGCCGACCAATCAAAACAACGACGGGTCCTTTATTTTCGTTGGGACGAAAACTGATGTCCTTCATGTTAAACTTTCGTAATTCAAGTGTCATAGTATAGTAGATACTAAAAATACGACGACAATAACTTAAAATTGATATAACATAAAATAATGTCCGTGTATACATTATGGAGTTTTGCGATGTATGCGACAACATGTTATACCTCGATCCTACACCCGATGGTCTCGCTCATCTTTGCAAAAAGTGTGGACATCAGAAGCCGGTCGACGGCTCCGTCGTATCCTCTGTCGTATTCGTCAAGCCCGAGCAGACGGTGTCGATCAACCGATACACCAAGTTTGATCCCACTCTTCCTCGAGCTCCTACGGTTCCTTGTCCGACGCAGGGATGCAAAAACGAACATTTACCGTCCAACGTCATTTATTACAGGTACAATCATGCCGATCTCAAGTACATTTTCATTTGTCCAGAATGCGACGTTCTATGGAAACCCACTAAAAATTGATATTAAATAAATCTCTTCTATAACATAAGAGATGAGTGACGACGAAGGTTCCGAAATCGATGTGGAAGTGGAGAGCACCGGATCCAACGATAGCGAAATCCCCGATGAGGTACCCATTGAAGAATATGTTCAAGAAGGCGACGAAGATGAGGTGTTTGTCGAGGATGTCCCTTCTGTACTACAAACACCTCCTTCCCTCCTCGAAATTCATCCACAGGAAAAACACGTCGGCTACGACGAGGTTCTCTTCAAATGTACCCTTCAGAGAGATGAACTCAAGCGAATCAAGGATCCGCTCCATACAACTCTGCCCTTCTTGACCAAATACGAATATTCAAAGGTGGTAGGGATGCGAGCGGCACAAATTGAAAGTGGCGCCGCTCTCTTCATTCAAGTCGATGATTCTGTCCACGATCCCTTTTTGATTGCCAAGGAAGAGATCAAACAGAAGAAGGTTCCTTTCATTTTGAAGCGACCTCTTCCAAATGGCAATATTGAATACTGGAAACTATCCGACCTTGATATCCTCTTCTGAGCACTTTTTGATGACGAGTTGTTTCGTAAATAAAAACTTTTTTACGGATCGATTCCTTCGCTTCAAATTACATGCAAGACAACTGATGAGGACATTTGTACTGTTGTGCCCCATCGTATTGTCAATTCGATCGAGGGTCCATTGAAGAGGATCCCGCGATGTATACTCTTGTTTGAGCGTCTGTTGACAATAATAACAAGTATACTTACACGATTCGAGCATTTGTACAACTTGTTCCGGTCGGATGAAATGTGGTTCGCTGTAAATCTCCCATTTTTCATCTTGAGAACGATATCCCCTTAATTTTTTTTGAATGGCCATTACCTTTCGAGAAGATTATATCCAAGTATACTATGTCCTTTGATTTATCCTATAGTTCCTCAGATCGATTGAAAAAAAAGAGAAATGTACTCTTGTACAGCGCTGCACAAGAAACCAAATACGAGAAAAAACAAAGATCCAGCTATGAACAAATGCGGTCGATCGATCAGGGTGAAACCGTCTTCCATGAAGAATGTCCCGACGTTCCATGGTGCAGATCGACCTCTCCCGATTTATTTATTTTTAAAGTCATGATGAATGACCCGACGATACCGATTACAACAATTCTACAATATTTACCCATCATCAATCGAGAGGGGTCTTTCAATATAGAATCCAACGTGACCATAGAATCTAACTATTTGATAATACGTGTACGATGTACGATTTTGAGAACAGACTCGTTATGCGACGGAATATCCTTTTATGATGTTGGATTTAACGGCATCAAAAATACTTATATTTTTAATAACTTCACAACAGGATTAGACATCCTTCAATTTGGGAACATTCCCTTATCACGACAAGGGTATCAGTTTAAAGAACTGAGAATCCAATTTAGAAATACAATCCCTGTCATTCTACCGAATACGTCATTGAATGAATCCTTCATGGGAAGCCCGATGACCTCGTTGAATATTGGATCATGGGATGTTGCAAATGTTGTTTCGATGACAAATGCATTCACGAACACGTTCTCTCTTGTACTGGACTTATCCGACTGGAATGTAGTCATCGGAGAACAAACATGGTATAATAACGGTCAAATTACAGATCCTCTTTGGGTTTAATCATTTGAATGTGGGGTTGCCCCCAAATTCAAATTCAATATCTACGAGACGCATAGTACAAGTAATACGTGCTGTTGCATGTATTCACGACATAATAGGTGTCCTCACTCCAGAGAGACACCACCTCGCTCGTCTCCCATCGCCTTCCATCCAACATTCCGGTGCAGTACATGTACCCGTTGTCCTCGTATAACTTCCACTGATAAAGGGTGGGCATTATACACCCTCTACCAGTCAG
>Ga0164294_10000913_pt1 | contig 27939 bp, 22 predicted proteins | sample GEODES005metaG_FD_111479 | JGI IMG/M metagenome (GOLD analysis project Ga0164294, IMG submission 111479) | Oligotrophic lake water microbial communities from Sparkling Lake, Wisconsin, USA - GEODES005 metaG | ecosystem: Environmental > Aquatic > Freshwater > Lake | place: USA: Sparkling Lake...
AGCGGGACTTGGCCGACGAATTCGATGGCGGCCAGTGGCACTAGCACTACCACTCCTGCTGCTTTCAACATGAACTGGTAAAGCACCAGTTGTTTACCGAGGCCTTTCATCGCAGCGCCTAGCAGCCAAGTACTGGCACCGCCACCGATGCCCGCGCCATATACCACCAGCAGGGAGTGACTGAAGTCGATGATGCCGCTGCCGGAAAGCGCCATGGTCACCAACGTGACGCTGGAAGCGGACTGTACGGCGAAGGCCAGTACGGCACCTACCAGGAAGGCAACGACGAGCGAGCGCTCCGAGGCTGATAGCAGGTGCGACATCCACGGCACTTCGCTCAGGGAATGTCCGGAGGTCTTGATGAACACGAGCCCGAGGCCGAGCAAGCTCAGACCCAGGAGGGCACGCGTGGCCTGCCGCAGGCGCGGCGAACGATCGCGCTCGCCGTGCAACAACAGGCCCGTGCCGAAAAGCAGCAGCAAGATCGGCATTTTCGGGTCGAAAGCGGCCAGAATGACGAGGACGGATGAGCCCAAATTGGCGAAACTGATGGCCGGGTGGGCGCGTCGTACATCGATGACCCGGGCCGTGACCAGCGACACCAGCACGAACACTACGGCGTTCATGCTCTGCATGACCGAACCGCCGAGGAAACCCATGGCCGCCGCCGAGCGGTCGTTCTGGGTGGCACGAGCCAACAGCACCCGCATGCGGTGGTCAGCCAGCTGGCGGAGGTGGTCGCCGAGGAACCGGATGCCGGTAAAGAAGAGCCCTATTCCGGCGAGCAGGGTCGTCAGGATTTCGGCTTGGGTTTGCTGGATCGCAATCATGGCTTCAGTGTATAGCACCGAGCAAAGAGTGGTCGACGACCGGCCCGCGGTTGCGATAGCGGAGAGGTTTGCCTAGTCTCCCGGTATGTCCTCTTCCTCAAGTCGCCGGCGTGATCCGGCTGTGGCCCGTTCCGTTCTCGTCGCTTGCTCGGGCAATGTGGTGGAGTGGTTCGATTTCTTTGCCTACGCCTTTGCCGCCATCCATTTCGCCGCTGTGTTTTTTCCGACGGGCGATGCCACGAGTCAATTGTTGAAAACTGCCGGGATTTTCGCCGCCGGCTTTCTGATGCGGCCCATTGGTGCTTGGTTCTTCGGTCGTCTGGCTGACCGCCGTGGCCGGAGAGTCTCGATGGTGGCCTCGGTGTCCTTGATGGGGGTGGGGTCTTTGCTGATCGCCGTCCTGCCGACACCAGACCAAGTGGGGTTATGGGCACCTGCCTTGCTGCTATTCGCACGGCTGCTGCAGGGCCTCTCGGTGGGTGGAGAGTACGGTGCCAGCGCTACGTTTCTCAGTGAGGCGACGCTGCCGGGACGCCGTGGCTATTACGGTTCCTTCCAGTACGCCACGATGATTGGCGGACAGTTGCTGGCGTCCATGGTGCTTACCCTGCTGGAGCATCAGTTGACTGCGGGCGAGATGCGGCAGTGGGGTTGGCGGGTCCCCTTCGTCATCGGCGCCGCAGGGTCGCTGGTGGCCTTGTGGGTCCGGCGTGCCATGCCCGAGACAGTGTCTGCCGAAGTGGGGCGGGAGCAGTTGTCCGGCACTCTGCGCGGATTGCTCAAGCATCCAAGGGCTGTGCTGGTCGTGTTCGGTCTGACGGCGGGGACGTCGTTGCTGTTCTATACGTTTACCACTTATATGCAGAAGTACTTGGTGAATACCGCGGGTCTGTCCGCGCTGGTAGCGAGCAGGGTGATGACGGCCGCGTTATTCTTCTTTATGGTGCTGCAACCGCTGTTCGGCATGTTGGCTGATCGAGTCGGGCGGCGCCGGCAGATGATTGTCTTCAGCCTGTTCTTCGTATTGGCCACCACGCCGCTACTGCAGGCGTTGGGCCGCGTAAGCGATGGATGGACGGCTTTTCTGCTGGTGATCACGGCGCTGACGGGGATGTCTCTCTACACCGCTATCAGCGGCGTGCTCAAGGCGGAGTTGTTCCCGGCGGGTGTCAGGGCCATCGGCGTGAGCTTTCCCTACGCCATTGCCAATGCCCTGTTCGGTGGCACGGCGGAGTATCTCGCGCTGTGGTTGAAGTCACAGGGCCACGAGGGCTGGTTCTCCTGGTACGTCACGGCGGTTTGTCTGGGCGTGTTTGCCTGCTCGCTCGCCTTGCCGCGGCATGAGTCTGCCAGCCATCTAGACCGAACTTAAGCATCAATGCGAATGATATTTTCGATAAATAGTGTTTTACTGGAATTTTGTTTCACCAAATCGGCCCGATATCGAGTTAATGAACGGATTTTGTCGTCGCGCCTGCGTAGCCTGTCAGCAGGGAGTCCGGCACTGGTCGGACGAGGAGTAGGCACGATGAGCGACCTGTTCGACAACCCACTTGGCCTCGACGGATTCGAGTTCATCGAGTTCTCGGCGCGACAACAGGGCGTCATTGAGCCCGTGTTGACTGCCAGTGGCTTCACGTTGGTGGCCCATCACCGCTCGAAAGCGGTCGATCTTTGGCGGCAGGGGGGCATCAATCTCATCGTCAACTACGAGCCACGCAGCCCTGCTGACTACTTCGCCGCCGAGCACGGTCCTTCCGCCTGCGGCATGGGGTGGAGGGTGCGGGACGCCGCCAAGGCCTATGCACTGGCTATCGAGCGAGGCGCCGAACCGGTAGAGATTCGCAACGGCCCCATGGAACTGCGACTGCCGGCGCTGCGTGGCATCGGCGGTTCCATCATTTATCTCATCGACCGCTACGGTGATGCCCTGTCGATCTACGACATCGACTTCGTCTACCTGCCCGGGGTAGCGCGGCTACCGGTGGGCGCAGGCTTGCACACCATCGACCATCTCACCCACAACGTCTACCGCGGGCGTATGGCGCACTGGGCCGGGTTCTACGAACGCATCTTCGGCTTTCGCGAAATACGGTATTTCGACATCAAGGGCGAGTACACAGGCCTCACTTCGCGTGCCCTGACCGCGCCTGATGGGCGTATTCGTGTGCCTTTGAATGAGGAAGGGCAGGCAGGAGGTGGGCAGATTGAGGAGTTTCTGCGTGCCTACAACGGTGAGGGCATCCAGCACATTGCGTTCAGTTGCGATGACCTGCTAGCCACTTGGGACCGGTTGCGTGCGGCCGGCACGCGCTTCATGTCGCCGCCGCCGGTAACGTACTACGAGATGCTGGCCGAGCGATTGCCCGGGCACGGGGAGCCCGTGGGTGAACTGCAGTCTCGTGGCATTTTGCTGGATGGCAAAACCGGTGACGGACCGCCGCGGCTGTTGCTACAGATTTTCTCCGAGACAGTCATTGGCCCGGTGTTCTTCGAGTTCATTCAGCGCAAGGAAGATGACGGCTTCGGTGAGGGCAATTTCACGGCGCTGTTCCAGTCGATGGAGCGCGATCAGTTGCGCCGCGGCGCGCTGGTGGTCAGCCAGCCTATGACCAGCGACCCTGTGGCATGAGCACCGCGCCGGTACTCCGTCGTATTCATCATGTGGCCTACCGTTGCCACGATGCGCGAGCTACGGTGGAGTGGTACGAGCGCATGCTGGGCATGCGTTACACCACGGCCTTTGCCGAGGACCATGTGCCGTCGACGGGCGAGTTCGACCCTTACATGCACGTGTTTCTGGATTGTGGCGGCGGCAACGTACTCGCGTTCTTCGAGTTGCCTAACCAACCGCCGATGGGTCGTGACCCGAATACGCCAGCCTGGGTGCAGCATCTGGCGTTCGAAATCGCGGATGAGGCCGCCTTGTTCGCTGCGAAAGCCCATTTGGAGGCGCAAGGCGTTTCGGTACTAGGGCCGACTTACCACGGCATCTTCAAGTCCATTTATTTCTTCGATCCGAATGGTCACCGGCTGGAACTGGCTTGCAACATCGGTACGCCTGAACAGCTGGCCGAATTGGTCCAGTTGGCACCGGTGATGCTGGAAGAATGGAACCGCACGCGTCGTGCACCGCGTCAGGCCGCTTGGTTGCACCAGCCTCCGGAAACTGCCAGATGACCGACCATACCCACGACCCTCTGGCTACCAGTTGGGTGCCCGGTGCCGATGTGCATGCGGATTTTCCCGTGCAGAACCTGCCGCTCGGCATCGTCTCGTTAGGTAATGGCATTCCATTTATCGGTTCGCGCATTGGCGACTGGGTGGTGGATTTGCGAGCGATGGCAGCGGCTGGGCTGTTTTCTTCGCCGCACGGTGTGGAGTTGTCGATGCCCTGCGTCGCGGCACTGGATGCAAAGGAATTGAACGCACTTTTCGCATTGCCGGCTGCTGAGCGCGTAGCGCTGCGGCATGGGTTATTCGTTGCGTTAACAGACGCTGCGGTTAGTGCGCAGGTGCAACCCTTCCTGTACGCAGCCTCTGCCTGCACGATGCATTTGCCGTTTCGCATTGGCGACTACACCGATTTTTATGCTGGCATCCACCACGCCACCAACATCGGGCGGCTGTTTCGGCCAGATAGCCCCTTACTGCCTAATTACAAGCATGTGCCCATCGGTTACCACGGCCGTGCTTCTTCGGTGCGCGTATCCGGTACGCCAGTCATTCGGCCACAGGGTCAGCAGCAGGTAGCGCAGGAAGCGTTACCGCAATTTGGGCCCTGCCGCCGGTTGGATTACGAAATAGAACTGGGCGTCTGGATGGCCGAAGGTAATGCTTTGGGCAACATGGTGGCCATCGGGGATGCCTGGGAGCATATCGGCGGTTTGTGTTTGCTCAACGATTGGTCCGCACGTGACGTGCAGGCTTGGGAATATCAACCGTTGGGGCCCTTTCTAGCAAAGAGCTTCCTTACCAGTGTCTCACCTTGGGTGGTAACGCGCGAAGCGCTCGAGCCTTTCCGTATTCCGCAGCCACCGCGCCCAGCTGGGGACCCGCAACCTTTGCCTTATCTCGACGATTCTCAAGACCGCGCGTCGGGGGCCTTGTCCGTGATGCTCGAGGTTGCGTTGTTGACCGCGAAAATGCGCCGTGAAGGAAACGTGCCGCAGCGCCTGAGTGCTGGGCCGGCCACCAACCTCTACTGGACGCTCGCGCAACTGGTAGCGCACCACACGAGCAATGGCTGCAACCTCCAGCCCGGCGATTTGCTGGGTACGGGGACCATTTCCGGGCCGAATCCCGGCACCTTTGGCAGCCTCATGGAAATTTCGCAAGGCGGCCGCGAAGCGGTGTTATTGCCGGGTGGCGAAGCCAGAACGTGGCTGGAAGAGGGCGATGAGCTCGTGATGACGGCGCGTGCCGAGCGTGCTGGCTGGCGCAGCATTGGTTTCGGGGAGTGCTCGGGACGTATATGCGCGTCCCGCTAAACGGGCAGCGCTGTCGTGTACTTCGTCATCGACAGCGCGAAGTGCGAGGAAGCGCCCGCGACCGAAGCATGCGACAGCAGCGTCCGCATCAGAAAGCGGTCGTAATCAGCCACGTCGGCCACCAAGATACGCAGCAGATAGTCCCATTCGCCGGACATCGAGAAGCACTCGACTATCTCCGGGCAGCCATCGACAAAGGCCTCGAAGGCTTCCCGCGATGGCCTAGCGTGGCTGCGCATGCGCACGTTGCACAGCACATTTACATTGCGACCCACCTTGCTTGGGTCCACCAGTCGCACAGTACGCGCCAGGACGCCCTTCTCTTCCAAAGCCTTGATACGCCGCCAGCACGACGCGCTCGACGTGCCGACTTTGTCGGCCAAGTCCGCATGGCTGATGGCGGCATCTTGCTGCAGGACGGTAAGGATTTTTCGGTCAATGAGGTCCATGTGGCCGCCTTGTTTCGTTTTCGAAATATAAACTGAAAAAAGGTTCCATGCGATGGCAGTACAAACCACTTTTCCAGCGGCTGCTCCGGTGGTCGCGAACGTGACCGCTCGCAGCATCGATCCGGCGGCTACACATTGGACTGTGCCGCAAGGCTGGGAACGCTATACGGCGGCGGAACACGCTCTGTGGGACCGTCTGTTTCGCCAGCAATGCGCCTTGCTGCCTGGTCGGGTCACGCCCGAATTTCTGGATGGTGTGAAACTGCTGGGGCTGCACGAGCCGGGCATCCCCGATTTCGAGCGTTTGTCCGAGAAGTTGCTGGCGCTGACCGGTTGGCGGGTCGTGGCTGTGCCGGGGCTGGTACCTGACGAGGTGTTCTTCGAGCATCTCGCTAACCGGCGTTTCGTTTCCGGCAGCTTCTTGCGTAAGCCGGAGCAGGTGGACTATCTGCAGGAACCCGACGTGTTCCACGACGTGTTTGGTCACGTGCCGCTGTTGGCGAACCCGGTGTTTGCGGATTACCTGCAAGCCTATGGCCAGGGCGGGCAGCGCGCGCAGGGGCTCGGGGTATTGCCGCTCCTCGCTCGCTTGTATTGGTACACGGTGGAGTTTGGCTTGGTGCATAGCGCCGCGGGACTGCGTATTTACGGTGCGGGCATTGTTTCTTCGCGGACCGAGTCCCTGTTCTCGCTCGATGATTCGTCACCCAACCGGTTCGGTTTTGACTTGCGGCGCGTCATGCGAACGCGGTACCGCATCGACGATTTTCAGCAGACCTACTTTGTCATCGACAGCTTTGAGAATCTGCTGGAGCAGACCTTGCGTACGGATTTCGGTCCGCTTTATCAGGAACTGGTCGGGGCAGAAGAAATCGACCCTGCCGCCGTACTGCCCTCCGACCGCGTATTGACGCGCGGAACGCAGGCGCTTAATCGCGCGTGAAGTAGGCGACGCCAAGAAAAAAGCCCGGCACCTTGCGGTGACCGGGCTTTTCTTCAGGCCGTCTGACCGGGCGGGGTTACCGCGCCGGCCTTTAGCCCGCTTTCCGCCGGAAAGCTATTAGGCCGTGGCGGGCTTGTTGGCTTCGGCGATGATCACTTCCGCTACGTTGCGCGGCACTGGATCGTAGTGGCTGAACTCCATCGTGTACGAGGCGCGACCGGAGGTCATGCCGCGTAGATGGCCGATGTAGCCGAACATTTCCGACAGCGGCACGTTGGCCACGACGGCGATGTTGGTGCCACGCTCCAGTTGGTCCTGGATGGCGCCACGGCGACGGTTCATGTCGCCGATGACGTCGCCCAAGTAGTCGCCCGGGGTGACAGTCTCGACCCTCATGACGGGCTCCAGGAGCACGGGGCTGGCCTTGCGCATGGCTTCGCGGAAGCAGGCCTTGGCGGCGATTTCGAACGTCAGGGCGTTCGAGTCGACGTCATGGTAGCTACCGTCGATGAGCGTGGCCTTGAAGTCCACGGTCGGGTAGTGCGCGAGGACGCCGTCCTCCTTCTGCATCTTGAGGCCCTTGTCGACCGAAGGTACGTATTCCTTAGGCACCGAGCCACCGACGGTCTTGTCTTCGAACTGGTAGCCCGCGCTGCGCTCGAGCGGCTCGAACTTGATCCAGACTTCGGCGAACTGACCCGAACCACCCGTTTGCTTCTTGTGGGTGTAGTGCTCTTCCACCGGCTTGGTGATGGTCTCGCGGTAGGCCACGCGGGGTTCGCCCATGATGCCTTCCACACCGAATTCCGTGCGCATGCGATCGAGGGTAACTTCCAGGTGGAGTTCACCCATGCCGCGCAGCAGGGTTTGGCCCGTTTCGCGGTCGGTTTCGAGCCGCAGCGAGGGGTCAGCACGAACCATCTTGCCGAGGGCGGCGCCGAACTTGTCCAGTTCCGCCTTGTTCTTCGGCTTCACGGACACGCTGATGACGGGTTCCGGGAAGCGCATGCGCTCCAGGACCACGGGTGCGGCGGAGTCGCAGAGGGTGTCACCGGTATCCGTTTCGGCCAACGACACCAGCGCGACGATGTCGCCGGCGCGGGCTTCTTCCACGGGGTTCGCGTCCTTCGCAAACATTTCCACCATGCGGCCAATCTTCTCGCGCTTGCCGCGGGTGCTATTCATGACTGACATGCCCTTGGTGAGCACGCCCGAGTACACGCGGATGAAGGTGAGAGCGCCGTAGGCGTCGTTGATGACCTTGAACGCGAGTGCCGAGAACGGTTCTTCGTCCGAGCAATTACGCTCGCCGATGGGGGTACCGTCCGCGTCTACCGTCTTGATGGAGGCGACGTCCGTCGGGGCCAGGAGGTAATCGACGACCGCGTCGAGGACCTGCTGCACGCCCTTGTTCTTGTACGAAGAACCACACAGGACCGGCGTGAAGGCCGAGGTGAGCGTGCCCTTACGGATGCAGGCCATGATGGTTTCGCGCGAGGGGATTTCGCCCTCGAGGTAGACCATCATTGCCTCGTCGTCCATTTCGAGGGCGGTGTCCATCAGTTCCGTGCGATATAGCTCGATGCTGTCGAGGATGGCGCGGTCCGAGGGAACCGTGATGCCAAGCTTGTCAGCCATACCTTCGGTGATGTCGAGGACCTGCCACTGGGCGTCCTTCTCGTCCGAATCCCAAACCAAGGCCTTCATATCGACGAGGTCGATCATGCCCTTGAAATTGTCTTCGGAGCCGATGGGCAATTGCAGGCACAACGGACGGGCGCCGAGGCGCTTCTTGATCATGTCCACGCAACGTAGGAAGCCCGCGCCGCTGCGGTCCATCTTGTTGACGTAGCACATGCGGGGCACGTCGTAGTTGTCCGCGAGGCGCCAGTTCGTTTCCGACTGGGGCTCCACGCCGGCCACACCGTCGAACACGACGACGGCGCCGTCGAGCACGCGGAGCGAGCGGTTCACTTCAATGGTGAAGTCCACGTGGCCCGGGGTGTCGATGACGTTGATTTTTTTCTTGCGCCAGAACGCCGACACGGCAGCGGACTGAATGGTGATGCCACGCTTCTGTTCCTGCTCGAGGTAGTCCGTCGTGGTGGACGTCTTCATGTCCTTCGTGTCATGGACGTCTACGATGGTGTGCTTGCGCCCCGTGTAGTAGAGGATGCGCTCGGTCGTCGTCGTCTTGCCGGCGTCGACGTGGGCAATGATGCCGATATTGCGGATATCGGACAGCGGGGTAGTGCGGGCCATGGCGGGTTCCGTTGTTGGCTTGAGTTGAATGAGATTGGGCGCTAGCCGCGTATTTTGACACGCTCCGGGGGCAGTGACAAACTGCAACGTTACCGTCACATTTTGGTGGCCAGACGGGTGGCTGGAATGACTACGGCCCCGTTTCCCGTAGGTAGGCTCATGTCCCCGCCCCGACACCCCCTCCGCCCCCGCCGCGAAACCCGTCCCGCGCCGCCGTTGGCGCCGGCCTATGTCACCCGCCGTATTCCCCATTACGCGCTGCTGGACGAGGAATCTCTGGTCCGAATCGAGCAGCAGGCCTACCGGCTGCTGGAGCAGGTGGGAATCGAGTTCCGCGACGACCCTGACGCCCTGCGGCGCTGGCGGGAGGCGGGGGCGGAAGTGACCGGTACCCGGGTCCGTACTGCCCCTGAACTGGTGCGTGGCCTGCTCGCGAGTGCGCCCGCGGAGTTCACCCAAGTCGCCCGAAACCCGGCCCGTTCGGTGCGCATCGGCGGGCAGCATCAGGTATTTGCGCCGGTCTATGGCTCCCCGTTTGTGCGTGATTTGGAGGGCGGTCGCCGGTACGGCACCCTCGCCGACTTCCACCGTCTGGTGAAACTCACCCACGCGCTGGCGCCCTTGCACCACTCGGGGTTCGTCACCTGTGAGCCTTGCGACATTCCCGTGTCCAAGCGCCACCTCGACATGCTGCTGGCGCACATGACCTTGACCGACAAGCCGCATCTTGGCGCTATCACGGAAAAGAGCCGCGCCGAGGACAGCGTGGCCATGGCGCGGCTGCTACACGGGCCGGAAGTGTTCGACGCGAACTGCGTCATCCTCGGCAATGTGAATACCAACTCGCCATTGCTGGTGGACAAGGTGGTCACGGAGGCCGCGGCCGTTTACTGCGGCGCGGGGCAGGGTCTGATTGCTGTGCCGTTCATTCTTTCCGGCGCCATGGGCCCCGTCACCACTGCCGCGGCTATCGCGCAGGCTTTGGCGGAAGCGATGATCGTGGGTGCGTTCACGCAGTTGGTGCGTCCGGGTGCGCCGTTCATTCTGGGTAATTTCCTGTCATCGATGAACTTGCGCTCCGGTGCGCCTACCTTTGGTATGCCCGAGCCCTTGTTGTCGAATCTGGCTATTGGGCAACTGGCGCGGCGGTTGAATCTGCCGCTGCGTTGCGGTGGGGCGCTGACAGCCTCGAAGTTGCCGGACTTCCAAGCGGCCGCTGAAAGCGCAGACTCGATGTTGTCCACCATCCTCGGTGGAGCGAATTTTGTGTTGCATGCCGCCGGCTGGCTTGAGGGTGGATTGTCCACAGGTTACGAAAAGCTGGTGCTCGATGCCGACCGGCTCGGCGCTTATGAAACCGTGCTGCGTGGCATCGACACGAGCGATGACCAACTGGGCGTGGACGCTTACGTGGATGTGGAGCCAGGCGAACATTTCTTGGGCTCTGCTCATACGCTGCGCCATTACTCGAGCGCTTTTTACGAGGCGCAGTTGTCGGACTCGAACAGCGTCGAACAGTGGGAGGAGCAGGGCTCCAAGGATGCGGCACGCCGCGCCTATGAGCGCTGGAACCACTTGCTCGCGCAATACGAAGCGCCCGCGCTGGACCCGGCGCGCCGCGAGGCGCTGGAAGACTTCGTGGCGCGCCGCAAGGCAGACCTGCCAGACGCTTGGTACTAGTGAGTTTGTTGCTGCGTAGCCGTATGGCTGCCCCATGGTGAGTTCGCCCCGCGGATGACGCGTTCGAACCACGCACGAAAATTGAAGGAGATTGCCGTGGAAAATTCCCTGCCTACCCATGCCAAGGTTGTCGTCATCGGCGGTGGTGTCGTTGGTGCCTCCATCCTGTTCCATCTCGCCAAGTTCGGCTGGAAGGACTGTGTGCTGCTGGAACGTGACGAACTGACTAGCGGCTCGAGTTGGCATGCGGCCGGGCAAATCCACACCATCAGTTCCGACCCGAACATCAGTCGCCTGCAGGGCTACACCATCAATCTCTACAAGGAGATTGAGGCGACCTCCGGGCATCCCATCGGGCTGCATTCCACGGGTGGTTTCTATTTGGCGTCAAACCAAGTTTGGTACGACTACCTGAAGCGTGAACGCTCCAAAGCGCGCTACATGGGCCTCGACCAAGAATTCATCAGCGTGGAAGAAGTGGCGCGGCGGCATCCGCTGATCGACCCCAAGCACTACATCGCGGCGCTGTGGGACCCGATTGATGGCGACGTAGATCCTTCGGGTGTCGTGTACGCATATGCGAAGTCCGCGCGCGTGCATGGTGCGCAGTACTTCACCCATACGCCGGTCACTGCCACGCGCCAGCGCGCCGATGGCAGTTGGGATGTGACGACGCCCAAAGGCGTGATCAACGCCGAGATGGTAGTAAATGCCGCGGGCTTGTGGGCGCGCGAGGCCGGACGCATGGCTGGCGTGCACTTGCCTGTGCAGCCCATGGAACACCATTATCTCATCACCGAAGATATTCCCGCCATTGCCGAGCGCATGAAGAGTGGCGAGCGCTTGCCGGCGGGTATCGACTACGAGGCCAACATCTATTTCCGGCAAGAGCGCCACGGCATGCTGCTGGGTACCTATGAGCCGCGCTCCACGCCATGGAAGGTGGGTGGCACACCCATGAATTTCGGGCATGAATTGCTGCAGCCCGACCTAGACCGCATTGCGGACCGATTGGAACTGGCCTTCGGGCGTATCCCGGCCTTGGGTGAAGCGGGCATCAAGACGGTGGTAAACGGCCCATTCACCTTCGGGCCCGATGGCAACCCGATGATAGGCCCCGTGCCCGGCATGACCAATTACTGGGCGGCGGTGGGGGTGATGGCTGGCTTCTGCCAAGCGGGCGGTGTGGGGCTTTGCCTCGCGGAATGGATGATTGATGGTGCGCCATCCATTGACGTTTGGGCCATGGATATTGCGCGCTTCGGCAATTTCGCCACGCCCGACTGGGGCACGGTGAAGTCTTCGGAGAACTACGAACGTCGGTTCGTCATGACCTTCCCAAACGAGACGCTACCGAAGGGGCGGCGCCAGAAGACTACTGCGCTCTACGACCGCTTTGTCTCACGTGGCGCGGTCATGGGCACGTCCTTCGGCCTGGAGCATGCCTTGTGGTTTGCCAATGGTGCGGCCGATGCGCACGAGGCCCCCACGTTCAGTCGCAACCGCAGCCACGACTATGTGGCAGCGGAAGTGAAAGCGGTGCGCGAGGCAGTAGGTGTCATTGAGATTGCCAACTTCGGCAAGCACACGGTGCGCGGGCCAGGCGCGCGCGCGTTCCTCGAACGCGTGCTGGCAGGGCACGTGCCCGGGCCGGGCCGTGTCGCGCTCAGTCCGGTGCTTACGCCGCAGGGCAGGTTGTATGGAGACCTCACCGTCAGTTGCTTGGGCGAGAACGACTACCTGTTGCTGGGCTCAGGGGCGGCGCAGGAGATGCACCGGCGCTGGTTCGAACAGCATTTGCCGGCCGGTGGAGTGGTCGATGGTTCGTCCAATAAGGCGACTAACGGGTCTATGGACGGTGCGGTGGAATACCGCAACGTTTCCGACCAATGGCATGGCTTCGCCTTGTCTGGCCCGCGTTCGCGTGAATTGCTACAGCGCATCACGCGCGACGATGTTGCCGCTGCAGCGTTCCGCTTCCGCGATGTGCGCCGCACGTTTGTCGGTGGCGTGCCGGTGGTCCTTGTGCGCTTGTCGTTCTCTGGCGAATTGGGCTTCGAAATTTACTGTGAGCCGCAGTTCCACTTGGCACTGTTCGAACAAATTGAAGCAGCCGGCGCAGGTCTCGGACTGAAGCCCTACGGCGCCCGTACGCTCATGAGCCTGCGTCTCGAAAAACACTGGGGCGTCTGGACGCTGGACTATCGTCCGGACTACACCGCGGCGGAGGCGGGGATGGAGCCGTTCATCGATTGGCAGCGTGACTTCATTGGCCGTGAGGCTGCCTTGGCGGAGCGCGAGCGTGGGCCGGCGCGGCGTCTCGTGTCGCTCGTGGTGGCGGCAGAGGACCGCGACGTGGTGGGCGATGAAGCCATTCTGCAGGGTGGCGTGTGCGTGGGACACGTTACCTCGGGCGGCTATGCGCACCACTTAGGTTGTTCCATGGCCATGGGCTATGTGCCCCCCGCCTGCGCGGTGGACGGCACGCCGCTTGAGGTGGAGATCAACGGGCAGTTTTTCCCGGCGCGCGTGAGGGCGGTGCCGGCCTACGATCCGCAGGGCCTGCGCATGCGTGACTGAGCGCGCCGCGCGCTACCACACGTGGATGGACGCTTGTTAGAAGTGGGTTTTTGCCCATTTGTCGCCGCCGAGCGACAGGTTGTCGTCATTTATTTTCCATAATAATGAAAATTTCATACGTTAAGTTAAATAGATGATTAGGGGCTCGTCACCCGAGGGATTCTCGCTCCCAGCAGCGAACACGTGAATGGACAAAGTATCCAGCACGGGCGCGGCAAACCAAGGGCTCTGCCTTCTGGCGGAGAAGAAGTAAAAGACAGACTAGAGGGGCAACCCATGAAAAACTCACACATAACGCGCGTCCTGTTCGCAAGCGCAGTGCTGGCGGCCACCTTGCTGCCGGACATGGCCACGGCCACGGCTCATGCCGACGACGTATTAGTTCGCACCAGCCCTGGTGACACCATCAATGTCGAGTGGAACGCCGTGATGCTGCAGGCGATTCGCGATACGAAGCCGGGCCCGCCGATGACGGCGCGTGCCATTGCGATGGTGCACACCTGCATCTACGATACTTGGGCGGCTTACGACGCAAAGGCTTCGGGTACGCAGTTCGGCGGCAATCTTCGCCAGCCGCAGGGCTCGCGTACGGCGGCTAACCAGCGCCAGGCCATTAGCTACGCCGCTTATAGGGCGCTGGCGGACCTTTACCCCTCGCAGAAGGCCAAGTTCGCGGCCAAGCTTGCGACGCTGGGCTACGGCACCTCGGCGGCGTCCCTAGGCGCCACGGGTACCAGCACGCCGGCAGGCGTCGCCAACACCGCCTGCGGTGCCGTGTTGGCCTTCCGCCACGCCGATGGCAGCAACCAGCTGAGTAACACCCCGGGTGGTACTGCCGCGCCCTACTCTGATTACACCGGCTACCAGCCGGTGAATACGCCGACCACGTTGACGGACCCGAACCGTTGGCAGCCGTTAGCAGTGCCCAACGCGGCGGGCGTGGTCTCGACGCAGAAGTTCATCACCCCTCACTGGAAGAACGTGGCGCCGTTTGCGCTTACGTCGGCCAACCAGTTCCTGCCGCCGCCGCCGGCCTTGGTCGGTTCCTTGCGTTTCCAGGAGCAGGCAAAGGCCGTGCTGGATATCAGCGCCAACCTTACCGACAGGCAGAAGGTCATCGCCGAGTACTGGGCTGATGGTCCGTCGTCCGAGTTGCCCCCAGGCCACTGGACGATGTTTGCCACGTTCGTTTCCCGCCGTGACGGCCACACGATGGACCAAGACAGCAAGCTGTTCTTCGCGCTGGGGAATGCCCTGCTCGATGCCAGCATTGCTTGTTGGAGCGCCAAGGTGGTGTACGACTCGGCGCGTCCGGTCACGGCTATCCGCTACTTGTTCGGTGGTCAAACGGTGCGTGCGTGGAACGGCCCTGGGCAGAACGGAGTGCTTATCGACGGTGCTGACTGGAAGCCGTACCAGCCGCTCACCTTCCCGACACCGCCGTTCGCCGAATACACGTCGGGCCACAGCACTTTCAGTCGTGCCGCGGCCACAGTGCTGCGCAATTTCACAGGGAGCGACAAGTTCGGTTACTCCGCCACCATCGCGGCGGGCAGTTCGCCTGTCGAGCCAGGAATGGTGCCTGCGCAGGACTTGACCTTGTCCTGGGAGACCTTCCGGGAAGCGGCAGACGAGGCGGGCATGTCGCGCCGCTACGGTGGCATCCACTTCGAGGACGGTGACCTCGTTGCGCGCAAGATGGGCGCGCAGATCGGCAAGCAGGTTTGGCGCAAGGCAGAACAGCTTTTTGGTGACAAATCCGATGCCCGGTAGCGTCAGTCCGGCACGGAAAACAGTACCGGGGGTTCCCTTGGCCCCGATCCTGCGGTAACATTATTGGCTCAGCGGAAAACGCTGTGCTGTGCGCCCGTAGCTCAGTTGGATAGAGTACCTGGCTACGAACCAGGTGGTCGGAGGTTCGAATCCTTCCGGGCGCGCCAATCCTGTTCCGCAACCCCCTAATCAGCAAGTCTGGCTAGGGGGTTTCCTTGTTTTGGGGCTGCGCAGAAGTTTTTGAAGTGCGTCAAAGCCGCGCCTACGCGGTCGCGGCATTCGCGCTAAGCTAGGACCATGGTGAGTAAATACTTTTTGCCGTTGTTGGCGAGTGTGCTGCTGGCCATGCAGGGCTTGTCGGCTGCGGCCATGCCGGTAGCGCTGCCGCCTGTCGTGGAGGCTTCGGCACAGTCTGAGGCGCAGGCGCCTCTGCCCCTCTCGAAGCCAGTGGCGCAGCAGGGCGCCGCCGCCATGCCGGACTGCCATCCGGTCGGTACCTCCACTTCCGATTCCAGTGCGGCGGGTGCAGCTTCCTTGCCCGGTGGTGTCGGTTGCGATTGCGATTGCCTTCACGCCATCGCTTTGCCAGTAGCGAGCTTGCCGGCGTTGCGTCCCGTCTTGGTGCGCTTCGTCGCGGTGGTGCCCTCGCTGGCGGGTCCTGCGGTAAGCCTCTCGCGGGAACTTCGTCCTCCCATTTTCGCCCAAAGCTGAACTAGCAAGCACCTCGCGGCATGGCTCACGGGGTGGCAAGCGTTTTGGTTTCGCGGCGCCCAAAGTGGGGCCGCATTTGGAGCGAAGCATGAAATTTTCCCCTTATATAGGGCGATTGCCGCGGTCCGTACTGCTATCGGCAGGCGCGCTGCTGTTGGCCGGTTGCGCCAGCGTGGCTCCGCGCGAATTGGCCGTGCGGGCGCAGTTGCCGTCGCCTGCGGTGTGGGCGGCTAGCGCTTGGGGCGGCGCCACGCCAACGGCTCCCGTTGGACCAGCAGACGACAACTTGACCGCCGATACCGCCGTGCGCATGGCGTTCACCAGCAGTCCGCATGCCAGAACGTTGCGCGCGGCATTTCTCGCCGAAGTATCGGCCATCGACGCTGCGGCAGCGCCCGGCGGTCTGCATTTTTCTTGGGCGCGTTTGCGGCCGGCGGATGGCTTGGCGAAGCTTGCGCTTGCGCTAAGCGTGCCGCTTGAAGAATGGCTCACGCTCCCGGCTCGACAGCGGCAGGCTTACTGGTCGCGGGCCGCCGCGGCACAGCGAGCAGCTTTCGATACCCTGCAATTGGAACGCCAGGTACGTGAGGCTTGGGTTGTCGCGGTAGCTACGCAGCGCCGTGCCGCGCTGCTGGCGCGCGCGGCCGAAACCGCCGAGTTGTCGGCCGAACTGGCCACTCGTTATCGCGATGCCGGGAACTTGCCGCCGCACGACTGGAACGTACAGCAGCAGGCGGCTGCGGTCGCTTTGATAGCGGCGGCCGAGGCAGGCGTTGCTGCTGCTGAGGCTCGTGCAACGCTTGCCAACCTGCTGGGTGTGCCTAGTACCGACCCGCGGCTGGTTTTGCCGCAGGCCTTGCCCACGCCTCCGTTCATGAACGCTGCCGACAACACCCCAGACGCGGCGATGCTCAAGAAGGCTTTGAGCCAACGTCTAGATTTGCTGGCAGCGCGTAGTAAAGCGATGGCGGAGCAAGTTAACGCGCGGAGCCGACGTGTTTGGTCTCGTGTGCCTGCCATCGCAGCAGGCGTGGAGCGCGAGCGTGAAACCGACGGCGCTCGCCAGACAGGGCCGGCTATCGATGCGGACTGGTCACCAGCTGGCAGCGCGGAGGCACGTGATGCCGCGGCACAGGCCGAATTGGCCGATGCCAACGCCGCCACACTGGCGGTGGAAGTGGTCAATGAAGTGCATTTCCGCGCTATCGCCTACCGGCGTGCATTGGATCTCGATGGGCTGCTGGGGACCCACCTGATGCAGTTACAGGCTGCCAGCGTCGCGGCCGCACAGCAGCAGCAGGCCTTCATGCTGGCCGGTCCCTTCGACCTGCTGGAGAAGCGCCGGATAACGGACGAACTATCTGCCAATGCCGAACAACAGCGGCTGGCCACGTGGTTAGCCTGGTTCGCCTGGCAACAAGCTTCAGGAGTCGCGCCATGAAACTTTCCCGACGTCAACTGCTGCAAGGAGGTGGAGCTGCGCTCGCCGGTGTAGTGGCCGCGCAGGCCAGCGTTGCTGCGGCCCCTTCGCCACACCCCTTGGAGAATTTCCCGGACCCGCTAGCACCTGCGGCTCGCAAGGCGGGACAAGCGCCGGTGACCACGCTGAATGGCCGTAGCTTGCCGGCGCGCTGGCGCGACGGTGCGCGCGAGTTTCATCTGGTGGCCGAAGAGGTGGAGCACGACTTCGCCCCGGGCCAAGTAGGTAGTACGCGCATCAAGGCCTGGGGCTACAACGGCACCACGCCCGGGCCAACTTTGGAGGCCGTGGAGGGCGAGCGGGTGCGCATCTACCTGACCAATCGCCTTCCGGAGCACACCAGTATTCACTGGCATGGCTTGTTGTTGCCGGCGGGCATGGATGGCGTTAGCGGCTTGACGCAGCCGCCCATCCCACCCGGTGAAACCTGGGTCTACGAGTTCGACCTGCGCAACCACGGCACGTTTCTCTATCACCCGCATGCCGATGAGCTACTGCAAGTTGCCACGGGGCTGATGGGCATGTTCATCGTGCATCCCCGTAGTGCCGAAGACCGCGTGGACCGCGACTTCGCGATCTTGCTGCACAACTGGTCAGTGCATCCCGGTACGTATCGTCCCGATCCGGCTGTGATGACGGATTTCAATCTGTGGACTTTCAATTCCACGGTTTTTCCAGCTATCGATCCCCTGTTGGTCAAGCGCGGCGAGCGGGTACGCATCCGTATCGGTAACTTGTCCATGCACGACCACCCCATGCATCTGCATGGCTTTCGCTTTTATGTAACCGGTGGTGATGGTGGCCGTTGGCCACGCCACAGCTGGCACCCGGAAGTGATGGCGCTGGTGGCGGTAGGACAAACCCGCGACTTGGAGTTCGTGGCAGATGTGAACGGCGATTGGGCCTTCCATTGCCACAAGGCCCACCACACCATGAACGCCATGGGGCACGACATCCCAAACCCGCTGGGCGTGAAGCAGCAAGATCTGGCGGAGCGCATTCGCGAGGTTATTCCCGGCTACATGGCCATGGGTGAGCACGGCATGGCGGAGCATCAAGTGCATACCGACATGGGGCATATGCAAGGCCCGGAAAACACCATGCCGATGATGATGGGCGAAGGGCCGTTCGGGAAACTGGAGATGGGCGGCATGTTCACCGTGGTGAAAGTGCGCGATGAACTACCGAAAGATGGCAGCGACCCGGGGTGGTATCAACATCCGCGGGGCACTCAGGTGCGTCGCGTCAGCCAGGACCCCGCGTTTCGCTTGAAGTAGCCTCCAGCGCTGCGAGGCGGGCTTCGAGGCTGGCTAAACGGGAGTCTAGGCGGGCTTCCAGTTCGGCGACCATGTCCACTAGGGCAGCGGTTTGTGCCATGCCATCACCGCCGCGCGAGGTGGCGGTGCCACTATGTGCGGCGGTGGGCAGGTGTTCGCCACTCGCGGCAGCGGCGGCGACCGCTGCGGCGTCGTCGCCGAGCAAGTGCGCCCAGCGCGCTTCGCGTGCGCCCGGTGCGCGGGGCAGGCGCACTACCAGCGGTCGTTCCTCGCGTGCGCCCAAGCTGTCCAGCGCAGCCTGCAGTTCGTCTAGGCTAGTGAATGGGTGCAGTCGATGGCCATGGGCCCGCAGTTCGCCGGGCGTTTGCGGGCCGCGCAGCAGCAATTCGCAGACGATAGCCCTTTCTGCGGCGGTGAACTGCAGCGAACCAAACTCGGTGTTGCAGAACAGTTGCTTGTACTTCGGAACGCGGCTGCCAAAACCGCTGCGTTCGAGCACCAATCGCTGCTTCGCTAATCGGTCTACTACGGCTTGAATATCGGTTTCGGCGAGGTTGAGTACGGGCTCCCGGTTGGTCTTCTGGTTGCAACCGGCCGTCAGGGCGTTCACCGATAGTGGATACTGGTCGGGTGTGGTGGTTTCTTTTTCCAGCAGCACGCCAATGACCCTGGCTTCGCCTGTATCGAGTGCCACTTTCATGTTTTCCTCTCCCTTCGCTTGCGGCAGGCCCGCACACCCCGTAGTTTACCGCTCCGCGCGTAGCCAACGCTGCGGTTCCCGCGCTTGGCGTGACGCTGCGCGCACACTTCATCTCTGGACCCAAGCATGACCCTGTTGCGACTCAACGACGCCTGTCTGGCCTTTGGCCTGCGCCCACTGCTCGACCACGCCATGCTGGAGGTGGCCGCCGGTGAGCGGGTGTGCTTGCTGGGCCGCAATGGCGAGGGGAAAAGCTCGCTGCTGCGTGTGTTCGCGGGTGAACAGCTGCTCGACAGTGGACAGGCGTGGCGTTCCCTAGGGAGTCGTGTGGCTTTGTTGCAGCAAGACGCGCTGACGGAAGACACGCGGTCCGTATCGGAAGTGGTGCGGGAAGGCTTGGATGCGGCAGACCCGGGTGCGCTGGAAGACTGGCAAATAGAGATGCGCATTGCCGAAGTGCTCGAGCGTCTGGAGTTGGCTGGCGAGGTGCCGCTGGCGGATCTCTCCGGTGGTTGGCGTCGGCGTGCTCTGCTGGCGCGCGCGCTGGCAGCGGACCCGCAGGTGCTGCTGCTCGACGAGCCTACCAACCATCTCGATGTCGAAGCCATCCTGTGGCTCGAGAAGTTTTTACAGTCCTATCGCGGTGCCGTGCTGTTTGTCAGCCACGACCGTGCCTTCATCCGCCGCGTAGCCACGCGCATTGTCGAACTCGACCGCGGTCGCCTTACCGGCTGGCCCGGCACATACGACGAATTCCTCGTCCGCAAGGCAGAGGCTTTGCGGGTGGAAGCGGACCAGAACGCCTTGTTCGACAAACGTCTCGCTCAGGAAGAGGTGTGGATTCGCAAAGGCATAGAGGCGCGGCGTACGCGCAACGAAGGCCGTGTGCGTGCGCTTTATGCACTGCGCGAAGAACATCGCCAACGGCGCAACCGTGTGGGCACTGCCAATTTGCAGGTTCAGGAAGCGCAGGCCTCGGGCAAGCTGGTGTTTGAATCTGAAAACCTGACGCATGGCTACGGTGAGGTACCGTTGGTGCGCGGGTTGAATCTGCGCGTCATGCGCGGCGACCGCTTAGCCTTGCTGGGCCCGAATGGTGCCGGCAAGACCACGCTCTTGCGTTTGCTGCTGGGTCAGTTAGAGCCGCAATCCGGCAGCGTCAAGCAGGGGACGAAGCTGGAAGTGGCCTATTTTGACCAGCAGCGTGCCCAGCTGGACCCGTCAGCCACGGTCATGGAGAACGTCACCGGCGGTGGCGAAAGCGTCATCATCAACGGTCAGCGTCGCCATGTTTCCGGTTGGCTGCAAGATTTTCTCTTCCCGCCGGAGCGCCTCAATTCACCGGTGTCCATGCTGTCGGGTGGCGAGCGTAACCGTTTGTTGCTGGCGCGCTTGTTTGCGCAGCCAGCTAACTTGTTGGTCATGGACGAGCCTACCAACGACCTCGATGTGGAAACGCTCGAGTTGCTCGAAGAACGAATTGCGGAATTCAACGGCACATTGTTGTTGGTGAGCCATGACCGCGAGTTCGTCGACAAGGTGGCTACTAGTGTCATCGCGTTCGAGGGCGACGGCCAAGTGCGTGAATACGTGGGTGGCTTCAGTGACTGGCTGCGCCAACGGCCTGCTGTAGCGGCGCGGTGGCGCGATAGTACCCGCGGTGCGGTTGCTGGTGCGACGGTAGGCACTGAAGCAGCAGCGTCTGTGAACGCCACGCCGGCACTACCGATTAGCGCAGTTGTTGCGCCGGTTCGCAAACGCAAGCTTTCCTACAAGGACCAGCGGGATCTGGAGCAAGCGCCGGCCCGCATTGCGGCGCTGGAGGCAGAGCAGGCGGCTTTGCAAACGCGCCTGCAAGACCCGTCTTTCTATTCACTGTCCCGCGAGGAAAGTGCGCCCGTGCTGGCGCGCTTGCAGGCGCTGGCAGCGGAACTACCGAAGGCTTACGAGCGCTGGGAAGGGTTGGAGGCGATGGCGGACGGTGCCTGAACGGCACCCCGTTCGCGACGGATACGGCTAACGGTCAGCCAGATGAACCCGCTGATGACGCCGATGAGCACCGCCATCAGTACTCCCAACCACCAGTGGAAGCGCCACGCTTCCTGCAAGCCGAAGGCGACGCCAAGGGGAGTGGTTACCAGCAATAACGGTTTAGCGATACGCATGTCTCTATTTTACTCCATCTAGGGCGGCGTCGCGCTCTGGGGGTTGCTGCGTGTTGGCGTCTTTCGCCTTGGCATGTGGTATTCGTGAATGTCGTAGCCGGCGGAGGCGTCGATGCGGATATAGGCTTCGCCGTCGCGCCGGAAATGCTCGGGTTCCACTAAAGGAGCAGTGCGGGCAGTCGCTTGTTCGAAGGCGGCGGCGGCAGTGCCAGCGGCTGCCAGCCAGCGCAGGTTCAAGACGGTGGGGGGCAGCAGTTCCACCTCTTCTCGCTCCAGCGCCAGCAACATTGCCGTCGGTTCCACAAACGCCACCTCAATGATTTCGCTGCCGTCAGCTTCCGGCACGGCACCGGCCGGTGCCTCCCCCAGAAAGAACCATGTATCGAACCGACGGGAGGTGCCTGCCGGCGCAATCCAGCGTGCCAATGGCACTAAGGCATGCAGGCTGTTGGCCACGTCCAACGCTATGGCGGCTTCTTCACGGGCTTCGCGCAGCGCAGCATGGCGTGCGGCGGCCAGTGGGTCGTCGCTCAAGCCAGCAACGGCGGTGTGGTCGGCGTCGTCGATACGGCCACCGGGGAATACCCAGTGGTTGGCACCAAACACCAAGCCTTCGTTGCGCTTCCCCATAAGCACAGAGAACGGGTCGGGGCGCAGGAGTAGCACGCTCGCTGATGGAATCCTGACGTTGTTCAAGAGGTTTCCATCCAACGCGCAGAAGGCGATTCACCGGCATTCTTGCGCAGCAGTTCACGGTGCACGCACTCGCTGTCGGCTGGGTTCGCTTCGAGGTGGAAAACGCGCATCGGGGCTCCGGCCACGGTGGGAATGGCCTGCCCTTTCAGTGTAAGCCAATCCATGGGGGCGACCCCGTCCTATACTTCTCCGCATGAACTGCCAATGGACTTACCAATGACCTCCGCCTTGGGCGCTGGCGCAGCCTTGCGGCCGCCCTATCTGCGGCCCGATGTGTCGGGTTTGTTTGCGACTCTGCGGTTGGCGGGTGCCGTGGGTTGCGTCGCCGTGGTTAGCCACGCGGAGGGCTCGACCTATTCGAAGCCAGGTGCGCTCATGTTGTTTGCTGCCGATGGACGGCAGGCGGGCTTGCTGAGTGGCGGCTGTTTGGAAGGCGATTTGGCTGATCGTGCGGCCCGCGTCATGCACAGTGGCCTGCCGGAAGTGGTGCATTACGACGCCCGCGATGTGGAGCAGGACGTCTTGTTTGGGCTGGCCTTTGGCTGCGAGGGCCTGCTCCGCATTCATTTGTTACCGCTCGGGCCGCAGCAGGGCTACGAGCCATTGGCGACCCTGGCGGCTGCCACAGCGGCCGGGCAGGGGGTGGTCTGGGGGCTGTTCACGGCGGGGCCACGTGACGGGCAAGTGCTGGTAGCACCCACTGCCCTGCAAGCGCATAGGCCTGTGCAGGGTTGGACTCTGCCGGGCGGGCATGCGGCGCTGGCCGGAGGAATGGCCGGAGGAATGCCCGGAGGAATGGCCGCCGACGAGGAACTCTTGCTCCTGCGCCTGGCACCTGTGCCGCGGTTGTTGCTGTTGGGCGCCGGTGCCGAAGCGCCAGCGCTGGCGGCGGGTGCCTTGGCGTTGGGTTGGCAGGTCACGGTACTGGACCACCGCTCCAGTTGGGCCAGCCCGGCCCGTTTCACGGCGGGGGTAGAGGTGCGTACAGTGGACCCCCGCGAGCCTATAGCCGCGGTGGAGCCTTCCGCGTCGGGCGTCCCGGCTCTGCCGGCGGCCGATGCAGCGGTGGTCATGGCGCATCACCTCGAGGTAGACGCCGCCTGGCTGGCTTGTCTGGCTGAAACGCAAACCCCTTGGATTGGCCTGCTGGGCCCGGCGGCACGGCGCGGTCGCTTGCTGGCCCGTATCGGCCTCCAGTCACCGGCGTTTGCCGGACGTGTGCAGGGCCCGGTCGGCCTGCCGGTGGGCGCACGCACGCCGGAAGAAATTGCCCTGTCTATTCTCGCAGCTGCGCAGCAGGCGGTAGCAGCGCAAGGAAACGGATGATGTCGGTACAAACGTTGTTTCCCACGCAGGTTTACCACGGCGCCCTCATGCGCACGGGTGGCGAGGTACTGCGTAAGCGTCTGTTGCGCGAATGCTTGCAGTTGCCCGACGATGATCTGGCCGGCCAGCGCTGGTCCGCGAAGAACTACCCCGGCGGCTACACCTCGTATGGCTCGGTTTGTCGATTGCAGACCGTTTCGCCCACCTTCGCCGAACTCGAGCGGCGCTTGCGTCGCCATGTGAATGCTTATGCCAAGGCACTGCAGTGGGACTTGGGCGGCCGGGCGTTGGTGATGACCGACTGCTGGGTGAACCTGATGCCGCAGGGTGTGGTGCACAGCTTGCACCTGCATCCCTTGTCCGTCGTCAGCGGCACCTACTACGTGCGAACGCCACCGCGCTCTTCAGGGTTGAAGTTGGAAGACCCGCGGCTGGACCGGTTCATGGCAGCGCCGCCGCGCCGTGCCGATGCCGACCGCGAGCACCGTTCCTGGGTGACCCTGCCCGCGCGAGCCGGCTACTTGAATCTTTTCGAGAGCTGGCTACGGCACGAAGTTCCCCCCAACCCTGCCGCCAGCGAACGCATTAGCATTAGCTTTAACTACGCTTGGGTATAGCGGGCTGCCCGGGGTCTGCGCTGCCCCGGTGGCTACCACGGTTGCCGCCCCCGTTGCTGCCGCGGTGGCTACCACGGCCGGTTTGCCCGGATGGGTTATGAACCCATAACGACTGGAAACTATGCCGGTACGCGGGTGGCCCGTACCATGTGAAGCCTATGTCCCAGAACCCTATTCCTGCGGCGATGCCGCTAGACCCCGCGGCGCGTGCGGCGCTCGACCATCTTGCTGCTCATCTGGGCCCTGCCGGCCTTTGGTGGGCGGCTGGCTACCTGGCTGGGCTCGCGCAAGCGGGCGCGGTGGCTGCTGGCGCCAACGTGGGCAATGTGGCGGCACCTGCGGCGGAAGCCGGTGTGTTGGTGCTCACCGCCTCCCAGACGGGCAACGCCCGCCGCTTGGGCGAAAAATTGCGCGAGGCGCTGGCCGCTGCCGGGCATGCCGTCAAAGTGGTCGGCGCAGCCGATGTAAACGCCAAGCAGTTGGCCGCAGCGCGCACGCTGTTTGCCGTGGCCAGCACCCAAGGCGAAGGCGAGCCCCCCGATGAAGCGCGTGGCTTGTGGGAACTGCTTGCGGGCCGCAAGGCCCCCAAGTTCGCCGACACCGCTTTTGCGGTGTTCGGCCTTGGCGATTCCAGCTATCCGCTGTTTTGCGAAGCCGGTAAGTTTCTCGATGAACGGTTCGCTACGCTCGGTGCGAAGCGCTTGCTCGACCGCGTCGACTCAGACGTGGAATACGCGGATGAGGCGGAAGCTTGGGTAGCTGCCGCCGTTGCTGCTGTGCCCGCGCCGGCTGTGCGCGCCGTGGCGCCGGTCACTTTCAGCTTCGCGCCGGTCGCAGTACGCGATGCCGACAAGGACCATCCGCGCGAGGTGGGCATTCTCGCCGCGCAGCGCATCGTGGCGCGCCAGGCCGACCGTGCCGTGGTGCATTACGAATTGGAAGCTGGCGAAGGCTTCGCTTATGAGCCCGGTGATTCGCTGGGCGTTTGGCCACTGAACCCTGCTGCCGTGGTGGCGCGCGTGGCAGCGCATCTGCCTGGCGCTGTGCTGGATGCCCCAGTCGTGCGTGGCAAGCAGGAACGCCCGTTGGGCGAATGGCTCGGCGAGCAGTTGGAGATAACGCGTCTGGCCCGGCCCTTCTTGGAAGCGCAGGCGGAACGGTCCGGTGCGGCGGAACTCGCCGCAGTGCTAGACAAGTCGCCAGCGGGCGGCGCGCGACTGCAGGCTTTTGTGGCTAACGCCAATGTCGCAGACGTTTTGGAACGGTTTCCGGTGCAGGCGGGCCGCGAGTGGAATGCGGGCGAACTGCTGGCCGCTCTGCGGCCGTTGGCGCCGCGGCTTTATTCCATTGCCTCGAGCCGCGCGGCGGTGGGCGAAGAAGTGCATCTGACCATTGCGAGCGTCGACCACGGCGCGGCCTCGGGCCACCTGTGGCAACGGGGTACGGCGGCCAATGGCAACACAGTGCGCGCCTACCTCGAGCGCAACACGCATTTCCGTTTGCCGGCGGATGCCTCGCAGGACGTCATCATGATTGGCCCCGGCACTGGCGTGGCGCCGTTTCGCGCTTTTGTTCAGGAACGCGGTGAGACGGGTGCCAGTGGCCGCAACTGGCTGTTCTTCGGTGCTCGCCATTTCGACACAGAATTTCTTTACCAGTTGGAATGGCAGCAGGCATTGAAGGACGGTCGTTTGAACCGTCTGGACCTCGCCTTCTCGCGCGACCAAGCCCAGAAAATCTACGTGCAGGACCGTCTGCGCGAACAGGCGGCTGACTTGTGGAGCTGGTTGCAAGGCGGCGCAAGCCTCTACGTTTGCGGTGACGCCACGCGTATGGCGCCCGATGTACACGCGGCGCTGCGGGAAATGGCGCAGCAGCAGGGTGGGTTGGACGCTGCAGCCGCGGAAGCGTGGCTCGCGGAACTTGCCGCCACCAAGCGCTATTTGCGCGATGTTTACTAAGGAGTCGGCCTTGTCTAAGTCCCCCAACGGATCTACTGCGCCTTTGTCACCCGTCGAAGGCATCAAGACGCGCAGCCGCGCCCTCCGTGGTTCGCTCGTGGAAAGTCTGGCGAACCCCGTCACTGGTGCCATCGCCGACGACGACACCCAGCTCATCAAGTTCCACGGCAGCTACCAGCAGGATGACCGCGATGTGCGCGAGGAGCGCCGCCAGCAAAAGCTGGAACCAGCGTTCAGCTTCATGATCCGTACGCGGCTGCCGGGTGGTGTGGCTACGCCGCAGCAGTGGCTGGCGTTAGATGCCATCACGCGTGAGTTCGGTAACGGCACGCTGAAGCTAACGACGCGCCAGGCCTTCCAGGTGCACGGTGTGGTGAAGCGTCACTTGCGTGACACCTTCATGGCCATGAACCGTGTGGCTATCGACTGCATCGCTGCTTGCGGTGACGTGAACCGCAACGTCATGGCCGGCATCAACCCCGCGCAGAGCGCCGTTCATGCCGAGATTCACGCCTATGCGCGTGGTCTTTCCGAGCACTTGTTGCCGCATACCCGCGCTTATCACGAGATTTGGCTCGACGGCGAGAAGTTGGTGGGCGAAGTGGGCGAGGCAGAGCCGCTCTATGGGCCCACATATCTGCCGCGCAAGTTCAAGGCCGCCATCGTGCTGCCGCCGCACAACGATGTGGATATCTACACGCAAGACCTTGGCTTCATTGCCATCGTCGAAGACGGCCAGTTGGTGGGCTTCAACCTCACCGCGGGTGGTGGTCTGGGGGCCACGCATGGCGAGTCCGCTACATTCCCGCGTTTAGCCAACCTCATCGGCTTCCTGCCGAAAGAGCGGCTCAACGAGGTGGCGGCGACGGTGATGACCACGCAGCGCGACTTCGGCGACCGCACTAACCGCAAGCACGCGCGTTTGAAATACACCATCCAGGACCGCGGCGTGGCCTGGTTCAAGGAAGAATTGTTCCGCCGTCTCGGTGGGCCGCTGGCGGCACCGAAGCCGTTCAGCTTCACCACCCGTGGTGACCGCTTCGGCTGGGAAACTGGTGAGGATGGGCGCTTGCACCTGACGCTGCGCGTACCCGGTGGGCGTATTGTCGACGGCCCCACGGCGAAGTGGATGGCGGGTCTGCGTGCCTACGCAGAGCTAGGCCTTGGCGAACTGCGCTTGACGGCGAACCAGAACCTGCAGCTGGCAAATATTGCCGCTAGCGAGCAGGCCAAGGTGAACACGTTGGTGACTGAATATGGCTTGGGTATTCATGAAGCCGCTACGCCGGTTGCGCTCGATGCTATCGCCTGCGTGGCGCTGCCCACTTGTGCGCTCGCCATGGCTGAGGCAGAACGCTACATCATGGATTTCAGCGCGCGCGTGGATACGCTCCTGACCAGCCATGGGCTGGACCGCGAGCGGGTCAGCGTGCGCATCACTGGCTGCCCCAACGGCTGCGCTCGGCCGTACGTAGCGGAGATTGGTCTTGTGGGCAAAGCACCGGGCCGCTACAACCTCATGCTTGGCGCGGACGCGCTCGGCACACGCCTCAATACGCTTTACCGCGAGAATCTCGACGAGACCGCGATTCTTGCAGCGCTAGACCCGCTCATTGCGGGTTGGGCGGCGGGCCGTCGCGCTGGCGAAACCTTTGGTGACTGGACTGTACGCAATGGCGTGGTCGTGCCGCCCGCTGTGGAGGCTTGAGCGGCGTGAACGCGGTGCCTGCCAGCGTCGCTGCCAGCGTCACAGCTAGCGTCACAGCTAGCGTCACTGCTAGCGTATCCGCTAGTGGTCCGGTGCGTTCCGCTACGCCCGCTGGCAATGTGGCCGCTGCGCTTGCGGAAGCGGCGCAGCGCGCGGAGCTTTCTGCACAGCTCGAACCGCTTACCGCGGAACAGCGCGTTGCTTGGGCGCTAGCGAACTTGCCGGGGCCGCATGTGCTGTCGTCCAGCTTCGGCGCGCAAGCGGCGGTGATGCTGCATCTGATGGTGTCGC
>Ga0164294_10000914_pt1 | contig 27923 bp, 25 predicted proteins | sample GEODES005metaG_FD_111479 | JGI IMG/M metagenome (GOLD analysis project Ga0164294, IMG submission 111479) | Oligotrophic lake water microbial communities from Sparkling Lake, Wisconsin, USA - GEODES005 metaG | ecosystem: Environmental > Aquatic > Freshwater > Lake | place: USA: Sparkling Lake...
CCACGTATCAATATCTTCTTGTGTGTAACCCACCACTGTCGGTTTACCCGTCGTGCCAGAAGAGGCGTGAATACGCACAACCTGCTCACGCGGCACAGCAAACATACCAAACGGATAGTTAGATCGTAAATCAGCCTTGGTCGTAAACGGAAATTTTGAAAGGTCAGATAAAGTTTTCAGATCATCAGGTTGAATTCCCTGATCATCAAAACTTTTTCGGTAATGCGGCACATTCGAGTAAGCATGCTGCAAAGTCGCTTTCAGTCGCTGAAGCTGTAGCGACTGCAATTCATCTTGACTCGCTTTTTCTATAGGCTCGAGTTCTGAATAATTTGTCTGGGCGGACATCCCTTATCTCCTAATTTTTATGCGCTCTGTATAACTGATCCTGAGATCTGGTGGGATTTCCCACGCATCAGCGCTATTTTTTTTCCATCCGCATTCGTAACCACAACATCGTATACACCTGTTTTACTACTACGTGCTTGCTCGGTCGCATACGCTTCAAGAATTTCACCTTCAAGAGCCGGCGCTAGAAACTCAATCGTACAGCCCGCTGCTACTGTCTGCAGGTTATAACTATTACAGGCAAATGCAAACGTCGAATCCGCCAAAGTAAAAATAAAACCGCCATGACATGTCGCATGGCCATTCAGCATATCGGGGCGCACCAGCATCTGCATACGAGCAGAGCCTGGGCCCACATCTACCAGCTTTATACCCAAGCCTTGAGTCGCATTATCGCGAGCATACATGTGCTCAGCACTCGCCTGTGCTAAAGCCTTAGGGTCGGTAGGCAAATTAGTGTTCATCAACTGTCCTGATCAAAATCGAGCACGAGTTTGTCGGTCGTGGGGAATGCCTGACAGCTTAATACAAAGCCACGCGCCACTTCATAATCTTCGAGTGCGAAATTAGCATCCATATCGACTTGACCCTCGATCAGCTTGCAACGGCAACTAGCGCATATTCCACCTTTACAGGCATAACGTAGATCAATACCCTGCTCTAAACCTGCATCCAATACAGATTGTTGATCACGATGCATAGTAAAACGTTGGTGGTTACCGTCGACGATCACAGTCACTTCACACACATCAGCAGACACTAACTCACCGACTGAGCGTTTACGCGTCGTCTGCGCACCTGCCACCCCAAATAATTCCATATGAATATGATCGCTAGGCATACCGAATGATTTCAAGCGCTCAGATACCTGAATCATCATGGTCTGTGGACCGCAGATAAATGCATGATCTACATCAACCAAAGAAATCCATTGGTCTGCTAACTGACTAAATTTTTCTGAATCAATCCGACCATTAAATAAATCGATATCCTGTTTTTCACGGCTCATCACATGAATCACCGACAATCTATTTAGGAATTGATCTTTCAGATTAGCGATGTCATCTCTCAACATAACAGTTGATGATGCACGGTTTCCATAGACGAGCGTAAAAGTACTTTGTGGCTCGGCTAGTAAGGTGCTCTTAATAATAGAGAAAATCGGAGTAATACCACTGCCAGCTGCCACCGCTAGATAGCGACGTTGACTGGAGATATCGAAAGGCACATGAAAATTACCCGTCGGGGGCATCACATCAATCACACCACCTACCTCTAGCGAACGGGTCGCCCATGTTGAAAAAACACCGTCGGTGACTTTCTTAATTGCGATGCGCAGCTCATCGTCTTGTACCGCTGAACAAATAGAATACGAGCGACGCACTTCCTCACCATCAATATGCACACGCAATGTCAGGTGCTGCCCGGGTTGATAAACAAACTCAGTGGCTAAAGTAACTGGAATTTCAAAAATAATCAGCACTGCGTCGCGAGTATCACGACGTAACGCAGAAATTTTTAAAGGATGAAATTGTGGCATGTGTCCAATGAATGAAGACGTAGTCGCTCAGTGCGGCTTGAAATAATCAAAAGGCTCTAAACAATCGTTACATCGATAAAGCGCCTTGCAAGCCGTTGAGCCGAATTGACTTAGCAATCGAGTATGCGATGAACCACATTGCGGACACTCGATATCGGGCAGCGTACGATTATTTAGTCCTGATATATCAATGGATGATAATTCTGAGGATACGCAATGCGCTGGCGGTGCAATGCCAAATACTTTGAGTTTTTCTCGGCCAGCGGCACTCATCCAATCCGTGGTCCACGCAGGCGACAACTGAGTTTGAATACTAATTTTCTCCACACCTAATGACTGCAGCGCTTGCTCGATACTTTCCGTAATTACCTGCGTGGCGGGACAACCAGAATACGTGGGCGTGATAATCACTTCACATGTCTCATCATCTTGCCATGTCAGAGAACGCACAATACCTAAGTCGACCACAGAAACGGCCGGAATCTCGGGATCACACACCGTCGACAGACATTCCCACAACTGCTCTGAGGTGAACATCACCATGCAGCGCCCGGGTAAGCACGCTGAAGGAATTGCATCTCTGCGAGTAGATAGCCAAGATGCTCAGTATGACGACCTTGCTTACCGCCCTGCTGCATCCAGGCGTCTTTGAATGGCATAGCCAAGGTAGCCGCAGAAAAAATACCTTGTATCGTCGTGAACCATTCTTCTTTCAGACTAGAAGGCAGTGGCGCGATATGACGATCAGCGATGACTTTGTCTAAAGCATCGTCGATGAAAAATTCACCCGAATACATCCACAAATCATCGACAGAGCGCTGCATGCGTGCATGACTTTCGTCGCTACCATCACCTAAGCGAATCACCAGATCGCTGCTACGTCGTAAATGATATGAAACTTCTTTGAGAGATTTTTCTGCAATCTGCGCGATATGCGCATCGGAAGAAGGTAACAATGATCTCAGCCACAACGCGTGCCAAACATCGAAATACAGCTGCCGTACCAAAGTATCGCCATAATCGCCATTCGGCTGCTCAACGAGTAGTACATTATGAAATTCGTGGGCATCACGTAAAAAAGCCAGACCATCCTCGTCTCGGTCTAGCCCTTCAATTTTGGCCGCATAGGACAGCCATAATGTGGACTGTCCCAATAAATCCAGCGCGATGTTCGTCAAGGCCATATCTTCTTCAAGCGCTGGACCTTTACCGCACCACTCAGACAAGCGCTGCGATAACACCAATGTGTTGTCGCCCGCCCGCAGGCACCAGTTAAATTTTTCTGTATCCATCATGTCAAAAATTTAGAGATTGCCTACTTCAGGTGGAATAGTAAAAAAGGTCGGATGCCGATAAATTTTGCTGGCAGACGGATCGAAAAATTCTCCGCGATCTTCCGGGCTGCTCGCCACAATCACGCTGGCTAGCACAACCCATATCGATACACCTTCATTACGACGGGTATACACATCGCGTGCGTTATTTAAAGCCATCTCAGCATCCGGCGCATGCAAACTCCCCACATGCTTATGCGAGAGCCCATGCTGACTTCGTATAAAAATTTCCCACAACGGCCATTCTTTACTCATCGCTATCCCCTGTGTGCCGATCACGCTGCCTTGGATTGGGCTGCCTGTTTTTCTGCATGCGCATTCAAACCGTCACGAAACCAAGCACCGTCATCCCATGCCTTACGACGTGTTTGAATACGATCACGATTGCACGGGCCATTACCTTTTAAAACATTGTAGAACTCAGACCAATCGATCGCACCAAAGTCATACTGACCACGCTCTTCATTCCAGCGTAAATCAGGATCAGGAATACTCAAACCTAAAAACTCAGCCTGCGGCACTGTTTGATCAACCATGCGCTGACGCAGTTCATCATTAGAAAATAATTTAATCTTCCAACGCGCCGACTGAGCGCTATTCACCGACTCCGTATCGGGTGGTCCAAACATCATCAGCGCCGGCCACCACCACCGGTTTAATGCTTCCTGAGCCATTTGCTTTTGTTCTGGCGTTCCGCGACATAAAGCCATCACCACATCAAATCCCTGACGCGCATGAAAGGCTTCTTCTTTACAGATGCGCACCATCGCACGCGCATAGGGGCCGTATGAACAACGACATAAAGGAATTTGATTGATGATCGCAGCACCATCGACCAACCAACCAATCATGCCAATGTCAGCCCAACTCAAAGTGGGGTAATTAAAAATGCTGGAGTACTTTGCTTTGCCAGATAACAGATCGAGCGTCATCTGATCACGTGACACACCCAATGTTTCAGCGGCACTGTAGAGATAGAGACCGTGTCCGGCTTCGTCTTGGATTTTCGCCAAGAGAATCGTCTTGCGTTTTAGCGTAGGCGCTCGCGTTACCCAATTCCCTTCCGGAAGCTGACCCACAATCTCGGAATGCGCGTGCTGTGAAATTTGCCGGATTAAGGTTTTACGATAACCCTCCGTCATCCAATCTCTGGGTTCGATTTTTATGTCGGCATCAATGCGCTGCTCAAAGGCCCGCTCTTCAGGACTCAGTTCGTCGGCAGCGCTCAGACTAGTGACGCCGGTATCGACCATTTGTGCATACATAGCAGGGGCTCCTTCCCTAGGGCTAGCTTAGCCGTTATGATACGCTAAAAGCTAATTTTTGAGAAAAACTGTATCGTTTAGCAGAATGTCATCTTCCTCGCAAAATACCCCCGCATCCCCTGCTCTCGCCCGCTGGATAGCGCACAGCCTGCGCCAAAATCCACCACGCGCGAAATCCTTAGTAATGACGGTCTTTGGGGACAGCATCGCGCTTAGGGGTGGTAGTGTCTGGCTGGGGAGTTTGATTGCTCTGCTTGCGCAGTTCGGCATCAGCGAACGACTAGTTCGCACCGCCGTCTACCGATTAAACGACGAGGGCTGGCTAGAATCGGTTCGAGAAGGTCGACGCAGTCAATACCGGCTGAGTGCTCAGGGCGAAAGACGCTTCTTGCGCGCGCATCACCGTGTTTACGCATCACCAAGTTCGCAATGGGATGGCCGCTGGACCTTGGTGCACGTGCTAACGAGTGCCACTAGCGCGCAAAAACTACTGCTTAAAAAAGAATTGATGTGGGAAGGCTTCGCAGCAATCGCTCCATCACTGTTCGCCTACCCCGGAGAAAAAAATGAAGCGCTGCGCGAGCTACTGCAACGCACACGAGCCAGTAAGATCGTCACTATTCTTTCAGCGACGGATGCTGGGCTAACGAATGCTGTACCGCTATCGACGCAGGTATCAACGGCTTGGCCCTTGAAAGAAGCGCGCTTAGCATATAAAAAATTTCTATCGCGTTTCGAGAGTTTGCAGCAATTACTCTCTGCTGAAAATGGGATACAACCAGAACAAGCTTTCGTACTACGAACACTCTTGATACACGACTACCGACGCGCACTTCTGACCGACCCAAATCTACCGAATGAACTGCTAGGTTCCGAATGGCCAGGGGAGGCTGCATATACTTTATCGCAGGCGATCTACAAAAAAATCGAAAAGGCTGCCGATAAACAGGTGGCGACTATCCTTTCGCTAGAGCAGCTGGATGTGCCACCGATAGATAAACGATTCACGCAGCGGTTTCCTTAAATAATAGCGTTTATCAGCTGAACCTAGCTCAACTCAGCGACCATCTCAATCTCAACACAAGCACCTAAGGGAATCTGCGCCACACCAAAGGCCGAGCGTGCATGGCGACCTGCATCACCAAATACCTCTGCCAACAAATCCGATGCGCCGTTAGTGACTAAATGATGCTCAGTAAAATCCGGTGACGAATTGACTAAGCTAACCAACTTGACGATGCGCTTAACCTTAGATAAATCCCCACCGCACGCATCCTTCAGCGTGGCCATCAGATCAATCGCGATCGAGCGCGCAGCCTGCTTACCCTCATCCGTGGTCATGTTCCGACCCAACTGACCAACCCACGGCTTACCTTCTTTTTTTGCAATATGACCTGATACATAGAGGGTATTACCAGAGCGGACGTACATGACATAAGCGGCAGCCGGAGTCGCCACAGCTGGCAGGGTGATGTTTAGCGCAGCAAGTTTTTGATCAATCGACATGGCAAGTCCCAATAGAAAAAGAGGTACTAATTTTACCTCGCCACCTCTTGAAATCAGCCAAGTCACCCCAAGATAATTGCCAATTACGCAAATTTCCAACTAATTTTATTAACAGAGGACACCATGGGCACTTCCGACAAACAAGTGATGGGCTTTCAAGCCGAAGTCAAACAGCTGCTGCAGCTAATGATTCATTCGCTGTACTCAAATAAAGAAATTTTTCTGCGCGAGCTAGTTTCTAATGCTTCCGATGCTTCCGACAAATTGCGCTTTGAAGCGATTAACAACGCTGAGCTGTTTGAAGGTGACAGCGAGCTGGCCATTCAAATTGAATTTGACAAAGCCGCTCGCACCATCAGCATCACCGACAACGGCATCGGTTTATCGCAAGCAGAAGCCGTTGAACATTTAGGCACGATCGCCAAATCAGGTACCAAAGAATTTTTCTCCCGCCTCTCCGGCGATCAACAAAAAGATGCCGCAATGATTGGCCAGTTTGGTGTGGGCTTCTACTCGGGTTTTATTATTGCTAACAAAATTACAGTGGAATCACGTCGTGCTGGTTTGCCTGCAGAACAAGGCGTTAAATGGGAATCGGCTGGTGAAGGTGAATTTAGCGTAGAAACCATTAACAAGCCGCAACGTGGCACTCGCATCACGCTTCATTTGCGTGAAGGCGAAGATGATTTTCTGTCGGCCTGGCAGCTGCGCTCCATCATCCGCAAATACTCAGACCATATTTCTTTGCCCATCAAAATGTACAAAGAAGAATGGGATGAAGAGAAAAAAGAAATGATCGTCAAGAATGAACTGGAAACAGTTAATCAAGCCAGTGCGCTCTGGGCCCGCAGCAAATCCGATATCACGGAAGAGCAATACACTGAATTTTATAAACATGTATCGCATGATTTTCAAGAGCCTTTAAGCTGGACTCACAATCGTGTCGAAGGCCGTAGCGAATACACACAACTACTTTACATTCCTGCTCACGCACCGTTTGATATGTGGGATCGCGAAAAACGTGGCGGCATCAAGCTGTACGTAAAACGTGTGTTCATCATGGACGATGCCGAGCAGCTGATGCCGGTCTATCTGCGCTTTGTAAAAGGTGTGATTGATTCAAATGATCTGCCTCTGAATGTATCGCGCGAAATTCTGCAAGAATCGCGCGACGTTAAAGTCATCCGCGAAGGCTCGACTAAACGTGTACTCAGCATGCTGGAAGAACTGGCGAACGCCGATGAGCAAGAGAAAAAAGATAAGTACGCTAATTTCTGGAAAGAATTCGGACCGGTCTTAAAAGAAGGTATAGGCGAGGATTCAACCAACAAAGAACGCATCGCTAAGCTGCTGCGCTTTGCCAGCACACAAAATGACACTGACGTACAAAACGTGTCGTTTGGTGATTACGTCTCCCGTATGAAAGAAGGCCAAGACAAAATTTATTACGTCACCGCTGACACCTGGATGGCTGCTAAAAATAGTCCGCATCTGGAAATCTTCCGCAAAAAAGGGGTGGAAGTTCTTCTACTCACCGAGCGCGTGGATGAATGGATGCTGTCTTTCTTAAATGAGTTCGACGGCAAAGCTCTGGTATCGGTAGCTAAAGGCGATCTAGATCTAGGCCAACTAGAAGACGAGAATGAGAAAAAGCAGAAAGAAGAAACCGAGACGGATTTCAAAGAATTAGTCGACAAAATGAAAGTAGCGCTCGCTGAAAAAGCAAAAGATGTACGCGTAACTTTCCGTCTGACGGATTCACCTGCTTGTTTGGTTGCCGGTGAAAACGAGCTATCGGGTAATTTACTCAGAATGCTTAAAGCCGCAGGTCAAACAGCCCCTGACACTAAACCCACGTTGGAAATTAATCCACATCATCCGCTTGTGCAGCGCCTGAAATACGAAGATGCTAAATTCGATGATTGGAGCAGCCTACTGTTTGATCAAGCCTTGCTGGCTGAAGGTGGACAACTGAGTGACCCTGCAGGATTTGTCAAAAAACTCAACGACATGTTGCTGGGCATGACAGGCAAATAATCAAGCCTAACAAAAACGCGCACCGCGATGAAGCATCGTTGTGCGCGTTTTTTATACTTTTAAAAACCTATTAGCGACCACCTGCTACATCGATGGTCGTGCCTGTCACATACGATGATTGATCTGAAAGCAACCACAGAATAGCTTCAGCGATTTCATCAGCAGTTCCGCCCCGCTTCATCGGCACGCCTTCTTTGGCACGATCTACGCGACCCGGCTCACCGGCGCTGGCGTGAATTTCGGTGTAGATCAATCCTGGACGAACGGCGTTCACACGAATATTTTCTGTCGCAACTTCTTTAGCCAAGCCTATAGTCATGGAATCCACTGCACCTTTCGCTGCGGCGTAATCGACAAATTCATTCGGTGATCCGATACGCGCTGCAACTGACGACACGTTCACAATGCCGCCGCCTTTGCCTCCATGTCGAGTTGACATGCGCAGCACCGCTTCTTTGGCACATAAAAAACTACCGATAACATTCACACCAAGTACTCGCTGCCAACGCGCGGCATCCATCTCTTCTAAGCGCATGATTTTTTCTAATATGCCGGCGTTGTTAACTAAGGCATCAAGTCGTCCAAGCTGCGCATCCACTTGTTTAAATACACTCAGCACATCAGCTTCGACTGCCACATCGGCTTGTAACATCAAGGCTTTGCGGCCCGTTGCTCGAATTTTTTCAGCGACCTCATTCGCTGCTGCCGCATTGCTCTGGTAAGTGAACGCCACGTCATAACCACGTTGTGCGGCGAGTATCGCCGTGGCTGCACCAATGCCACGGCTACCGCCGGTTATTAGAATGACAGGATGAGTCATGATGAGAGTCTCCATTTTTTAGTTGTGCGCAGATTGTAGCGCGAGCTTAAGTCGACCCCATTCCGCACCAAATGCAAGCCTTCCCACGAGTGCGAATACAAGTGGGGTCTTACAAAGAGCAAGTAAACTAGCGTTCTTTCGCACTAACTCGCTGCTGAAGCAGAAATCCCATGCCCCGCAATCCGCCTAGTTCTACCCCACCCCGTCGCCGAACACCCAAATATGCGCCTGTGACGTTGTCTGAGCAAGAAGGGGTGCGCTATCTTCACTTCGGCACGGAATGGATACAAGGGGCCATGCGCATTCGCAAGCCCGATTGGTTAGAGCTGGAATATGCGCAGCAAATGATGGCGTGGATGCTATTCATGGACCAACCCAAACGTATTGTGCAGCTCGGACTAGGTGCAGCGGCACTGACTAAATTTTGTCGACGCTGGCATCCCCAATCTTTCATCACTGCGGTGGAACTCAATCCATCGGTGATTGATGTGTGCCATTCGATGTTCAAATTACCGCAGGAAGATGAGTTGCTCTCTATCATCCAAGGTGATGCGATGGATTTTGTAGATGATCGTGCTAATCATCGTAAGGTCGATATTTTACAAATTGATTTGTATGATGCAACGGCTCGTGGACCGGTCTTAGAATCGCTTGAGTTTTATCGCAGCTGTGCGGCCTGTCTGTCACGCGGCGGGATCGCTACGATTAATTTATTCGGTGATCATCCAAGTTATCAGCGCAACGTACCAGCGATATGCGAAGCATTTGATGCTGCAATTTGTTTACCCGAGGTCCATCAAGGTAACGTCGTCGTTATCGCGTTTAAAAATGCACCTAAGGTGAATTTTGCTGATCTCTATTCGCGCGCTGCGGTCATTAACGACATCACTAAATTACCTGCACGATCGTGGGTGGATGGCATCAAGTCGGCGGTGACTGAAGGCTCGCCAATAGATCGCTAACGGCTGGCCAGCGTAACCGAACACCTAATTCGGTTTTCATACGCTCGTTAGATAAACGACGCGACTCTGACATAAACGACAGCAGCATAGGCGAGACTTGTTTGGATAATTCTGCACGCGGTACGCGCGGCGGTAGTGGTAATTTAAATGCGGTGGCGACTTGATCGAAATAGTCACCCATCTTCAACGCAGAATCATCCACTGTGTGATAAACGCGCAGCGGCTGCGCCCGAAACAAAGCTAAGGTAATGATCTGAGCCAGATCGTCGGCGTGAATATGATTGGTGTAAACATCGTCAGAATCTAGTAGTGCAGGCGTGCCTTGGCGTAAACGCTCTAACGGCAATCGATCGGCGGCATAAATACCGGGTACGCGCAGTATGGATAATTTTCCCTCGTGATGGCGCGCCCAGCGCCGCAAAACCCGTTCTGCATCGACCCGACGCTCGGCCCGCGCGTTGACGGGGGCGACCGGTCTGGTCTCGTCAAAGGTCGCGCCCTTGCAATCACCATAAACGCCAGTAGTACTGACATAAACAAGCCTGCCATGTCGGGGTAAAATGGCGACTAGATTGCGAGTGCGTTGATCCAGCGAGCCCTGCATCGGTGGTGGCGCTAAATGCACGACAATGTCAGCCAAGCCTTTGAGTCGATACAAGCTTTGAGGACTATCGAGATTGCCGAGTATAGGAATAACGCCCGCAGAGCGTAATTCTGATAACCGCTCTGACTGACTCGTCAGAGCAAACACGCGAAAACGTGATCGCAGCAAAGGTATCAAGCGCATTCCAACATCGCCGCATCCAACGATGAGTAAGCGCGGCCTACCCAAGCCATTTAATTGTTTATTTTTCATTCGTGAGATTGTATGACGTTCCAGGTACTTGTTAATCCCAGTGGTCGCCAATTTAGTTGTGATGCCGGTGAATCTATTTTAGCTGCCGCCATTCGGGCGGGTGTTGGCCTACCTTATGGCTGCAAAAATGGCGCCTGCGGCAGCTGCAAAGGCAAGCTCGTATCAGGTCAGGCTGAGATTGGTGCCCATCAAGAGCGTGCGCTCTCCGCTGCCGAACGTGAAGCTGGCCAAACTCTATTTTGTTGCGCCATGCCGCAATCGGACGTGGTGATTGAAGTGCGCGAAGTATTGGGTGTTGGTGATTTTCCGATTAAAAAACTGCCTTCACGCGTCGCCAAGCTCGAGCGGGTTACCGACGACGTAATGATTCTCTCGTTACAGCTGCCTGCAACAGAACGTATGCAATTCAAAGCCGGTCAGTACATAGAGTTTCTGCTCAAAGATGGCAAGCGCCGCGCTTACAGCATGGCCACCGCTCCGCATTCGGATGAATTACTGGCTTTACACATACGCCATATGCCCGGTGGGCTTTTTACTGACCAGGTATTTGGCACACTAAAAGAAAAAGATATCCTGCGCTTCGAAGGCCCACTGGGTACATTTTTCTTACGCGAAGATTCGCAAAAACCTATCGTCATGCTGGCATCCGGCACCGGCTTTGCGCCGATTAAAGCCATGATTGATCACTGGGCGCATCAAGAATCAACGCGCCCTGTTACCTTGTACTGGGGCGGTCGTCGACCTGCCGATTTGTATATGAACGCGCTGTGCGAAGAATGGTCAAAAACTCTGCCAAACTTCCGCTACATACCGGTGATATCGGATGCGTTGCCTGAAGATAACTGGACAGGTCGCACTGGCTTTGTTCACAAAGCGGTCATGCAAGACCTGCAGAATCTGTTTGACTATCAGGTCTATGCTTGCGGTGCGCCGATCATGGTTGAAGCAGCGCAGCGAGATTTTGTCGCTGAATGCCAATTACCGAATGAAGAATTTTTTGCTGATTCTTTTACCTCTGAAGCCGATCTCGTTAATTCTTAAATTATGAATAAGCCTGAACACTTGCACGCCGCGTTTGATCAGTACCCGACCGAGTCGCTGCTGTACATCACCAATCGTCCGCCACTGGTATTTACCGAAGGCGATGGTATGTGGATGACTGATCATCAAGGTAAACGCTACCTCGATTGGCTGCAGGGCTGGGCGGTGAATTGCTTAGGTCATTCACCTCAGTGCATTCAAGCAGCATTGACTGAGCAAGCAAAAAAAATTATTAACCCCTCACCTGCTTTTTACAACGAGCCTTCGCTCAAGCTCGCCTCCATGCTGACATCGCATTCTTGCTTTGACCGCGTATTTTTTGCCAACAGCGGTGCTGAAGCGAACGAAGGTGCCATCAAGCTAGCGCGTAAATGGGGCAAGCTCCATCCCAATAAAAGTAACCAGCATCGCTACGAAATCATCACCTTCAATCACAGCTTTCATGGTCGCACCCTGGCGACGATGTCTGCTTCAGGCAAAGCAGGTTGGGATACGATGTTTGCGCCTCAAGTGCCTGGCTTTCCAAAAGCTGAACTCAATGATTTAGCGAGTGTTGAAGCACTGATTAACGATAAAACCGTAGCCGTTATGTTAGAGCCAGTACAAGGCGAAGGTGGCGTGATCCCTGCATCGCGTGAATTTATGCAAGGCTTGCGCGCACTCACCAAAGCAAAAGATATTTTGCTGATCGTCGACGAAGTGCAAGCAGGCATGGGTCGCACCGGTAAATTATTTGCCTATCAGTTATCCGACATTGAGCCCGACATCATGACCTTAGGTAAAGGCATTGGTGGTGGTGTGCCACTGGCCGCTTTGCTGTGCACCGAAGCAGTGGCTGTATTCGAGCCTGGTGATCAAGGTGGTACCTACAACGGTAATCCACTCATGACAGCGGTGGGTATCGCTGTGTTGGAAACGTTGATAGCACCCGGCTTTATGCAATCCGTTATCGACAAAGGTAATTACCTAAAAGCCGGCTTATTGAAATTAAGTGAACAGCATGATCTGGAAGGTGAACGCGGTGAGGGCTTACTGCGTGCATTGAAATTAGGTTCACCTATAGGCGGCAAGATCGTTGAAATTGCGCGTGATCTCGAACCTGTAGGTCTGTTGCTCAATTCACCGCGCCCTGATTTGCTGCGCTTTATGCCAGCACTGAATTTAAGCACCGAAGAAATTGATTTGATGCTGAGCTTGCTGTCAGATGTGATACCACTTGCACGAAAAGATGCATGATCAATTACTTTTTGTGGGCTTACAGTGCCAGTGAAAATCGCTTAGAAGTCGTATTGTTTTCATAACAAAAATCACGTAAATGAAGCATAGGTCCCTTTAGATCGCCCCCTGAATTCAATGCTTTTTTTATGTTCTGCAGGTAGATACTATCGGTCTTCAACCCTAGTGATTCTGCTTTTTTCAAAATGAGCTGGTAGGCCGGAAGTGCTTGCTCCATTCGCATAGTCTTGCTCATTAGCGCCGTTTTTATCTTTTCTTTACGTGTAGCTGGCCGCAAATAAATTACTTCGATACCATTCTCAAATCGATGATCTTGCTGCAAACGAGCTTTTGATCCACCTAAATTTTTAATTTCATTCGCAATATCATTAAAATTCATATCCGAACTCAATCGAATAGTCGCTGTATTTTTCATGGCATATGAAATAAGAAGTTGGCTAGTATGACCTACTCTAAAGTGCTTATTCCCTCTGTCCATATGGCTGATGATTTAGTACTGCGCTATAGCTGAAAATTCCAATAAAAAAGCCTGCGTCTGCAGGCTTTTTTGTACCACCTAATCATCGTCTTATTTCTTAGCTGGAATATACAAATCCGTAATACTCCCCAAGCCCATCTCAGCTGCAAACATGGGCGTCTCAGATAAGGTGGGGTGTGCATGTACGGTGAGCGCCAAGTCTTCTAAATCCGCACCCATCTCCATCGCCAATACGGTTTCGGCCAATAGCTCACCCGCATTCACACCAACGATACCGGCACCGATAATGCGCTTAGTAGTCGGATCCCATAAGAGTTTAGTGACGCCATCTTCGCGAGCCATGGCTAACGCACGACCGGAAGCGGCCCAAGGGAAGCTGGCTTTTTCAAATGGAATGCCTTTGGCTTTTGCTTCGGTTTCAGTCACGCCCATCCATGCAATTTCAGGATCGGTATAGGCCACCGAAGGAATAGTCAACGCATCAAACGCAACCTTGTGCCCGGCAATCACTTCAGCAGCAATTTTTGCTTCATTGGTAGCTTTATGCGCGAGCATAGGATCACCACAGATATCACCAATCGCATAGATATGCGGCACGTTAGTTTTTTGCTGTTTGTCGACAGGTATGAAACCACGATCGTTAACGATGACGCCTGCTTTTTCAGCGGCGATATCTTTACCGTTTGGACGACGTCCTACCGCCAACAACACCATGTCATACAACTGCGGCTCAACCGGCGCTTGCTCGCCTTCAAACACAGCTAACAAACCATTCGCTCGTGCTTCAAGTCGCGTGACTTTGGTTTTCAGATAAATCGCTTCGTAGCGTTTTTCAATTCGTTTCTGCAGTGGCTTGACCATGTCGCGATCAGCCGCAGGTATCAAACCATCCGCAAATTCCACCACCGTCACTTTGGAGCCGAGCGCGTCATACACGCACGCCATCTCTAGACCGATGATGCCGCCACCTATCACTAACATGCGTTTTGGTATTTGTCGTAACTCGAGCGCACCTGTCGAATCCACCAAACGTGGATCGTCGTATGGAAAACCAGGAATGCGCGTAACAGATGAACCCGCCGCGATAATCGCGTTTTTAAACGCGATGGTTTTATGACCTTCTGTCGTTTCTACAGTCACGGTGTTAGGTGAAGTAAATATTCCCTTACCCTGCACGGTTTGCACTTTGCGAGCTTTGGCTAAACCCGTTAAACCGCCGGTGAGTTTTTTGATAATGCTCTCTTTCCAGCCACGTAGCGCGTTGATATCAATGTGCGGCTTGGACATCGTAATACCGAAGTGAGACATTTCCTCGGCTTCAGTAATCACTTTTGCAGCATGCAACAAAGCCTTGGAAGGAATGCAGCCGACGTTCAAGCACACGCCACCCAATACAGGATAACGCTCAACCAACACCACACGCTGGCCTAAATCGGCAGCACGAAACGCAGCGGTGTATCCACCGGGGCCTGCACCTAGTACTAAGGTATCGCATTCGATATCGGCCTTACCTGCAAAACTAGCGGCTGCAGGTACAGTGACTGGAACGCTTGCAACTACGGGCGCTGCTGCAGCGGATGGTGTTGACGCCACTTCTGATTTAGCAGGTGCAGTTGAAGGAGCAGCTACCGATGCAGTATCTTGCGCTACTTCTAGCACTAGCAATAACGAACCTTCAGCAACCTTGTCACCCAATTTCACTTTCAATTCTTTGACAATCCCCGCATGCGAACATGGTATCTCCATGCTGGCTTTGTCGGACTCAACCGTAATCAGTGATTGCTCAGGCTTGACGCTATCGCCCGGCTTAACTAATAGTTCAATGACTTCGACTTCTTTGAAATCACCAATATCGGGTACGTGAATTTCCATCAGGCTCATAGCTTGGCTCCGTTAGGCTGTCATCGGAAAACTGATTACACGACAAGGTAGCGCCGAGCTTTTATCAAACTCTGCACCTGCATTAACACCTAACTCAGCAAGCTCGCGCGCACTGCCGAGCGAATCGTAGGCAGCGTACATGGCACCTAAAGCAAATGTTTTACCGCTACCAATCGCCCAAAAGCGATCGAAGCTAAATACTTCGCGATAGGAATACACGCCGAATATGCCGTGAGTGTTGGCTATTAATGTCGTGATCTGAGAGGACTCATACGGATCGTCCTCTTCTTCCTTAATGTTCAAAAAAAATTTTTCTTTTAAGATCTGGTGCACGCGGGAGAAGGTATCAAATACTTCATCGCGCGAACTCAAGCGGCAATCGTCGCCCATATCCGTGAGAAGTTTTTTCATCACTGGAAAATGAGCGGTGGTTCCTGCCAACGCAATATACGAACCAGCAACAGAAAAAATCTTTTCATTGGCTTCGTACGCATTCGATAGCCGCGTGTCACCGAACGTGACGAGCGAATCCGCAGCGATCGCTATTTCATTATTTTTGCGTACAACAACGCAGGTGGTCATAGGTGAAATGCTCGCGCTGATTACAGCAAAGTCTTACGCATATCCGCTAAAGATTCGGCTAGATACACAGAAAAACGCGCACCCATAGCACCATCAACCACTCGGTGATCATATGAAAGTGAGAGCGGCATCATCAGACGTGGCACGAACTCTTTACCATTCCATACTGGCTTCATCGTTGATTTTGACAATCCCAGGATGGCTACTTCAGGTGCATTAATGATGGGCGTAAATGCTGTGCCGCCAATGCCACCGAGTGAAGAAATCGTAAAGCTCGCCCCTTGCATATCCGCTGGCTTGAGTTTGCCTTCACGCGCTTGCGCAGAAAGCTCACCCATTTCTTTAGCAATTTCAACGATGCCTTTTTTATCGGCATTTTTAATCACGGGTACCACTAAGCCATTCGGCGTATCGGCCGCAAAACCAATGTTGTAGTATTGCTTGAGAATTAGATTTTCGCCATTCGCATCGAGCGAAGAATTAAATGCCGGGAATTTTTTCAGTGCTGACACACTCGCCTTAATCACAAAGGCGAGCATCGTTAACTTAACGCCGGACTTACCAAGCGAGTCATTCGAGCTCTTACGAAACTCTTCCAACTCCGTAATATCAGCCTCATCAAACTGCGTGACATGCGGAATCATCACCCAGTTTCTATGCAGATTAGGGCCACTGATTTTTTTGATACGCGATAAAGGCTCGAGTGAGGTTTCACCAAATTTCGAAAAATCCAGCGAAGGCCAAGGCAGTAATGACATACCCATACCAGTACCTGCGCCCGCTGCTGCAGTAGCAACGGTGGAGCCCGCCATGACACCTTTAACGAAGCCCTGAACATCTTCTAAAAGAATACGTCCTTTGGGGCCAGTGCCTTGCACACGTGCGAGATCAACTCCTAATTCACGACCAAACTTACGCACTGATGGTGAAGCATGCGGACGCTGACCATCGGCCGCAGTCACGACAGCCGCCGCGCTCACAGCTGGCGTTGAAACTGCAGGCGCTGACGTTACAGGAGACGCTGCGATTGCAGGCGCTGCCGCTGCTACCGGCGTAGGTGCAGGGGTTGGCGCTGCTGCTACAGCGGCGGCATCGCCAGGTTCGAGCATCAGTAGGAGTGAACCCATAGCGACTTTATCGCCAATTTTGACTTTTAATTCTTTTACGATGCCCGCATGACTACTCGGGATTTCCATACTCGCTTTATCGGACTCAACAGTGATCAAGGATTGCTCAGGCTTGACCACATCGCCTACTTTGACCAATAACTCAATCACTTCAACTTCTTTAAAGTCACCAATGTCGGGGACTTTGATTTCAATTTGGCTCATGTGCTTGCTCCGTAATCACCGGATATTTTTTGCGGAGAATGGTCTCATCCTGATGGATGAGACCTCGTTCATTTTTTTAGTTAGTTACTCGAGTTACTGCGTCACAGGATTCAGTTTGTTGGGATCAATCGCGTATTTCTGAATCGCTTTGGCGACGACATCCACCTCAATAGCACCCGCCTCAGACAATGATTTGAGTGCCGCTATAGTGACAAAATAACGATTTACTTCAAAAAATTCACGTAATTTTGCACGCGTATCTGAACGTCCAAATCCATCAGTACCTAATACTTTGTAGCTGCGATCTTTGGGCATAAATGCACGAATCTGCTCTGCGTAAGTACGCATGTAATCAGTGGCCGCAATGATGGGGCCTTGGCTTGCTTGCAAGGATTGCGTAACAAACGGTACCCGCGGAGTTTTTGCGGTGGGATTCAGCATATTCCAACGCTCAGCATCTTGGCCTTCACGTGCTAGCAAGGTAAACGAAGGCGCTGACCAAATATCGGCGGCTACTCCCCAATCTTTTTCCAACAACTCTGCTGCAGCAATGACTTCTCGCAAAATGGTGCCTGAGCCCATTAACTGCACACGCTGTTTACTTTTCTTAGCCGATGGCTGCAACAGATACATGCCCTTCAGGATGCCGTCTTCCTGACCTGGCTTTAAACCCGGATGGGTATAGTTTTCATTCATCAGCGTGATGTAATAGAAAACGTCTTCCTGTTTTTCGACCATGTGCTTGAGGCCATCGTGCATGATCACAGCAACTTCGTGGGCAAAGGTTGGGTCATACGGCATGCAATTCGGAATCGTGGATGCCAGCACATGACTGTGACCATCTTCATGCTGCAAACCTTCACCATTCAAGGTGGTGCGACCAGAGGTACCACCCAATAAAAATCCGCGTGCGCGCATATCGCCAGCAGCCCACGCTAAATCACCAATGCGCTGCAAACCAAACATCGAGTAAAAAATATAGAAAGGAATCATGACGCGGTTGTTCGTCGAGTACGACGTAGCCGCAGCAATCCACGAACTCATCGCGCCTGCTTCGTTAATACCCTCTTGAAGAATTTGTCCGGCCTTATCTTCGCGGTAGTAACTCACCTGATCTTTATCGACTGGCTCATACAACTGACCCTGCTGATTAAAAATGCCGATCTGACGGAAAAAACCTTCCATACCAAAGGTACGCGCTTCATCAACCAGAATAGGTACTACGCGCGGCGCCAAACTTGCATCACGCAACAACACTGTCAGTACACGCACATAGGCTTGTGTGGTTGAAATTTCACGACCTTCAGCCGTTGCATCCAGCACTGACTGAAATGCAGATAACGGTGGCACAACTAATTTTTCATCGGCTTGACGACGACGCTGCGGCAAATAACCACCGAGCTGTCGGCGACGCTCATGCAGATACTTCATTTCGGGCGCATCGTCAGCCGGCTTATAAAACGGCACATCATGCAGCTGCTCGTCCGATACAGGAATACCAAAACGATCACGCATTTCACGGATGGCTTCATCATCGAGTTTTTTCGTTTGGTGAGCCGTGTTGCGCGCTTCACCTGACTTGCCCATACCATAGCCTTTGACGGTCTTAACCAACAAGACAGTGGGTTGCCCCTGATGCTCTTGCGCTTGTTTGTACGCAGCATAAATTTTGTGCGGATCATGACCGCCGCGCAACAGACGCCAGACATCATCGTCTGACATGTTGGCAACTAGTTCTAATGCCTTAGGATCTTTGCCAAAGAAATGCTTGCGTACATACGCGCCGTCTTTAGCTTTGTAATTCTGATATTCACCATCAACGGTTTCCATCATGATTCGTTGCAGCACACCTTCTTTGTCCCGCGCGAGCAGCTCATCCCAGTTAGCGCCCCAAATCACTTTAATGACATTCCAACCCGCACCACGGAAATCGGCTTCGAGTTCTTGAATGATTTTTCCGTTGCCACGCACCGGTCCATCTAAGCGCTGCAAATTACAGTTAATGACGAACACCAAGTTATCGAGCATTTCTCGACCGGCCATACCAATGGCACCCATGGACTCAGGTTCATCCATTTCACCATCGCCACAAAACGCCCACACTTTACGGTTGGCGGTATCTGCGATTTGACGTGCATGAAGATATTTTAAGAAACGTGCCTGATAGATCGCCATCAATGGACCTAAGCCCATAGACACCGTTGGAAACTGCCAGAACTCAGGCATGAGTTTGGGATGCGGATAGGACGACAGACCTTTGCCATCAACTTCACGACGGAAATTCAGCATCTGCTCTTCGCTAATACGGCCCTCTAAAAAAGCGCGCGCATAAATACCGGGGGACGAATGCCCTTGTATATAGAGTAGGTCGCCGCCGTGATGCTCAGTCGGGGCATGCCAGAAATGGTTGAAGCCTATTCCCAACATATTCGCCAACGACGCAAAACTGGAAATATGTCCGCCCAGATCACCATCGGTACGATTGGCTTTCACCACCATCGCCATCGCATTCCAACGCATATACGAACGCAGACGCTCTTCGTATTCCAAATTACCTGGGCAGTGTTCGCCTAAGTGCGCGGGTATTGTATTTACGTAGGCGGTATGACTAGAAAAAGGAATATGCGCACCACGACGGCGCGCCAAATCAACCATACGCTCGAGCAGGTAATGCGCTCGCTCTGCACCTTCGTGTTCGATGACGGATTCGAGAGCGTCGAGCCACTCCTGCGTTTCCATCACGTCAGGATCGTTAGCGGCTTGCGCCAGTATGTTGTCGAGCTGTGCTGACATGATGGATCTCCTTACTTCTTGTATTTCTGATGGGCGATATCGGTTTGAGTATTAGACCCAAATCCGGTCCATTCTGGACGGCTTATAACTAATTGGGAAGTGTAGCAGCAGTCCCGAGTTTTTCAAAATACGGTAAATGATTTCATAATGTGATATGTGGTTGAAAAGTAAATTATTTAAAGGGTACGAATATACCGGCTAGAAGTCCAAGATAAATAAACCCAAGCCTGCCATTTGGCCGGCATCAAAATGCAGCCGAATCTATAATCTGCGTTTATCTTTTGATCCTGGGTGGAAACCATGTCTGCAACTATAATCGATGGTAATTTGTTATCAAAAAAATTACGCTCGCACGTCGCTGAGCGTGCAGCAGAACTCACCCGCCAAGGGCGCCAACCTGGTTTAGCCGTAATTCTGGTCGGTGATAGCCCCGCCTCCCAGGTTTACGTCCGCAACAAGATTAAAGCGTGCGAGGACGTAGGCATCCACTCAGTGTTTGAAAAATACGACGCTGCGTTTAGTGAGGCTGATCTGTTAGCCCGCGTGGAAGCCCTGAATCACGATCCCCGCATTCACGGTATTTTGGTGCAGTTACCGCTTCCGGCTCATATCGATTCACACAAAGTTATCGAAGCAATTGCCGCTGATAAAGATGTCGATGGCTTTCATGTGAATAACGCCGGATTACTCATGACAGGCCAGCCACTATTTCGGCCCTGCACACCCTATGGCGTGATGAAAATGCTGGAATCAATCGACTATCCCGTGCGTGGAGCGAATGCCGTGGTAGTTGGTGCCTCGAATATTGTAGGTAAGCCCCAAGCCATGTTGCTCTTGCAAGCGGGTGCCACCGTCACCATCTGTAATTCTAAAACACGTGATTTGGGTCATCACACACGCAACGCCGATATTTTGGTAGTTGCTACCGGAAAGCGGAACATAGTGACGGCCGATATGGTCAAGCCAGGTGCAGTTGTGCTTGATGTTGGAATGAACCGCGACGATGCAGGCAAGCTCTGTGGCGATGTCGATTACGGCCCCTGCGCTGAAGTGGCTGGCTGGATCACTCCCGTGCCGGGAGGTGTCGGCCCTATGACCATCACCATGCTGCTGGTGAACACCATAGAAGCCGCTGAAAGAAATTGAACACGTAGTATTTAACTAAAGAACCCGATCACCATGACTGATAACGCCTTACTGGATTTTTCTGATCTACCCCGTTTTGATTTGTTTAACCATGAACATGTCACACCGGCGATCGATGTACTGCTTAGCGAAGCGCGTCAGTTAGTCAACGCTTTAGAAACGTCCACCGCAACTCCAACATGGGATAGTTTTGTTATACCCCTCGAATCTGTCACCGAACGCCTTGGACGTGCATGGGGCGTAGTTAGTCATCTGAATGCGGTGGTCGACACCACAGAACTACGAGCTACGTACAACGAGAACCAGCCCAAAGTCACTGAGTTCTGGACTGAGCTTGGACAAAATCTTAAGCTCTTTGAAAAATACAAAGCACTACAAGCGAGCGATGAATATCACACACTTAATTTTGTGCGTAAACGAATTATCGATAACGCTATTCGCGATTTTCGATTAGGTGGTGCCGAACTTTCTGACGATAAAAAAGTCCGCTTTGCAGAAATTCAAGAACAACATGCTGCGCTATCAACACGGTTTTCTGAAAACGTACTAGACGCTACCAATGCGTATGAATTGCTGATCGATGACGAATCACGTTTAGCTGGTTTGCCCGACGATGTCAAACAAGCCGCGCATACATCGGCTGAGCGTGAAGGAAAAACTGGTTGGCGTTTTAGCTTGCACTTTCCTTCGTATTTTCCGGTGCTGCAGTATGCGAATGATCGCTCGCTACGCGAGACTATCTATCGCGCCATCTCAACTAAAGCATCCGAGCTGGGCGATAAGCCTGAGTGGGACAATACGAAAAATATCGTAGATCTTCTTAAATTACGTAAAGAAGAAGCTGCGCTGCTGGGATATCAAAGCTTTGCTGAAGTGTCTCTGGTTCCCAAAATGGCGACTTCGCCGCATCAGGTAATTCAATTTCTTCAAGATCTGGCACGCCGCGCGCGTCCTTTCGCTGAAAACGACCTCGCCGAGTTGCGCAGCTTCGCCAAGAATGAATTAGGGATCGATAAATTAGAAGCGTGGGATTTAGCTTACGCCTCTGAAAAATTACGTGAGCAACGTTACGCGTTTTCAGAACAAGAAGTAAAACTCTACTTCCCCGAGCATAAAGTCATTAATGGTTTGTTCCGTTTAATTCAAACGATGTTTGGTGTAGAAATTAAGCGTGACGTTAGCCCAGTTTGGCATGCTGATGTAACTTTCTACCGAATCGAGAAACAAGGCCATCTGATCGGACAGTTTTATCTTGATCTGTATGCACGCAATGGCAAGCGCGGCGGGGCCTGGATGGATGATGCTCGCGGCCGCAAAAATTTAGCCGGCAATCTCCAAACACCGATCGCTTACTTGACCTGCAACTTCACCGAGCCTGCGATTGTCGACGGCGTAAAAAAACCTGCCTACTTTACGCATGACGAAGTGATTACTTTGTTCCATGAATTTGGTCACGGCTTACATCACATGCTAACCGCTGTCGATGAATTGGGTGTGTCTGGGATTGCCGGTGTCGAATGGGATGCGGTCGAACTGCCATCGCAATTCATGGAAAACTTTTGCTGGGAATGGGATGTACTGCAGCACATGACAGCCCATGCCGAGTCAGGAGAACCGCTGCCACGCGCTTTATACGACAAAATGATCGCTGCGAAGAATTTTCAATCGGGTCTACAAATGCTGCGTCAAGTTGAATTCTCGCTATTCGACATGCACCTGCATGATGATTACGATCCGAAGGGAATTCAGTCAGTGGCTGATCTGCTGGCGGAAGTACGACATAAAGTGGCTGTGATTATCCCCCCCGCTTACAATCGTTTTCAAAATTCGTTCTCGCATATCTTCGCCGGTGGCTATGCTGCGGGTTACTACAGTTATAAGTGGGCGGAAGTGTTGTCGGCCGACGCTTATGGTGCATTCGAAGAAGCTCAAGGTGATCCTAACCGACTGGCTGAGACAGGCTTAGCATTTCAACGTGAAATTCTATCGGTTGGCGGATCCCGTCCTGCACTCGAATCATTCACTGCCTTTCGCGGTCGCGAGCCGAATATCGATGCCTTGCTGCGCCATAGCGGCATGACGTCGAGTTAATTGACCAACCCATGACCCGAGTTGACTTCCATAGCAAGGTGCCGGATAAGCTGTTATATGCTTGCCGTTTAATCCGCAAAGCGCGTAGTGCCGGGATGAACGTGGTGGTTTATTTAGAAGACTCACAGCAGTTAAGCGATTTCGATCAGGCGCTGTGGACATTCTCAGAACATGATTTCATTCCTCATGTCCTCGCTAGTGATGAGTTAGCTGAGCAAACACCAGTGATACTGAGTCGCGATGCGAATGAGCTATTGCCGCATCATCAAGTTCTAATTAATTTATCAACGCACACGCCGGATCACTTTGCGCGCTTTGAGAGAATGTTTGAAATCGTATCAACTGATGAGAGCGATTTGGCTGCTGGTCGCGGTCGCTATAAGCACTATCAAACCCGAGGTTATGCACTCACTCATTTTGTGGCGGACAATTCATGACAACACCAAACCAACATGATCACGATATTCCTATTCTTACCGATATCATTGACGATCAAGGAATCGAAATAACAGAAGATCAACCGGTAGCAGACGATGCTGAGCTGCTAGCTCAAATTGAAGAAGAAATAACTCATAGAATTTTTGCGGAACTTTCTGTGCAGATACCCCTTCTGATAGAGGCTGCAATGCAAAAGCATGTGCCACTCGCCGTTGGCGCAAAACTGCAGGCAGAATTAATGACAGCATTGGCCGGCGTAATTCCAGCTGCAACTGCAGCAGCGAGCGATCAACTAGTCATCTCGATTGCTCAACAACTAGCCAGCGATTTAGATTCTCGCTTGCTTGAAAAGGTAAAAATCGTCGTTGCCGAAGAATTCCTTCGACTGCAACAATAAATTTACACCAAGCATTTTTTGAGTTGAAACAGCTAAACAACATAACCACAGTGGCGTAAATGACGCCACATAACGACTAAGTCACTTTAGAATTTCTGTTTTTAATAACACAGCAGCGCTTGCTTGCTGCTGTATGCCACGGAAATAATCCATGAAAGTCATCGTACTAGGCGCAGGTATCGTTGGAACTACCTCTGCCTGGTTTCTTCAAAAAGCCGGTCACGAAGTTATCGTACTTGAACGTCAACCTGGCGCGGCCCAAGAAACTAGTTTCGCCAATGGCGGCCAAATTTCTGTTTCGCACGCAGAACCTTGGGCAAATCCATCGGCACCTCTAAAATTATTGCAATGGCTGGGTCGCGAAGATGCGCCTTTGTTGTTTCGCTTGCGACCTGAATGGTTGCAATGGCGCTGGGGCATGGAATTTTTGCGCCAATGCACTCCCAGCCACATGGCCTACAACATACGACAAATTGTCGCGATCGCAGAATACAGTCGGCAAACACTGCAAGCAGTTCGCGCCGATACCAACATAGAGTACGACTGCGAAACGCGCGGCATTCTGCACTTTTATACCGACGAAAAAGAATTTCAACAATCACTCCCTGCCGCTAATTTAATGCGTGATTTGGGCTGCCCTAGACAAACGATCAATACCAATGAAGTCATTCGCATCGAACCTGCACTGGCTCCCATACGTCACAAAATTGTCGGCGGTGATTTCACTGCCACCGATGAATCGGGCGATGTGCATAAATTCACCACCGGCTTAGCATCTCAATGTGTCGAAGCGGGTGTGACATTTCGATTCAATACCTTTGTTACGCGCTTAATCAGCGAAGGCACGGGTGCGTCAGCCCGTATCGTTGGCGCTGAAATCATTGATGAGCATGGCAGGCATCAAACGATACGTGGCGATAGTGTGGTGGTGGCGATGGGTAGTTTCTCGACCCATTTATTAAAACCGCTGGGCATCAATTTAATGATCTATCCGGGCAAAGGCTATTCAGCCACCTACCCTGTCATCGATAATGCACTGGCACCACGTGTATCGATGACTGATGACGGTCATAAGCTCGTCATTTCAAGACTAGGCGATCGTCTGCGAGTTGCAGGTACGTGTGAAATCAATGGCTATTCACGCGCATTAAATCCCGTGCGATGCGAAGCTATTACCCGTCGCACCCAAGAATTGTTTCCCGATGCATGCGACTACAGCCAAGCACAGTATTGGGCTGGCTTACGCCCGCTGACACCGTCGAATATTCCTTATATCGGCAAAACAAAATATTCGAATTTATTTTTAAATACGGGTCACGGCACTCTGGGCTGGACCATGGGCTGTGGTTCAGGGCGTGCGATCGCCGAGATCGTCTCTGGACGTCAACCTGAGCTCGATTTCGCCTTTACCGGAATGGCTCGCACCAGCGTCACACACGCCATGATTTCAACACCTGTGCATGTAAAACACTCCTGAGATCAGACTGCAAAGTTAATACGCACACCATAAGCACTTGTTAAAAACCAACCGATCTCGGTTGGTTTTTTTTCGTCCTTTTTCGTCCATTTTCGTTCTATTTACTAGTTCAAAGTGACCGAAAATCGAACACGGTGATTTTTTGACTTACGTCAAAGCGCAACTTTATTTGAGTTTTGAGTAAAAGCTAATGTTTTTGATGCGCAATTAAATGTTATCAAGCAAACATTTAAAAGTTTTGTGAAACTACGCACCCTTTGCGAACAAGACCTTCACAAAACGTGTCCAATAAATTTCACACACCCTTATTAAGTAACGATCCATCATTTATTTCAGATCGTTTTTTTAAATCGCATAGCCACAATTTACCTAGTTGGTTACTACTGCTTTTGGTAGGCATTTTCAGCTGCGTACTACCCAGCATACCGCGAGCACAGAGCGCACCATTAACTAACCCAGCAGCGATAGCCGAACAAGAACAGCTACGCCAACAAGAGCGCGAGCGGGTTCAGCGGCAACAGCAAGAGGTACGGCCTGATGTGCGCTTATCAACGCCCATCACATCAACCATAGATGCACAAGAAGGCGAAGATAACGAAATCCTGCCGTCGGATGAAACACCTTGCTTCAACATACTAAGCATTAGCCTGATAGGAGAAGCCTCAGAACGCTTTCAGTGGCTGCTAAATCATGTTGATCACACGGCGAACGGCACAGAAGATGTCGCGATCAGCCGCTGTCTCGGCACCCATGGTTTCAACGTTGTACTTCATCGCCTGCAAGCAGCACTCACACAGAAAGGTTGGGTGACCACACGCGTATTGATGAAGCCGCAAGAACTAATAACCGGTGACTTACAAATAAGTTTATTACCCGGACGCCTGGGGCAAATTCGTCTTGCGCCCGATGCTCAAGGAAAAATTCCTGAACAGGTTAACGTAAACACGGCCTTTCCTTTGCAGTCGGGCGACATCTTGAATCTGTATGAGCTTGAACAAGGGTTAGAAAATCTACGACGCATACCCACCGTCGATGCCGAACTCACTATTTCGCCCAATCAAAGGCAATCAGCTCAGTCGATTAGCACGACCGCTGATGTGATCATCAGCTGGCGACAACGTTTACCGCTGCGCCTTAGTCTGGCGGCTGATGATTCAGGAATCAGCAACACCGGTAAATATCAAGGCACTGCAACAGTTTCTTACGATAATCCGTTTTCACTCAACGATTTGTTTTATATGAGTCACACCCGCGCGCTTGGCGGTCGTGACAGCGGTAAACGCGGACTGCATGCGAGCAGTGCTCACTACAGTATTCCGTTTGACTATTGGCTACTGAGTTTCAACGCCAACGACTCTCAGTATTATCAAACTGTCGCTGGTGCGAATCAGAATATTGTCTTTGCCGGCGCCAGCCAAACTGGTGAGATCAAACTCAGCCGTCTGGTTTATCGCGACGCTTATCGCAAGAGCACCGTATCAATTAAAAGCTGGCTACGCGCTTCTCAAAACTTCATTGATGACACTGAAGTACGCGTGCAACGGCGACGTACTGCAGGCTGGGAACTGGGTCTCAATCATCGTGAATTTTTTGGAAGCAGCACGCTTGATCTCAGCCTCAACCAACGCCAAGGCACCGGAGCATTTGGCGCTCGGCGTGCACCTGAAGAATTGTTTGACGAAGGTACGTCGCGCATGCGATTAACCACGACCAACATTCAACTCACCATTCCGTTCAAGGCAGGCATCAGCGATATCGCTGGTGACACTACTGCTCGTACAAATACCAACCAAGCTAATACCAGCGTTGCACTCGCCAAGATATTTGATGCAGAGAAAGTACAGAAAGAAATCAATGCACAGGTGGCGGTTACGCAAAGCTTTACTTACGAAGCGGGTAAGACTGTTAACAACTACGTCAGCGCGCAACGTAAAGCCCTGCAAGATCAACTCATGCAGAGAAGTAACGATGATGATCAACAAAAAATCATCAAAGATCAGCTCACCGATTTAAATCGGCAAGAGCGTGTGATGAATATCTTAATTGGTGCCGTCGCCGGCATGGGCAGTGCCGCTGTGGCAAAAGAAACACTTTCTGTCGCCGCAGAAGAAATGCGCAAACTGATGATCGTTGATTCGATCAAATTCGCTGGCGTGACTGACGGCAAAACTATACTGAACAATGATTCAGGTAGTAGCGCAGGTACCTTCTACTAATTCACGCAAATCGTTTAGAAAAAACCCCACACAATTGCAGTGCTTAACATGTAATCACACAATGTTTTGCGTTTAGCTGCATGTTTGATTCCAGCAGACCACTTCTTACCCCATAGTTAGCGCCGCAATTCAATGTAATTTAATTCGG
>Ga0164294_10000915_pt1 | contig 27921 bp, 28 predicted proteins | sample GEODES005metaG_FD_111479 | JGI IMG/M metagenome (GOLD analysis project Ga0164294, IMG submission 111479) | Oligotrophic lake water microbial communities from Sparkling Lake, Wisconsin, USA - GEODES005 metaG | ecosystem: Environmental > Aquatic > Freshwater > Lake | place: USA: Sparkling Lake...
AACTCATCGAAATCCGCGATGCCGCCATCCGTGGCAAAGTCACACCGCAACTGCTAAAGTCCGCCTTAGAACAGCAGGATGGGGTCAGCGCAGAAGAAGTTTATGTAAATCGCAAAGTCCTGGACCTCGTCACCAAAGCTGAAATGGAACGTGAAGACTACCGCCGTAAACGCAGCCCTAATGTCTTCTTTGGCACCACGAAACGCTATTTCGGCACCGAGTTCAGCACGCTATGGATCAATGGACTGGTGATATTCTTCTCCATCGCCCTGATCATCGCAGCAGTGGAACTCTCCCTACGCCGTCAATTGACTCGGGTTTGAGTTTCTTCCAAAGAGCTTGCTGCAGAGACTATGAGTCGCAAGTGCTGCCACGACCTGACTCCTTTGCAAGGCTTGAAACATCGAACTTCATGGACGTAGCTCCCGTTCGATCTCATGCCACGCCGAAAGTCATCTAAAGTTGCAACTCTCTCGCCGGAAACCGACGAAGTGCCGGCCCTGCATCCGCGACTATTGAAGTGGATCAAGAAAACCTTTGGAAAACTGACAGAGGCGCAGGAACTAACGATACCTCACATTCTGGCTGGGAAGTCAGTGCTACTATCTTCACCAACGGGGAGCGGTAAAACTCTGGCAGGTTTTCTTGGTGTGCTGAACCATCTGCTGCGCGCAATCGAGACGGGGACACTCGGGGATCGGATTCAGTGCATTTATGTCTCGCCTCTGCGAGCACTGACCTATGATATCCAAAAAAATCTGCTGCCGGCCCTGACTGGACTCGGGTTAGACGAGGTAATCCGCATCGGTGTTCGCACTGGCGATACGACCGCAGCTGAACGGGCGAAGTTAAAGCGCAAACCACCCCATATTCTGCTAACAACCCCCGAGAGTTTGGCTATCCTTTTGCCTCAGATAGGCTGGATTGAATCGCTGAGCGGGGTGCGCTTTGTCATCGTGGATGAACTTCATGCGTTGGCAGAAAACAAGCGCGGCGCACATCTAATGCTTAGCTTAGAGCGGCTGCAAAATCGCGTGACAACTGAACTAACGAGAATCGGTTTGTCGGCCACTGCGGCTCCGTTACCGCTACTCGCGGAATTTCTCGTGGGACAAGGACGAACCTGTGAAATTGTGGAGGCAAGGATGGAGCGGCGGCGGCGGGTGGAGGTTCTATCCCCATTGCGACGTGATCCCTATCCGCCTGCGGGCTATACCGCAGGACGAGTGATGCAAGACATCGCCCAAATCGTGGAAAAAAGGCGCAGCGTCATTGTCTTCTGCAACACACGCAGCAGCACAGAAAGCATCGCACTCCGATTAAAGCAGGCACTGCCAAAGCTGGCAGGAAAAATCGAGGCCCATCATGCGTCTCTAGATCGTGATCTTCGATTGGATGTGGAGGACCGGTTGAAAAATGGCCAGCTCAGGGCTGTGGTTTGCAGTTCAAGTTTAGAGCTGGGCGTGGATATTGGCAGCGTGGACTGTGTGGTCATGATCTCGACGCCCAAAGGCATCAACCGAGCTTTGCAAAGGATAGGCCGCAGTGGACACAGCATCCATGCTGAAAGTCATGGCATTTTGGTGGCGACGAATGTCAATGATCTGATGGAATGCCTCGTCTGTGCTGAGATGACGCGCCTGGTGCAGTTGGATGCTGTTCGCCCATTGGACAAGCCGCTAGATGTGCTAGCTCAACATCTCGTCGGAATGGCGATGGAAGGAGGTTACACACGCGGGCTTGCTTTGGCTGTAACTCGCTCTGCGCACGCTTTCCGCCAAGTGACAGACATGGAATTTGATCGCTTGATCCAATATCTGGAAGGCGGCGGCAGATCGCTCGAGAAACAGTATCGAGCCAATTTTGGCAAGGTCATCTGGGTGGACGATTGCCTAGCGCTGCCGAACAAAAAGGTGGAGCGCGATTATCTAGCCAATGTCGGCGTAATCCATACCGAGGGCATGGTCAGTGTGATTCTCAAAAAACGCCGACTCGGGCAGATTGAAGAGAGCTTTTTAAAGCGACTTAAAATCGGCGACATCTTTGTTTTAGCTGGGCGCATTGTGAAGCTGATCGAGACCGGCGTGGCTGAAGTCAAAGTGGAAGATGCCACGGGTAGACTACCCACCGTGCCCGCCTGGAATGCGAATAAGATGCCCCTTGCCTCTGGCCTAGCACGTGAGGTGGCTCGTTTGCGGACTGAACTGAATCGACGACTGAATCAAGAAACATTTGAGGAGACGCAAGACTGGTTAGTGGAGCGCTATGTGATCTCACAAACCAATGCAGAGGCGATACTGAAGCACTGTCAGAATCAGCGGCGGGTTTCGAAAATTCCGACAGAGGACAGTTTTCTCATTGAGCGTTTTGTCGATGATCGCGAGGGCAGCGACGTGGACCTGGTGCACTTCTTTTTTCATAGCCTGATCGGACGCAGTGCCAATGATGCGTTGAGCCGAATCATTGCGCATCGGGTCAAAGAGGCTGTGGGTGGCAATGCCATGGTGACCATTGATGATTATGGCTTTCTACTCACACTGCGTAGCTTTCAGGATCTGGACATCGCTGCTTGGAAGGAGCTATTTCAAACAGGCAACCCTGAAGCCGACATACACGCGGCGTTGGAGCATAGCGAACTGGTCAAGTGGAACTTCCGTGGTGTGGCGCAAACGGGACTGATGGTGCCTCGGAATCGCCCAGGCCATGAACGAAAGATCAAAGACCTGCGCTGGAGCAGCGAGATTCTCTTTCGCGTGCTCAGTGAGCATGAACCAGATCACCCCATTTTGATGCAATCGTATCGTGAATCGACCCACTCGTTTCTGGATCTGCCACGAGCCATAACCTTCTTGGAACAAACCCGAAGCTTAACCTGGCATCTCGTGCAGACACCTGTAGTAACACCTTTTTCCTTTGGCATCTTTGCCAGCAAGATCAAAGAAGGCATGATGCTTGAAGATCCCGAAGAAGCCATCGAGCGGCTATGGCGCGAGTTTGAGCGAAGGACGGCATGACTTTTTTCTGCGTCATTGCAAAGGCCCTGCACTTTCACTGCAAGTCAGTGCGGCACCCAAACGTTCAACGACACGTCATGCGTCTCTTTTTTTATCTAGTCACTGCAGCCACTTTCGCTAATTCCCTATCCTATGCCGACTGGCCACAGTGGCGTGGACCAAATAGAGATGGAATCTCCGTCGACACCACGCCAATTGCAGAGAGCTTTCCTGAAGCCGGTTTGAAAAAAGCCTGGGAAAGTGACTTCATTCCTAGCGACCACTACGGCGGCCATGGCAGTCCGGTCATCTCGGGCGAGCAGATGATCCTGTCCGTGGTCTGGCATGAGCGCATTCCTTCACAGCAAAGAGAGATCGACACTGAAACAATGCAGCAGATGAATTACCGCGGCGTGTCGCCTGAACTCATGAAAAAGATGGAGGAAACACGCCTCAACCTGCCCGCCATGCGTGGCTCTAAATTTGATGATTGGATGTTAGCTTGGCGAAAAGAAAACCTGACTCCCAAAGAAGATGTCAGCTTAGGCAAATGGGCAGAATCTCGATTCAAAGCAGGCAAGACAGCACTACCGCTCGAAGAATTAGCGAAAGTGGCCAAGAAAGAAGGCAAACCCTTTGCCACGGTGGAAGCCTTCAAAGCCTGGATGGAAGAGGAGAAATTCTCTGCAGCCGTGAAGGAAAAGCTACTCAGTGCAGTTCCAAACACCATCAAGGTCGCCAAGGATGTCATCATCTGCTTGGACATGAACACAGGCAAACAAGTGTGGAAGTTTGAAACCGAAGGTAAGCCAAGCGGGCGCAGTTCCAGCAGCACAGCCGCAGTAGTGGATGGGCGAGTCTTTGCCGCATGCAGCACCCATCTGTATTGCGTCAACCAAAAGGATGGCAAGCTACTCTGGAAAGCGGCCCTAGCTTCGCAGGGGCCCGCAGCATCTCCACTGGTGGTCGGGGAGACACTTTATCTGGCAGCCGGCACGGCCCAGGCTTACTCAGTGACAGATGGCAAGCTGCTCTGGGATCAGAAAACCGCTCGCAGCAACACCGGCAGCCCCACATGGTGGACGCCCATCTCAGGAGAGCCTGTTTTACTCATCACAGGAAACAATAGCGTTCAAGGGCTTTCCCCAAAAGACGGTAGCGTTCTTTGGGAAGTAGACGGCGGCGGCCAATCGACTCCCGTAACTCAAGGAGACTGGCTGGTTATTTACAGTGGTGCCAAAGATGTCGGACTGCGCGCCTACCAATGGCAAAAGAATGAGAAACCCAAAGTTGTCTGGTCGAACTTCTGGGTCACCATGCGCTACAGCGGCAGTCCGATCATCCATGAAGATCATGTTTATCTAACCTGCGGAGGAAAGAACCAGTGCGTTGAATTAGCCTCTGGCAAAGTATCTTGGGTCGAAAATGAGGTGAACAGCACGATCACCTCCCCCATTTTAGCCGATGGAAAACTCATGGTCTTCGAAAGCAACGGCACCCATTTACGCATGTTCAAAGCCACACCCGATGCCTGCACACAGGTCGCCCGCCCCAAAATCGAAGGCATGGGCTGCACCTCCCCTGCCTTGAGCAATGGCAAGCTGGTGGTTCGTCAGCGAGAGAAAGTGGTGTGCTTTGATCTACGACCTGAGAAGTAACCAAAATGACTGCAATTCGTAGATGCATCCCTGGCATGCAGGTCTATTTTGCACGCCATGACACTGCCTGATTGCATCACACTTGAAGAACCTATTCCCGGTTACCCAATCTACGTCATCAGCCATCCGGCAGCGACCGCGCGGATTGCTGTGAATGGTGCGCATGTCATGGAATGGAAGCCCACCGGACAGGAAGCTCCCGTGTTGTATATGAGCCCCGATGCTGTCCTTGCTCCCGGTAAAGCCATCCGTGGCGGCATCCCCATTTGCTGGCCGTGGTTTGGCGGTCATCCGACTGATACGACGCAGCCAATGCATGGAATTGCACGCATACGCCCATGGGAATTGCTGCGTGCTGACACCAAAGAAAGTCATGTCGCTCTACTCTTTAAACTAGCGAGCAATGAAGAAACCAGAACACTCTGGCCGCACGATTTCACCTGCCATCTCGGCATCAGCATTGGTGCATCTCTGGAAGTATCCCTGATGACCCAAAACACGGGAGATACCGCCTTCCTCTTGGGTGAAGCACTGCACACTTATTTGACTGTGGGCGATATCAAGCAAGTCACCGTCAAAGGTCTGGATGAAACCAAGTATTTCGACACAGTCGGCGAACGGGTCGTGCGCGATCAAGTAGGTGACATCGTTTTTGAAGGTGAAGTGGACCGCCAATATGCAAGCACTGGCGGTGTGATTGTCGAGGACCGGGCTTTAAAACGAAACCTCGTCGTCAATAAGCTCGGCAGCGGCACCACGGTCATCTGGAATCCATGGATCGAAAAATCCAAGCGTCTCGCCGATCTACCAGACGAGGCCTACCACGGCTTCTTATGTGTGGAAGCGGCCAATGCAGGAGATGCCTGCGTCACCGTCGCTCCCGGGAGTAAGCATGTCTTGCTCACCCAGGTCTCACTGCCGTCCATTGTTTGATGCTCAATCGTTGCCGCAAAAACGCCTCATCACAGCTTTATTTTCCAATGCACCAAAGATGCGCATGCGTGCGGACGAAGACTTGGCCATCGCTGATGGCAATCGAAGCATTCGTCAGTCCGTCATTGAGAGGATTGTGAGCCAAGACCTCAAAGGTGGGTGATGCCCGTAAGACAAAACAGTCGCTCCCTTGATTCATCAGATAAAGTCGGTCACCTGCAAGCACCACGGACGACCAGGACTCCGAGCGATTACTGCTGCCTTTGAGACGCTCTTTCCACAAGCTTTTACCCGTATTGAGTTCCACGCATTCAACAAGACCGTTCATGTTTTGAATGAAAATGTGCCCCTGCTTGATCACACCCGAACCAATGTGACCTCGGTCACGCGGCTCATGCCAAAGTCGATGGCTCGCAGTGACATCGCCGTCACCCCCAGGTCTTACCGCCAGCGTGCTGCCGCTGTAACCACCCATGGCGATGAGGACACCCTCACCAAAAAGGGTGCTGCTGTAAACCAATGGGTTCAGCCCGCCACAATGCCAAAGGGGCTTGCCTGTCTTGGGGTCATAACTGCGCACCTGCTCAGGCCAAGACATGATGAGTTCTTCCCGCTGCTCAGTCTTAATTAGAAGAGGCACACTCCAGGAGCCTACCACACCCTCCTTGGCAGCGAAACCATCGTTTCGTGGCATCGTGACCTTCACCTGACCCAACTCCTGTCTCCAGATGTCACTACCAGTAAGCTTATTGACCGCGAGAAGGAACGTTTGCGGTCCAGGTCCAAAATTCAGGTAGCAAAGATCACCCTGAAGCACAGGGCCAGATGAGTAGCCCCACTCGTGGCGATGCTCCCCGAGATCCCGCTGCCAGAGCAGCTTACCATTCATGTCAAAACAGTAAAGACCCGCTGAACCAAACCAAGCATAAACACGCTGCCCATCAGTCACAGGAGAGGCAGAGCAATACGGATTGGTCTGGTGAGTGGGTTCATCTGCCACATCCTTGGCACCGGCACGCCAGAGCTCCTTGCCGTCCTGGCGGGAGAAGCAAAGAACCAGTCGCTCCTTACCGACTGCTTGGGTGATAAAAACGCGATCACCCCAGATAATCGGAGTTGAATTGCCACGCTCAGGGAGAGCCACTTTCCATTGTACATTTTCCGTCGCACTCCATTTCAGCGGCAGGTCCGTTTCAAGGCAAATCCCATTCCCTTCAGCACCACGCCACGCCGGCCATGGGGCCGCCAAAACGACTGAACTCGTCAGCAGGAAAACCAAAAAGAGAGGCAATGATGAAGGGATCATAAAGTAATGATGGGCTGTTTAACGCAGCTAACCTACGCGTGAACTAACACGATGTTTTGCTCATTTATTAGAGTCTTGAAATCTACTTCTTACATTACTGCTCCCTTTTGGATGAAAACTGAGCAGTCGGCAGAGGCCTTAAAAGCTTCAGAACGGCTCAAAATTGCCACTGATACTTCACAAAATACGACTGCCTTTGGGAGATTTTGATGCCGTCAGACTTACCATTCTTGCTAGTTCTCCACAGTTCTGTCATTGCCATCAGACCATGAATCCGCTGACAATGATCCGCCATGAAGGAAATAAGCCGAAGGCACGCAGTGGCAGGGATCCGGTGGTGGACATCCCTGACCTTGTCGATGATGATTTTTATCCAGTGAATGAACCCATTAATCCTCAAGCCTCACGATGACCACAAGCCTCTTATCTGAAAATGCAGTCACGGAGGTGCTCTTCGATGCGCTGCCAGATGTGGTGTATTTTATCAAGGATCGCGTGGGCCGCTACGTGCGGGTGAACCAGACGCTGGCCAACCGTTGCGCAGGGGGTGATAAAACGAAGCTGATCGGCAAACGACCTGAAGAGGTATATCCGGCGGCACTGGCCTTGAGCTATGCGCGGCAGGATGAGCTGGTGCTGCGGACTGGCAAATGCATCGATCATCAGCTGGAACTGCACATTTATCCGGGCGGCATCACAGGCTGGTGTCTGACAACGAAGCACCCCCTGCGTGACGACCAAGGCTGTATCGCAGGTGTGACAGGGATCTCCCGTGATCTCAATGCACCCAACGATAAGGCGAGCGGTTTTGCGGAACTGGCGACTGCGCTGAAGTTCATGCAGCGCCATTTTGCAGAGGGTCTCCGCATTGAAGAATTGGCGAAAAAGGCAGGACTCAGTGTGTATCAGTTTGAGCAGCGGGTTCAGCGTCTATTTCAGATGAGTCCGCTACAACTACTGCACAAACTGCGGCTGGATGAAGCCACGCGGCGACTGCGTGAGACGGATCAATCGCTAGCCGATATTGCTATCGAAACGGGTTGGTGTGATCAGAGTGCTTTCACTCGTCACTTTAGCCGCTATGCAGGCATGGCGCCGGGCAGGTTTAGGTTGCTTGGACGGGCGAAGTGAGCGTTGGGATTTTTCGCCCTTGCGCGAGCTGCCTGAATCAGGAATACCTGAGAGCTGACATTTCATGATTTCTACAGGTCGGCTTCCCGACTGGACGACCCTTTTTGTATGAACGACTTCCTGACACAACTTCCCTCTTTACTGGCCGCCGCAGCTGCAGAGCCCTCGGCTTCGGCATTGACAAGGCTGCATGAATTCCTGGCCATCGGTGGCTATGTGATGTTATTTATCGTGCTTTGCTCCTTTTTAGCGGTGACGGTGATGATCTCTGCCTGGTTGCGTCTACGGGAAAATCTGGTGTTGCCAGCGAGCGTGGCCAGCCAGTTACGGTCCCTGCCCAATTATGCGGCAAAGGGCGATATCAAGCCGCTGCAGGAGTTCCTTGAAAGAGATGCCTCTCTTTTGGCAAAACTGGGTGCTCTGGCCATTAGCGGCACCTTTTCATCCCGCCAGGAGTGCGTGGATACACTGACAGCACGGGCCAAAGAGGAACTGCATCACCTAGAGCGTGGCATCCCTCTGCTAGAGGTGATGGTGACCGTTGCACCGCTCCTAGGACTTCTGGGCACTACGGCAGGTCTGGTCGGCATGTTCTCTGCCTTTGGCAGTGCTGAGGGTCCTGATACAGCAGCAGTGGCGATGGAGATCGGCGTGGCGTTGCGCTGCACCATTGCGGGTCTTTTTGTCGCGGTGCCGTCCGTGGTGGCACATACGTATTTCGTCAGGCGTCTGGACAGCGTAGCCGTGCGCCTAGAGTCGATTTTGCACGAAACGATTCAGACCTTCTTTGCTCACTTCGAAGTCCAGCGTCCCTCTTCATCGGATCGTAACTGATGCACCTGAATCTCCGCCCCAAAAGACGCCCAGTGCCGGCGATCCCCATCGTGTCGCTGATCGACATCATGGTGATCCTGCTCATCTTTTTCATCGCCACGACGACCTTCCGCGAGAAGAAAGTACAAATGAAGATCAATCTGCCTGCTTCAAAATCCATGGGTGAGGCGGAATCCAAGCCCGAGGTGCGTAAGGCGATCACGCTGACGAAAACCAAGGAGCTATTTCTGGACGGCAATCCAGTAGAGATCGAGAAGCTGGCCGCTGCGCTGACTCAAATGAAGGAAGCCAATCCCGGTGTGAAGCTGGAGCTTGAAGCGGACACAGACACCGCACTCGGCACGCTCATGAAAGTCTGGGATGGCCTCAGATCTGCCGGTTTTTCCATCAACGACGTTCCCGCGCGCATCCAGCGCACTGAAGGCAAATAGCCCCCACTTTCCTTATGGTCCTCAAAATCGTACTCTACCCCACCCCAGTTCTACGCGCCAAGTGCCGCGAGATTTCTGAAGTCACTCCAGCCATCCACAAACTGGCAGAGGACATGATCGAGACCATGCACGCCGCCAACGGCGTGGGTCTAGCAGCACCGCAGGTGGCTGTCGATCAGCAAATTGCAGTGATCGACGTGTCGCACAATCCGCAATGCCTAACCTATCTACGGATCAATGGTGAGCGGGTGGACATGGTCAAGCACATGCCAATCGTCTTTATGAACCCAGTGCTGGACCTCGGCAAATCCAAGGCGGTGGATGAAGAGGGCTGCCTGAGCTTCCCGCGCCTGCGTGGCGACATCCGCCGCAGTGATGAGATCAAAGTGACCTTCCAGACACTGAACGGTGAAACTCAAACCTGGGAATGTGACGGCCTGCTGGCTCGTGCGTTCCAACATGAGATTGATCACCTGAATGGCATCCTGTTTATCGATCGATTATCAGCCGTGAGTAAAGTGAGTCTGAAGCGTAAGCTGGCCCGTTTGATGCAAGAGTGGGAAGAAGATGGCGATTAAAGTACTGTTGTGAACCTCATCAATCAGCCGCACCCGTTCCTGCCTGAGATCGGAAGACTCTATCAGGCAGAGGAGGTAAACGCGTTTGGGAAAGATCGCGGAGCGGCTTTTTATGAGATTTGTCACCAGTATGCGCAGACGCTTTGGATCACAGGTTTCCCGGCAAAATGCATCCTGTTACTGAACCGAGCGTTATCCTGTACTTTACCTGCCAGTGCGCCGACCCTGCAACGTTGGCCCCTGCCTTACCAGGCGCTGGCTTGGCTTCTGATTCACCGGCCCGAAAATCAGTTCATCGGCAATCCGCGCCGTCACTGGCAGCATCTGGCTACTCGCATGGTTGAGCCTAACAAAGATCTACGCACTTGGCGCGCCTGGGCCTGCTGGTATCTAGCCAAGGAGATTTTACCAGAGACTGCGTTTCCGTCAGATTTGAAGCAGATCCGCCTAGAGCAGGTCACTGAGCCGACGTATGCCGAAATAACAGCGCATTTAAGCAGGTTGTCTCCAGCTGACGAGGTTACACCATGGCAGGCAGCAGTGGATTGGAGTCGTGCACAGCTCGGCCATGCAGTGGCTGAGGTGGCCGAGACAAGGATCCGGCGCATTGCTGCGGATGAGCTGCCCAAGGTGCAAAACCTAGGCCATAAAATCTGGGCGCAATGCTATCCCGGCATCCTATCCGAGCAGCAGATCGACTATATGCTGACCATCTGGTATCAACCCGCTGCCATGGCGCGTGAAATGGAGCAGCGCGGCGTCTGGTATGCCCTCGTCGAGGTCGCTGGTCACGGCGCTGTTGGTTATGTCTCTTTTGAAAAGTATCCCGAGACCGACCTTTGCTTCATCAATAAACTTTATCTGATGGCAGAGATGCATGGGCGAGGGCTTGGTGCGCTGATGCTCGATTGGGTGTCAGATCGCGCCCGAGAGTTAGGCTGCAACCATCTGCAATTGCGTGTGAACAAAGCCAATGCGCCAGCCATTCGGGCCTATTTACGTGCTGGCTTTATTTTCCTAGATGACGTCTGCTCAGACATTGGCAGTGGCTTCTTCATGGACGACTTCCGAATGGAAAAGGGCCTGTAGATGAAGCTTCCGCTGGAAGGTCTGCTCGCTGACTAACGTTATCTAGCACTCAACTCATGAAACTGCTCTGCCTCTCACTCTTCGCCGCCACCTGTCTGCATGCTGAACTCACCCGTGAACAGCAACTGGTGCCGTTGGAAGTTTTGCCCACAGACACTTCCTTAGCCAAGATTGTACTCATCGCAGGTAGCACCAGCAATAAGCCAGGGCAGCACGAGTACTTCGCTGGCTGTGCTTTGATGATGGATTGGCTGAAAAAGGTGCCTGGTGTCGCCCCGGTTATGGTGGCTGACGGCTGGCCAAAGAACGAGGCCGTGCTTGATGGGGCCAAGGTCGTGCTGCTGTTCCTGGATGGTGGCGCTAAGCTCTCCTTCTTAGAACCCACACGCTGGGCCCGGATGCAATCACTAGCCGATGCCGGCACTGGCTTTGTCGTCCTTCATCAGGGTATCGATTGCTCAGCCGATAAGGCGGCGACATTTAAAAACTGGTTCGGAGCCGCTTTTCAGGCTGACATCGGCTGCCGGGGTCATTGGGATGTGACGTTTGACACTTTGCCAGCGCATGAAATCAATCGTGGCATGGCACCCTTTGCGCTGCGGAAAGATGGCTGGCTTTACAATCTGCATTTTGCGGAAAGTGGCGTCATACCTGTGCTGGCCTGTCCCATGCCTGATAGCAGCCGAAAGACCGCCCATGCGAAAGCCAACTCTGGGCGTGGAGAAACCGTGGCCTGGTCCTACGAACGCGCCAATGGCGGTCGCAGTTTTGGCTTCACGGGCTGTGATCTACACGCCAACTGGGCGGAGGCGAATCAAAGATTGCTGATCCTCAATGCCATTCTCTGGACCGCTAAAATGGAAGTGCCCGCCGCCGGAGTGGCCAATGAGGTCAGCCCCGAGGCGCTGAAAAGAAACTGGGATCGAAAGGTCTTTCTCCCAAAGACAGCCAAGGTTAAATAAACAGCCCCTTGGCAGGGGTGAAGGTTGCATGCACTTGGCTGCTCAAATTGCCTCGGATCACAGCCCTAAGAACTTAGCAGCCGCACAATCGACTGATAATGTATCTTTGCCGCTTGTTAAGAAGAGAAAATTCACGGAACAGCTGATGATCAACACTCATGTCTGACGCGCCTCCTCTACTAAGCCCCCTCGAAGCCCGAATCGTCGGCTGCCTGATTGAAAAGGAAATCACGCTCCCCGATTACTACCCGCTCACGCTGAACTCACTCACAGCCGCCTGCAATCAGACCACCAACCGCGACCCCATCATGGCGCTGGACGAATCCGCCGTCCTGCGGACCACCGAGGCCTTAAAAACACGTGGCTGGGTTTTCCAAGTGACCGTCGTCGGTGGGCGAGTGAATAAATTCCGCCACAACATCCGCACCAAGTTTGTTGGCTTGGAAAAGCCAACGATCTGTCTCTTAAGCGTGCTGCTCCTGCGCGGAGAACAGACCTTGAGCGAGCTTCGTCAGCGCACGGAGCGCCTCTGTTCCTTTCCCGATCTCGAAAGCGTGGAAGCAGAGCTGATGAAGCTGGTCACTTACAGCGAAGGACCCATCGTTGCCTGCCTACCAGCAGGACCCGGACGGCGAGTGGCGCAGTGGGCACAACTGCTCACAGGAGAACCTGGTGGCTCAGCCCCCACCCAAGAAATCGTTCATACAGCCTCCATGACGGTGGCAGCACCTGCTACGGCTGAAGATCAGGCCTGGAAGCAGCGCATGGAAATGGAGATCGAGATCCTCAAAGCCCAACTCAACCGTCTCAAAGTCAAACTTGGGGTCGAAGACTGAGTCCAATCAGCGTGGTCCAAACTGGTTTTTCATAGAACTCCAGCATCCGCGCTTGCTAAATCAGCGTTTTCCATACATTTAGAATCATTCTAATTCTAAAGTGCAATGACACCTTCAATTACACGGGCTCCCAGCAAACCAACCGCTCTGGACTGTCGCCTTGCCGTGTTGGGATCGGATGTGCGTCTCACCCCCCACCGTCGTGAAGTCTTTGACGTTCTCGCCTCTTCGACCGATCACCCAACAGCCTACGATATCCTGGATCGGGTAAAAAGCCGCTCTCCGCACATCTCACTGGCCACGGTTTACAATTGCCTGGAGCATCTTACTACCCACGGCCTGATCAAGCTCGTCCACCTCGAGCGCGGCCAATCCCGCTACTGCGCGAACCTCCACGAGCACGTCCACTTCCATTGCGAAACCTGCGGCAAGGTCATCGACGCCCATCCAGCCAGCGATTTCGACCCCGCCAAGTTTTGGAACCTGCCCAAAGGCACCCGCGTCAGCCGCACCGACCTCGCCATCCACGGTACCTGCGACGCCTGCGCCACTCAATCATCATCATTTACCCTCCCTCATGTCCCTCGAAATTAAATCCCTCCACGCTCAGATCCCCGGCCGCGAAATCCTCAAAGGCCTGAACCTCACCATCAACCCCGGTGAAGTCCATGCCATCATGGGACCGAACGGCTCTGGCAAAAGTACGCTGAGCAAAGTTCTCTGTGGCCACGAAGACTACGAAGTCACCAGTGGCGAAGTCCTCCTCGATGGCGAAAACATCCTCGACATGGCCGTCGATGCCCGCAGTCGCGCCGGCTTGTTCCTTGCCTTCCAATACCCGCATGAGATCCCCGGCGTCAGCAACGCCAACTTCCTCCGCGCCGCGCTGAAGGCCCGCCTGCCCAAGGGCGAGGACATTGACGCCGTGAAATTTTACAAGCAGCTTTACGCCCGCATGGACCAACTCGAGATGGACCGCAGCTTCACCAGCCGCAGTGTCAATGAAGGCTTCTCCGGCGGCGAAAAGAAGCGCAACGAGATCCTCCAGCTCATGATGCTGGAACCCAAATACGCCATTCTCGACGAAACCGATTCCGGTCTCGATATCGACGCTCTCAAGATCGTCTCCCGCGGCGTGAACGCCATGCGCAGCGAGAACCGCGGCTTCCTCGTCATCACCCACTACCAGCGCCTGCTGAACTACATTCAGCCCGACATCGTCCACGTCCTCAAAGACGGCCGCATCGTCAAAACCGGCGGCAAAGAGCTGTCGCTCGAACTCGAAGAACGCGGCTACGACTGGGTGGTCGAGGAGCCATTGGCGGCTGCGGCTTAAATCATCGTTTCTTCATCACCATGCCCACCGTTTCCAGATTCTTCGGCATTAGCATCAAGATGTTCTTTTCGGAACACAATCCGCCGCATTTTCACGCTGTGCATGGTGACGAAATCGGCTGGATCAACATCCGCACCTTGGAGCTTATTAAGGGTGATCTTTCGCCCCGCTCCCTGCGGTTGATTAAAGAATGGGCTTCCGAGCACCAGCAGGAGTTGCTGGAGATGTGGGACAGTCGCGAGTTTAAACAAATCCCAGGCCTCGACTGATGAACGAAGAATGGAAAGACTACCCAAGCCTTGCATCCGTCAAAGCGTTGCCGGACTATCAACTCTTGTGCTCCTTTCACAATGGTGAGCAGCGCTGCTACGATTTCCGTCCGCATCTCGCGCTACCGATGTTTCAGCTACTGAAGGAGTCGGCTTACTTCCGTGCTGTGCAAACTGACCCTCATGGCCTCGGTGCCGTTTGGAATGATGACATGGACATCGCCGCCTCCGAACTCTGGCTCAACGGCGTGCCACTCGAAGTCCCTTTCGCTGCTCTCGCAGCCACTAATCACTAAAACCAAACACTTAACTCTCTAACTTCATGGTCACTGCCCCAGACAACGACATCTCCGATATCAAGGTCGATAATATCGGCGATTTCACTTTCCCAGAACGCAACAAGTTCGACTCCGGCTTCGGCATCACGTCGAAGACCGTCGATTACATCAGCGACGTGAAGGATGACCCTGATTGGGTCCGTGAGTTCCGTCACAAGGCGCTCAAGATCTTCCAGGACAAGCCTATGCCAACTCATTGGGCCACGAAGGATCTGGAAAACATCCACTTTGACGAATTCCGCTACTACCTCAGCGATGGTCAGAAGCCGAAGCGCTCTTGGGACGATGTGCCAGAGGACATCAAAAAGACATTTGATCGTCTCGGCATCCCCGAACAGGAACGTAAGTTCCTCTCAGGCGTCGAAGCGCAATACGACTCCGAAGCAGCTTACTCGAACATCAAAGCCGCCGTTGCCGAGCAGGGCGTTATCTTTGTGAACAGCAGCGAAGGTCTCAAAGAACACCCCGAGATCTTCAAAAAATGGTTCGGCAAGGTCATCCCCACCGGTGACAACAAATTCTCCGCGCTCAACAGCGCCGTCTTCAGCGGTGGCTCGTTTATTTACGTGCCACCCGGCGTGAAGGTGAAGCACCCGCTTCAGGCCTACTTCCGCATCAACAGCGAGCAGTTCGGCCAGTTTGAACGCACGCTCATCATCTGCGATGAAGGCAGCGAGGTCATGTACATGGAAGGCTGCACCGCGCCGAAGTTTGAGACCGCCACGCTACACAGTGCCGTCGTCGAACTCGTCGCCCTCAAAGGCGCCAAGATCCAGTACGTCACCGTGCAGAACTGGAGCAGCAACGTCTTCAACCTCGTCACCAAGCGCGGCATCGCCATGGAAGACGCCGAAGTGCGCTGGATCGACTGCAACATCGGCAGCCGCCTCACCATGAAATACCCAGGCGTCATCATGAAGGGCAAACGCGCCCGTGGCGAAGTCATCAGCATCGCTCTGGCGAACAGCGGCCAGCATCAGGACACCGGCGCCAAAATGGTCCACGCTGCCGATGACACCACCAGCAATGTCATCAGCAAATCCATCTCCATCGGCCAGGGCCGCTCGACGTATCGCGGCCTGGTGCACATCCCCAAGCACCTCAAAGGCTGCAAAAACAACACCGAGTGTGACGCCCTGCTCATCAACAGCAACAGCCACACCGATACCTACCCCGCCATCAGCGTCCGGGGTAATCAACACAGCACCCAGCACGAAGCCAGCGTCAGCCAGGTCAGCGCCGATCAAATCTTCTACCTCATGCAACGCGGCCTCTCCGAAGCCGAAGCCATGAGCCTCAGCGTCAACGGCTTCATCAATGACCTCGTGAAGGAATTCCCGATGGAATATAGCGTGGAGTTGAAGCGGCTCATCGATCTGGAGATGGAAGACAGCGTCGGCTAACCTCTCATTTGCCATCTCCTGATCTCGTCATTCGTCATTTCTCCCGTTCAATGCCTACTGCCCCCTCCGACACCCTCACCGGTCTCCTCGCCATCTCTCCAACTGCTCTCACAGTCGCCCCTAACTGGTTCACCACCCGTTCCAATGCCGCGTGGACCGAATTCCAGACCTTACCTCTGCCGGGCCTGAAAGACGAAAACTGGCGCTACTCGAACGCGAAGAAGATCGAACTCGCCGATCATGCTCCGGCCAAAGCACCGACTGCTGAGCAGTCCAAAGCCGCGCTCTCAGCCACGGAAGGCCTCAAAGAACGCGCCGCACGCTTTGTCTTCGTTAATGACACGCTTATCGAGTCCGACACGAGCAGCATTCCAGCCGGTGTCGTTTGCGTCAGCTTTGCGGAAGCCCTGAATACTCATGCTGATGTGCTTCAGCAGCATTTCATGAAGGCTGATCAAGCACTGGGATCCGGAAAATTCGCCGCGCTGCATCTGGCGCATGTCAAAGCCGGCACCGTCATCATCGTGCCGAAGAACGTCGTGATCGAAAAGCCCGTCGAAATCTTTCATTGGGTCGTCGGCGATCACGCAGCCATCTTTCCGCACACGCTTGTCGTCACCGGCGACAACTCACAGGTGAGCGTCGTCGATCATTACCGCAGTCTAGTAGGTGAAGGCGGCCTCAGCCTCGCTATCGCCGATCTCGTCGGCGGCAGCGGCAGCAAAATCACTTACGCCGCCTGCCAGGAGCTGGCCGATGACGCTCAAGCGCTGCATCTTTCAAGCATCACAGCCGGACGCGATGCCAGCGTGAAAAGCTTCCAGGTGCAGCTCGGTGCCTCCTTCAGCCGCAGCGAGAGCGTCAGCGACCTCGTCGGCCAAGGTGCCCGCAGCGACATGCTCAGCGTCTCTTTGCCCATCGGCGATCAAATCGTCGATCAGCGCACGCTTCAGCGCCACAAAGCCCCACACGCTGCCAGCGACCTACTCTACAAAAACGCCCTTTACGGACAATCCCGCAGCATTTTCAGCGGCCTCATCATTGTCGATGAAGGGGCCCACTATACCGACGCCTACCAGACCTGCCGGAACCTGCTCAACAGCAACGAAGCCGAGGCCACCAGCCTCCCGGGTCTCGAAATCAACGCTGATCAGGTCAAATGCAGCCATGGCGCCACCAGCGGTCCGATCAGCGACGAAGAACTCTTCTACCTCAAAGCCCGCGGCATCAGCGACAGCGAAAGCCGCAAGCTCATCATCGAAGGCTTCCTCGCAGGCGTTGTCGAGCGTTTCGGGAATAGCGAACTGCTGGACTCACTCGTAGCGCGCATCAATGAGAAACTCGAGCGGGCGGTTTGACACGCTCTGCCATCAACGATCTGCTTTAGAGCCTTCAAAGCCCCAGATCCATCGCACAACTAACACTGCCTAAACTATGGCCACTTCCCATCGAGCATGGGCTTGGTCGTTAGCTTGGTTGGATCGACGACCACATGCTTCACCTTCTTTCGCTGCCAAGTGTAGGTGATGTGGACGAGGCCGTCATTCGTCTGGATGATGGCTGGGTAGCTGAACTCTTTTTTGGGTTCTTCTTCAAAAACAAGCGCGGCCTCCCAGCTCTTGGCTGCGTTACTCACAGCAAGATTCAGCGGACTGCGGCCCTTAGCGGTGTGGTTGTAGATAAGCAAGTGACGGCCATCAGCCAGTGTAACGGCATCGGTGCCGGAGTTGGGGTTTGGCAGATCGGTGAGTGAAATCTCGTCCCAAGTCTTGCCCGCGTCGTCGGAGGTGATTTGAAAGACTTTGCCCTGCTTCGTGCGGCCCACGGCTTGGAGTTTGTCGCCACCTAAGAGCAAGATGCTCGGCTGAATAGCTCCGACCTGAACGCCATCGTGAAGGAGTTCCGTGCGAGTCCACGTCTTGCCGAGATCGCTAGTGCGCTCGAAGTAAATGGCCCACCTGCTCGGCTTCTCATCGGTCTCATTGCTTGTTGGACAAAGAATGTCGCCATTGGTGAGCTGCACAGGTTTGTTCTTGATGGGACCGAAGATGCCTTTCGGCAGCTTTTGGGCAGCAGACCAGGATTTACCACCGTCCTTACTCGTTTTGAATTCACCCCACCAAGTGCTCGGCGAAGGACCGACTTTGTAGAAGAGCATCAACGGCGCATCCTTTGGCTGAAACAGCACAGGATTCCAAGTCGGATGCCGCGAACCATCCGCCTGCACGCCGTTGGCGGTTTCGATGCTTTCAGTCCATTTGCCATCGACGAGACGCGAGACATAAATGCAGACATCAGGATTTTTTTCTGCCGTGCCACCAAACCAGGCGGAAACAAGACCTGAGGGCGTCTCCACGATGGTGGTGGCGTGGATAGAAGGATATGGGCCGGTATCGTAGATGAACTCGGTTTTCAGGATCGCTGGATCGGCAAATAGCAGAGTCACCGTTAAAAAGGCAAGCATGCAGAGGGAAGACGTATTCATGTAACCAGTTACAAGAGATCTAGGACGGTGAGTCTTTCACGAATTATTTCCCGCTCAGTGTCGCGAAAACGATGAAACGGCTCGGCCATGTGGTCTTCGCAGATACCAAGGAAGCTAAGAGCGCATTTAATGCCTTTGATGATGGCGCTCTTGTGCTTGCCGACAGTGTAGAGGGCACCGGCAAGCTGCATGACTTTCGCGTGAAGCTCACGCGTGCGTTGCAGATCCTGCGCAGCGGCGGCTTGATACATTTCGACATAGAGTTTCGGGTGCAAATTGGCACCGCCATTGATGCCTCCGTGGCCACCGAGTAGCACAGCCTCAGCGGTAAGTTCCTCGGGACCGACAAGCACGCTCCAATCGGCACGTTCCTTGGCGACCTCGATCAAGCGGTGGAAATAGATCATGTCACACGAACTGTCTTTGACGCCACACACGCCAGGCATGTCCAAAGCACGGCGCACAAGATCGATCTCGAAACTCACCTTTGTCAAACCGGGCATGTTGTAGAGAAACAGTGGCAGCGGCATTTCGGCGACGAGGTCCTGCACATACTCCAGCATCTCCGGCGCTGCGGCGGGGAAGTAATAAGGCGGCGCAAGCACCCCATGCGTGGCTCCGGCATCGGCAGAGTATTTGGCAAGATTCACGCTCTCGGTGAAGGAGGTATCAGTGATACCCACGAGCACTGGGACACGCCCCTTCGTGAGCTGGCAGGTCTTTTCGATCAATTCACGTCGCAACCGATAGCTAAGGCTTGGCCCTTCTCCCGTAGTGCCGAGGATGAAGAGGCCAGACACACCACCGCTCATGAGATGCTCGATGAGGCGCTCCAAACCGGCGCAGTCGAGAGTATCGCGATCTCGCAAAGGCGTGACGAGCGGCGGGATGATGCCGGAGAGAGGTTGGGACATGAATTGAGCCAACAAGTCACCGGATTAAACGCAATCAACAGGTTCTGATCATCCTCGGCGCTTGCTTGACGATTCTTGACTGCCCTGACAAGATGTTGATATGCCAGTAGCCGAACAAGCTGACTATTTCTCCACTCAAGTCGTGCGTACTAGGCGCTTCTTTTTGCCAGACTGGCGTCATAGACAGACAATACCGTCAGTTTTTTGCTTGGTAGGCGGAGGCTGTGAATGGTGCGCTGCTGATTTTAAAGTGGATCGCGGAAGCTTTCCCTTTCTTGCCTTTGAATTTGTCTCCCGAGGGAAAGGACATGTCACCCTGTCAGGTCGTCGCCACGAGCTAAGTGTCGGCCATGCTTTCTTCTTTGATTCAGTCACGCCGCATGTCATAGAATCGGATGCTGAGGAACCCATGGTGAAGTATTTTTTCAACTTTACGGGTCAACGAGCCGCCTTGTTGTTGGAGGAACTTAACCTGCAATCAGGTCATTTAGTGCGGGTGCTCAATGCCAGCCGCGTAGGTTCTCTTCTGGAGGATGTCATCGACCATGCTCTGCGTGGTGGAGTTCTTGGCTTACGAGCTGCAAGCGCTGCTCTAGAATATGCCATGGTGCTGTGTGCGGAGAGTCGTCAGCCGGCTGCGACGAAATTTGATCCTGCCTATGCGACCTACCTGCGCTGTCGTGGACATTTGCTGCGAAACTATCCCGTTCTCAGCAGTATCGAGCAGGCAGCCATGAGCTGCCACGTCTCAGCCGCTTATCTCACACGTTTATTCAAGCGCTATGATGATGAGACTCCGTTGACCTGTTTGACGCGCCTCAAGATGTCGCAAGCGACAATCAAGCTACGTCAGCCTGAAGCACAGGTGAAGGCCGTAGCCAGTGAGCTCGGCTATAAAAGCGCTGCCCATTTTTCACGCGCTTTTAAAGCGTGGAGCGGCCGATCTCCCACGGATCTGCGATCCGCAGAGTGAGACTGGAGAAGCTTTCTGACACCTGCAATAGACCCCTCTGAAACACGTATGATCTTCATGGATCGACGCGACTTTCTCAAAACCACAGGTGCAGCAGCCCTAGCTGGGACAAGCTCGGCTAAGTCTGCAATTAGCTCTGCGCAGCCTGATCTCATCGGAAATGAAAATACCAAGGCAGGAGCAAGCTTTCAGCTGACACGGATGATGCCAGAGAATGCGAAGTCTTTCCGCACCTCTTTGATCGAAGGTTACTGCTCACATCAATCGGTGAAAGCAGGTGAAACGATCGACTTTTTTGTGAGCACGAGGCCAGTCGCCAAGTTCACCATCGATCTCTTTCGCATGGGTTATTACGGCGGCGCAGGGTCGCGATTGATGAGCACACTCGGGCCTTTTGAAGGCACGATGCAGCCTGTGCCAGAGATGGGTGAAAATCGTCTGCGTGAATGCTCATGGGATGCATGCACGACTTTAAAAATCCCGACTGATTGGCCAAGCGGCGTCTATCTGGGAAGGTTAACGACGATACCCAATGACCAAGTTCCGAACGCGGAGCCGTATTGGCAGAGTTACCTCATCTTTATCGTCACAGATGATCGACCTGCTGACATACTCTTTCAATGCAGTGACAATACCTGGCAGGCCTACAATCGTTGGCCTGTGAATGAATCCCTCTACACAGATCCACGTGCTGCTCATGCACCGGGAGTCAGCGTTAGCTTTGACCGACCTTATGGGAAGTATAACCAAATTCTGGACAATCCATTGAGCATGGGCAGTGGTGAGTTTTTGCTATGGGAATACCCACTTTGCTACTGGTTAGAAAAGGAAGGTTATGATGTTACCTATTGTTCAAACTCAGATAATCTTGATCCGGCCAATCTTGCGCGAGTCAAGACCATGATCAGCGTGGGACACGATGAATACTGGGATTTACGCCAATTTGAAAACATCAAACAGGCCATCGAAAAGGGACTGAGCATCCTCTGGCTATCAGCGAACGATGTTTACATGGTCACGCCTTTCAGCCCAAATGCTGATGGCAAGCCTAACCGACGCCTGACTCGTGAAACATGTTTTGGTGAGTTTCGCGAAGAAGAACAAAAGGCCTATGCCAAGGTGTTAGGCCCGTTTGAAAAACCTGGTCCAGATGAGCGTGACATCATCGGCGCACGCACCGTTGTGCCATTCAATGGTGGTGGTGACTGGACCTGTGCCCTATCAGATCATTGGCTCTTTGAGGGCACCGGCATGAAGATGGGAGAGAGTATTCCCGGTCTTGTTGGTTGGGAGTTCCATGGTGATCCAGACACGCAGAGGCAAGGTCTGGATGTCGTGGCGCAGGGCAATGTATGGGCAAGCGGGGCTCGCCTCGGTCAGTATGCCGCTACAGTTTTTGAAGGTCCCGCCGGCAATATCGTCTTCAATGCGTCCACTATCTTTTGGAGTCAGGGATTGAGTTCACCCCCAGGTCACATGATTCCCTGGAGTCACTATTCACGGCCACATGGTCCCGATGAACGAGTTCAACGAATGACTGCCAACGCCCTTAAACGTGCCTTAAAATAAAAGTTTCAGCTCGTCCGTGCTGCTGTCCTGCAAAGCTAAATTCATGATACCATGATCTCTTTGGCCACTGTGCCATAGACATCCGTAAGACGAAAGTCCCGACCAGCATAGCGATAGGTGAGTTTTTCGTGATCGAGTCCCATGAGGTCTAGAACGGTGGCGTGCCAGTCGTGAATGTGCATTTTGTTCTCAATGGCCTCATAGCCATAGTCGTCTGTTTGGCCATAATTCATGCCGCCTTTGACGCCACCACCAGCCATCCACATGGTGAAACCTTTATTGTTGTGATCGCGGCCATCGTCGCCCTGACTATGAGGTGTGCGGCCAAACTCCCCACCCCAGATGACGAGGGTATCTTTGAGCATTCCGCGTGCTTTAAGATCAGCAAGCAGGCCTGCGACGGGTTTGTCAATGGCATTGGTATTGCGTTCCAGAGTCGCTTTGAGATTAAAGTGCTGATCCCAGTTACCATGGGTAATCTCAATGAAACGGACGCCTGCTTCGACGAGCTTGCGCGCCATGAGACATTGTTTTCCAAAGGTGTCGGTTTCAGCATCATTGATGCCGTAGAGGGCTTTGGTGGTACTCGATTCTTGACTGATATCTAAAACTTCAGGGACTTCGGCCTGCATTCGGAAAGCAAGCTCGTAGGATTCGATCACGCCTTCGACCTCGGCACTGACACCGCCATCCAAAGCCTTGCGCGATTGGTTCAGTGACTGCACCAGATCGAGCTGAGTTCGTTGAGCTTCGTTGCTAAGACGAGGGTTTTTGATGTTGGCGATGCTGGCTTGCTCACTAACGCCACCGTAGCGCCGGCCTAAGCCGCCTGCTCCAGACAGGGCGTTACCGCCGATTTTAGTCCCCTGATAAATGGCAGGCAAAAAGGCGCTTCCATAGCTGCGAGTCGCGTTTCCAGGGGGATTGATGGTAATGAATCCAGGTAGATTTTCATTACTAGTGCCAAGTCCATAGAGTGCCCAGGCACCGAGGCTGGGCCGAACAAACTGGGTGGTGCCTGTGTGTAGTTGGGTAAAGGCCTGCGGATGAGCAGGCAAGTCGGTGGACATCGAATTAATGATGCAAAGGTCATCCGCATGTTTGGCGAGATTGGGCAGAAGCTCAGAAATCCAAAGGCCACTTTTGCCATGCTGATTGAATTTCCATAGAGACTTCATGAGCTTGGCCTGACCGTAGCGACCAGCAGCAGAAGGCGCGTTTTTACCACTATCAGCCATGAGTTTCGGCTTGTAATCCAACAGATCCACATGCGATGGAGCACCCTGCATGCAAAGGAAAATGACATGCTTAGCGCGGGCAGGAAAGTGGGGCTGTTTAACGGTCAATGGCGCGCGGGCACGAAGGGCATTTTGTTGTGCCAAGGCCGCAAAAGCTAAGTAACCAAAACCGTTGCTGGTCGTCTTCAGAAAGTCGCGGCGATTGAAGCAATGGGAATTCATAGGCGGTGTGGGATTTGCACTCTGTAACTCACGCTCGGCGGACAAGTTGCGCCATCCTCTTTATAATTAAACTAAAGGCAATCTCGTAATAGTTGCCTTGTCGTTAGAAGACCTTGGAAGTTCTTCTCTTCATCGGACGTTTATTTATGCCCATGAAATTCCTGCTTTCCATCTTTCTTATTTCCGCGACTGCCTTTGCAGCTGAGTATCCACGGGTAATTTTTTCCGATGATTTTGCTGCCAACGGATTTGGGAAAGCTTGGGGTCATTATAAGAGTGCCAGCATCGTCAAGGATGGTGTTTTGGTAGGGATCACAGCACCGACTTCAGATCACAACGCGGTAGATCATATTCGCATCCCTGGAGAACAGAATCTTGAGATATCCGTGAAGTTTCGATTCGTCAGCGATAAGGCTAAGAGTTTTAATGTGTGGTTTGACGACAAGAACTACAAAGGCTCACATGCCGGTCACATCTGCCAAGCCACCATCGGTCCGACGAGCGTCAATCTGGCGGATGCAAAAACGGGCAGCTTCGATCTCACGGATGGTCTTTATGACCGCAAAAAGGCCAATCAGTTAACCGATGTAGAAAAGACGAGGCTGTCAGCCAAAGCCTCACGGAGTTCTCTCAAATTGAGCCTCCAGGACTGGCACACGCTCGTGGTGCAGACTCTGGGGGATGAAATGACTGTGATGATCGATGGCAAGACGGTCAGTAGTTTTAAGTCGGCAGGCATCCGTCATGAAACCAAATCTCTCATTAGCCTGACAACAAATTCAGTGGATGTCGAATACGATGACTTCAGCATCAAGGGCGCGGCCAAATAGATGTCGAGCCTTGATTCCAAAATGGAAATCTAGTTCAGACTCGAGACACAGAAGCAGTTCCAGTTTGAAATTCTGGCCACAACGCTGGGGCAACAGATCAACTCGAGTCGCCAAGGTTTCCTAGAGCAAAGCAGGAGCGAATCCGGCGTTGCAGGCTGCCGCTTTCTCGCTAGGCAGAGACAATAGATGATCCAATCCTTCGAAATCCTCGGTAAATTTGACCACGAAAGCGACTGCCAAAAGCTGCTATACGCGCCGCTAAACCAAAAGCTCACGTTCCGTGAGACAAACCTGTACAAGATCGATTATGAGGGTGATGCTGCGGCATTGGAAGCCTTTGTGCGCCAGGTGCTCCTAGATCCGATCAGCCAGGAACTGCGTGAAGGAGGTGCTTCCTCCTTTGAAAAATCCAGCTTTATTCTGGAATATGGCATGAAAGGTGGAGCTCTGGATTTGGAAAAAGAGACTATTCTGGGCTACTTTCGCTCTCTCCAAAACCCTGGATTCACCCTGACGAAATTAACTCTCAGAAAGCGTGTCTATGTCTTTGGAAATGAAGCAAATGAAGCTCCATTTGTCCGGGATATTTGCAATCCAGCCATCCATACATGGGAAGTTCGCCGAGCTGCCTAGTCATAGCTTAGGCTATCTAGCGTTGATTCAGAAATATGAACCCCATCAACCTCCGCCGCTGCCCAAAAGCCCGAAAAGCTAGCTTGTGAAATTTTTCACAAAATCGGGTTGCCGCTGACCATCCGGCTCCGATACTCGTTGTAATTCTGTCCCTCCGCCCTCATGCCTGCACCTGAAGTCGCCCCCGCTCCCGCCTCGCCACCTCCTACCACGGACATGGTCAATGTTCAGATTGATGGTGTCTGGCTAAAATTCCCCAAAGGCACCCGTATGATCGAAGCCTGCAAAGAGGCGAAGAAGGATGTGCCGCATTACTGCTACCACCCAAAGCTCTCCAGCCCCGGCAACTGCCGAATGTGCTTGGTGGAAATGGGCATGCCCCCACGCCCAGCACCCGGGACTGAGCCTGAAAAGGATGAGCATGGCATGCCAAAAATCGGCTGGATGCCACGCGCTGTGATTGCTTGTGCCAATACGGTAGCCGAAGGCATGGGCATCCGCACAGACTCTCTACTGACACAGGAATGCCGCAAAGGCGTGATGGAGTTCTTGCTGATCAATCATCCACTGGATTGCCCTATTTGTGATCAAGCTGGTGAGTGCCGACTTCAGGAATTCAGCGTGGAACATGGGAAAGGCGAGAGCCGCTTCCGTGAAAACAAGGTCAAGAAGCCGAAGAATGTCGATATCGGACCTCGTGTGCGCCTGGACGATGAGCGCTGCATCATGTGCAGTCGCTGCATCCGCTTCAGCGCTGAGATTGCCGATGATCCAGTGTTAGGCTTCACCGAGCGTGGCAGTCATACGACTCTAGCGGTGCATCCAGGCAAACGTTTAGAGAACAACTATTCCCTTAATACCGTCGATATCTGCCCTGTCGGTGCACTGACCTCGAATGACTTCCGCTTTCAGCAGCGTGTGTGGTTTCTGAGTGAAACCAATGGTATCTGCACAGGCTGTGCACGTGGCTGTAATTTGGAAATCGGTGCGCGTGGCGACACCATCTTCCGCCAGACACCGCGTGAGAATAATGACGTCAACTCAACTTGGATGTGTGATCAGGGCCGTCTTGATTTCCATTTTGTGAACAGTGAACTGCGTCTCACCGATCCAATGCTAAAAACCACTGGTAAACATGAAGTCACCAGTTGGAAAAAAGCCATTCAAGCAATCGCTGACGGAGTCACCGGAGTGAAAGGTGCTGAAATTGCCATCATTGCGAGTGCACGCATGACCAACGAAGAGCTCTTCTTTGTCAAACACCTAGCTAAAACACTGGGAACAGAAAATGTAGACGTCATCCCACGCAGCGGCGGTGCTGACAATTACCTGCGCGCCGATGACCTGAATCCGAACTCCAATGGCGTCCGTCAGATCCTCGGCACTGAGCCGGGCTCTAAACTGGCAGGCATCACTGAGCTCATGAGCCGCGGTCGCTTACGCGTCGTCTTTGCTCTTGGTGAAAACCTCCTCAAATGCGGCTTCGAGCGTCGTGACCTGGAAAAAGTCAGTCTTCTCACGACTTTGCATATCCTAGCCAATGCTAGCGCTGAGTTGTCTCATGTGGTTCTGGCTGGAAATGCCTATGCCGAAAAACGTGGTAGCATGATCAATGCGACGGGTCGTCTTCAGCGCCTGAACAAAGCAGTGAATGCTCCAGGCAATGCCCGTGACACCTGGGAAATCCTTCGTGACATCATTGTCGCTATCGGTGGGTCCAATGGCCTCTACTCAGTGGAAGATGTCTTCAAGCGCATCGCCGCCGAAGTTCCCGCTCTGGAAGGGCTCAGCTACGCCAAGATCGGTGATCTCGGACTGCCTGTGCTCCAGACCAGTGAGACCGTCCCACTGATTGAGCGCGAAAAAGAACGCAAAGCCAAGGGCATCATCGTTGGTTAATCCAGGGGCTATATGCCCCAACCTTCTCGGTAGGCAGCGCGCTTCCAGAGTTTTTCACCTTCAGGATTATCGATCAGTCTGCCGGTCTTAGCATCGCAGCGCACCACTGTGTTGGTGCGATAAGCAATGTTTCCGAGATGACACATCATCGTGCTTTTTTGGCCTTCCCCAATGGGGCTATTTAGCTCAGTTTTACCACGAATAGCGTCCAGGAAATTGCCAATATGAGCTGCGTCCCCACCACCAGCGGACTTGCTTTTACTAATCTCAGCCCCTTTAGGATCATGGATCGTCCAGAAATCTCGGGCAATTGCGAGGGTGCCTTTATCACCGTAGAACACGACTTCTGCCAGAGGCTTTTCAGCGGTTCGGGGATGACATGAACTTTGCACCCATTCACAGCCGGCATGGCCGAAGTCGTAAACCGCCGTGCCGGTGTCGGGCGTTTCTTGCTCGTCCTGATAAAAGTAGCGACCTCCATTGTAAGTGACTTTAGTCGGATAATCGCCCTTCAATCCCCAGCGCAAAATGTCCAGCGTGTGGATGCCATTGTTTCCGAGTTCGCCATTGCCCCAATGCCAAAGCCAATGCCAGTCATAGTGAGCATACTTTTTCAAGTCATGTTGGGCATCATCCGGCACAGGCCCCTGCCACATGTTCCAATCCAGATCGGCAGAGGGTGGCAGTGCTAACTGACCAACCGCCTTACGCGAGTTGTAATAGAAGCCGCGACCAAAGCGGGCCTCCCCAATGACACCACCATGCAAAGCCGCAATGGCCTCTTTCATCCAGGTCCGGCGTTGATTGCCCATTTGAACGACTTTGCCAGATTTTAAAGTCGCTGCGACTAACGCTTCCGCCTCACCAGGGTTTTGGCTTCCCGGCTTTTCCACATAGACGTGCTTGCCAGCCTGCAGAGCCAAGATAGCCATGGGGGTATGCCAGAAATTCGGTGTGGCGATGAAGACAGCATCCACCGTTTTATCCTCCAGGATTTTGCGAAAGTCGCGCACCCCCTGGCAAGAAGATGCTTGTTTGTCCGCGACCACTGTAAGCCCCTT
>Ga0164294_10000916_pt1 | contig 27908 bp, 27 predicted proteins | sample GEODES005metaG_FD_111479 | JGI IMG/M metagenome (GOLD analysis project Ga0164294, IMG submission 111479) | Oligotrophic lake water microbial communities from Sparkling Lake, Wisconsin, USA - GEODES005 metaG | ecosystem: Environmental > Aquatic > Freshwater > Lake | place: USA: Sparkling Lake...
CCACCAGAGTGGGGTGGACCGGGCTGCCCATTACGGGCTACACTGTTCAAGTTCATACAGAACGACTGCATGCGAATCGTGTGTGAATCTTTTGTAAACCCGCGTGACCGAGCGTGCTGAATTTGATTCGGCAGGGCGGTAGCGTGGCAAAAACATCTTTAACCACAGCGCCATCCAGAGGAAATTCATCAGCGATATGACAAGCCGTCAAGCTCGGTTGCAAGAAGACACCTATTTCAGGGTGATGCGCATCCTGCAAGAAAACCCAGACCTGACTCAGCGCGAACTGGCCGAGCAACTGGGTATCAGCGTGGGGGGGTTGAACTACTGCCTGAAGGCGCTGATGGAGAAGGGCTTGGTGAAAATGAATAATTTCGCCAATTCCAAGAACAAATTCGGCTATGTGTATGTACTGACCCCGAGCGGAATCGCTGAAAAGGCAGCGCTTACCCGCCGGTTCTTGCAGCGCAAAATGGGTGAGTACGAGGCTCTGAAACTCGAGATTGAGGCACTTAAGTCCGAAGTGAAAAGTACTACCAACCAGCCAAAATCCGCTCATTAGGCGCCACTGGGCGATTCGAGTGCTTCGTCATGAAAAAAGCCCTTGTCACCGGCATCACTTGGCAAGACGGTAGCTACCTTGCGGAATTCTTGCTCGAGAATGGCTACGAAGTGCATGGTATCAAGCGGCGCTCGTCGTCGTTTAACACCTCGCAAAGACTTCTGTGCGGCAGAAATCCTAGAACAAAGGCCTAAAGTAGTTGGTATCTATCGCTTAGTGATGAAACCTGGCAGCGATAACTTTAGGGCCAGCAGCATTCAGGTAATCATGAAACGAATCAAAGCTAAGGGGGTTGAAGTCATCGTTTACGAGCCAGCGCTTCGAGGGCCCGTGTTCTTTAACTCCAGAGTTGTCAATGATTTGACGCACCTCAAGGCGGAGTCAGGGTTGTGCGCAACTTGGAGCGGTTCAAGGCTGAATCAGATTTAATTGTAGCTAACCGAATTACTGACGACATTAGAGAAGTTTCAGTAAAGTTCTACAGCAGAGACTTATTTGGGCGGGATTGATTGGCATCTTTTCGCGAGATAGATGCTGTAATTTTTAAATTGAGGACTATTTAATGTTGAACTTTGCGTTGGTTGGATGCGGTCGAATCGCAAAAAGGCACTCTGAACTTCTTGGTCTCAAGCAGATTGATGGGGCTCAATTGGTTGCTGTTTGCGACCTGGATGAATCAAAAGCCAAGTCAATCGGTGAACAATTGTCTATTCCGAGTTACACGGACATGCATCAAATGATGCTAAGCGAAAAAATTGATGCGGTGGTTGTGTTAACTGAAAGTGGCAACCATGCACGGAACGTTGTTGAGCTTGCTCAGTATGGCAAACACATTGTTGTTGAGAAGCCAATGGCTCTGACGCTTGATGATGCCGATGCAATGATCCAAGCATGCGACAAATCCGGTGGCAAGTTGTTTGTCGTTAAACAAAATCGGTTCAACGTACCCGTTATGAAGCTCCGTGAAGCCCTGGATCAAGGCAGATTTGGAAAACTTGTATTGGGCACAGTCAGAGTACGTTGGTGTCGACCGCAAGAATACTACGATCAAGCACCTTGGCGTGGCACCTGGGCCATGGATGGTGGTGTTCTCACCAACCAAGCAAGTCACCATGTTGACATGCTCGAGTGGATGCTTGGTGAAGTTGAAAGCGTATTTGCCCGCAGTGCGACGGCCCTTGCCAAGATTGAAGCTGAAGATACTGCAGTGGTAACTCTCAAGTTCCGAAATGGAGCGCTTGGTGTTATCGAAGCCACTACCGCAGCGCGACCCAAAGACCTTGAGGGTTCTATTTCGGTATTGGGTGAAGGTGGTACGGTAGAAATCGGTGGTTTTGCAGTCAATAAAATGAAAGTCTGGAATTTCGTCGAACCCATGCCAGACGACGAAGATGTGATGGAGAAATACTCCGTAAATCCACCGAACGTCTATGGCTTCGGACATCAGGCCTACTATGAGCACGTGGTCGATTGCATTAAGAACAACAGCAGACACTTGGTGGATGGGCTTCAAGGCCGGAAGAGTCTAGAGCTCATCAATGCTATTTACGAATCTATCGAAACGGGAAAAGAAGTGCACATGCGTTTCCGGCCGCTGCATTGCAAGCTTGGGGACGCGTCTTGACTACCCCAAACCTGCGCGAAGCTGCCATTGTTGATGTGACCTTTGGCCAGAACGTTACTGTCGTCAATCCCGTAAATATATATGGCTGCTCGATCGGTGACAATGTGTTCATTGGCCCGTTTGTCGAAATTCAGCGGAGTGTGACAGTTGGAAATAGAACCAAGGTGCAGTCGCATGCGTTCATTTGTGAGCTCGTAGAAATCGGTGACGACTGCTTTGTTGGTCATGGAGTAATGTTTATCAATGATAAATTCTCAACGGGCGGGCCAGCGCGTGGAAATAAGTCACTTTGGAAAAGAACCAAAATAGGAAACAGAGTATCCATCGGAAGCAATGCATCAATTTTACCAGTTGAAATTTGTGATGACGTTGTAATTGGCGCTGGCTCTGTCGTTACAAAAAGTATAACGAAACCAGGTATATATGTTGGTAATCCAGCGGTGTCAATCAGGCGAAAAATTTCATGATTTTTGCGTGATTCGGTTTGTGGCGATTATTGTTGCTATGTTTATGCTTGCAAGCTGTGGTGGCGGAACAAGTACGGAGAGAGCAAACCTTTCAATTCGAATGAAAGATTGCAAATCTTATAATGCGAGAGATAACGGCGAATTAATATATATTGTTGTCGGCGCTGATTGTGCTGGTCGAAGTCAAAAATTTGAAATTGAAATTGAGTCAATGGGAGTTGTTTCGATACAAACAATTCAAGTTAACTCCTTCATATTGTTTTCGAATTCTCTGCATACTAGAAGAGTAGAGGTTGTATCCGAGAATACATGGAGAACAATTGAGAACAAGAGTTATTGGACGGCACGAGATGGTGCAGGGATAGAGTTTCTTAACGGTTACCTGTATCTTCTTGGTGGGTGGAATTACACAGCCGTTACCAATGAAGTATGGCGTACAAAGAATCTCGTGGATTGGGAACGATTGCCCGACGCACCTTGGGAGGCGCGTCATGGTGCCGGTTGGGTTGTTCATGATAATAAGTTATGGGTAATCGGTGGTGATTTGATTGACGATGTTTGGTTTTCCTCAGATGGTATAACTTGGAAACTTGCACTTTCTTCTGCACCTTTTGGCAAAAGATACACGCCATCCGCAGTATCTTTTGGCGGATATGTCTATTTATATGGTGGCCAGTACTGGACGCCTGTAGATTGGTGTAACTCCCGCCCAGATTGCTTGCCTGTTGGTTTAAGCGATGTATGGCGTAGCAAGAATGGTGTTGATTGGGAAAAAATTCAGTCAAACGCACCTTGGAGTGGTAGATCATTAGTTCATGGAGGTTTGTTCTTTGATAATGAAATATTTATAGTAGGCGGTGGTTTAAAGAATGCCGTCGAGCGTTATTCTGAAACATACATTGAATTTAAAGATATCTGGAGTTCGGGTGATGGCGTTAATTGGAGGAAAAGGATGGATAATTTTAACTTTCTTCCTAGAACGCATTTTTCAGTCTTGGCGACATCAGATGGTTGTTACGTGTCTGATGGTTCTGTTGGTATTCAGTTAAATGTTTCGAATGACCTGTTTTTTGCGAAAAACTGTATTGATTATATTCAGCTAGAAACGCCAATAGACATGAAGAAGAGGCACGCATCCTCACTCTTCGAGTTTAATGGCTCAATCGTTATTCTTGGCGGCCCTCCAGCAGATCAACCTGGCACTGCCATTTGGCAGTATTTTCCTTCTCTTGTAAAGTAAGGGTAAAAATTATGAATACTCCATTTGTTGATTTGCATGCTCAGTACTTAGGAATAAAAAATGAAATCGATGCTGCCATCAGCGATGTAATTGATAGATCATTATTTGTTCGCGGCCCATATGTCGAGAAATTCGAGCAGATGTTTGCGGATGTAATGGAACGCAAACATTGCGTCTCCTGCGCTAATGGCACTGACTCGCTTTACATCGCGATGGTGGCACTAGGGGTGAAAGCTGGTGATGAAGTCATTGCACCCGCGCATTCGTGGATATCGACCACAGAAACCATCACTCAGGCTGGTGCGAAAGTAGTGTTCTGCGATACCGATGCAGATACCTTTACCATTGATCCGCATAGCATCGAGTCGAAGATCACCAAGAACACGGTCGGTATCATTCCAGTACACCTCTATGGCCAGCCAGTTGATATGGATGCAATCATGGCGATTGCCAATAAACATAAGTTATGGGTACTGGAAGATTGCGCACAGTCGCACCTCGCACGTTTCAAAGGCCAGCTGGTAGGCACCTTCGGCAACGCCGCATCTTTCTCCTTTTATCCGGGCAAAAATCTTGGTGCGATGGGCGATGCCGGTGCTGTAGTGACAAATGATTCAGCCTTGGCCGACAAAATGGCTATGTTCGCGCGTCACGGTGGGTTGAGAAAAGGTGATCATCAAGTCGAAGGGATCAACAGCCGTCTGGATGGTATTCAGGCCGCGATCCTGTCGGTAAAGCTCCCCCACCTCGCGCATTGGACGCAACTGCGCCAAGAGCGTGCACAGCGCTACAGTGAACTTCTGGCTTCGGTTGAAGGTGTAACCACACCGCATGTTGCACCTGAGCGCGAACATGTTTGGCATCTCTACGTAATTGAGCACCAGAAGCGTGACGAACTGGCACTACACCTTGGTTCTGCAGGTATTCCCACCGTCGTTAATTATCCGGTTGCATTACCGTTTTTGCCCGCATATCGTCGTTTCAATCACCTACCGGGAGATTTTCCAAACGCATACGCGAACCAATCACGCATCCTATCGATTCCGATCTATCCAGAGTTCTCCAATGAGCAGATGGACAAGGTGGTTGCCTCGATAGCTGATTTTTGTTCGGATAATTGATTATGAAGGTGTCCTCCAAAGTCTTGGTCACCGGAGCCGACGGCTTCATCGGCTCTCACCTGACTGAAGCTCTTGTGCGTGCGGGCTACGATGTTCGTGCCTTTGTGCTCTACAATTCCTTCAACTCGTGGGGCTGGCTAGACCGTTGTGCATCAGACGTAAAGGGTAAATTCGAAGTATTCGCTGGCGATGTACGGGGCCCAAATGGCGTGCGCACTGCCATGAAAGACTGTGACGCAGTGTTGCATTTGGCTGCACTGATAGCCATCCCTTACTCCTACCACTCACCAGACACCTACGTTGATACCAATATTAAGGGCACACTTAATATCGTTCAAGCAGCACGTGACTTGGGCGTAAGTAAGGTAGTGCAAACATCAACCAGCGAGGTTTATGGGACCGCGCGCTTTGTACCCATTACTGAAGACCACCCATTGCAGGGTCAGTCACCTTATTCGGCAAGCAAGATTGGCGCAGACCAAATCGCCATGTCGTTCTACTCATCGTTTGGCACCCCAGTAACTCTGTTGCGCCCCTTTAACACCTATGGACCGCGCCAATCAGCCCGCGCCGTGATTCCAACCATCATCACCCAAATAGCCAATGGCCAGCGACAAATTAAACTCGGTGCAGTGTCGCCCACACGCGACTTCAACTACGTGGCCGATACGGTCGCTGGTTTCATTGCTGCACTTGAGTCGGATCGAGGTGCCGGTGAAGTTATCAACATTGGCAGCAATTTCGAGATTTCTATTGGGGACACCGCCAGCGCGATTGCTGAGGCTATGGGTACTTCTATTCAAATCATTACAGATGAACAACGTTTGCGCCCAGAAAAAAGTGAAGTTGAGCGCCTATGGGCGTCCAACGCTAAAGCCCTTGATCTGCTGGGCTGGCAGCCGAAATACGATAGCCGTGAAGGACTCTTGCGTGGCCTAACAGCGACCATCGCTTGGTTTCTAGAACCTGCAAATTTGTCTGCCTACAAGGCTGAGATTTACAACATCTAAGCGTCATGGATACGCATAGCAATCTGCCGCAGAACATCATTCGTGCTATCAAGTCTGTAGTGGGTGACGGACCGCTGGCCTTGCACGAGCCCCGCTTTAACGGGAATGAATGGGTTTATCTAAAGGAATGTCTAGATTCAACATTCGTCTCCTCCGTGGGCAAATTCGTTGACCGTTTCGAAGACGACTTGGCGAACTTCACCGGTGCCAAACGGGCGGTTGCCGTGGTTAATGGCACTGCCGCACTGCATGTTGCCCTGCGCTTAGCTGGTGTCGAAACTGGCGACGAGGTTTTGTTGCCAGCACTCACCTTTATTGCAACCGCCAATGCAGTGGCCTATTGCCAGGCAACGCCACATTTTGTTGACAGCGAAGAGCGCTCGCTTGGCATGGACGCGGTAGCACTACGTGAATATCTGTCGAGCATTGCTGAAATACGGAACAATCAATGCGTCAACCGCAGCACCGGCCGAGTCATCCGCGCCATGGTGCCTATGCACACCTTTGGGCATCCGGTCGATATAGATGCGCTTTTGGCCATAGCTCACGACTTCCACGTGGAATTGATTGAAGACGCCGCCGAATCCCTGGGCAGTACTGTGGGCGGACAGCATACTGGTACTTTCGGTCTGATGGGTACTTTGAGTTTCAATGGCAATAAAACCATTACCACAGGCGGCGGCGGCGCAATTTTGACTAACGATGTCGAACTGGGCAAGCGGATCAAACACATCACTACGACGGCTAAGTTACCCCATCGCTGGAACTTTATGCATGACGAGGTTGGATTCAACTACCGGTTGCCGAACCTGAATGCGGCCTTGGGTTGTGCTCAGCTTGAACAGTTGCCAAGTTTCTTGCGCGATAAGCGCCACCTATTTGAACAATATCAGGTAGCCTTTTCTAATTTGGCTGGTGTGCACGTAGTTGCACAGCCAGCTGGTTGCGATAGCAACTACTGGTTGCAAACATTGCTGCTGGACGAAGCACATGCCGATCAACGCGATGCTGTATTGGCTGCTACAAACGACGCAGGCCTGATGACGCGTCCGATCTGGGCGCTGATGAACCGACTGCCTATGTATGTCAACTCTCCTAGAGCACCCTTGCCAGTGGCCGAATCTCTAGAGCAGCGAGTGATTAACATCCCTAGCAGTTCTGGCCTTGGTGCTGTAGCCCTATGAGCAACCCTAGTCTGATCTTGATTGGTGCCGGTGGTCATGCCCATGCCTGTATCGATGTTATCGAGCAGCATGGTGGTTACCAAATTGCCGGGCTGATCGGCATACCAGACGAGGTGAATGACCTTCATCTTGGTTATACCGTGATCGGTACAGATACCGATTTGCCAGAGCTGGCCAAGACCATTCCACGCGCACTGATCACATTGGGTCAAATTAAAACATCCGCACATCGCATCCGGCTATACCAGCAGGTCGTAGCCCTTGGGTTTCAGTTGCCCACCATCATTGCGCCTAGTGCTTATGTTTCACGTCATGCATCCATAGGCGCTGGGACGATCGTGATGCATGGTGCCATAGTCAACGCCGGTGCCAGCGTGGGGGAAAACTGCATCATCAATACACTTGCACTGATCGAGCATGATGCAACCGTAGCTGACCATTGCCATATTTCAACAGGTGCCATCATTAACGGCAACACTGTGATCGGATTTGGCAGCTTTGTTGGTAGCGGCAGCAGCATCAAGGAAGGTGCGACACTTGGGCAGAAGTGTTTGGTTGGTATGGGCCTAGCAGTTCGTCATAACCTGCCAGACAACGCCCAATTTGCTGGGTACAAAACATCATGATCAAGCGAACACTCATCATTGCTGAAGCAGGCGTTAACCACAATGGCGATCTTGGGTTAGCCCGGCAGTTGATTGACGCTGCTGCGGACGCCGGGGCCGATTTGGTCAAGTTCCAAACTTTTAACGCCAGCCGTCAAGTCACCCGCGTTGCCAGAAAGGCTGACTACCAAACCCAGACGACAGATGGCAAGGAGTCCCAGCATGACATGCTTCAACGCTTGGAACTCACTGAGGCGATGCACCATGAGCTCATCGCCCATTGTGCCAAGCGCAGCATAGGCTTTTTCTCAACTGGTTTTGACATTGAAAGCATTGACTTTCTGCTCGGCCTTGGCCAGGATCACTTCAAAATACCGTCTGGTGAAATCACGAATCTTCCGTATCTGCGCCACATAGGCCAGCTTGGCAAAAACACCATTCTGTCCACCGGAATGGCGACGTTGGGCGATATAGAAGCGGCCATAGATGTTCTGGAGCAAGCAGGCACACCACGCTCCAGCATCACAGTGTTGCACTGCACCACCGAATACCCAACGCCAATGGAAGAGGTCAACTTGCGCGCCATGCAGAGCATTCAAGTAGCATTTGGCGTGGCAGTCGGTTATTCCGACCACACCCAGGGCATTGAAGTAGCAACTGCCGCAGTGGCGATGGGTGCGACGGTAATCGAAAAGCATTTCACACTAGACCGCAACTTGCCCGGCCCCGACCATCAAGCCAGCTTAGAGCCCGCAGAACTAAAGGCCATGGTGACCGCAATTCGCAATATTGAAGTTGCGTTGGGTGATGGCATCAAACGCCTTACGCCAAGCGAGACACGGAACAAGCCCATAGCTCGTAAATCTCTGGTTGCAAGCCAAGCGATCCAGGCTGGCCATGTATTCACTGCACAAAACGTCACCACAAAACGCCCCGGCACAGGTATCTCGCCCATGCGTTGGGATGAGGTGATAGGGCACGTTGCACTGCGCAACTTCGCTGCAGACGAGTTGATAGAACTATGAACCGCAAAATCTGCGTCATAACTGGCACACGTGCCGAATACGGCCTGTTGCGATGGGTAATGCAAGGCATCAAGGACGAGGCAGAGCTGACGCTGCAAATCATCGCCACTGGCATGCACCTATCGCCAGAGTTTGGCCTGACCTACCGCGAGGTTGAAAAAGACGGTTTTCAGATTGACCGCAAAGTTGAAATGCTTACCAGCTCAGATACTTCAGTGGGTATTGCTAAATCCATGGGCTTGGGGATGATTGGCTTTGCCGACGCGTTGAATGAATTGGAACCCAACTTGATTGTGGTGCTAGGCGATCGGTTTGAAATATTTGCTGCTGTATCTGCCGCCTTGGTTGCACGCATACCGGTTGCGCATTTGCATGGTGGGGAAACCACTGAAGGAGCTTTCGACGAAGCGCTTCGCCACTCCATCACCAAAATGTCTCACTTGCATTTTGTTGCAACAGAAGAATATCGCCAACGCGTGATTCAGCTTGGAGAGCAACCTGGACGCGTGTTTCTGGTCGGCGGCTTGGGCATTGACAATATCAAACATTTGAAACTGCTGGACCGTACTGCAATTGAAGAATCCCTTGATTTCAAACTAGGGCCCAAAAATCTCCTCATTACTTTCCATCCAGTCACCCTAGAGAATCAAAGCTCTGATCAACAGATGTCAGAGCTCCTGTCAGCGCTGGACCGATTGGGCGAAGATACCCACCTGATTTTCACCATGCCAAACGCCGACAATGGTGGTCGCGTACTGATAGGGATGGTTGAAGAGTTTGTAGCAAAGCATAGAAACGCACGCGCTTATACCTCGCTTGGTCAACTTCGTTTTTTGTCTTGCGTAAAGCTTGTCGATGGTGTCGTCGGCAATTCATCCAGTGGGCTGGCAGAAGCGCCAAGTCTGAAAACGGGCACTGTGAACATCGGTGACCGCCAGCGGGGGCGGCTGAAAGCACAAAGCGTCATCGACTGTACGCCTCAAAGTCAAGCAATTCTTGATGCTATCGGCAAGCTTTACAGCACACCTTACCGGCAGATTTTGTCTTCGGTGGTCAATCCTTATGGTGACGGCGGCGCGAGCGCGAAGATAGTGCAAACCCTGCGCAGTCAGGGTTTGACAGACCTTTTGAAAAAATCTTTTTACAACCTTAACCCTACCCAACATGCCAACGGCTTCCTGGCGCAAAGCGCTACTCACTGCTAACGCCACGTTACATCAGGCGATAGGCTGTCTCGATGAGTCGTCACTCCAAATTGTGATCGTCGTAGCTGAAGACGGCAGATTGCTTGGCACGCTGACAGACGGCGACATTCGACGTGGTTTGCTGCGAGGCCTTGAAATGGGCAGCACAGTTGAAAGCATCATTCATCGTGATCCTTTGGTGGTGCCGCCACAGTGGGGGCGCGACACCGTGCTGCAACTGATGCAGACAAACAAAGTTCATCAGTTGCCAGTGGTTGACGAAAACCGGTTCGTAGTTGGCTTGCACCTGTGGGACGAACTGCTTGTACCAAGCAAGAGGTCCAATGTCATGGTGATCATGGCAGGTGGACGCGGTACGCGCTTGGGTGAGCACACCCAAGACTGCCCCAAACCACTGCTGCCAATTGGCGGCAAGCCCATGCTAGAGCACATTATTGATCGTGCCAAGGCAGAGGGGTTTGAGCACTTTGTTTTAGCTATTCACTACCTTGGTCACATGATTGAAGATTATTTTGGTGACGGCGGTAACCTACAGATCAAGATTGAATACCTGCGCGAAGACACACCATTAGGAACTGCTGGCGCATTGGGCCTTTTGCAAGCACGTCCGACAGAGCCTTTCTTGGTCACAAATGGTGATGTGCTCACGGACATCCGTTACTCTGAACTTCTTGACTTTCACATCAGGCACAGTGCAACAGCAACCATGGCGGTACGTTTGCACGAATGGCAGCATCCATTTGGCGTTGTCAAGACAAACGGTGTAGACATCATTGGTTTCGAAGAAAAGCCAGTGGCACGGAGCCATATCAATGCGGGTATCTATGTGCTTGAACCGAATGTGCTTGACGCAATTGGCACTAATGAGCACTGCGATATGCCTACTCTTTTTGGTCGTGTGCAAGACAAGTCAGCCAGAACCATCGTTTACCCCATGCATGAACCATGGTTGGACGTAGGGCGCCCCGCTGATCTTGAAAAAGCGCGCAATGCACACAGCACCAATTAAAAATTTCACATAAACATATTTTAAGGAGGCGTCATGAAAATTGGCCCAAGCTACAACTTTGACCTTTCACGGTTTACCAAGCCGACCGCTGAATTGGAAGTTTTTTATGGTATGCCGCGCTATGTCAAGTTCTGCAAAATTTGCAACATGTCTAACCAGCAACCTATGTCGAGCAATGAATACTCACATAGCAAAGAATCAACAAAAACAACGTTGAGTTTTGACGATGAAGGGGTGTGCCACGCGTGTCGTTTCAATATGCTCAAAGAAACTGGGGAAATAGACTGGGATGAGCGTGAGAGTGAATTTCTGGAACTTTGCAAACAATACCGTCGCGACGATGGCAGTTATGATTGCATCGTTGGCGGTAGCGGCGGCAAAGACAGTGCCATGCAATCGCACTTGCTAAAGTACAAGTATGGTATGCACCCACTGACAGTGACATGGTCACCGCATCTGTATACCGATATTGGCTGGAAAAATTTTCAAAACTGGCTCCATGTTGGTGGCTTTGATAATTTTCTTTACACCCCAAACGGCAAGATCCATCGTTTACTGACGCGTAACGCGACAATCAACCTGCTTCACCCCTTCCAACCGTTCATCCTGGGACAAAAGACCTTCGTTGCAAAGATGGCGGCGCAACTGAACATTCCGCTTATTTTCTACGGCGAGATGCCAGGCGAGTATGGCGAAAAAATATCCCATAAAACTTCGAGTTATTCGGCTGCATCTGGAGGTGGCGAGGGTGAAGGTTTTTCCTTAGACTATCTAGGTGGGCGTGACGTACGTGACATCTTCCTTGGCGGAAAAAAAATTGGCGAATACCTTGACGAAGGTGTGGCGTTTGCCGATTTAAAAAGCTATCTCCCGATGGATCCGGAGGTGCTTACTCGCAAGGGCATCGACTTCAAATACCTTGGTTATTACAAGCGTTGGGTGCCGCAAGAAGCCTACTACTATGCAGTGGAAAACACCGGTTTCGAAGCTAACCCAGTCCGTACCGAAGGTACTTACTCCAAGTACAACAGTTTGGATGACAAGGTAGACGGCTTCTTCTACTTCACCCCATGGATAAAATTTGGTGTCGGGCGGGCAATGATGGATTCAGCCCAAGAGATTCGCAATCACCACATTGACAAAAATGAAGCGATTGCTCTCATGAAGCGCTATGAGGGTGAATACCCGGCACGTTACGAAAAAGAGTTTCTGGAATACATCAGCATGTCACGTGAAGAGTTTCTGGAACTTTGTGACCGATTTCGTTCGCCGCATCTTTGGCATGTTGTTGATGGGCAGTGGAAACTGCGTCACACGCCATGGGATGAGGTTGGGACACCTTCGTGAGAAACACACGATTAATTGCACGGCTCGACATTAAAGGGTCAAATCTGATCAAAGGTATACATCTGGAGGGTCTACGCGTTATTGGACAGCCGAATGAATATGCCCTTCGTTATTATGAGCAGGGTGCTGACGAATTGATTTATATCGATTGTGTAGCCAGCCTCTACGGCCGCAATAATCTGAGTGACATTGTCCAAAACGCAGCCCAAAATGTATTTGTTCCAATGACGGTTGGCGGAGGAATTCGTTCAATTGATGATGCAACGCACATACTGCGTTGCGGTGCAGACAAGGTGGCTATAAATACCGCTGCCGTAGAAACCCCCGGTTTGATTACCGATATAGCCCGCAAGTTCGGCAGCCAATGCATGGTGTTGTCTATAGAAGCAAAGCGCGTGGGTCCGGATCGCTGGGAAGCCTATACGGACAATGGCCGGGAAGATACCGGATTGGACGTAATCGAATGGGTAAAACGAGGCGTAGCGCTTGGCGCCGGTGAAGTGCTGTTGACCTCTGTGGACCAGGAAGGAACACGTAAAGGATTTGATATTTCGCTTGTTCGCGCAGTGACCGGCGAAGTGTCGGTACCAGTGATCGCCAGTGGCGGAATGGGAACGCCAGAGCATATGGTTGACGTGGTCAAAACGGGGGCGGATGCCGTAGCGATGGCCGACATACTTCACTACCGCAGAGCCACCATCGCTGACATTCGTGACGCGGCACGCAATGCAGGACTTCACGTTAGAAAGTATACAAATGAATGAGGCAACGGTTATCGACTACGGAGTAGGAAACTTGCTGAGCGTCAGTCGGGCGCTTGAGCACTGTGGTGCCCGCGTAACCATCACCTCAGATGCTGCAGCGATCCTGACCTCGTCCAGGGTAGTGTTACCGGGCGTTGGTGCATTCGCCGACGGCATGGCTGCTTTGAAGACCAAAGGGCTTGACGCGGTGGTGCACCAAGTTGCGGTGGCTGGCACGCCGTTACTGGGCATTTGTTTGGGTATGCAAATGCTGTTCGACGAAAGCGAAGAATTCGGTGCGACGGCGGGGCTGGGCCTGATTCCGGGACGTGTGGTGCATATTCCTGCTACGACCACAACGGGCGAACCGCACAAAATTCCCCACATCGGCTGGAACGAGTTGGTGTTACCAGCGGAGTGCAACCCGTTGCAAAGCGGCCTACTAGCTGAAGTCGAGCCTGGCGAAGCCGTGTACTTTGTGCACTCTTTCATGGCGGTACCTGCGTCGCCAGAGTTCCGATTGGCAGATTGCAGCTATGGAGGCATTCCAATTTCAGCAGCAGTACAACGGGACAACGTGATGGGCTGCCAGTTTCATCCTGAAAAAAGTGGCGTTGTCGGACTCAAGATACTGCGTAGGTTTATCTCATCATGAGAATTCTTGCCTTAATCCCTGCTCGCGGTGGCTCTAAACGACTTCCTGGAAAAAATATCCGTGTACTCGGTAACAAACCCTTGATCGTCTGGTCTATTGACGTGGCAAGAGACATCCCAGAAATTTGCGATATTCTTGTTAGCACTGACGACACCGCTATTGCTTCTATATGCTCAGATGCTGGCGCCTTGGTGCCATGGCTACGCCCAGCAGAATTATCAACCGATACTGCGAGTTCAGTTGAAGTGGCTTTGCATGCATTGGAATGGTATGAGACAGAGAAAGGGACAGTTGACGGGATTCTACTGTTGCAGCCAACATCGCCATATAGAACCCAAAAAACCATGTTAAACGGCATCAGTCTATTTAAGGAAAATGGACGACAACCAGTTCTGGGTGTTTCACCAACTCATGCCCACCCGATGTGGACCTTAAAGATGGACGGCGAATGTGTGGTGCCGTTTCTTCAAGAATACGGACTGGGAACACGATCACAAGACTTGCCGGCCGCCTATGTGGTGAATGGAAGTTTTTACTTGATAACACCTGAAGAGTTACGCATTAACCGTAATTTTGTCGGTTTAAGAACAAGTCCACTGATTATTGAGTCGCCTCAGGAGGCATTGGATATTGATACCGAGTGGGACTGGAAAGTGGCGGAAGCCTGTTTTGCGTCATGAAGTACGGCTCCCGATTTGCTGGTGACGCGGCCATCTACACACTTTCCAATTTTGCTGTCGCAGGTGTTCCTTTCCTGTTGCTGCCAGTGTTGACCAGAGCCTTGAGTCCGGATGCATACGGCGCCGTGGCAATGTTTACTGTCGTTGTTTCATTTTTTGCGGTGGGGGCCGGGCTAAATGTGCATGGCGCAGTCATGGTGCGGTATTTCGACCCGGACAAGTTCTGCATTTCGACCTATGTAAGCACTGCCTTGTTCATTCTTGTTTTTACCTCTTTGGTTTTAACCCTGGCGGTTGTTGCGGGCAGCAATCATCTTGAGAATCTCACGGGCTTGCCGATGAACTGGTTGCTACTTGCTGTCTGTGTTGCGGCTTGCCAGTTCATCGTCCAGTTATTGCTGACTCTCTGGCAGTCGTCTAAGCAGCCAGCAAAATTTGCTTCATTCAGGTTGAGCCATGCCACGATGGATGGCTTGGTATCGCTCCTGTTAGTGGTGGCCTTCGCGCTGTCATGGGAAGGGCGTTTGCTTGGAATCAGCACAGCATGGACAGTCTCTGCCGTGGCCGCGCTCTGGTTTCTTTTTCGCAGTGGCTGGTTGGCAAGGTCCGTAAAAAAAGACCATGCTGTGGATGCCTTGCGCTACGGTGTGCCATTGGTTCCACATGCCATCGCAGGTTTGGTGTTAGCAATGACGGATCGTTTCCTGGTCACAAATCTTCTCGACTTGACGGCCACGGGCATATACATGGTCGCGGTGCAAGTCGGCCTGATACTGCAGATTGCCGCAGACGCGTTCAATAAGGCGTTTGCTCCCTGGTTGATGGAAACTCTCAAGCACAACAACCATTCCAGGGATAAACGTATCGTCAAATACACCTATGGCTATTTTGGTTTGATTTTGACTGTCGCAGTAGTGGCGGGTTTTTTCTCAGAATTCATCATCAAGCTGCTTGCCGCTGAGCAATATCAATCTGCTGCGGAAGTGGCCAAATACACCCTGGTTGGTAATGCATTCGTCGGCATGTATTACATGGTAACCAACTACATTTTTTATTCAAGACGCACCGAATTGCTCTCCCTCATGACAGCGACAGTAGGTTTGATAACAATAGGCTTGTCTTGGTATCTCATTCAGAAATCAGGCACTGTTGGTGCTGCCCAAGCTTTCATGGTTAGTCAGATTCTTATGTTTTTAGGCACGTGGTTTTTGGCCAACCGCTGCCATCCCATGCCATGGCGTTTGAGGTTGTCATGAATTCTTCGACATTTCAGGAATCCAAGCCATCCTCGTCCGAGATGATGGGCATTCTGAATCAGCTTGAGGCTGAGGATATGACTTGCCACATGCAGATTAAAGATGTGCCCATCTGGCCCTTGCTTCGGATACGCTGGTTCTTTTCAGAATGGGCGCGTTTCTACACTAAAAATGAATTGTTCGAAGTAACTTCTGGCAAGTTTGAAAAATATTGGCAGAAACTTAAACCCTGGATAGCCCGGATTATCGATCGCAGATTGCTGGTGCCCATTCAACTGGAGGGTCATCTTTCGGCGGATATTGTTTTCCTTTCCGATGGTATCTCTTTCGCAAAACTCGAAAGCGACTGGTATGAGAGGTTTTGTGATCCCTTGATTGAACAGGCTGAACAGATCGGATTACGCAGCGTCATGTGGTCCCCGGTGGATGTCAGCAAGTCGCCCACACGTTCGAAAATTTGGTCAGCCCAAGCCTCACTTGCATTCGGAACACTCCTTGCTGCCATGTTGGCCAGAATAGACAGAACCAGCAATGCGCAATTCGCCCTGTTGAACGTACTCGTAAGTAAGCTGGAGTCATTTGGATGTCAAGCTACCCAGTTTTCGAGAGGCAAGGTACTGACCGATGCATACAGAGTGCGCATACTGAGCAGAATTTTTCTGCGGCGCCTGACCATCGTCAAGCCTCGTCTGGCATGTATCGTCAGCTATTACAGCCTTGAAGGCATGGCATTTGTGTGGGCATGCAAAAATCTTGGCATACCAGTTGTTGACCTCCAACATGGAGTCCAAGGCCCGCTTCATCCCGCATACGCAGGATGGAGAGTTAACGATATTCGCGAAACTACGCTTCCACTCGTACCAGATTGTTTCTGGGTCTGGTCGTCTGCCGAAGCCGAGGTCATCAGACAATGGGGTGCGACTAGCAATCACCAGGCGTATGTGGGTGGGAATCCCTGGGTGAATCTTTGGAAGGAATGCGCTCACCCACTGCCGGAGATAGTTCGACTTACAGATAAAGGAAAGGCTATCGCAATGCGTGCCAGTGGTAAGCCTATCGCGCTGGTGACATTGCAGTATGGCCTGGAGTACGCCGAACAACTGACGCCGCTCAAGACATTGATTGAACTGGCCGCAAAAGAGTATGTGTTCTGGGTCAGGTTGCACCCACTGATGATGGCGCGGCGCGAGGAGATCCGGCACTTTCTCGATTCTCAGGCTGTTGAACTCGATGAAGTGTCAGATTTGCCGCTACCTACCTTGCTGCCGTATTGCAATGCGCATGTCACCCACAGTTCGAGCTCTGTGATAGAAGCCGAAGGCTATGGGATTATCTCCTTGATCACATCACGCTTTGGAGTGGAGCTTTTTCCCGAACAATTGAGCACCGGTATGGCTTGGGATGCAAGCGACGGGCCAGCAGACGTCTATCGTGCTCTTGGACAAGCACAACAGAAACAACGCGCTGGACAGCAACAAGAAGTTGCTCGCGATCAAACGCCCCTTGAGGGCTTGCTGGGTATGCTCGGCATTACTGCTACTGGAACAAAAAAATGGTAGTGATCGTCGACTACGGTGTGGGCAATCTGGGCTCCATACTGAACATGTTTAAGAAGGTCGGCGCCAAAGCCATCATTTCCGGTGAGTCCGCAGTGATACGAAGCGCCGACAAGCTCCTGCTACCCGGCGTGGGTGCGTTCGATGCAGGTATGCAAAGTCTTGACAAAAGCGGTCTTAGGCCATTGCTGGATGAATGCGTGCTTCATTTCAAAAAGCCTGTTCTTGGCATTTGCTTGGGCATGCAACTTATGGCGAAACGCAGTGACGAAGGGGTCTTTCCCGGTCTTGCCTGGGTCGATGCCGAAGTCATTCGGATCAAGCCCGCAGACTCCAAAATGAAAGTCCCCCACATGGGCTGGAACCTAGTTCAAGTTGCAAAAGAAGACCCATTATTGAATGGTCTGCCCGACGAATCACGTTATTACTTCGTGCACTCTTACCACGCCGTATGCGCCAACCAAGCCGATGTTTTGCTGCACACCACATATGGCCATACCTTCCATAGCGGGTTTCGTAGCGGCAATATCTGGGGCGTACAGTTTCATCCGGAAAAGAGCCATAAATTCGGGATGTGTTTACTCAAAAATTTTGCTGCGCTTGACCTATCATGCTGAGAAATCGAGTAATCCCCTGTTTACTGCTGAAGGGCCAGGGCTTGGTGAAAACGACCAGGTTCAAAGACCCGAAATACGTTGGTGATCCAATCAATGCAATCAAGATTTTCAACGACAAGGAAGTAGATGAACTGATCCTTCTCGACATCACCGCAACCAAAGAGCGGCGAAAACCAAATTTTCAAATGATCGCTGAAGTGGCGAGCGAATGCTTTATGCCACTTGCCTACGGCGGTGGTATCACGACGGTGGAGGATGCCCGGAGAATCCTCAAGTCAGGTGTTGAAAAAGTCATTTTTAATACAGCCGCACACAAGTATCCTGAAGTTATTCGTCAGGCGACCAGCGAATTCGGTTCGCAGGCCGTTGTAGTCTCCATCGATGTCAAACGCAAATTAATGGGGCGCTACGAAGTTTTTGTTGAAGCCGGTAGTGTGGGAACAGGTGCAAACCCGGTTGAATATGCTCAACGCATGCAGGCGTTGGGCGCAGGTGAATTATTCCTCAATGCCATTGACAAGGACGGAACCATGAGTGGCTACGATCTGGAATTGATCGACAAGGTGTTGCATATGGTGGATGTTCCAGTCATTGTTTCTGGTGGAGCAGGATCAATAAAGGATTTAGCTGCAGCTGCAGGTATTGGGGCCAAAGCGATGGCAGCAGGGGCCATGTTCGTTTTTCATGGGCCTCATAGAGCTGTACTAATAACCTATCCTAAACCAACAGAGCTTAATTGGCATTTGCACTATGCTACTTAAAGTCTTCGTTTATTTTTCATTATTAACTCCTCTACTCGGAATAATTCAAGTGGAGAAGGGTGCTTTTGCTTGGAGTGTAAATGAAACTGGATACGAAAACGGAGCATCTCTTGCGTTCATTTCATACGTACTGATCAGCTTATTTAGTCTCTTTATAATAACCAGAGGTCGTTTTTTTAGTATAAGAGAGAATATAATTATCCAAAATAAAAGTTACTGTAATTTACGGAAACTATATATAATTGTCTTAATTTTAAATATTATTCTATCGCTAATTTTCATTTTTGTATTTGGGGGCTATCAAACGATTATTGGATCGGTTGCCAAAGGAGAATTTAGGGCTTCACTTGGTGGTTTTGGGGCTATTGCTTACTTGATATCGAAGTGGCTATCACCTGCATTGTTTGCCTTTTTGTGCGCGTTAAGGTTGAATGCGCCTAATTCAGGTAAAATGTCGAATTCACTCAATCAATTGCTTTTTGCAAATGCTTTTTTTGTTTTCCTAATTGGAGTTGCATGGGGGTTTAAAACGACTGCAATTTTAATGCTAATGCCTGGGGTAATCATTTTAAAATGGAATCACGGGGCTGGGATTATTGGAAAATTAATTATCGGATCTTTCTTGATTGTATACGCGCTTTTTTTGCTATTCGATACAACTGATAATTCAGGTTATACAACTGTATTAGAATTCCTATGGGCACGTGTAACAGTGCTTCAGGGTGATGTTGCTTGGTATCTATGGGGCCGGCATGTTGACAACGACTTGAGGTTCAACTACTTCTGGACATTGTCGGTTGCAATCGGGGATAGTATATGGTCTTTATTGACCGGAATTACAAGAGAAAATCCTGAAATTTGGGTCTTATCGCATTATGGTTCATTATTAACTTATGCAGCTGGCTACCCAATTGAAGGCATCCTTGAGGGGCATAACGTTACAGGGACGCCGTTCTCAGAGGGATTAATCGCCGGTGGTGAAGGTGGTGCATATTTTTTTGGCTTACTTTCTGGATGCATCATTGGATTGGTATATAACAAAATGACTTCCTGCTTAAGAAAAGGCCATGCTATAAATGCTGCTGTTTGGAGTTGTTACTTTGTGTTTTGCGTATTCTCATGGTTGAACGGTGGTGAAATAGTTCAGCTTTTTCACATTTCTGTTTTTGTTTCCATGCTTGCGGCTTGGCTTGCAATGAAAATTATTATCTCTGTTGTAAATTTAGAAAAAACTTGTAATGAAAACATTGAGTTCAAATGAATGTGCAATATGCATCATGGATTATTCTGATCCTGATATCGTTTTTGATATTAATCGTGTTTGTTCGCATTGCTTGAGATATGATTATGTTTCCAGAATTAGGTTGATCGCACCTCAGGATAGGGGCCACAAATTATGTAAGCTGATTGAAGAAATTAAGTTGGCTGGAGCGGGAAAGTCCTACGACTGCATAATCGGTATCAGCGGAGGTGTGGATAGCACTTATGTTGCTTGGCTCGTGAAAAAAAAATACGGTCTAAGGCCGCTTGCCATCCATCTGGACAACGGCTGGAATTCCGAGCTGGCGGTTGCCAATATCCAAAGGACGTTGGAAACGTTGGGTATTGATCTTCACACCCACGTTATTGACTGGGAGGAGTTTCGCGATCTTCAGGTGTCTTTTCTTAAGACTTCGACGCCAGATGGAGAAGTACCAACCGACCATGCTATTTTTGCGTTGTTGTATGAACTTGCGAACAAGTACGGTTTGAAACATGTAATTACTGGTACCAACGTGGTTACCGAAGCCATCTTGCCCGAGAAGTGGGGTTACGGTTACTTCGATTGGCGCTATATCAAGGATGTGCATCGACGCTTCGGGACCTCTAGGTTGAGCACCTATCCGCATTTTTCTTTGCTCAAGCTGGCTTATTATGTGTTCGTCAAGAAAATTCGCATGGTTTCCATTCTTAATTATGTAGATTACGACAAGGTAGAAGCCATGCAGGTGTTGCAAAACGAGCTGGGTTGGGTTTATTACGGTGGCAAGCATTATGAGTCGATCTATACCCGCTTCTATCAGGCTTATGTTTTGCCCCGGAAATTTAATATAGACAAGCGCAAGGCTCATTATTCGAACCTGATTTGCTCTAATCAACTGACCCGCGAGCAGGCGGTGGAAATGATGAAAGAGCCGGTTTATCCCGAAGACTTGCTGATGGAGGACCGTGCTTACGTCATCAAGAAACTGCAACTCTCAGAGCAAGAGTTCGAGTCCATCATGGCAGCCCCAACGCAGACGTTTGAAAGCTACAAAACCAGTCACGCACTGTTTCAGCGCGCTAAGAAAATCATTAACCTATCGCGCAGGTATATTGGATGAGTCCGATTCGAGTTTTGTGCATTCACTTCACTGGAGCTTTTGGTGGTGCGTCTCGAAGTCTGTTCGAGGCATTGTCTGAGATGTCGCCGGAGGATGTTCGGCCGATGTTTTTGACCCAGCGCGGCAGCGTAGTTGATTTTTTTTCCAAACTTGGTCCGGTTGTGGGAACTCGGGGACTTTCCCAATTCGACAATACGCGTTACAGCCACTATAGAGGTGTGAGGTGGGTGGTGCTGCTGCGGGAAATAGCTTATCTGCCTTTCACTATCCGGGCCTTGAGAACCGCAAAACGGCAGTTTGGTGATGTCGACCTTATCCATGTGAATGAATTTACTGGGTTGATGACCTTGTGGCTGGCACAGCTTTACTTCAAAGCACCCGCGTTGGTACACGTCCGTTCCTTGGCGAGGGATGAACCCCGTTCTATACGTACTCGAGTTGAGAACTATCTCTTTCGCAAGCTGGTTGCTGGTGTTGTTGCGATTGACCAGAACGTGCGGTCAAGCCTGCCGGCAGACCTGTCGGTGAAAATCATTCATAACTCCTTTAGGGTGAAGTCGCAGGTCGATACCGAAGAGAACAGCAGAGCAATAGCCAATCTTTCACCAACTGCATTCAAAGTTGGTTTTGTTGGTAACCTTCTAAAAGTGAAGGGTATTTTCGAACTGCTTCAAGCTGCCCTTTTATTAAGAGACGAGGGGACTGATGTCGAGTTTATCGTTGTCGGGGATGATGCAAAGCCCTCGACCGGTCTGAAAAGCCGCGTTGTTAAAGCACTAGGATTACAGCAAAATTCGAAGGCAGAGATTGAGCGTTTTCTTGACGATCACCATCTACGGCCAATTGTTCATTTGCTGGGCTTTAGATCGAACATCGGGCAGATTTATCGTGCGATGGACGTACTGTGTTTTCCGTCGCATTTGGACGCGCCGGGAAGGCCGATTTTTGAGGCTGCATTCAACGGTGTTCCGAGTATTGTGGCAGTCAGGAACCCTTGCAACGACACTTTGATACATGGCGAGACAGGTTTGGCGATTGCCTCGAAATCAGCCCATGAAATTTCAGTTACGCTGAAATATTTAATTGCTCATCCAGAAAAAAGAAAGGCAATGGGCTGCGCTGCGCTGACATTAGCAAAAAATAATTTCGATGTGTCAAAAAATTCTATAGAATTATTATTATTTTATAGAGAGTTGATAACTAAAGCAAAATATAGGTAATTTATTATAAATTAATAAATAGCTCAGTTTTAAAAAAATATAAAATGTTTAAATCAAATACTTTGTTGATTACCGGTGGCACCGGATCTTTTGGGAATGCTGTTCTGCGCCGCTTTTTGAATTCTGATCTTGCCGAAATCAGGATACTTAGCCGTGACGAGAAAAAGCAGGATGACATGCGCAAGCGCTACAACCATCCCAAGCTCAAGTTTTACATCGGAGATGTGCGTGATGAGGACAGTGTGCGCACTGCCATACGCGGGGTTAATTTCGTGTTTCATGCGGCAGCGCTAAAACAAGTTCCGTCTTGCGAGTTTTACCCTTTACAGGCTGTCAAAACCAATGTGTTAGGTACAGAGAACGTGCTGGAAGCGGCAATTACACATGGCGTGAAACGTGTGATTTGTTTGAGCACTGACAAGGCGGTTTACCCCATTAACGCCATGGGCATAAGTAAGGCTATGATGGAAAAGGTGGCGGTGGCCAAGTCACGTGAAAGCGATACCACCACGATTTGTGTGACCCGTTACGGCAATGTCATGGCTTCACGCGGTTCGGTGATCCCGCTATTTGTAGACCAAATTCGCGCTGGACAGTCACTCACCATCACTGATCCAGCCATGACGCGCTTCATGATGACTCTAGATGATGCGGTGGACTTGGTGCTTTACGCCTTTGAGCATGGCAACCCTGGTGACATATTTGTACAAAAAGCACCTGCTGCCACCATTGGAACGCTGACGGAAGCAGTCAAGGCTTTGATGAATGTGCCCACGCATCAGGTCAACACTATTGGCACTCGCCATGGCGAAAAGCTTTATGAGGCCTTGCTCAGCCGTGAAGAAATGGTTGCAGCCCAAGATCTGGGTAACTATTACTGTGTGCCGCCAGATTTGCGTGACCTGAACTATCGCAAGTTTATGGAGGACGGCGAGCAGAAAATATCGCAAGCCGAAGATTACAACTCTCACAACACCGCCAGGCTGGATGTGGAGGGCATGAAGGCGTTGCTGATGAAGTTGCGGTTTATGCAGGCCATTGCGCGGGGTGAACAGGCTGTGGCGGAGGAATAGCAATCATGAAAGTGTTGATTACTGGTGCCAACGGATTTATTGGTAAAAATCTACAACTCCATTTGGCCGAGCGTAAAGATGTTGAGGTAGTCTGCTTTACACGAGAGCATTCGGTCGCACAATTGCCCGGTCTGCTGCAAGGGGTTGACTATGTCTTTCATTTGGCGGGCATTAACCGACCACAAGACCCGCAGGAATTCGTTACGGGTAATGCGAACCTCACCCAGACACTGTGCGCTGTTGTTGCTGACATAGCCGCCAAGACCGGCAAAAGAGTACCGGTGGTTTACACCTCGTCAAGTCAGGCCGCGCGCGACAATCCCTACGGCCTTAGCAAGCGTGCCGGCGAAGACGCACTTTTTGCGTTGCAGGCAGAGCGCACTGTGCCAGTACATGTGTTCCGCCTTCCCAATGTGTTTGGTAAATGGTGCAAGCCCAACTACAACTCCGCCGTGGCAGCGTTTTGCTACAACATCGCACGGGGCCTGCCGATTCAGGTCAACGACCCAGTTGCGCCAGTGACATTGGTGTATGTGGATGATGTGATTTCGCGGTTTTTGGAGTTGATGGATGGTGCCGACGCAGCGGTGGATAGCAATGGCTTTGCCAGCGTAACACCGCAGTACACCACAACCGTCGGCGAACTTGCACAACATATTCGTGCGTTTAGAGAAAGCCGTACAACTCTGATAACCGAGCGCGTGGGCACAGGTTTGGTGCGTGCGTTGTATGCCACCTACGTAAGCTATTTGCCGCCAGAGTTGTTTGCCTACTCTGTGCCGCAATACGGCGACCCGCGAGGCGTGTTCGCAGAAATGCTCAAGACGCCTGATTGCGGCCAGCTCAGCTACTTTACGGCGCACACTGGCATTACGCGAGGTGGGCACTACCACCATAGCAAGACAGAGAAGTTTTTGGTCATCAAAGGGCAGGCGCGCTTCAAGTTCCGCCACATGCACACAGGCGAATCGTACGAACTAACAACCAGCGGCGACAAGGCCGAAATCGTGGAAACCGTGCCGGGCTGGAGGCACGACATCACCAACATTGGCACGGACGAAATGATCGTGATGCTCTGGGCCAACGAGGTGTTCGACCGCCAGCGCCCCGACACCTTTGCCTGTCCCCTGTGATCCCCTCCATGAAAAAACTCAAAGTCATGTCGGTCGTGGGCACCCGGCCCGAGATCATTCGCCTGTCGCGCGTACTGGCGGCACTGGATGTGCATTGCGACCATGTGCTGGTGCACACCGGCCAGAACTACGACTACGAACTCAACCAGGTGTTTTTTGACGACCTGGGCGTGCGCGAGCCCGACTATTTTTTGAACTGTGCCGAAGGCAGCACCGGTGCTGCCAACACCATAGGCAACCTCATCACCGCCGTGGACGGCGTTCTGGCCAAAGAGCAACCTGAAGCCATGCTGGTGCTGGGCGACACCAACAGTTGCCTGTCGGTGATTCCGGCCAAGCGGCGCAAAGTGCCCATCTTTCACATGGAAGCAGGCAACCGCTGCTTTGACCAGCGTGTGCCCGAAGAGACGAACCGCCGCATTGTGGACCACACGGCCGACATCAACCTCACCTACAGCACCATTGCACGTGATTACTTGCTGCGCGAAGGCTTGCCGCCCGAACGGGTCATCAAGACCGGCAGCCCCATGTTTGAGGTCTTGCACCACTACCTCCAGCGAATCCAGGCATCCAACGCCTTGAGCCGCCTGGGGTTGCAGCCCGAGCAGTACTTTGTCGTGAGCGCCCACCGCGAAGAGAATATCGAATCCGACAAGTCGTTCACCAAACTGGTGGCGGTGCTGAATGTGCTGGCCGAAGATCATGGCCTGCCGGTGGTGGTGTCCACCCATCCCCGTACGCAGAAGCGGGTGGATGCCACAGGCGCCAAGTTCCACCCCCTGGTGCGGCTGATGAAGCCTTTGGGCTTTCACGACTATGTGAACCTGCAAATCCTGGCTAGGACAGTGTTGTCAGACAGCGGCACCATCAACGAGGAATCGTCCATCCTCAACTTCCCGGCCCTTAATTTACGTGAGGCGCACGAGCGCCCCGAAGGTATGGAAGAGGCAGCTGTGATGATGGTGGGCCTGGAAGTTGAACGCGTGCGCCAAGGGTTGGCCATTCTGGCCACGCAGTCGCGAGGTGCCGACCGCAGCTTGCGCCTGGTGGCCGACTACAGCATGCCAAATGTGAGCGAAAAGATGGTTCGCATCATCCACAGCTACACCGATTACGTGAACCGCGTGGTTTGGAAGAAGTATTGAGTCCGGGCTGATGTGGATCTCGCGCATCACCTCATGCATCCCTGTAATAATTTCCGTTAAAAAATTTATTATTCGGTTGAAGCATTAAAAATTAAAAATTTATGGAAAAGCAATTATTGATTGTTACTGACGCTGCTGCGTCAGCCAATTCCTCAACTACTCGTGAAGTTGTAGATTTAATCAGCGAGTGCAACAAAAGAGGTGTTGTTACTCATATATATTCTGCAAGAGTGGCGGGTGATAAGGGTTACGAGTATGCTTCAAATGGAACATATTCGTGGGCGCCTTTCTATAAAAGTCAAAGTTTGCTATTGAGATTTGTATCCGAAAATCTACTTGGAGTATCTCTTGCACTAAAATATATATTTCTTCAAAAAAACAAAAAAAATATATCGACTGTGCTTTGGATTACACCGAGTATTTTTACTATATACCTCATCATCGCTATTAAAAAAATCTCTAAAGCGGATGTTTATTTGATGCTTAGAGACATGTTTCCTTACTGGCTTGCCAGTGTTGGTAGATTGCATTCAACTAGTTGTGTGTATAAATTTTTAGTTCAATTCGCAAATTACCAGATGAAATTGCCAAAAAAAATTGGTGTCGAGTCTGAAGGTGCAAAAAAAATATTTCTTAAACTTTATCCAGAACATATAGAAAAATGTGAAATACTCTTTAATTGGATGGATTGTGCTTCGACCTCTACTTCGTTGGATAAATCTGGGCAGCCCATTAGATTTATATATGCAGGAAATCTAGGTTTTGCGCAAGGCTATGATTTAATATTTTCATTAATATCCAAGTATGCAAATTCTAGTGATGTGGAATTTCATTTTATAGGTCGAGGTGAAGGATTTTCAATTTTGGCCAAGTTGAAGTCTTCGTTGTCTTGTGGTAACTTGTATTTTTATGAGCAGTTGCCCGTGGAGTATATCGATAATTTTATTAGTCAATTTGACATTGGCCTAATATTTTTAAAAAACGATCTTAATGGGTCGAATATACCGGGTAAATCAATGGGGTATCTGTTAAATGGCCTTCCAGTTTTTGGCTCTGTGAATCCTGAGTGTGATCTTTCAACGATCGTGAGAATAAATAACTTCGGATTTATTGATGTAAGCGGCGATGAGGATTCTTTTCTTGATGCGGCTGAAATGATGTTAAATAATTTCCGCAATGGCAAATATTCGTCAAAGAATATAGGCGAATCTGCAAAAAAACTTTTTTCGCCATCTTCTGCATTGCAGCAGATTTTAAACTCAAGGGTACCTCGAAAAACGGGGCATTTTTGAGACCGGTGGCGATTGATTCATGAAACACGATCGGAATGGTTGCGTTTTGCTTCCAAGCGGTTTGGGTTCGCCCCTGCATTTGGTCGCTGCGCTGAATCACGGCGAGGAGACCGACGTATTCGCAGATTCGGGCTATCGCGGTGTAGAAAAGCACGAAGAGGCAAAGGATCTTCAATTGAATTGGCACATTGCGATGATGCCGAGCAAGCGCCGGGCGTTGAACCTGGAAACGGCCTCTGGGCAACTGCGCAACGCAGCCGAGAGAGTTAAAGCCGGAATTCGGGCGAAGGTTGAGCATCCGTTTCGAGTCATCAAGTGTCAGTTCGGCTTCACGAAGGTTCGGTACCGTGGTCTGTATGCGCTCCATAGACCCCATTCTTGTCGATTGAATTTCGGTGGTTCACGCTCTGCATATCCGATCAATGGAATATGGAGGGTGATCATGAGTGCATTGGATTTTTGGTCTCGGCATCTTGCTGCTTGTCAGGCGCAAGGGGTCTCGATCAACGCGTACGCCAAACGCGAGGGTTTGTCGGCGGTATCGCTGTATTATCGGCGCAAACGCTTAGGGCTGGCGGGCTCGAGGCCCCGTGATGTGGTTGCAAGTCCGTTTGTACCGATTCAGGTTGAGCGCTAAGATGATGGCGCTGGCAGTTCCAGCTGATTCTGGGAGACGGGGTTCGGGTTGAGTTCTCCCAATTGCCTGGTGCTCACTGGTTTGCTGAGTTTGCCCGGGTGTATCAGAGACGGGGGGGGGGTGTCTGATGCACCCGGGCAGTCGAATTGGTGCGGTTTATCTTTGTCGCGATCCGATTGACTTTCGCAAATCGATCGATGGGCTGTCGGCTCTTGTTGAACAGGAGTTGGCCTTGAATTTGTTTGGCTACTCGCTCTTTGTCTTCACCAATCGCGCTCGCAATAAGATCAAGGCGCTCTATTGGCATCGCAATGGGTTCTGTCTCTGGTACAAGCGGCTCGAGCAGGAGCGCTTTGCGTGGCCTCGGCTGGACACGCA
>Ga0164294_10000918_pt1 | contig 27902 bp, 32 predicted proteins | sample GEODES005metaG_FD_111479 | JGI IMG/M metagenome (GOLD analysis project Ga0164294, IMG submission 111479) | Oligotrophic lake water microbial communities from Sparkling Lake, Wisconsin, USA - GEODES005 metaG | ecosystem: Environmental > Aquatic > Freshwater > Lake | place: USA: Sparkling Lake...
AGCTGCTACACCAAAGGACCGTTTTGGTGCAGAGGATGAATGAAATCCACTACTATGACTCGTGCGTCCCCCCTCGTATCCACGCCCTCCGTTTCTAGAACCACCTCCTCCGTAACCGCCACCTCCTCCTCCGTAACCGCCACCACCTCCTCCGTAACCACCGCCTCCTCCGTACCCAGGACCACCATAACCACGTCCACGCTTCCCATGACTCACCGATTCAAAGCCATCTTCCGACGGAGCTGAACGACGATCCGAAGAAAGTCCAGGAAACCGATTGCGATCATCGCGCTCTTCACGAAACAACGCCAACTTGGAACACACCGCTAGAAACTCGGGAGAAGCGACCCGAGACGACTCCCGAAGAGCCAACACCGCTTTTACAGATTCAGAAAGAAGAGATGTCATTTACAAACGTTACGATTAGAAAGAATTGTCAGGTACGCACTTGGTCCCACCCATTCAGCGTCCAAATGGCTTCAATTTTTTGTCACGCTGAGAACACATGTGGGGGGATAAGCTTGCGTCCGATCTTCAATTAGACTCCTTTGCGTCCACCGTAGGTCTTCAAACACCGTGGGGGACTCAAACCTTTCAAGAAGGCCTTCTAGCTCCTACATCGGATCCTGCAACCATCAAACGCCGTCAATTGCCTCTTCTCGGCTTACGAAAGGAAGATACAATTCGGAAGGCCATTTTGTCCGATCTAGCGACGGTGACGTTGGATGCCGAAGTCCTAGATGACTGTTTAGCAGAACCCGATGAACGCGTCTCGGAATCCGTGTCGCAAATCCTATGGTCACCTGACAATGTCACTGCCTTTCTCAATACTAGCCCGATGGTGCTCAATGGTATGCTAACATGGAAGACAATTGTCTTACCCGGCATATCCCTTCTTACACCTCTTCTTGCACTCGTCCTGCCCTTCATTCTTGCCTTTGTAGTGCCCGGACAAAAGCAAAGCTCTACGGAAATCCTGCAGACAATTCGCAGCGTCATCCGCAGTCAAATCACACTTCCCGCACCGATTATGGAACGAGCCTCTACTTCCCGCTTCGGCTCCATTCTAGAAATGTTTTTCATCGGCTTTGCACTTCTCATGTTTATTAGTGGCTTATGGCAACAAATTACAGCGGCCCTACATCTTCGGTCTATCTGGTTTGATGTGGCAGAACGAGGTACAACGATTCTGCGTACGGTTGCGACAGGAAAACGAATCTTGGGTCGTCTGGAATCCATGGCTCTCAAGCACAGTCGTGCATGTCGTTCTCTCATAGAGGCCGGTCGTGAAGCCGTCCAAGCCTGTGCCATTTACGAGGGCCTGGATGGAGGAGCAGCCTATGGAGCAACATGGAATTCCTCGGATGCCCTGGCGGATCTAGTAGACTGGCTTGCGCTCATAGATGTACATGCGACCATCGCTAATTTGGATGGCGTCTGCTTCCCTACCGTAGCTACCGATGTGCGCTTGGATATCACCGGTGTACACCATCCCGCTGTTCCGACGTGTATTCCCAACAACTTTCGTTCGTCGTCCACGAAGAGCCATACCTTGTTAACAGGTCCCAATCGCGGAGGCAAATCTACCTTCTGTAAAGCGGTGGGTCTCTCTATTGTGCTTGCTCAAACCTGGGGCTACGCCTACGCCAAGTCTATGAAATGGTCGCCCTTCTCCGCTGTACTCACTGGCCTTGAACCCTGTGGGAAACTCGGACATCACAGCACCTTTGAAGCTGAAATTGAATTCGCGAAATCGGTGCTGGCGACAGAGGGACGTCCCCTCTTTGTCATGATGGACGAGATCTTTCATTCCACGAATGCCCACGATGGTGTAGAAGCGAGCAAGGTCTTCCTGTCGCAACTCTATGAGATGAAGGATTGCATCTCCGTCGTCTCCACGCACTATGCTGAACTTACGAAGCTCTTTCAATCCGCTACCGCACTGCAGCTTGTCGCCACCGAAGACGCCGGTGTCCTGACATACACATACAAAGTGGCTCCTGGAGTGTCCTCCTTATCTAGCGTGATGGACATCTTGGAAGAGCGAGGACTCCTGCGGAAGAGCGCACCTTCCAAAAGTGCACCCCTACATCAGAAGCCCGAATGAACATATCAGACACGTTCTACATTGCTCTGTGTATGACAGTGCTAATCATAGGCGTGGTATATTGGTTCTGGACGCAAACCCAGCATCTCCAACGCAAAATCAATCTTCTAGAAAACATTGTTTACGAATTTAAGGCGTCTGTGTCGTCTGTGTCTTCTGTTCCTTCACCTTCCGGTGCAGCACCCGAGGCCCCCTTGCCTAGCTACGAACCACCCTCCGAGGATGACGAGGGTCTTCATGAAGACCTCCACTCGGACCTATCCCCGGTGGAAGAGTCTTCTTCCGGAATCGCTGAACCTATCGCAAACAGTGTAGCCGGTGCAACGGTCTCCCTCTCCGATGACCTCCAACCGGGTGGCGTTGGCAGTGGCTTGGATGAACTTATGACTCCCGACTCCAAAATCAAGCCCTCTGCCTTGGAGGCCATGACCCTCAAGGAACTGCGACGTCTCGCCGAACAGCGCAACGTTCCCAACGCCTCCACCCTCCGAAAGCAGGCTCTCATTGAAGCCCTTCGTGGAGATGTAAAGGCACCTGCGCCTGCAGATGACGCACCCCCTGTGTTTGAACCTAGTCGTATTGAATTACAGTAGGTGTAATCATATAATCTTTTTTCTGCGACCAGACAAATGAGCAGCTTAGACTTCATGGCCCTATCGCCCGATGCTTTGGCACAAGTCGGTTGCTACGCAACGGTTGATCCTAGATACGCAGCTCACGGCACACCCGCACGCATGGCCGATGGCCGAGTCTTGACCGACTACAGACCCCGTTGCTTTCAATACCCCACGGTTGCCGCCGCCGAATTCGGTGACAATGATGTGCGCATGCGCATGACACATGGCGCCGAAGTCTTGATGCAACAAGCGCGTGATCTCAATAACCGCAAGGTGACCTCCACCCACTGCGTAGATACCATGGTTCCCGAACTGTTCAAACGTGTCTGCACCTGGAAGGGATGCAAGACGGTTCCGGGCAATTTCCAGGGTATTGGCACGGGTCGTATTTACATTCCCTCAATTTACAAATCAGCCTCAGCCCCCCAGGCGCTCTCGGATGCGACGATTCCTCGGGCTCCCGGCACCTTTCCTCGTGCACCTCCGTCACAACCATCGCAATGCGCGCGCGATGACCCCGAAACGGCCTTTGCTCTAAAGGGTTCTGTGGCCATCTATGGCAGCTCTGCTGCATCGCATCCCTACAGTGCTCCTCGTTCCTAAATATGATTTTTTCCTTCTTTGGTCCGTTGGACTCCAACCAACCAAAATGTGTACCCTTAGAAATGGAACATCCGTCTCAAGGTGATGGCGTAGAAGCCGTAGTAAAACGAAATGCTGGAAATGGTTCCGTATCTGTAAATGGTCGTATTACTGCCCTCGGCACGATTCCCCAAACGATTCGCTGGATAGCGGCTGCTCCCACGACCCGTGGCATCGGCTTCAGTGGCTCTGGACAACCCTATCCCAATAAGGAGATTGCGTACTCCAACACCCCTCACAGTGGAGAAGTGAAGAGCAATGACGGCTCCTTCCAACTCACGTTGAAGGATATTCCCGCCGGATATTTTACGGGCCTCGGCTCCATCTATGTGCCTCCCGTGATTGAATTTGAAACAGTTGCTACGCATATGGGAAAGCCGCAACGCTTTCACACCTATCTCTGGATTACCGACACCGCTGCTCCTTACCGTTGGATTTCCGGCAGCCCGGCGACGCTGCGCCCTGAAGTCGCTACACCTGGCGCAACGGGTCGTTCCATGTATTATATCGGTCGTGAAACCTTGCCCCTCTTTGATAACCAGGAAGCCCAACTGCGCGCAAAGAGCTATCATGGCGATATGGTGGCACGGGGCTGGCCGTCGGCAGATGATGCGCACCCCTTTGTGCATACACCGGCTCCCGCTTAGATTCCTGACAGTAAATTTATGTAGGTTTATATAGAATATGAATGCCCCCCAGGTCAATACAGAACTACATCACCTATATCTGTTCATTATGTTGTACCAGCAGGCACAGTTGTAACAGTTGACAATGCAGGCAAGGGGGTCACCAGCTTTCTACGTAATGGTGTGCCGTTTACTTTGACTGACTTTTCCGTTTATGAGTATATGATTGGAATCGGTTACGAATCTATACCTAGACGTAGCAAAACTCGAAGGAATATGCGCAAATCTAAATCGTCAAGACGCAATCGTATACACTGAACCCCATGAAAATTGAAATCCCTTGCACCCCCTCAGACACAAGCACCATGCCTCCTACAAAAAAAGTTGCGCTCTCAGGAATTCCTGAGGCGCTTATGCCTGCGCTTTCGCGCTATTTAGCAGACCAGAATACAACGGTTGTGACCTGGTCTCCTTCTCTTTCGCACCTTATTTGCGGCGCCTCGGCGTCCTGGAAGGTGACCGAAGCCCAACGGCTCGGCATTCCTCTGACACCCGTCGCATCCTTACACCTCGGCGCAGCAAAGCCCTTATTGGCCGATGCACTTAAGCCAAAATCCTTGGCAGACGTGATTGGACACGCTACGCAGATAGCGACCCTGATGACATGGTTACAATCGTGGGACCCGGTCAAGGGATGGCCGTCCACGCAAGAAGACAGGGCCGCCCTCCTGACAGGTCCTCCTGGAATTGGCAAGACGACTGTCGCCCACTTGGTGGCCAAAGCGTGTGGTTTTACAGTGATAGAACGCAACGCCAGCGACGAACGTTCCGCCAACGCCATCAAGGCACTCTTTGAAACGGCAGCGAAATCCAAACACTGCGGTGAGAAGCGAGTCCTCATTATGGATGAAGTGGACGGTATGAGCAGTGGCGACCGAGGCGGTGTAGGAGAACTCGCCCGTATCTGTAAACTCTCCACCTTTCCCATCCTCTGTATTGCGAATGAACGTACCGCACCGAAGTTGCGTCCTCTCGCCTCTGCTTGCATGGATGTGCGCTTCTCTCGTGTGGCCAAGGGCGTGATTGCGAAAGCTCTTACAAAACGTCTCGGTGTCCCTACAGCTGATTTAGAGCGCCTTGCAGAGCAAACGGGCAATGACATTCGTGCGCTACTCAATACCGTGCAGTTTTACAAGACCAAGGTTGGAGAGACAAAGGACGAGATTCTCCGTACGGATTTATTCTCAGCGGCGGGGCGATTGTTCTCAGGTGCGAGTGCATCATTAGACGATAAATCCGCCCTCGTCTTTGTGGATTACGGCGTCGTGCCCCTCATGGTCGCCGAAGGCTATATCGCCGCCGCTGGAAGACCCCGCGCCCCCTGTTCCGTCGTAGACCAGCTTGACCGGTGCGCAGCTGCCGCCACCTTGATAGGAACCGCCGATATCCTAGACAAACGTATTCACCGGTCGCAAGCATGGGGTCTCATGACGCACAGCGCTGTGGCCATCGCCGGTGCTGCCGCCGTCACGGGCGGCCCCGCTCCCTTTCAGCTCTTTCCCTCGTGGCTCGGCAAGCGAAGCAAGGCGGAGAAACAACGGCGATGGCTGTCGGATCTGTCCAAACGTATCGGTTCACCCGCTCTAGATGCTCGCGATGTGTTGCGGGCGCGGCTCTTTCGGCCTACCCTCGGCGTACAAGGAATTGTGGATACACTGGAATCACTTCACATGACACGGGATGATATGATGGAAACGCTGACGGAGATTTCTTACACAGGTGATACTCTTCCCGTCTTGGATACCAAGACGAAAGGGGCGATTTCCCGAGAATGTACGAAACGAGGACTGAATGCATCCACCGTGACAATGTCTCATGACGACGAGGGTGACAGCGAGGACGAAGCGATTACATCATAGGCTGATGCTGCATGACTCCGTTTGTATTGATGGTGAGGGCTTGTCCTGCAGTGGCAGTAAACCCTTCGGCTCTGTAATACACCATCAGAGCACACGACGCAAGGAGCACAGCGACGACAAAGATAAAAAATATATGGGTATCCTTCATTTATTCTACAAGGTATGTATATTTTTCTATAAGAAATATGTACATACAATACGCTAAAACTACTTACATGTTTATACGCGACCAGGGAATCCAACCAGGTTGGCACCCAGACCGAAGCCTGCACCCTGGCGAGCCGTCAGGCCAATAGAGGGCGAGAGCAGATCCAGAATGGCAAAGACGGCAGCGGCGACAAAGGCGACAACCACGATCTCCTCCACGTCGGGAGTCTTGCGGGGGATGATGGTCATGGCCACCGCCACAGCCAGACCCTCCAGGAAATACTTGATGACACGTGTCACGAGTTCGGAAATTGAAAGGCCGTCCATGAGTTCTTTATACCTCGGGGGGCGAAAAAAATCTAGACCGCTGCTTTTACAGCCTGCCTTTGCAGCCGCAGGCTGCGATAAAGTTTAAAGCCGGAAGTATGTTCTACATCCAGAAGCCATGTCCACAGAAGAAGAAAAGAAGGAAGTATATCTGGAGGCCGACAAAGAACTCCCCGGACAGCATTATGTGGCACTCAGTTTCTTGAGTCCCAACAAGGTCCTGGAAAACAAGGATATTTATTTCTTTTCCGAATTTCTTAAGGACTATGAACTTCAGTACAAGATTAAAGCGACGGAGTCCTTTGTCATGAAGAAGGTGGCGGATCTCCAAACGGCCCTCTCCAAGGTGCAAGACGTCTTTGAACTTGCCAAGTCGGGGAAGACAACCATAGAGGTCACCGACCTTAGTGGTGCGTCGGAGGTCCTGGCGGAGACCCGGAAGACTCTGACGGCCGCCACCGTCAGCGATCTGGAGGCCCACGTCAAGGCCGAAATGTCGGATTTCCGTGTGTCCAAAATCAAGGAGGATTACGAAACCTATATGTACAAGAACAAGAAGAAGTTGGAGGACGACTTCTTCGCTGCCAATAGCTTTCGCACTACGATTCAGGGGCTCAAAGTGCGCGGCGTGTACGACACTTACAATGAGGCCTTGAACCGTGCAAAGACCTTGCAGAAGTTAGACCCCTCTTTCAATGTGTACGTCGGACAGGTAGGATTCTGGCTTCCTTGGGATCCGGAGCCTCACGCCGTCGCTGACCAGGAATACGCCGACGAGCAGCTCAATACGCTAATGAAGAAGTACCGTGAGAATGAGTCCACCCGTGACGAGTTATACGCTGCCGAGAAGGTCAGTCGCATGGGAAATGCGAAGGTGAAGGGCACAGCGGCCAAGAGTACCGCCCAGATTGGTGGGGCCGCTTCCACAACTGAAGAGCCTCCCAAGTCTATGTTTGAGGCCGAGGATCTCGGTATCAGCCGTCGTCGGGAACGCCTGGAGAAGAAGGTGGATGAAGCTGTAGAGACAGTCGTCAAGAATGTTGTGACACATGCATAAACCCACGTGTAAATTTTCAATTGTATGAGTCTAAAGATTTAGCCACATACGATGTTCAGAATGCTTACGACTCTTGCAGACGTGGAAGCATATTACGCAAAGAAGGAGCCTGAGAGACACAAGGTTCTGTATGAAGCATTTGCGCAGAATATTACCGAGAAAAATCCCTCTGTTGCAAAGGCATTTGAAGTCGGCGAAGGCTTTGGAGAGCTTGCCTTTTGCTGGCAATGGCAAATCCTCGTAGATGCTATGAAACCTGATTTCAAGTTCTTGGAAATCGGTGTCTACAAGGGTCGCACCCTGGGCATTGTCCAGCTCTTGACGCAACAAACGGGAAAGCCCTGCGAGATTTACGGTTTGACGCCTCTTTCCAACATCGGTGATAAATACAGCCGTTATGCAGATGAACCGTATGGACCGGCGATTAGTGGTAACCTCGTCAAAATGGGAGCACGAGAACCACTAGATATTCAGCTGATTGAGGGGTTGAGTACGGACGCCGCTGCTATAACGACCGCGGCGAATCAAGGACCCTACGATATCATTTATATTGATGGCGGACACGACTACGAGGTTGTTTGCCACGATATTGCGACCTTTGTGCCCATGCTCAAGAAGGGAGGCTATCTTGTCATGGACGATGCATCGCTCCTTCTAGAAAATCCCTACGGTCAATTCATTGGGCATCCAGATGTATGCAATGCGATTAAAGACAAAATAGATGGACGCAGCGACTTGACACACCTGTTTGCGGTGGGACACAACCGTTGTTGGAAAAAGGTATAGGCTATTAAATATAGAACCACCGAAGGTGGTTCTGTTTGATAAGACTATACCGACCAAAAGGTATAGGCTATAAAACATTCCTTGTAGAACCACCGAAGGTGGTTCTATGAGTCTGTTTGATAAGACTATGCCGACCAAAAGGTATAGGCTATACCGACCAAAAGGTATAAACATTACTTGTAGAACCACCATTAGTATTCAATCCCCAGAAAGGTGCGCTTTCGCAAATCATCCGGCGGTAACGCTTTATAACTTGGAATCGTGTAGGTCAAGTCTCCTCCACCCATTAAGGTGGTGGTGAAATGCAGATTCAGCTTGTTGGGACCCACCAAAAGGGTGATTTCGTTATATTCATCAAATTTTTTATACCCAATCTTGTTCAAATGTGCTATGAGCGGCGCTGCAAAAGATTGGTCCTTTAGTTCTGTCTGCAAGACACGGATCATACCGTCTCGCACCTTGCGACTTGCAATCTTGAATTCCTGTTTCATCGTTCCAATCACGTTATGATTCATAGTGTGATTAGACCTGTCTTTTCGTGGTTTTGTTCAATTTTTGGGCTCAGAACCCCACCATATACCGCTCAATCCGATGGTACAGAATTGTGCAATTTATGTAGAGTCCAGCCAAAACAAACATGAAGGTAGACATCAAACACACTTGTACTGCACTGTTATTCGGATCCAGCAAATCGTAAAGCGGATGATGACGGGACTCGGGTCGCCAATTGGAAAGACGCAGCAACAAGCCAAACAATGCAGCCAGCGGTGCAAGAAGCAATAGATTCACACCGTTTCTAGAAAGAAGCATTTGATTTGCATGCAGAACCGTTCACAAATCATCAATTTTTCAACGATCGGAAAATTGAGCCCCCCAGCGCTCCATTGTCAACCCTCAATCCCATGCGCACCTTGTATCTTGTCCCCACATCCTCCGATGCCAAATCCGCATATGAATCCGTCAAAGAGGCCTATCTCGCCAAGCCACTGGTAGAGCGTGATGCAGGCTTAGACCTTATTAGCGACGAGCTTACGGTCACCGGCTTCGGCGTCCGCATTCCCCAACAGACCTCTGCAGCCCTCTATGACTCGGCGGTCGGTGGGTTCCGTGCGTTCTTTCTACTTCCCCGTTCCTCCCTGTCTAAAACAACCCTGCGTCTCTCTAATTCCATCGGACTCATTGATGCAGGCTATCGTGGCACGCTGCTTGCAGCGGTAGATAACCACGGAACGGCTCCTACAGCTGTGACAAAGAACACCCGCCTCTTTCAAATCTCGGCTCCCGATCTGTTACCCTTTGAGGATATCCAGATCGTAAATGAAATACCAGGCGGTGCGACACTACGAGGCAGCGGAGGATTTGGCAGCACGGGTGTAACAGTTGACGATGGGGTCGCCTCACGAACTTATTTCGGTGTATAAGGCAAATGAACGCAGACGTCATCTTTCTGGAACAAACGCTCTTTATGATTTTTCTATGGCTCGGCATTTGGGGCATCTCAGAACGCATACTATCTCACGCCTCTCCGAATTCTAAAACGCTCTTGTATGGATCTTTTGTCGTTCTGTCTCTAGTCTTTTTGTATCTACGAGGACATACATCAAGACTTGCATGTCTGTAAGGCAGCTCATAAGCCCTTCCCCCCGCACAATTTGGACGCTCATTCTCTACGGATTCAAATATATTATATGTGAATCTGATGAACGCATGGGTGCAACTATTTCTGATGCATATAGTCTTGTATCATAACAATATAATTAGTTTGCATATTAAAATACAGAACAACGAAATACATTCCTGCGAGAGTCATTTGAAATTCACGTGCATAATCTGCCATATACACCGCTAATAAATATATGGTAGACACAACAATGAAGGTCTGTAGCAAAATATAATATAACACCGTGTCGCCCAGTACTTTATCTTTTTGTAGCTTTTTTATAATTACATCCGTGTAGTGACCAAGTATTGCTGCGGGAATTATATAGAATAAAATCTTTAATATAAATGAAAAAAATTTGTCTTGTGCACGAAATGTTCCAAATTCAGTCGCTCGTTGGACTATATTCGCTAACATTCTTTATACAATTGACATATTTTAATCCACACAATGTCTAGCCTAATACTTCTTGACCTGTACGACAGGACCTTTGGTGCCGCCCGTAGATGACGTCAAGGACGGCGCCGTCTCTCCCGCTGCTTCCGCCGCCTCCTTCTGTCGTTCGTACTCGGCGGAACGAATCCATTGTTCTCTAGACCCAATTTTGAAATCCGGATGCGACTGTGCCTTGTACCAAAACACGCAGTCCTCAATCTTGTTCGTCTTGGCGCCGTTGTGAATCACCAAGCATTCGTAATCCTCCGTACACTGGTCCATAATCTGGCAAAATAGCTCAAATGTCGGAAAAATGCCCGCAAACTGCTCGTAAATCTTACGACGCGCACTCACCTGATTCTCTCTCAGAATAAAGACGTAATCCACCTGACCACGCAACACCGGTGGAATACCCATCACATACTGCAGGGCCAAAATGTATAGAAGTCCGTAGTGACGCCCGTTCATAAAGAGCGAACGAATAAACTTGTCGTTCAACCACTTCGTGTCGTACATACAGTCGTCCATGACGATGAAGGCCCTGCGATCCAAGCCACTAGACCCTCGCAATTCCGTCTCCTTACGAATTTGCTTCGTAATCGCATCCTGACGTTTAAGCACATTCGCAATCACCGACGAGTTGAATTCGTCGTGAATAAAGAGCGACGGCACAATCGTAGAATAGAAGGCGTTGGCACCCTCTGTACCGGAAATGACGGTTCCAATCGGAAAGCGCTGCTTGTACCACATCAAATCCTTGATGAGCCACGACTTGCCCGTACCTCGTCGCCCGATGAAGAGCACCACAGAATCGTCGGGAACCATATTCATATTGAACTTGGACAGACGAAGATTGACGGTGGGTCGGGGAGTTTCTGGGTTTCCCCCCATCGCAGGTAAGATAGACGACAGCGTAGACATTCTTCTCTAACCCTGTGATTGTAATTTTCGCAGAAACGCACTGTTATGCGGATGAGACCTGGAAACAGACTCCATCCTTACGACAGATGCCCCCGAAGGCCAAATTAGTCAAAAAGCCCCTTAAACTTCCCAAGGCCGACCCCCACCGTGTCGCCCCGTCTGTCACGGAACTCCCCTTCACCCTGCCAATTGTCAACTCCCCTGTCCCCGCCGCTCTCAGCTGCTCCGAGTTTCAACAGGCCCAGCCCTTCTTCTCTGCCCTGGAGCGTGTCGTCCCCGAATTAACAAGCAACAGCACCCGATACAAGCAATGTTGGACGGGGGTCTCGGAAGAGTCCATTGCAGCCTTTACGCAAAAAGACCCCGACTCACATTTCCTATGGTCTCTGACCCTCAAGGACGGAACCACCCATCCTGTATTTCTAAAACGGGCGCACTTGTTGGATCCCATCAGTTACATGTCGGGAACCTATTTAACACCGAGCAACGGAGGTCTTCCTGCGCCTGCTGAACCCTGGCGCAATGCCCTAGAGAAGATGAACGACCCCAATAACGAAGCCTACGTAGATGCACTGTTTGCTCTGTACGCCAATCAACTTGTGCTGAACAACATCAGCCCTCACTGGTGCCGTTGTTACGGAACCTTTGCCGCCACCGCCAATACCTATCTGTACGACATCACGGAAGAGTACGACTCGCTCAAACAGAATCCCTGGTGGCACCGCAACCAGCGAAATGGGCTCTTCTCTATCTTTCATGACGAGGAAGACGACGGAGCCTTCAAAGCCATCGCCGAAAGCGCCGGCACTGACCTAGGAAGTTCCGATTTTACAGAATTGACAGAGGATTTGGTATCTGCAGTGTCTGTCCCTACAAGTGGCGAAGAACCCGCTGCTGTTTCGGAAAAACCCGTGCGACTTCGTACGCCCAAGATTCGGTTCAAGCCCCTGGTGTCAAGTTCCACCTCTGATGACGACGAAGACGACGACGATGACGACGAAGACGCTGAATTCGCCGAATTTACAAACTTTCCCGTACAAGTAACACTGCTGGAATGTGCCGACGAAACCCTAGAAGACCTTGCCGACGATGAGGCCGAGACGCCGCTCGCCGAACGAGACGAGAAATGGACCGCCTGGCTCTTTCAAATCTGCGCCGCCCTTGCCTGTGCACAGCACCTCTTCGGATTCGCACACAACGACTTGCACAGCAACAACGTCATGTGGTCGGCAACGGAGAAAACGCATCTGACCTATCGCATTCATTCCAAAAAGGAAACCTACACGGTTCGTGTGCCTACCTACGGCAAACTGATGAAGATTATAGACTTTGGTCGTGCTTCCTACACGCTGCCCTGCGGATTCTTCATCAGTGATGCATTTTACCCAGGCAATGACGCCGCCGAACAGTATAACTGCGAACCCTTTTACGACCCCAAGGCGGGTCCTAAGCTAGAGCCCAATCCATCGTTTGACCTGTGCAGGTTGTCTGTCTCCCTCATTGATTCCTTGTTCCCCGAACGGCCTGTCGCAGCCTCGCCTGTGCGCATTATGAGTAAGGAACCAGGCAAAATGTACACCGAAACAGTGTCGCCTGTCTATAACTTGCTATGGTCCTGGCTTCTAGATGATGAGGGCATCAATGTATTGCGCACTCCCGACGGAGAGGAACGCTATCCCGAATTTGATTTGTATTGCGCCTTGGCTGCGGATGTTCACGGCGCCGTTCCCAAACATCAACTCGTAAAACCTATGTTTTCCAAATACAGAAGTCTGCCCTTAGCAGGCGAACAAGTGTATGACCTGCATGTATAGTTTTTTTGGTGCGCTACATCAGAGTGATGAACAAGTATCTCCAGGTCGCGTTGTATGCCTTTGCCATGGTCCTCCTCGTGCTAGGCGGTATCAAACTTGGCATTGTCGGTTTGACCAGCACCTTGAGCATTCAGGGGTACAAGGTTCCCACCGTCTTTCTTCTTTTGGTGGGGTTCGCAGCCCTTTGCGTGGGTATGGTGCGGGATTTCTACCTTCCCTTTCTCGGCGAAACACTCGTGCCCTGCTCGGTTCTGGAGGTGAAAGCCCCGGACAACGCTGACGCAAGTGTCACCGTCCTTGTCACTCCAGGAAGAAAGGTGCTGTATTGGGCCGCGGAACCTGAGAACGAGTCCCTACATACCTTGCTGAACTGGCGTTCGGCATATTTGGAGTACAAGAATGCCGGTGTTGCGATGTCAGATTCCGACGGTCATGCTGTATTGAAAGTGCGAAAGCCACAGGGGTACAGTGTTCCTACAAGGGTGTTGCCTCCTCATGTCCACTATCGTGTGTGCGGCGATGAGGGCTTCCTCGGCCCTGTCCGAACCATAAAATTGGACGGCAAGGAACTGTTTGAAGACTATGCACCTGCAGACAAGGATATTCCCTTGACGGGCAATGACAACAATCGGTACGGAATGCCGCCCAGGCAGTTTGCGGGACCGACTGAGCTGGGCGAGGGCTTTATCAATCCCGAGACCCAAGAGACTGTGCCAGGTGCGCCCTTTCTGTACACCAATCCTGGAAATGTCGCTTCCACGATTCGTGAGTATGCTGCGGATACGGCAGAACGAGCGGCAACCTTGATGCCGCAATCAGGAGCCCTGGTGGCCGATGCCACTGAGAACGAAGCGCCCTTTACAGCGGGCTTGCCTGGCGCTAATGCAGGATATGTGGAGGGATAATATAAAAATAAAAATACATTATATATGGAAGCCGAACTCGCCGCATTACGCATAAGAGCTGATGAAATGTATGATAAATTTCCACGCACAAAGCGGACAAATTTGTACAAATTGATTATGGAAAATGTTGAAAGTCCATTTAAGAATCGTCCCGATAATAGTCACTCAGGAAAAGCTTTTGCTCTAGCACTTAGGGACGCTGACACTCCTATGGCAAACGGGTCACTTTCTGAACTTGTTGAGAACTTGCGAGAACCTTCAATTTCTGGCAACTGACCATTTTTGACAACTGTCAACAAAATTGGGTTGTATAATCTACTAATATCAGGTATGTCGACACTCCATCCTGCTCCTGTCACTTCTGCTGCAGCTGAAAGAAAGCGTAAAAATAGAGCCTCCCGCCGGATTTCTACACGCAATAAGCGCACTAATCGTAGTCGGCGCAATAGACGACATTAAACAAAGTCATAAGATGTTCATTTCATGAACCTATATGAATCAATGACGTCGTGTAGATTTTCGGGACTTGCGACAGAACTTACGATGGGACTTACGACGAGACTTGCGACGGGACTTACGAAGAGATCCCCCACCTCCTGCTGGTGTCGTAAAAGACCCATATTCATCAAAGATCTTCTTCGCACTAGTTAATTTTAACAACTTGTTAGGATGCGAGGCTGAACAATTGCTTATATAATTCTCAACTATCATATCTATCTTTTTGCGAATATCAGTGGTTAGAAGATGTAATTTGCTAGGATTGCTGTAGGTAGGATGATTGGCACTGACATTTGCCTGACCTGTATTTCCTTCCGTTCCAACCAAATACTCCAACAAACTTATTACATTTGGCATGCCTTTGCAACTGGGAGCAGATGCTGCAGATGACGAAGATAAGGCAGATGCCGCAAGATACTCGTCCACTTTTGCTTCAATCGCTTCCGTTGTTGTTAAACGCACCCGTAATCCAGCATTTGTAGACATTTCTATTAGATATAGATATTTTATATCAATAACTAAGTGTATTACACAGCGTATTTAGAAATCACCCGCTCCAGGACCACCACGATTGCCCCCACGGTTGTTGATTTGATATCGTTGCTTCTCTGTGGTGCAAACGCAACCACCAGAGCAGCTAAAGGACGCACCGCAGCACTCGGGCTTGCACTGATTGTTCTTGAACATGAAGAGTTCTCCGTTGTCCAGATTTGGTTCGGGACCTAGCAGAGGCTCATTCGGAGCGGTTGCACGCCAAGGATCCGCCTTGGACTTGATAGCCCCTGTCTTAATGACATTATCGTAAATTCCGATGGGCTGGTAGCCATTTCCACTCGGCGCACCACCAAGCATGTAATTCGCAAATCCTTCGTTCTTAAACGACTCCGGATAGTTGGTGTATCCGTAAATCATGAGCGCATTCGCAACAATCAACAGTCCGAGAAGGGACAGCAGCAGAGTGAGCTTTGCAGAGACCATGGCTTTCTAGGGGTGCGGATTTTTCTCGTAGACGTTTGACCACTGATTCGTAGGTGGCTTCCAGCGCCACAGGTCCTACATCCGAAAAATCACGTAATCCAACGCCCTCCGCCACGAAGGTCCCCTCTTCCGTAAACAGATGCCACCAATGCGTGTCCAAGGATGCCGACGCATCCTCGGGCTGGTTCCAACTCTGTCTGTGCTCCCAACAGCCGGTTGTCATGAATCCCTCTCCTCTTGCGACAGCCGGTGCCTCTCCCTTCCAATACACAACTCCTGTAACGCGGGTCTCGGACCCTGTGGCTGTTAGAACCTTGGATCCGGGGCGAAGGTTGGATATGGGGACTAGCCCCTCCAACGTCCGAATGCGAACGGCGCCGGAGAGTCCCGCTTCCACATCTAAATGCTTTGGTTCCGGCCCAGACGCCGTCGCACCGTTGAGCGTCGCCACGACATACGAATGCCAAGAACGCAACGCCTCCTCGTCCTCAGCGTCCAATTCCTCCCAATCCCCAAAAGTCTGTACCCCCGTAGTCGTAAGAATCGGAATCTTACGGTCCGATGTCAGCAGACAATAGAGATCCGGGACGACTACATTTGTTAGCTTGGCCTCGGGGTGTTCCGCGACTTGGGTGGCACCCGTCACCGAATCGTACACAATATGACTGCCCGTTACCTGTACACCCCACAGCGTGTAGGCCAGTTCCGTCTTGTTCTGAAAGTGCAACACACCCGTCACAATAGCACCGCCCTGCAACCGCTGACCGGGTTGTACATCTGCAATTCGTACAGACCCAGTCGGCGTACAGACGGCCGTATCAGCAGCAAAACACGCAATAGATGAGGTAGCCCCCGCAGCATCATTCGGCATATTTATCTTGGACGCGACTTCGCCCACCATGACGCCTCCCAACACAATCAGCGGAATGAGTGGCCACAGCGTAAAGAAGAACCAAAAAACGAGCACGACCAGAATCACCAAAATCGTAATGGCAATCGTAATCATGAGGCGCATGACACCCAACATGGCACTAAGGGTAGAAAGTCCGGCGTAAATACTCGCTGCTGCCGAGGCCCACGTGCGTTGCATGGCTGATAGCAACTTGGTCACCACCATACGGAGCTCATGTGCCACCATGGAGAAGCGACGCGCAAAGACATCAATCATCTGGTTGAAGCCGCTGAGCAATTTGCTCAGGAGCGCCTTAATGCTAAATAATCCATCGGACGTTGCATTCATAGCGTCCGATATTGCGTTAAACATTTGAAAGACGGGCATCAAGACCACCGCCAAAATCTTGTCAATAAAGACACGGATGACCTCTATAAAGTTATCGGCGCCAAACTGCATCCGGGACCTCGGGTCGTCGTCAGGTTTGAACATCGGTGCCATAAACAACACGAACGGATTCATGCGATACTGTTTCCAATTCGCAGCAATCTCCGCCCGTCGGGAATTTGCATACACAAAGGCAAATCCTAAGGTCAGGACAAGCGTCAGAATCGCAACATTGGCGCCACTCATCTTGAATAGTCGGCCTATTTCCTACCAAAAGTCTAACCTACATGTAAATGGCACCAACTCGTAAATGTATCAAAGGTAAGGAAGTTCGTATAGGAAAGCACGTACGTACACTCAAAAATGGGCGGCGCATCGTCGTCCGTGGCCACTGCGTCCCTAGCAAGCCTGGACTCAAACCCGGTACCGCAGGCATCGGCCCTCTCCGGAAGCACGACCTAGATAAATACGGATACGCAAAGGTGACAACCATGAATGCGGAGGCTCGTCGTGCTGCGTTGGCGAAAGCCGTGGCAGCCTACGGAGCTCTGACGGTCTTTCGCAAGCTCAATGCCATTTCTGTATATACCCGCCGCACCGCTCCCGCCAGTTCCCGCATCTTTCTGGCCGACCGTAATTACGTCCGCAGTAAATATATGTAATAAGACTCTAATTCTATAATAGAAATGGCGTCTTTTACTTCTTTTTTTTACGAATTGTTCTTTGGCTCCAACTGGAGTAAGACATACTGTGAGGATCCTACAAAGGCTGTGCCTGCCGCCAATGTTGCAGCCGCAGTCTTGCCACTTGCCAAGGTAGAGACACCTCCTACAGTGGAACTGGCGCCCGAATTGCTTCCTCTTGTTGCATCCAGCACCTTCAAACGTCGCAGACTAGGAGGACAATCCTAATGGCGGCGTGTATATTTACGTGATTTCTTTCCTGCTCGTTTCGTGTATTTTCGTGACGCATGTTGCTTGGAAGGCTTTACCGACGGAAGATGCGCACGATATTTGTTTCCATGATAGTTTACCTTCACGTGGGGCGCCTTGGGCCCTTTGGGTTTTGGCGCAGAAACAGAAATCATGTTATCCCTGGAGACATATGAATTATAGTTATTATTATTGTATTCATTATTTGAAGATTCTTCAACCTGACGATGTATCTCCTCTAGCATCTTCTGAAATTTTGCGCGCTTCTTCTCTATACCCGCCTTTATGTGCGCCTCCTTGTGAGGAAAGTGATGGCCCAATGGCTTCAAGTGAGCGGATTCCAGCAGTCCATGCTCTATCAAGTCTTCTAGTTGCGCCTGGGGTTTTTTATGATTACGCCAAGAAAGAAACTGAAACACATCGGCAAGATGTCTAAGATCAGCATTCAAATCTACTAGAATATCACCATCAGACTCTCTCATGTACCTTCCTACAGGTTCTTCCTCTTCCACATGTTTCAAAAATGTAAATATTTCACGCGTAATACTGTCGGATATTTCCGTTTCCTCAGGACAATACATGAAATAGTTTTTGGGGCACCCGCCGTAACCTTGACCATACTCCATAAAGGTTTCAATCGTCTCGGAACACTTCATAAGCCATTCTAAATCGTCGCCCGTTAGGACCAAGGTTTCCGTCTCTAGCAACTTGCGGAATCGTTTGTAATTATCCTCTGCCACACACTTACGCAGAGACGGAGAACGCTTTATCAAACATTCAATCACCTTCTTTTCATAGAGACCTTCCGCAAATTTCACCGCCTTGTCTAACAAATCCGACACATCATGAACAAAATTTGCACCTGGCATGTTTCTACTTAGGCACATGATTTTACGGTTTTAGACAGGTGGTTAATTTCCACCGGGGTACTAGAGATGGAAGCAAAGGCTCCCGAAGCACCGAGTATTACGCCGTTGTTAGTCACGCTCGTGATCCTCACACTGGGTCTCGTGCTTGCGTTTTACTCCACCTATCTAAAACAGATCGGGACCAATTTTGCACAGCATCGCTGTAATCCCGCCTTCATGCCTTTCGCGTCACTATTTGGTTACGATACCAGCGAGAATTTCCAATTCTGTCTCGGGGCTATCTTTCAGGGCCGCGTCGCCGAAATCTTTGCACCCATTTTCAAGCTTCTAGAAGGATTTGCGAGCATTCTGAATACCGTTACGAATGTAGCCCTCGGTATTCGCAAAATGTTTAGTAACTTCCTGCTCACTGTCAATGGCTTCATAGCAAACGTACGAGACCGCATTGAAGCCCTTATGTTTCAGGTACGGCTACTGTTGATGCGCATGAAAGAGCTGATGGGCAAGGTGTATGGAACTATGTACGCCACGATGTGGATGGGGCTCAGTGGCATTTCCGCTGGCAAAAATATGGCCGAAAACGACCTCGTCAAGTTTATGATGGAGTTCTGCTTTGATCCCGCTACACCCGTGTTGAAGGCCGATGGCTCCTGGGTTCCCATTTCGGCGCTAACCCTCGGCGACATCTTGGCACCTACCGCAGCAAATCCTACACCGACGGTAACGAGCATCTTTAGCTTTGACGGGGCGCAGACACCCATGGTGCGTATCGGCGACGTGTCCGTTAGTGCATCGCACTACGTTCAGTACCGTGGACATTGGTTGGAGGCAGAAGACCATCCCGACGCTGTTCCTACAGCGAGTCTCCCCGTCCTGTCGTGTTTGAATGTCTCCGGGCACGAATTCGTCGTGGGTCGTGCAGGGCTGGTGGCCGCCGATTATGACGAGCATGAGGATTCCGCGACGGTGGCTGCCACGCAGCGGCTGGCGGCGGGGGCTTTAAATGGTGTTGGGTCTAAAGAGGCCTCATGTGGGCCTAAAGACCCAGTGGTGGAGGATTACAGCCTCGGCCTAGCTCCTACAGCCTCTGTCCGCATGGCGGATGGCAGTTGGCGCCGGCTTTGCGACATTGCGCTCGGCGACGTCGTTTGGAATGCAGGGGCGGTTAAGGGTATTGTATGGGAACAATGCGACTCGGTGATTCAATCTCCAGCCGGGTGCATGGCGGCGGCGCAGCTCGTGTTTTCTCCGTCAGCGATGGCGTGGGTAAGAGCGGCGCACATCTTTCCTCGCGATAGTGGCAGCGCCTTACTGCATCTCATTACCGAAAGAACGGGAGTCCTGGAAATCAAGGGCAAGGGACAAGCCTCCCTCTTCGTCCGTGATTACCGTGAAGTAGCACTTCCGGATATGGAAAGCGCTTATCAAGAGGCATTTGAGAGAAAAAATGCACAACAGAAGGTAGAATGTGTGAGAACGCCGCCGCTTGTTCCAAGCTAATGGGCCCACGGATCCAACAGAAAGACCGCTCATCCTCCGATTACGCGGCCTTTATCAGTGCTCGCACCATCTATACCGAAACAGTTGTTACCTATAATGGCGCCTCACCTTATACTCCCAAGTTCAAGTCCAACGCAGACTATATGAAATGGAAGCGAGTAACCGCGAATCTGTATTCCGTCGCCCCTGCAAATCTTCCAGTCGTGCGAACCTGCAGCGGCTGTGGGCAGTGAACTTTCCCAAAAAATTGAACTTGTGCCGGTTGTCCCAACACTCGGCACAATGCATCTTATACTTACTGCGTCGCGACAAGCCGACTCTCTGGTGATTCGTGTACAACCTCCTTCCCTTCCTCCTACGTCAGCCGTGCCTAGCAAGCACGCTTGTTTCTTAATGGATACAAGCGGCAGCATGTCGGAAGAGGGCCGCATCAAAGCACTCATAGATACGATGAAACTTCTTATAAATAAGAAACCCGATTCCTACCGTTTTACCTTCATTTCGTATTCCTCTATCGCCAACGTGATTGCCTTGGCGGAAGCCGACCCCGCCCCTTTGCTGGCAGCAATAGACCGATTGAATGCTACAGGAGGCACCAATTTGGAAGCGGCGGCCTTACAACTTCAAGAGGTGGTGAAATGTGGAATTCCGATAGATGCCATCGTTCTATTTACAGACGGTCATGTGAACGAAGGCCATATAAAAAAAAGCACCGGCTTTCTGAGCTTGCTTCGCAGCATTCTTCCTGTCATTCCACCGATTCATACAATCGGCTGCGGTGCGAATTACAATCAGCAGTTTCTGAAGGCAGTGTCCGAGGAAACACGTAGCATTCACTTTTATGCTGACGCAGGGGAAACACTCCCCGCTGTTGTCGCCGACATCCTGGAAGGCATGCGAACCGAAATTGGCACCAAGGCCCAGCTCCCGATTCCCGACGGCTGGATTAACGCCGAACACGGGAGGCAGCTGGATCGCACCGTATCCCTCGGTCACTTGATTGCCGACCATACACAGTATATGGTGCTCAAACAGGTGATTGAATCGGCGACCTCTCCGACCCTCACCCTCACCTACGTGCCGAGTGGAAGCGAGGAGATAGTCTCCACCTCTTGTGCTGTTTCCGATGAATTGACCCCGGTTCAGATGGCAGAGCAAATCGCCCGTGTTCGTATTGCCGGTGTCTATAACGAAGTATGGGACTTGTTGGAAATGAACAATCATGCCGAAGCGCTTGTAAAACTGACGGGGCTATCTGTGGAGCTGAATGCATCTCTTGCAAAAAGCACGCCCTTTCTCCTCACGGCAATGGCGCAAATAGACGAAATGAAGGAGTCTATGGTAGCGCCGCCTACTCATGGTGGTCCCATGGGTCCTCCCTTTGGTGGTCCTATGGGTCCTCCCTTTGGTGCCCCTGCCCTTGTTAGGAATGGAGGCCCGCCCCAAATGATGCACACACTCTCCATCCCTGGTCCGCCCGTCTTATCCCGTCTTGCTTCCAATACGGTGGCTCTGACAACGCAGCGAGGCTTCTTCAGTCGTACCACATCCGGCCCTCCTGACCAGACCATTACCTTTAGCAGTCCCTCACAACAGCGAGCGCAACGGGATTTGACGCAGTCTTATGAGATGGACGACCCGTCAGCCGATGCTGTTAATGTAGTCACAACCTAATGCGATTCAGTCAGTTAGAATTTACCTTTTTCTATAGAAATGAGTGTATCCGAAAAGCCTATTGCTCAGCGGCTCAAGGAAGTGATGGAAGTCATGACAAAGCTGACGAAGGATCTCGGACTCCCCCTACAGTCTCCCGAAGTCCAGGAACTCAAGGGTCACTTGGACGCCTATGTGCGAGACGGAACCGTGTGGGAAGGCACCGTAGATTTTTCAGCGTATGGACGCAAGGCTATCGTAAACTTGCCCAAATCCGCCACTAAGACAATTGAGGTGATGCTTAAAGCTCTGCATGTTCCAAAACGTAAGTAAAACTCTCCTCGTTCAAGTAGGAGATGTCCAAGTATATTGATGGAACACGCATTGTCTATTTTGACGATTCCAACGGCAATCTCACCGTTCCTAGTACCTTGAACGTGGGATCCCTATCAACTGGCTCGGTGCGTGTTAGCTCTATTGCGACACAGACCGCCAATGTATCAACTCTAACGACAACGACGCAAACGGGGTCTAGCGCCAGCATCAGTTCTCTGACGACGAATTTTGTATCAACAGGGCGCGTTCTCATTAGCTCCATAGTTGGAAACAACGTCAGCAGTACAACAAGCCGCAGTGGCGCAGCCTTTGTAACTTCACTTTCTACACCTATCCTAAATGTAAGCAGCCTTACAACTCCTGGAAAACTAACCATAAGCAGCATTCGTAATGATGAAACGGTGACGACCGGATTTCTTCATTACAATCTTTCTACAAATGAAGTCGTGTATAATGCACAAGGCGGAAGCGGAGGAGGAGGCACCTCCGCACTTGTGACCGCCTCCACCATTCTTGCTACAGAGTCTCTGATCGCTCCTACGCAATTCTATGCACAGGAATTGTATACAAATGCCGCATATGATTTCACAAAATTTTGCACACAATTTACAGCCACCGGTCCCTCTGCACTCTGGTGCGGCATTGCTGTATCAGCAACAGGTCAATACATGACCGCCATTGATAACGGGGCAACCTATCCTGCAGGAGGCTTCATCTATTCATCGTCCAATTTCGGCTCCACCTGGAATCAGGTTGCCTCTCAACAAGGATGGGGGCAAGTTGCGATGAACGCAACAGGACAGATTCAAATCGCCGCAGTCGGTCTAGGTCCCTATGGTTACAATGGCCAAATATATAGGTCTACAAATTACGGTGCCACATGGTCTGTTCTTGCAGGCTCGTTCTACACTTTTTGGGCCAGTCTCGCTGTCAGTGCTTCAGGTCAGTATATGGTTGGCACCGACCACTTCTCTGGATTTAACACAAATGGATACGTATACACCTCCTCCGATTTTGGAATTACATGGACACGTCTCACAAGCTTACCCTTTGTTGTGTTGGGGCCTATACGTGTATCCGCATCCGGTCAATATCAAACTGTCACAGGCCAAGGAATTCCCCTCTACAGATCCAGCGATTATGGCCAAACATGGTCCTCAACAGGAACTACGGATCGTTATGCTGGAGTTGCTGTATCCGCGAGTGGTCAATATCAAACAGCAACGTCCTTTACCTTTGACGGTGGTTCTGGCTCTATCTACGTCTCTGCAAATTACGGTGCAACATGGACAGTCTATGGCTCCACCGGCATCATCTATAGACAACCTGCTATATCCGCATCTGGCAGATATCAAGCAATCTTTGTAATAGACTCTGGAATGTATTACAGTAGTAATTATGGTGTAACCTGGACATTTATCGCATCTCCCAACGTATCCTTATATGGCATTGCCATGTCCGCCGCTGGAGATTACGTAGTGGTTGTTGCACGGGACCCGCAACAACGCATCTATATCAACTCTCTGCCGCTTCTTCAAGTGGCCACAAATTCCTTGACAGCGTCCAACGCCGTGATTAGTTCACTTACAGCGTCCAATGCGATGATGGGTCCACTTACAGCATCTGATACGGGTGTTAGTTCACTTGTAGTAGCCAATAATGTCGTAGTAGGTGGAACTATACTCAGTCAAACCACACTTAATACAAATGTGCTGAACCTATCGGCCTTTGCGCAGTCTTTTTCACTGGTAAATAATCCAGGCACCTTCAATCTCACTTCGGCTGTTTCCGCAACGGGTCAATATCAACTGGTCGGCACCAGCACGTTTTTGTACGTCAGTTCCAACTTTGGCAGTACCTGGACACAAGTGGCAACTGATAGGGACTGGGCGGGAGTTGCGATCTCTGGAACTGGCAATTTCATGTATGCAACTGATGCAACATCCTCTACCGGTAATCTCTATAGAAGTACAGATTATGGTCTTACGTGGGTGGTTGTTCCCTCCTCCCCTGGTGCAGGTGCTTGGTTGTATGTAGCAATTAGCGCATCAGGTCAATATGTTCTTGCATGTGGTCCTTCGTATTACTATCTCTCTTCAAATTATGGAGCAAGTTTTAGTCAAGTTGAGAATTATTCCACTGCGAGTTTAGGGTTTATTGCTATAAGCGCCACGGGTCAGTACATGATGATACGTACACTTGGCGGCAATGTCGTAAGCAATAATTATGGAGCCACATGGACGGCTATATCTCGCACTAGTTATGGTTATGCGTTGGCTATTTCTGGAACAGGGCAATATCAAATGGCAGCAGATAATCCAACAAATACTCTATATATCAGTTCCGATTATGGGGCGACCTTCACAGCTTCACTTGTGGGGGCCAATTTTTGGTCCTGTGCTATAGATTACACTGGCCAATATCAAGTTATTTCACAAGTTGGAATAAATAAATATTATTCAGTAAATTATGGTGTGACATGGACTGTCGTAGCCAATATAGACCCAGCTCAATCTCGCAATGTCTCTATGTCGGCAAATGCGCAATATCTTCTTATACCCAATACAAACGGTCCGTTCTATCTCAATCGCAATTCCGTTTGGTTTCCTGCCGGAATCAGCACGGCCACGGCGCAAGTCAGTTCGCTCACCACAAATTCTATTGCCACGAGTGGTTCGTTCTTTGTTAGTAGTCTCCGTACTGATCCTGCGTTGACCACCGGAATTGTTCGGTATAATTCCACAACGAAGGAACTCATTTACAATGAGGTGGGAGGAGGTGGCACACAAAGCACCATCAGCAGTTATCAGAATGCCTACGTCAGTAGTTTAGGAATCAACTGTAATTCACCACGGTTTGTGCTAGATGTGAATGGAACTGGCAATTTCATTTCCACCCTTACTCATTTTGCTAGCATCAGTACAGCGAACATCAGCACAGCGAATATTAGTACGGCTTTTATTAGTTCCGCACAAATTGGCTTCTTGGGCGCAAGTTCTTTTACAGCAAGTTCCATCACGTCTTTCAATACTTCCACCGTGAATGCAACGATTACAAGTTCATTAACATTTAGATATCCATATTTTAGTTGGCTAGGCCAAGGAACTGCCAATAATTTTGTACAAACGTCAGCATTATCAAATTTGAATATATCCTCTGGTCTCTTCACACTGGAATGTTATTTTAATCCTACTGTCACAAATGCAGAGTGGGGCACGATTGTGTCCTTGAATAATGGAACAACAACGCCTGGAAATGAGTTTCGCATCGCTCAACGAGTTTTCAATTTAGGATTTGGTATGCTATTTCCAATTACTTCTGGGACTACGGCTGGATTATCCAACATCACAAATACTTTACCACTAAATTCTTGGTATCATATAGCACTTGTGCGCACATCTGCAACAAATCTATTCCTGTATTCAAATGGAACTGCAGTACTCAGCACAACAAGTGTTAATTATAGTCAAAATCAAAACATGCAATTACAAATTTTTCGTGATCCTTTTAGTGTTGGCAATGATCTTGGGCAAGGGTATATTCAAAGTGTGCGATTCACAGCGGGACAAGCCTTATATACAGGCAATTTCACACCACCCACGCAGCAACTTACACGAAATAGTGTAGGAACAAGTGGAACGGGAGCAGCGTCACAAATTACAGGAACAGTTGCATTCTTAGGCGGGGTAACGAGCACCTTTACAGATGTAGGTCCTTATTCACTCGCTCTCACAGCAGGAACGTCAAACACGACAACCAACATAGTGCCTTCCACCTTCTCCAGTATTTTTCTTACAACCTTTGGAAACAACCTCGGCATCAATTGTAACGCACCTTCGTTTACATTAGACGTCAACGGTTCCGCAAATTTTAATGGAATCGTAAACATGGACAATCTGCCTGATAATAACGTCTTAATCAATTCAGCTGCACAACAGATACTTCTAAGCAACACTAACTCGACATACATGTACATGCAAGCACCAGGCAACCGAATCCGTATCGGCGGCTACAGCAATACCTCAGGAATGCCCTTTACGATCAATGAAAGCGGTGGAAATGTTGGAATCAACTGTAATGCTCCTCAAAACACACTAGATGTAAATGGAACAACACGAATTCAAAGTGATAGAGGGATTCTTACATTTCAAGGTACAACTGACACCGATTCATTATACATACGATATCAAAAATCAACACTCTTAGGACTCGTAGGCTGGTTTGGATTTGGTGTTGGAGGAACTGAGTTTTCAAGCTTTTTTGGAATGACAACCCCTGCCAGTACGAATATTGTTTTTTTGCCAGGTGGCTCAGCAGCAACCAGCCCTCCCTTCTATTTGGGATCTAACAGCCGTGTAGGACTTGGTACATCAAATCCTTCTGTTCAACTTGATTTAACCACAGATGGTGCTCGCAAATTAACCACAAATACATGGACAACAGGGTCTGACCAACGAATTAAAAAGAATATTTCCTCTGCCAACATCGATCTTTGTTATTCCACCCTCAAAGCCATTGACCTAAAATATTTTGAGTGGGACACATCTATTCCTCAATTATCCACTATACAAGATCATCATAGTCTTGGATTTATTGCACAAGAAGTAAAAACTGTCTTCCCAAAGGCAGTCACATTTGATTCCAATATGGGATTTTCTGATTTTCATTCTCTCAATGTAGATCAACTCTACAAAGCGCATTATGGAGCAACGAAAAAACTCATAGACATTGTGGAAACGCAATCCACACAGATTGCCCAACTCCTCAGTGATAATAGCACACTCATTAGCTATATACCTCAACTCGCGAGCACTCTCAGAGGTTAATTACTATGCAATTTTGTATACTCATATGAGAGACCATAGGACTCTCATATTAGGTTCTAGCACCTCTTAGCTAGAAAACAGCATCCCTCCTCGCCCTCCAAACACCTTGAAGACGTTCCAATTTGTTACATAAGCGTACAGATTCATGCTCGGTGTCGCCGTTCCACTGCGATTCTTCTTCAGCGTCATATACATTTCCTTGTGCGTGAGCTTGTCCCAATTCGCCGCGCCACTCGGTCCGTACGACAACCGTCCCATCTTCTTTCCAAAAGCATACGCGTACACATACCGATTAATAATCGCCGATTTTGTGTAATACTGCGACGGCACCACGCCACGGAAGAAAGACCCCCCGTCGTGCACAAACCGTTCAAACGTATTGTACAACAGCGTCGCTTCCTGCAGCGGTTCGCTCATAGAATCTCTGAATCCCGGTAGCAGATGATATTGTGTCGCTTCCGTTCCTGTCAACACAGCGTCGGGCCACCAGGGAATCGCACACGGATTGACCGTTGCATATGGCGTCAAATAAGGTCCCAAATCCTGTGTAAAGAGGAACCACGCATTGTACGTTTCTGCCTCGGGTCGCTGAAAGACCCAAAGCAGCTCCTTGACGGGATTGGCATACGGAACTTCAAAGCGCAGCATCTGCTGTCCCAACGTAGCCTGCGGTGCTATTGCCTGATGCTGCTCCACATGATAAGTCAGTTCCGCCGACCGAAACGCCTGTGCTTCATAGGGATCCAGCGAAATGTATTCAATCATCGCATACGCCGCCGTAGGAGAAAACCTGATGGGGAATTGGAGTCCTGGAATAATAGACGCATTCGTGCCCCTCGTCCCCTGCGCCTCACTCAATTGACTTACGATGATGGGGGATGACGCATTGGATTTCCACCATTGTGCGCCGGTGATGGGCAGCATTGCCCCCGTAAAACTTGCTGGAGCGGTGGTCGCCATGGGTCTTGCTTCCGTATAGTAAATCTGATTGAGCGGCCGAAACGTGACATGCACCCGCACAAGGTCTGACGACAAGGCGTCAATCGGCAGAGCGTGACTGTAGACACC
>Ga0164294_10000919_pt1 | contig 27867 bp, 22 predicted proteins | sample GEODES005metaG_FD_111479 | JGI IMG/M metagenome (GOLD analysis project Ga0164294, IMG submission 111479) | Oligotrophic lake water microbial communities from Sparkling Lake, Wisconsin, USA - GEODES005 metaG | ecosystem: Environmental > Aquatic > Freshwater > Lake | place: USA: Sparkling Lake...
ATGAATTCGCATCCGCACATTCCCGGTGATCCGTGGTTCCCCTGCAAGGAGGGCGATTGGGTGATGCTCAACGATGGCACCTTCGGCAAGGCGGTGAACATCACGCCGGAGTTTGTGCAACTGGTGCAGCTCGGTGGTGCCTTCCGCACTTACACCACGCAGCGCTTCCTGAACACCGATCCGGTTTGCCTGACCGGCGGCTTCCGCGTGACCACCATCATCCGCATCGACCGGTCGCACCAGCCGCAGGCGGCAGAGATCGCGGCGGCGCTCAAGGACAGCATCCACGGCGCGCTGGCCAGCCTGGTGGACTCGTCCCAGGTGCGCAGCGTGAAGGTGGAGTATCGCGGCACGCCCGGTCTGGCGATGGAGTTCGAGGTCGTCGCCGACTTCGACGGTGCGGTGGCGGAGAAATATCCCACTCTGCAGCGCGCGGCGCAGAACCGCTCGTTGGAAGTGTGCAATACCCACGGCTGGCGCGTGGGCGGCTGAAAAGCGGATCAGTTGAAGAGCTTCTGGATCAGGCGGCCAAGCTTGGTGCGCTTGATGTTCTTTTCATCATGGGCGGGGTCGACCTTTTCCTGGTGCATGAACTTGCGGATGTCATCACCCAGCGGCGAGGCTCCGGGCGCGTCCTGGTAGTTCACCGGCATCTCGCCTTCTCCATCAATGATGCGCGGCTGGATGAAGACGAGCAGCTCACGACGGGTCTTGTTCTCCTTCATGGAGCCGAAGACATATTTCAGAATCGGCAGATTGCGCAGACCGGGGATGCCGCCGCGTTCCTTGTCGATCGTTTCGGTGATCAGGCCGCCGAGCAGCACGGTGGCATTGTTCTTCACCATGACGGTAGTTTCCAGGCCCTGGTTGCTGATGTTGGGAATGCTGTTGCCGCTGATGGTGGTGGAGCCAGCGATGTCGGCATTCACCTGCTTCACCTTGAGCGTGATTTCGTCGGCGGAGTTGATCAGGGGTGCGACGTCGAGGCGTAGCTGCACGTCTTGATAGGCGATGTTGGAGATAAAGCCGGAGGTGCTGTTGCCGGTATTGGGGTCCACCGTGCCGCCGTTGAAGCTGCTCTGCGTGGAGGTGGGCACGGGGACTTTTAGGCCGGTTTCGATGGAGGCCGGCTGGTTGTTCAGGGTGTAGAGCGTGGGGCGGGAGAGGACCTTGAAGTCCGAGTTGGTGCTCAACGCGCTGATGGCGACGGCCACCTGGTCTTCGATGGTGCCGAAGAGCTGAATGCCGCCAGGGATGTTCTCAGCGAGTCCAGCCAGGTCGTCGATGCTGCTGGGATCGGTGATGGTCTGGCCCAGGCCAACGCGGTTCTTCGAGGTGCCGGCGGCGGTGCCGTTGATGCCGTTGTAACGCACTTCCGTGGGCCGGAACAAGTAGTCGATGCCCCAGTCCTTGTTGTCGCCCAGACTGAGGGAGCCGATGACCACGCTGAGCATGACGGACTTGGGCCGCGTGTCGAGCTCGTCGATGATCTGGTTGATCGTCTCCAGGTGCTCGGGCGGGCCGCTGGCAAAGATTTCGTTCTGGGTCGGATCGGCAATGACCAAGGTCTTGCCCAGCACCAACGATTGCGGCGGGCCGCTCTGGCGCAGGGACTCCACGCCACCGCCACCGCCGCCGAAAGAACTGCTGCCACCAGAGCCAAAGCCGCCGCTGCCGGAGCCAAAGCTGTTGTTGGACCCCAGGCCACCGCTGCTGTTGTTCGTGCCGAAGTTGCCTGTGGTGCGGTTGTTACTGCTGCTGTTGTTATTGCCGCCGCTGCCGATGATGCTGCCATTGCTGCCGCCGCCGGAACCGGAGCCGTCGTCGGAGATGCGCTGCAAGGCGTCGCCCAGCACCTGAAGGATGTCGGAGGCGTTTTGATACTTGAGCGTGCGGCTGACGAAGTTGCGAATCTCGGCCGCGCCATCCAGTTCCTCGATCAGGCTGCCGATGTAGGCGAGGTCCACCGGGCGAGCGATGACCATGAGCTTGTTGGTGCGCGGAATGGGCACCAGCTTGGGCGGGGCGGCGGACGCTTGCGGAGCGCTGCCGTAGACGCCGGTGCGGGGCTGGGCCGCAGCCACCGCCGCGCCGGGTTGATTCGGAATGCCGCCAGGGTTCGGCTGGGGCGTCGGTGTCGGTGTGGCACCGCCAGTGCTGCCGCTTTTACCGTTCTTGCTGCCTTCGAGGTCCAGGATTTCCGCCAGTGCTTCGGCCACGTCTTCGGCGGAGGCTCGGTTCAGTTGGAAGGATTGCTTCTCCGTGCGCGAGGGCTCGACATCCATGTGCTCGAGCAGCTCCAGAATGTAGCGGATGGTGTTGCTGTTCTCGGTGATGACAATGCCGCGCGAGTTGGGCAGCGCGGTCAGCACGCCATAGGGGTGCAGTGGCACCAGCTCGCCCAGGCTCTTCTTGAGGTCCTCAGGGTCCAGGTATTGCAGCGGCTGCACGTAGGTCACGACGGCTTCGCCATACTCGGGCAGCTTGTCGGCGGAGTAGATGATCGGGCGCTCGGGGCCGACTTTCAGGGCGGCGACGTTGATGAATTTGACCATGTCCTCACCGGCAGGAATGAAGGCGTAGCCGTTGAGTAGCAGGCTTTTCTCAATGTATTCGATGGCCTTGGCCTTGGGCATTTTGCCCGTGGTTTCGAGCGTGAAGGTGATGGCCTCCACATTGATGTCGCGGATGACCTTCTTACCGGTCAGGTCCTCATACATCAGCAGAATCTGCGGCATGGGCACGTTGATCAGGGTCAGGTCGATCAGCTCGCCGTCATCATTGGAGAACACCTGGGCCGGTGGCGGGTTGGCGGCCATGGGCTGCGAGAAGCCCGGCGTAGGATTGACGGGTGAAGTCGATGGCGTATCCGCCGGGGTGGGTGCGGGATTCGGCGGCGGGGTGAAGGCTGGGCCGGGGCTGCCAGCGGGGCGGCTTCCGGGCTGGGCAACGCGAGGATTCCGGCTGCCGCCTGGAGGCGTGATGGGCCGGATCGTGTTCGGGTTCTGGCCGGGGCTGATGCCGGGCTGCGGCGGAATCTGGGCGAGCAGCAGGCCATTGCGGCGCGAGCTGGAGGGAACGCTGCTGCCAGCGGCGATTTCCTTGCTGTCGGTGAACTGCACGGAGCCAAGGCGGTCGCTGTTGACGCTGGCAATGTCAGCCGCGAGCAACGGCACGCTGAGCAGGGCGGCCGACAAACCGCGCAGCAGGAAGGTGAAGAAGGTAGCCATGGGAAAAGAGGAACGTGTTGCTAGGGGTTCGCTGCGGGGACCGGGGAAGGGATGAGCACGCGACGGCGCTGCACGGCGCTGGGCGGGGCATTGGGCACGGCACCGGGTTGCTGCTGTGGAGGCAAGCCACTGGTGGCGGCGGCAGGCTTGCCCGGCACATTCGGCATGGGCACCCGGGGTGCTGGCTGGCCAGGGACAATGCCAGGCCGTGGCGCGCCACCGGGCGTCTGCGGCATGGTCGGCGTCTCAGAGAACGTGAAGGTGGCGGTTTCGCCACCCTTGGCCACCTCGACTTTCGCGTCCTTGCGGTTGCGGCTGGGGCTGGCCTTGATCAGCTGGAAGCCTTCGGCATCGGGGTTTGGCCCCACGCGCTTGAACTGGCTGGGGTCCTTTTTGCTGCCCAGGATGGCGGTTTGCACGCCGCCGCGTTCCATGATGCCTTTCAACTCCCAGTCCTCGGCGAACGAGGCCTGCTGCTGCACCGTCGCGGCGACTTTGATCAAGAACGGGTTCTTGGCCCAGGTCGTCTGGTAACGGTCGTCGCGATACGGTTCGGGAATGGCGGTGGTCGTGTCGGTGCCTGGCGCGGGCGAAGGCGCGGCGGCGGCTTCGTCCACCGGCGGAGCTTCGGGCGCAGCGGCTTGCTGCGGCGGCTCCTGCGCCAGGACGAAACCGCTGGCGATGCCGCAGAGGAGGATGGCGGTCAGAGCTTTCATGGGGCGGCGGCGGTGGCGGGGCGGCGATACCACTTCTGGATGCGGGCCTCGGTCAGGAGGATGGTGGACGAGTCCTCGACGTCCGGCTTTAAGGTCATGCCTTTGACGCTAATGAAGGCTTCCGGCCGTTGCAGTTCATGCAGCCAGCGCAGGACTTTCTCCAGTCCGCCCTTGGCTTCCACCACAATGCCGGCGGCGATCACGCCGGGCTGGTCTTCCGGCTGCTCCTGCTGGCGGCTGAGCAAGGTGACACCCGCTTTCTTGGCGGAGACTTCGATCAAATCGTAGAGCGTGTTGTCCGCGTCTTTGCGGCTGGTGAACACTGGCTGCTTTTCATTGAGCCAGTTGGAGCGCGTGTTCCAGAAATCCTTCTGCAGGAGCAGCTCGTCGGCTTCCACTTTCTTGAGCGACAGGGCAAACTCGCGCTGCTCGATGTTCTTTTTCCAGCGTCCAATCTGCATGAACAGCAGCCAGCCGCCGCCCAGCACGAGGATGGCAGCGAAGGCGATGGCGAGGCGGAGTTCTCGGGCGTTCATGGATGCACGCGACTAAAGGTTCGCCGGGGTTTCTTCCTCGCTGGGCGGGTGGGCCTCGGCGCGGAAACGGGCACGACCGTCGGGCTGCAAGTCGGCGTTGGGGAAATCCCACTCCAGGCCCTCGAACGCAGGCACGCGGGCCAAATCCTCGCGCAGCTGACCGGCCAGTCCTTGGTTGGCGGCTTCGCCTTGCAGAATGATGTGCCCGTCGCGCATCTCGAAGACTTCTAGCCGCACGCCCTCGGGAGGCAGAAGCTGGGAGACTTGATGGAAAATCTCCATCGCCGATTTGTCCGGGGTCACCGCGTCTTCCATGACCTGCCAGCGGGACTTGGCGTCGCGAATGGTCTGCAATTCAGGCTCCAGGGCATTCAGGCGTTGCGTTTCGGCGGCCAGGGCGCTTTCACGCGTCCACAAGCGACCGGCGAAGGCTCCGAGCAAAGCGATCAGGACCAGCACGCAGCCAGCGGCGGCCAGCATCAGGGTTTGCTGCTGGCTGCGCTGATGGCGTTTGGCAACGATGACCGGGGGCACCAGCCGCCAAGCTTCAGCGGGCAGGTGCGGCATGGGGGCGGCCTGCACAGTCACGGGCAGTTCCAAATGATTGGCCAGGGCGCGGGCCACATCGTCAGGCACTTCATGGCCTTCCGCTTGGGACAAGGCGATGGATTCGATGTGGGGCGACATGCCGCCCAGTTCCAAGGCCCCCAGGATGCAGCGCATCTCGGCGGCGGCGTCTTCGTCGGGCACCTTGGCGGTCAGGGCCTGCGCGTGCAGCGGATGACCCGCCTGATCCGGGATGGCCAGGGTCAAGCGCTGGGCTTCCTCCCACAGCCGGGCTTCGCCACCTTTTAGCGTTTGGAAGCTGACAGAGGGGGCGAACTGGCATTCCAAGGGGCTTCTGAGCGCTTGCTCGGGCAGCTGGGGTGACAGCACCACGCTCCAGACCCGGTGTTCGCCCTGATCGCTGTCCAGCGCCCGGGTTTGAAAATCCGTGCTGGTGGCGTGGATGCCCGCGCCCTCCAGTTCCAGGGCCATGGCTGCGTCCCGGCGCTCGGCGTTCATGGCCGGGAAATGCATGGGCAGGGAAATCAGCGACCGCATCGGCAGCGCCACCCAGGTGGCGGAGCGTGATTTTGAGGACTCCTGCTTGGTGGCCTGACCCCGGCCTTGGGCGCGCCACACTTCGGGCGCAGAGGCACCAGGCATGACAAAGATGTCTTCAGCAGATTTCATGCACAGGGTGCGTGTGTCCAGGGACCGGGGAGTTTCGTATTGAGGCTTGAGGCGGGAGGGACCGCTAAACTATCCTTTCAAGGGTTGCCGCGCAACCTGCGCCTGCATGCGTAACAGAAATGATTCAACATCAACTTTGGCTCCCTGTCTGACACCTGCTTCCACAGGTTTAACTCAAAATAAATCCTTCCCAACTCACTTCTCTGGAGTAACCTCTCCACCCAGCACATCCCGACATGGACGCCCCCCTTTCTGAAATGCTCAAAGCCGCCCGCGAAGCGCGAGGCCTGACTTTGGAGGATGCCGCCCACGCCACCCGCATTCCGGTGCCCCGCCTCCGCCAGCTGGAGTCTGGCAACTACGCCGCCTTTGGTAACATGGCTTACGCCCGTGGGTTCATCCGGCTCTATGGCCGCTATCTTGAAGTGGATGCGGAAGGTTTCGTCACCGGCCTGCCTGATCCGGTGCTGGGTGGCCCGGCTGACTACCGCTATCTGACTGAAAATCTGGGCCCCTGGGTGCTTGACCGTCGTGCGCAAGCGAAGGTCAATCTCAGCGAGGGAATGCCCTCCCCTGTGGTCTATGCGTTTTTGCTGATCTGCTTCGTGGGCGTCGGATCCGCGATTTTCGCCCACAACTTCCTGATGAAACCGGGTGCGACTGCGGCCGAGGTGGTGAAGACGGCGCTGCCGCCCGCCACGACCGCTCTCGAAGAGCCGGTGCTGGCCGTCAGCCGCGTTTCAACCGCCGCCGACCCGGTTCCGGTGAGCCTGGACAAGGTGCCGGTGCGCCGCGCCATCCCGGTGGTGCAAGAGTTTGGCCCTCCGTCCGCCGCCCAGAAGCCCTGAGGATTTCCCGAGCATGACCCCCGGATTTCGCCCCTGGATCGGCCCCCTCGTTCTGGTCCTGCTCGGGCTGGCGGGGGCTGGCTGGTTGCTCTGGAGCAACGCGGAAGCCCGCGAAATTGCCGTTGAGTCCGCGTTCCTGCTGTTCACCGTCCTGACCACGCCTTTTGTGCTGGAGACATCAGTCGCGCTGTTCGGCCTGGTGGCGGTGATCACCTACAATCAATGGCGGCTCAGCCGCGAGGGCGATGAGTGGGTGGAGATGGAAGTCCGCACGCCCGAGGAGTCGAAGGAGGCGAAATAAGTCAAGGTCTTCAGGATTGGAGTCTTGACACCCCGGGCAGAAAATTGCTTGGATGCCTGCGCATTCAATGATCAGGCAATCTTGGTCTGGCAAATGCTACCTGACAACCAACCATCCTCCACTCATGACTATCCTCTACGGTCTATCGGCAATCGGCAGTCTTATCTGCTTCATCATGGTTCTGATCCAGCTGTTCAAAGCCAAGGGGGCTTTGCATGGCATTCTGGGCCTGCTCTGCGGCATCTACACCTTCATCTGGGGCTGGATCAACGCCAAGAGCCTGAACCTGGGCAAGATCATGATGATCTGGACGATTTGCATCGTCGTGTCGATGGCCACTGGCATGTTTGCGGGGGCTGCCTTGTCCCAGCAGATGATCCAACAAATGGAGGAAGCGCAGAAGGCCAATCCTTGATGCGGTCTTGATTTGTTTTCTGGCGCCGGTCCCGGCAAACGGGACCGGCGCTTTTTGTTGCCCGTCATGCCTGCCCATGCCGATCAGTTCACCCTCGCCACGCGCGGCAAGGGAACCTACGAGATCACGGACGCCTGCGAGCGAGTAGTCGCCGACAGCGGCATCCGCACCGGCACCGCGACCGTCTTCGTGCAGCACACCAGTTGTAGCTTGGTGATTTTCGAAAACGCGGACCCCTCGGCCAGGACGGACCTACACCGTTTTTTCGATCATCTGGTGCCAGAGGACACCCCCTACTTTGTCCATACTCACGAAGGGCCGGATGACATGCCGAGCCACTTGCGCATGGCGCTGACCCGCACTTCGGAGGTCATCCCGGTCATGAACGGACGCTTGGCGCTCGGCACCTGGCAGGGGCTTTTCCTGTTCGAGCACCGGCGTGCGCCGCATCAGCGCAGCGTGGTGGTGTCCGTGGTGGGAGAGCGCTGAGGCGCTTACAACCGCAGACCGTCCAGCTTTTCCAGCTCGGTCACCTGCCACTGACCTTGGGCGAGTTCCACTTTGAATCGTTTGCGATCGAACTCGCGCTTGTAAGCCCAGGCAGCCTCCACCTCATAGGCATTCTCCCCCAGCTTCTTCATGCGCGCGATTTGCAGCATGATAGGCGTGAGCCCGGTTTTCGGGTTGATGGGGAAATGCGTATCTTCCTGCTCGCCCAGCACGTCGCGGCTCACAAAGGGCAGCTTTAGGTCGTCGAAGCGCTGTGTGAACTCCATGTCTGTGGCTCGCAGATCCAGGGCCTTGACCACGCAGTATTCCTTCGGCACGCCGGGTGCCAGCGCGGGCAGAGACTGAATGAGATGCCGGACGACAGCTGCTCCCGCGTCGTTCTCATAATTGCCGAGGCGGACAAAACTGGGGTCGCTGGCACCGCAGGCGGCGAGCAGGGAGGCGAGGCTGATCAAGATCCAGGGGCGGCGGTTCATGCGTGGTTCCTTGCATGATTACGCGGAGTCCGCAACGCCGTGTGCATTTCTTTGGCGTGCAGCTTAAGCCCGGGTATCCTGCACCATGTTTGATGTGCGTGAAAAGCCCCAGAAAGTGGAACGGGCCTTGTTGGTGGGGGCTTGTTTTGACAGGCGCCAGATGGCGGAGTGCCAGGACATGGTCGACGAGCTGCGGGAGCTGGTCGAGACCCTGGGCATCCAAGTGGTGGTCAAAGAGTGCCCCTACGTGCGCGAGCACAATCCCCGCTATCTTGTCGGCAAGGGCAAAGCAGCTGAACTCATCGCACAAGCCAAGGCCGAGGCCTGCGACTGCATTATCTTTGACAACGAGATGAGCCCCGGCCAGCAGCGCGCCTGGGAGCAGGATTCCAACCTGTGCGTCATCGACCGGCACGAGGTCATCCTCGACATCTTTAACATGCGCGCTAAAACGAAGGAAGCCCGCCTGCAAGTGGAGCTGGCCCGTCTCGAGTATTCGCTGCCGCGACTCACCCGCATGTGGGCGCACTTGGACCGCCAGGGCGGCAGCGGGGGCGGTGCGGGGGGCGGTGCCGCGAAAGGGGAAGGGGAGTCGCAGCTCGAAATCGACCGGCGTCTCGCCTCCAAACGCATCGACCGTGTCAAAGCCGAGCTGCTGGAGGTTCGCCAGAACCGCGACACCATGCGCAAGGAACGCAGCCGCGTGCCGGTGCCTCATGCGGCCATCGTGGGCTACACCAACGTGGGCAAGTCCTCTCTGCTCAACAAGCTGACCGGGGCGGACGTGCTCGCCGAGGACAAGCTGTTTGCCACGCTCGACACCACCACTCGGCGTCTGGCGCTGCCCGATGGTCAGCAGATGTTGGTCACGGACACGGTCGGCTTTGTGCGTCGACTGCCACACGACCTGGTGCAGAGCTTCCGGGCGACGTTGGAGGAGGCGGTCAACGCGGACTTCCTTATCCATGTGCTGGATGCGAGCCACGCCCGAGTGCATGAGTTTTACCGGACGACGACAGAGGTGCTGGCTGAGCTGGGCGCGGGCGACAAGCGCGTGCTGCTGCTGCTGAACAAGTGCGACTTGATCGAAGATCCAGACGCGCTGACGGAACTGCAGCGCCTGTATCCCGAGGCAGTGACGATCTCTGTGAAGACGGGCCAGGGACTCGACACGCTGATGCACCGGCTGCACACGATGCTGCTGGACCGCGTCGTGCGGCTGGAGCTGTTCATCCCAATGAGCCGGCTCGATCTTGTGCATCTGGCCCACACCGAGGGCAAGGTGCTGGTGGAGAAATACACCGGCGAAGGCGTGGAACTCCAGTGCGTGCTGCCGAAGCGCTGGGAAAGCAAGTTTGCCCCCTTCGCGGCGGCGGAGCCAGCGGCCGTTGCTACTTCTTGAACGGCATCGGGCTCTTGTCCTTCCGCATGGAGCCGTCTGGCATGATCAGATTGGCCTCGCCCTCATTGTGAAAGCCGCCTCGCTCGATCAGCCAGGGCTGGCGTGCCCATTGGTAAGCCCGGTTCGGAATCTCGTCAAAAGCCGTGGGCACATAGGACATCTCGTGGTGCTCCTTGTCGGTGTCGATGGCAAAACCTCGGCGCTCCGATGGGCAGAGCCACACCTCCCGCGTGCCACCGTAGGGCTCTAGCGCCTCGAACCACCACTTGGACTCCTGCTCTGGGTCGCTACCAGTGTCCAGCTGATAAGGGTTCTGCGGCCAGACCATGCCATGGTCTTGAATGTAAGAGCTGAAGCTGGCATGTAGCGAACGCAGGTTCGCCATGCAGGTGGCGTCCTCTGCTTTTCGGCGGAAAAAGCCATAGGCTGGCACGGCCATGGCGGCAAGCACCGCCAGGATCGAAATCACCAGGACCAGCTCAAGCAGGCTGATGCCCCTGGCTTTGGCATGAGATGAATGAAACTGGGTGCGGTTCACAAGACAAGAAAAAGGCGGCTGCCAGAGGCTGGCAACCGCCCAGTGAAGAAAACTAAAGCGAAGGTAAGATTAGAAGAAGCGGCGGGTGCCGGTCACCTTGAGCTTGATCACCGTCGCATTCTCGTAAGTGGGATCAATGCCTGACTGGCGGATGATGGCTCCAACGTCTGTCGTTGGGTCGGCCATCTCGGTCAGAAGATCAGACATTGCGTCTGCGGCATCGGAGAAGAAGGTAGCGGGGAAGTTCACTCCCGGCTGCGCATTGCCCACCGCCGTCACGATGGCATTCACCAGGCCGGAGTAGCCGCTGAAGGCCAGGCCCGCGATGGCATCAGTGCCGCCGGGAGACAGGAAGGACAGCTCTCCTTTGCCCTTGAATCGGAGGCTGGGAGCGGTCTGCCAAATCTTGGCTTCCCAGTGGCCATTGAAGGCAAACGAACGCGAGCTGCTCACCACGGTCGTGGAGAGTGCTGTGCTGGTCGTGGAAGCCAGAGTGAAGGCGCTGGTCTGCTGCGACGATGCCGCTGTTTGATAGGTGCTTTCGCTGCCGCCGTTCATGACGCACTGCACATCTTTGGCCTCGCCATCAGCCGTGCCGAAGGCGCTGCCCACGTAAGAGATGCCTTTGTAGTAGAGAACGGTGCGGTTGCTGAGGCTGCCGCGCTGATCGACGGCTGACGGCACGGAGGCATCGTCAGAGGCGATGCGCTGGTCAGGACGGAAGTAGCTGTAACCGCTGCCGTTTTTGAAAATCAGGTTCGCCTGATACACACCGTTTTCGAGCTCCGCGCTGTGCCAGCCGTTGTCAAACGGGCCGCCCACCCACGCGTGCGCCTGCCCCGTCAGGGCGGTGATTCCGATAGCCAAAGATGCAATAATTCGCTTCATCGTTGCCAAACTAGCGCAAAGGCGCTTCCAGCATCAAGACTTTTTTCCGTTTCTTCACCAAATGCTCGCCGACTACCACCTGCACACCCCTCTCTGCCTGCACGCCGAGGGCCATCCGCGCGACTACGCGGCCCAAGCCGAGGCCCTGGGATTGGCTGAAATTGGCTTCTCCGATCACAATCCGATGCCGGAATACTTCGACAATTGGCGCATGCCGATCAGCGATTTTCCTCGCTACCTGGACATGGTGGACGAAGCTCGGGCCGATCACCCGAACCTGCCGATTCGCTTGGGCTTGGAGTGCGACTACTTGGCCGGGCACGAGTCCTGGATTGAGCAGCAGGCAAAAATGGCCGACTTCGACTACCTCATCGGCAGTGTCCACTATGTTGGCACGGGCTGGGCGGTCGATGATCCCGCGCATTTGAGTCAATGGAAGACCGAGGGCGCAGTGGAGGACATCTGGGGCCGCTACTGGAAGCTCTACGAGCAGATGATCCGCACCCGGCTCTTCGATTTCTACGCGCACCCGGACCTGCCGAAAAAGTTCGGCCTGCGCCCGGCGGGCGATCTTCGTCACTACTATGAGCCGGTGATTCAAGCATTGGTAGACACCGGCGGCGTTTTCGAGGTCAGCACAGCCGGTCTGCGCAAGGATTGCCGCGAATTGTATCCGGCCCAGGAATTCCTGGAGCTGGCCTCTAGTGCCGGGGTGCCGATCGTGATCTGCTCCGACAGCCATGCGCCGGGTGAGGTTGGCATTCATTTTGATCAGGCCCTGGCTGCGGTGCGCGCGGCTGGTTATCGTTCCACCGTGCGCTTCAAAGGCCGTCAACGTATTGAAGTGCCGCTACCGGAAATCTTCCCCGCCGCATGATCTTCCAGGCCCGCCAGCATCGCCTGACCTTCCCTCGCCGCCCATTGGTCATGGGCATCGTTAACATCAACGATGATTCCTTCTGCGGCGACGGCACGCTCGATGTGTCTGCGGCACTCGCCCAAGCCGAAGCTCAACTGCGCGATGGCGCGGACATCATCGACATCGGCGCTGAGAGCGCGCGCACTAATCGTGGGCCAATCACGGTCGATGAAGAAATCCGCCGTCTGTTGCCTTTCTTGAAAGTCTGGCCCGAGCTGCTGGCGTCGTTTTCCGCCGCGCCCTTCGACACCGAGCAATGCTGGCCGCCGTTGCTCTCGATCAACACTTGGCGCAGCGAAGTCATTAAGGCCGTGCTGCCTTACGGCGGCGATTTGATCAATGATATCAGCGCCCTGCCCGATGCGACGAATGCGAAGCTCTGCGCAGAACACGGCGCAGCCCTTCTCATCATGCACAGCATTGGCCAGCCGAAGGTGCCGCACACGCACGTCGGCTATGCCAGCATCATGGACACGCTGGACGCGTTCTTTGAAGAAAAGCTCGCACTCGCCACGAGCGCGGGGCTGCTGTTGGACCAAATCATCCTCGATCCCGGTATCGACTTCGCCAAGCAGCGCGATGACAACCTAACGATTTACCGCGAGCTGGCGCGCCTGCATCGCTTCCAGCGTCCAGTTTTGCTACCGGTCTCGCGCAAGACCGTCATCGGCCAAGTGCTCGATCAACCCGATCCGCTGGACCGCGATCCTGGCACGCTGGCCTGCATTGCGTCTGGCATCACTCGCGGCGCGCAGCTGTTCCGGGTGCACAACGTCAAGGCCGCTGCACAAGCCGTGAAAGTGCAGTGGGGCATCACGGCTTCGGTGCCTGCAAGTAGGCAATGAGGTCGGCGAGCGACTGCGGCGTGAGCGCTGCCTCCAGGCCGTCGGGCATCAGCGAAAGATTTGCGCTCTTGAGGCTGACGATGTCGCTGCGCAGGACAGAGCGCACGACATTGCCCGGCAGCTTCAGCGTGAGGCTGTTGCTCGTCTCTGTGTTCACGATGCCATAGAGCTGCTCGCCGCTTCTCAGTGTGCAGTGGTAGGCCATGAAGCCGGGCTCAATGATCGCACTAGGATCGAGAATCGAATTGAACAGCTTCTCCGCGTCGTGCAGCACCACACTGCGCAAATCCGGTCCCAACTCAAGGCCCACGCCCTCCAGCTTGTGGCAACTCATGCACGCTTGGGCAAAGACAGTTTTGCCGCTTGCAGCATCGCCCTTGAGTTGCAGCGCCGGTTTGAACTTCTCCAGCACTGCCACACGCGTGCCGCTCATCGACTCCTTGAACACCTTCGCCGCCAGCGCGGCGATGTCTTTCTTCGGATGCTTCACCAGCCGCGCCCGCGTCGCCGCATCGCAAGCCTTCGCCTCGGGGCGATTGATGAGCGCCAGCGTCCACGCGTCGTTCGAGAGCAGCGTCTCGATGATCTGACCGCGCACTGCCGGTGTGCGCTCCTCAAAGCGCTCCAGCAAAAACTCCGGCCCGCCTTTCGGTTGCAGCTTCGAGACGAGTCGCAGCACCTCCGCGGTGCCCGTCTTCGCCCAAAGCTCCGGCAGCATTGCCTTCACCATTTCCCGATGCTCGCGATCCGAGGCCAGTAAGGCCAGTTCCGCCATTGGCGGAGCTTCCTTGGCCGTTTTGACCGCCTCCGCTGCCTTCGCGAGCATGTCCGCCATCTTCTTCAATCCCGCCTGCGCCTCCGGCGAACTCACCTGCTTCGCGAATTGAGCCAGCGAGAGGTCCTTTTCATCGAGGACGCCCAAAAGCTCTGCGATGCCAGTCGGGCCATCGAGTCGTGCCACCAAGGCCGCGATGGCTTTTTCATTCTTCACCGCCAACGCACAGCGAAACAGCATCCCGGCCGATTTCGCATCCGCCCGCCCGCAAACCCGCTCTAAATGCGGCAGCACCGAACTCAAAGCCGCGCCTTGCAGCGCCGAACCCGCTGGAGCTGCATTTAAAAGCTCCGCCAGCAAATCCGCCACCCAATCAAAATTCAACTCTCCCAACGAGCACGCCAGTTGCAGCCGCACCTTTTCGTCCTTGTCGTTCACGAGCTTTGCGAGAGCAGCATGGAGTGGCGACGAGTCGTGGCCCTTCCATTCGAGCTTTTCAGTCATTTGAAGAGCTTGTTCCCGAACATGAGCAGACTCGTCCCCGATGAGTTTCACACACTCCGAAGTCATTAACTTGCCTTGGCTGAGTAGTGTCCACGCGGTTTGAGCTTTGACGTTGGCTGTGCCGGTGATCGAAACATCACTGACTCCGCTCCACAGCGCCATCATCTGAGCTTTGTCCCTCAGCCAGCCATTTGCGCTTGTGAGGGTGGCTTCGGCTTTAGCCGAATCATTCGCCCCAGATCGAGCTGAAGCTCGAACTACCTTCCAAATCCGTCCCTTGTCGTCCCCTTCGCGGTAATGCGGCAGAAGCTCCTCTTTGCCGTTCTGCGGCAGCCACTGCGGGTGCTCGATCATGTAGCGATACATGTCCGCTACCCACAGTGCGCCGTCGGGGCCGGTGCGGACCATGACGGGGCGGCACCAGCGGTCTTCGCTGGCGAGGAAGTCCATCTTCGACTCGGCGGGATCGCGCACGGCTTTGAAGGTGACACCATCGTCTTCGAGGATGTGATGCTGCACGACGTTGTGGAAGGGCTCGCAGGTGAAGGCGTGCGTTTTGCCGTCGTTGAAGAGCACGACATCGCGATACACATCGATGCCGCAGGCGCTGGTGAAGCGTCAGGCTTGATCAAAGCTGTGAAAGCGCTTCTCGCTGCTACTGGCGGGATAGACGGGCGGATTTCGCGGGAAGAGCTGATGGATTGGGTCCGGCGGGATGACGTGCGGATTGCGGCGCAGGTAGTGATCCTGCAACACGTAGTGCCAGAGCGGAAAACTGTTCTGCACGCCGAACCAGTGGCCCCAGTCATCGCGGGCGCGACCGAACTGCGAGGGGCCGCTCTGCGGATCAAACTCGCCCGTGTCCGGCTTGAAGCGGAAATCGCGACTGCCGAGGTCGATCTTCTCGCCGGTGAGCTTGCACTCGATCTGCGTTCCTTTGTTGTAGCCGCCGTGATGCGCCCCGGCGGCGCAATACACCCAGCCGTCCATGCCCCAGCGCAGGCCGTTCACGCGGAGCTGCTGGTTGCCGGTGCTGAAGCCGGTGTAGAGCACTTTCTTCGTGCCATCGGGCGAAATGAAAAAGATGTCCGGCGCGGCGGTGACGATCACGCCTTCACGCCACGTCAGGATGCCGGTGGGATAGCTCAAGTCGCTGAAGATGACGTGGCGCTTGTCGTAGCGACCGTCGTGGTCGGTGTCCTCCAGTCGCACGACGCGTCCGCCCGCCTTGCCATTGCCATCCATGCCGAGCGGATAGTCCGCCATCTCGATGACCCACAGGCGGCCCTGGTCATCCCAATCGAACGCCACCGGATCGAGCACCACGGGCTCCGCCGCGACGAGTTCGATGCGGTAACCCTCGCGCACATGCCACTTCTTCGCCGACTCTTCGGGGGAGAGGGGATGGGAATGTGGTGCAGGCGTCTCGCCTGCGTTCTTTGAAGCAGCCGGGACGGCTGCACCACTTTCCAATCCGCTTACCTCCACCTTCTCAAACGTGCCTTCCAGCGGCGCGAAGTCATCGCAGCGTTTGCCAAAGAACAATTCCTTCGCGCCGGGCGCAGTGACGGGCAGTTCGGCGTCGATCTCCACCTTGCCGTTGAGTGTCACCTTCACGTGCGAGCCGAGGCGCTCCAGCTTCACGTCATTCCATGAACCGGGTTCGATGATCGTCTTGCCGCGCACGATTTGAGACGCCGCGTTGCCATTGAAGACGAATAGCTTGCCGGGTTCGGAGTCCTTGTAGCTGCCACCGATGCCGAGATGATCGCCCGGCGCTTGATGATCGCCTTTCGGGCCGCGGGAGATGAGGTAGGCGGTTACGGCGCTGACGTTGTTCGCCTTCGTGTTCTTAAAGCGCATCGACGCGGACCAGTTTTCATGCGCCTTGAGCAAGGCCGAGCTCTGCACCTGCACCCGCTTTTTCCGCTCCGCCCGCGAAACGGCCCGCTTCGCATTCTCCTCGCCCACTTTCGAGATGTTCCAAAGCTTCGCGATGAGCGAAGGCTCGATGGCGCGATCCCAGATCGTGATCTCATCCAGCCGTCCTTCGAGCCCCTGGCCGAAAAGCACCTCATTGGCCGCTTTCCCGGCCTTTCCGGTCAAAACGGGCTTCTCGGAGCCATCGAGATGAACACGCACGTTTCCGCCATCGCGGATGAGCACGGCGAAATGCCAGTCGTCCGCAAAGAAAGTGGTTTCGGCTTTAGCCGAATCTGATCCTTCGGCTGAAGCCGAAGCCACTTTATCTCCCCATTCGAGCCTCACCGTGTGATCCGGGAACTGATGCGCCTTCAAGCTGACCCCCAGCGCGTTGATCAATTCACCCGTGCGATCACTCGCGCCGCTTTCGTGGCCGAGCCAGAACCAGAGGGCGATGGAAGACCGAGTTCCAAGTTTCAGGTTTGAAGTTTCAAGATGGCCTCCGGCAAGGTGGATTGAGCGGTTGACGTGCTTGGAACCTGAGAATGCGTAACTTGCGAATATGGAACCTGTGAGTGCGCTACCTGTGAGTGCGGATTCAGTGTCGTAGCCGAGTCCGCTGCCGACTCCAGGCAGATAGAAGGCATGGGCACCAATCAGGTTCGCCAGTAGTGTTTTGTTGTCGATCTCCGAGGCCAAGGAGGTGCCGCCTGTTTCGCCGCAACCAAAGTGCGCCAGAGGATTGGTGGAATGAATTTCCAATGCGTATGACCCTCCGGGATGCGTGTCTTGGGCAAAAGGCCCCCCCGCCATTTCCAACAACGCTTCGTTCAGCACGGAGAGCATCTTGGATTCCGCCTTTTGTTCCAATCCTGCTGTCCGCGCTGGCCACGTCGTGTAACCACCCAATTCATGCTGCTCGATTGGTGGAATGTAACCCTCCGCCCCATTTGCCAGCTCAATGTTGAAGTGCGTCCCAAACGGTGAAGCCGCACGCAGCTTCAACCCCGTGATCGCATACACCTCGTTCGGCAGCGTCGCGATGCTCAGGTCGCCGATGCGGATGGCTTGGAGCTTCACACTCGTCTTTTGACGCTCGTGCAAAATCAGAGCCTCTCTCGCATACACTTCCTCTTTGTTCTTCGGCACATCGTTTTCGATCTTTGCGGCGATGGGACGGGCCCAGGTGAGGCGTTTTTCGTCGGGGACGCGATACTTGAGCTCCAGCGTCTTCTCGATCATGTAGAGCGGGGCGTGATCGACGTATTTCACGGTTTGCAGGGCCTTCATCGCGCTGTCGGCGACCTCGGAGGCGTAGTGGTCGATGGTGAGGGTCTTTTTCTCCGCGCCGTAGTCCATCCACATCTGGTCGCCGCTGGTGCCCTGGCTCATGGCGCAGACGAAGGGGCCGTTGCCATCGCCCTGCTGGCCCATTTTGGCGGCGAGGTGCTTGCAGAAGAGGCCGAAGTAGTCCGCCGACACGGGCGAGGTGCCAAAGTAGTGCTGCGAGTAGTTCGCCAGCACGCCGAGCGGTTTGCCATCGAGCGTTTGCAACGCGATGACGCTGAGCTGCGGATCGACGGGGCCACTGGGGCCGACGACGTCCTTGCTGAGGTAGCCGGGGTGCATGTTCGCGCGGCCGGTGGCGTTGCCGAAGGGATCGACGACCTCCTTGCCGGGCAGGCGAATCCAGCGGCGGTTGTGCGTGTGCTCCCAGTCGTCGTAGCTGCCCCAGCCGATGCGGGCCGGTTGCAGCGCTGCATTCGCCGCCACGATGGCCTCGGCGATCTTCGGCGTGAGGAATTTCGCATACACGGTGTCCTTCCGCGTGCCGAGGCAGCCCATCGCGGCGGGCGCGGAGTGTGTGTGCGTGGCGCTGACCATCATGCGGTCCACCGGGATGCCGCACTGCTTCGACGCGATGCCTTTGGCCTCATCAATAAGCGACTGCTCCATCATGCACGTGTCCACGATGGCGAAGGCAATCTTCATTTTCCCGTCATCGAGCACAAAACTTCGCACGAAGAGCTTGTCCGCGAGCTTTTCGCCCCGTCCTTCCAGAAACCCGCCCGCGATGATGCGCGGGAACTCCGTGGGCGAGATGTCCACCGTGGCCACTCCGCCGCGGAAGGTGGGGCTTTGAGCTAGGCTCAGGAGGGGATGGCAAACCAGCGCGGCGAGGAGGAAACGCATGGTGCTACTACGCCACGAAAGCGCTTCGCCTGTCGATGGCAAAGGCGTGTTAGCCCGCGCTCCGCTAGAAATGTGGTGCGGAAACCATGCCGTCCTCAATCTCGCTGCGCTTGCGGCGCACCATGCTGTTGGCGATCTCCAGCGTCATTTCTTCTAGCAGCAGACGCAGGTGGCTGCCCTCGCGATAGTCGGCGGGGGCGATGTGCTTGAGCCGGTCGGCGTGCGCGCTAAGCTGGTAGCACTTGCGGAAGCTGGCGCGGTTCGTCTCGTCCGGGTTGTAAACGGCCAACGCATTCCCTCCATACTTCTTCATCAGGGTGAAGCAGGGCACATCCGTGGGGCCATCGCCCACATAGATCATGTGGTTGAAAGGGATGGGGCGCAGCTCGGGCGGCATGTGGTCGTTCACATCCTCGTGCGGCTCCAGCATGCCTTTGTTAATGCGGAAGAGATACTGCGTCTTGGTCGTGTGCGAGATGACCCGCTTCGGGAAGGTGATGCGACCATTTGCGTCCTCGCCGAACTCACAGCCAAAGATCTTCTTCACATGCGGCGCGATGCGGCTGCCGTCGATCAAGGCCTTCAAGCCGGACGAAACAATGTAGTGCTCGATCTTCACCCCAAAGAGCCGGTGCTCGTCGCTGAGGATGCCGTGCATCTCCTCGAACATCTCGGGCAGGCCTTTGTAAAACTTCAGCCCCGCGCCCAGCTTGCGTAGCTCGGCATTCGTCGGGCGGTCCATATCCAGGTAGTCGAGCATGGTCTTCAAATAGGCCAGCTCGCCATCGTAGCCCTGTTGATCGACCAGCTCGCGGCTCTTCTTCCAGAACTGCTCGGCCTTGATGCCAAAGTGCGGGAAGAGCACCTCATCCTGCATGTAATTCGGACTCAGCGTCTGGTCGTAGTCATAGATGATCCCGATGGTGGTCTGCGAGGCTGCCATGCGCGGACTGTCCCGTGGAAGCGGGGCTTTGCATTCAGAAAGTTCAGGCCGCCAGGAGCCCTTGCAGAGTAGGCGCCAGATCGGGGTGATCAAACTGGAAGCCCCCGGCCAGGGCTTTCTCAGGGAGCGCCCGCTGGCTGCCGAGGATCATGCTGCCGAAGCCGCCGGGCAGCTGCTTCAACAAGAGCTCGGGCACGTGGAAGATCGCGGGCCGGTGCATCGCGCGGGCGAGCTGCGTGGTGAACTCCGCGTTGGTCGCCGGATTCGGCGCGCTGAGGTTGACCGGGCCGGAAACGCCTTCGTTCTCCACGGCCCAGAGAATGAGCCGTGCCTCGTCCTGAAGGTGAATCCAGGGCATCCAGTGCTTGCCTTTGCCCAGGCGTCCGCCCAGGGCGAAGCCGAAGGCGGTGCTCATCAAAGGCAGCAGGCCGCCTTCCTTCGCTAGCACGAGTCCGGTGCGCAGCGTGACCACGCGCAGACCCAGCTGCTCGGCACGGTGCGCTGCCGCTTCCCATTCGATGCAAACGCTGGCAAGAAAATCGAGCCCGGGCTGTGATGTCTCGGTCAGCACCTCGTTGCCGCGGCTGCCGTAGAAGCCCACGCCCGAGGCGGAGATCAGGGCTCTGGGGCGTGGCGATGGCTCGGCCAGGCAGCGGACGATACGCTGGGTCAGGTCCACCCGGCTGTCGTGGATGCGCTGCTTCTTCGCGGCGGTCCAGAGGCCGAGGATCGACTCGCCCGCGAGATGCACCAGCAAATCCAACCCCCAGGCGTCCAGGGGCAGATCGGCCTTGGTGTCGATGGGGCGGATTTCGCGTGCCCAATCAAGGGAGGTTCCCTGGGGTGAGCGCGTGTAGGCCACCAGTTCATGGCCGTGGGCGGCGGCCAGCCTGCCGAACGCGCTGCCGATCAACCCTGTCGCTCCTGTGATTCCGATTCGCATGTTTAACTGAATACGCCAGGAAGCGCGGCGGGGCACGCAGGAATCTAGCAGTGCTTTCCGGCAAGCATTTTCCGATAGCGGTTCGACGGGGCCTGCGGCTACTATTCAGCCCATGCTCGCCCTCCTCGACATCCTCATCAGCCTGGCATTTATCTACGGGCTGTTTAGCGTGCTGGTCTCCGCTGCGACCGAATTGGTCATGACTGTCTGGTCGCAGCGCGCGCGCACGCTGTGGATGGCGGTGCGCTGGCTGCTGCCGGGCGATGGATCAGGCGCGGCCAAGGACGATGTGGCGGCTTCCTTCCTGCGGCATCCGCTGGTGCAGGGCATGGGGGCTGCGGAGCATGATCTGCCGTCCAAGTCCGAAGGCATGATGGGCTTGTTTTCCAAGACCATGACACAGCTCAAAACGACACCGGTCACTCAAGGCAAGCGCGCGGCCTTTCCTTCCTACCTGCCCTCTGGTTTGTTTGTGGATACGGTGATGCACATGCTGAAGTCGGGCGAGATACGCAAGGGCACGGTGCATCCTGAGGCGGATGTCGAAGCCCTGATCAGTGACGTGGAGAATCCCGGCCTGCGCACTACGTTGGAGGCGCTGAATCAGAGCGCCCGCGATTCCGGGCATCCATTTCGCATGAGGCTGGAGCGCTGGTATGAGGACGCGATGGATCGTGCCACCGGCTGGTATCGGCGCACCGCGCATGTGGTGCTCTTCCTCGTCGCCTTCATCATGGCCGTGGTGTGCAATGTCGACACAATCCACATCGTGACCATGCTGACATTGAATCCCGACCTGCGCAAAGGTTTGGTCAGCAAGGCCACCGAGTATGTCGAAACGCAGGTGGACAAGATCGCCCGCGCCGCTGCCGCTCAACCTGCGACAGGTGATCCGAATGCCCAGCTGCAAGCGAAGATCGAGGAATACAACGTGGCCTTGAAAAACCTGGATGGCCTGCGCATTCCCCTGCACTGGGGCAAGGCCGAGAAGCTGTATGTGATGCTGAATCCCTTCATGGCCATCGTGGGCTGGATGATGTCCGCCGTGGCCGCGACGCTGGGTGCGAACTTCTGGTTCCAGATTCTCGGTGGCTTGGTGAAGATGCGGTTGTCCGGCAACAAACCTGTCTCGACCACGCCACCGGAAGGTTTTGTTCAGCCCGGAGGGTATTCGACGCAAACAGGCCAGCGGCCCGCCGCCTACGCCTTTGAGGCTCCATCGCCGCCTGCAGGCTTCGGCTTGAATGCCGAGCCGGTGGACCATGTGGACGGTCGGCAGGTGGTGTGAGTTATGTCGTTCGAGCTTCGGCCGGTCTGTGTTGAGCCTTGAAGGCGAGCGGAAGCTCGAACGGCAAATCTCAATCCAGCCGCACCAGAATATCGCGTGGCTTGGCACCTTCGCCGGGGCCGATGATGCCGCGCTCTTCCAGCACATCCATCATGCGGGCGGCGCGGGTGTAGCCGAGACCGAGGCGGCGTTGCAGCAGGGACGTGCTGGCTTTCTTTTCCTGGCGAATGACTTCCAGGCACTTCTCCAGCACGCGCTCGTCTTCGGAGCTGACGCCGCTATCGCCATCATCGTCATCGCCGAAGCTGCTGCTGGCAGGGCCAGCGAGCTTGTCACCAGCGGTATCAAAGACCGGCTTGCCTTGTGCGGCGCAGTGGCCCACGAGCGCATGGATTTCATCGTCGGTGACGAAGGTCCCCTGGCTGCGGATGAGATTCGCAGTGCCGGGGGGCAGGTAAAGCATATCGCCTTTGCCGACCAGCTTCTCCGCGCCCTTGCGATCCAAGATGACACGGCTGTCGATGGCGGAGGCGACCTGGAAGGCGATGCGCGAGGGCACGTTCGCTTTGATCACGCCGGTGATCACGTCGGCACGCGGCGTCTGTGTGGCCACGATCAAATGAATGCCGGCGGCGCGCGCCATCTGGGTGATACGGGCAATCGCGCCTTCGATGTCGGCAGGTGCGGTTTGCATGAGGTCGGCCAGCTCGTCGATGATGACCACGATGTAAGGCATCGTGTCCGGGATGATCAGCTCCTGCGTCCGGTGCGCGCGGTCGGGTGGCATGGAGTCGCCATTCCAATCGCCATTGGCATCCAGCGGGTCTTGCTTTTCTTCCGGATCATCGGTGAACAGTTCATCGTCGCTCAAGTCGTCAAAAGGTCCTGGCGCGTTCACGTTCAAACGCTCGGGTTCGGGCTTCGGTGCCCTGGCGGCAGGTGCTAGCGGCTCCAGCACGGCGGGTGTCGCCAGGCCGGCTCCCTTGGCTGGTGTCGCGGCGTTGCCGGCACGCACATCGCTGGTCTTTTTCCGGTTGCGGTTGTTAAACGTCTCGAAGTTGCGGCAGCCTTCCTGGGCGAAAATCTGGTAGCGCGTCTCCATCTCGCGAACCACCCAGCGCAGGGCCAGCAGCGCCTTCTTTGGATCAGTGACGACGGGCAGCGCCAGGTGCGGCAGCTCGGCGTAGGTTTGCATTTCGACCACCTTCGGGTCAATCATGATGAAGCGCAGTTCGTCGGGCGCAAAACGGCAGATCAGGCTGGTGATGATGCTGTTGATGCAGACCGATTTGCCGGAGCCCGTGGCACCCGCGACCAGCAAGTGCGGCATGGCGGCGAGGTCGGCGATGATGGTCTTGCCATACACGTCCTTGCCCAGGGCAAGCGGCAGACGTGCCTTGCCGTTCTGGAAGGCATCGTCTTCGAGCAGTTCGCGAATCGGCACCACGATCTTGTTCTTGTTCGCGATCTCGATGCCCACGGTGTCCTTGCCTGGAATCGGGGCCAGGATGTTAATCCGCTCAGCCTTGGTCGCACGAGCGAGGTCGGCATCGAGCTGAGCGATGCGGCTGACGCGCAGACCGTCGATGGGCCGCACTTCATAGCGAGTGATGGCGGGGCCGCGGGTGATATCGCCCTTAGACACGGTGATGCCAAAGCTGTGCAGCGCCCGCACGATGATATCCTGCGTTTCCTTCAGTTCCTCCGGGTCCGCTGGCTGTGCCAAGGCGGGATCGGGCCAGTGCAGTAGATCGAGCAAGGGCAGCTGATAGTCGCGGTAACGATCCGAAAGACTGCCCATGGGCGCAGGTCCGGTTTGCTCCATCTGCTGCTGACGTTTCTTCGACCACACGTCGGACAAGGTGGGCTTATTGTCGTCCTTGCTCGGCAGCTTCGGAGCTGAGGCGTCGATAATCTTGGGCTCGAACTTGAGCGGCAGATCCTGGGCCACGAAGACTTCTGCTGGAGGCGGTTCGGTCGCCGTCGAGGAGCCGATGGACGAAGGTTTCGCACGGGATGCTTTCTTCTTGGACGAGTCGACAGGCTCTTCGACAGGCAGGTCGGCGTAGTCGTCCACGGGCGCAGGGAAGAGCTTGCTCCACAGCAGCGAGCACATCTCAGGGATCTCGCGCCGTGCGCTGGCCATCACCTCCATGGGGTGCATCCCTGTTACGAAGATCAGGCCCAACGAATAAAAGATGCCGAGCACAATCACGGAACCGACCGGGCCGAGCAGATTGTAGAAGAGCTTGCCGCCAATGAGCCGTCCCATCGCGCCACCGGTGCCTAACGGGCTGATCTCGCCATTGCCGAAGTCCCAGCCCGAGAGGTCGAGCAGGGCCGCGCCTGTGATGATGACCATCACAACCCCGAGCCAATGCTTGCTGGTGATGTGGGTGCGTGACAGGAACTTGCACACGCCGAACCACATCAGGCTGAATGGCAGCAGGTAGGTCGCGAGGCCGGTGACCATCAGCGAGTAGAAGGCGACCAGCGCGCCGCCCGTGCCGATGAAGTTCACCGCCGCCATGTTCTGCGTGTCGGTCGGATTGAAGGGAGCCCAGGTCGGCAGGTCGCGTGGGTCGTAGCTGAAAAGCGAGAGGAAAAGCAGGATCGCTCCCACAATCATCACGCCACCGAGCACATCATGTTTGAGCCCGCTCTCTTCGACTTGAGGGCGCAGCACGCGCTCGCCTCGATCCCGCTCCACGGGTTTCTTGGCCGCGCCTTTGAGGCGGTTCGTGGTGCGCGACAGTGCTGGGAGGAGGGGAGTGGGCACGGGAAAGCGGCGTTGAATATCAATCATACCGAACTATTTTCAAGCTGGCAATCGCGAAGGCGGAGTTTTCCGCGACCCTTTTTCACCACCTCAGTGCCCAGCGTTTGATGCTCAGAACGTCTTCACGCTCTTTGACTCGCCGTGCTCATAGACCTGCTCCTTGATCAGCTTGCCTTCGGGATTCCAGTAGCGGTTCAGCCCATGGCGCTTGCCGTTGTCGAAGTTCGTCTCCGCGCTCATCTGCCCGTTCTCCCACCACTCATGCATCACGCCGTGGATGCGGCCCTCCTTCATCGGATACTCCTTGGAAGGCTTGCCATTCTTGTGCTGCTCGCGTGCGATGCCGGTGAATGGCCTGCCCTCCAGCGTATAGAGCTCGTTCTCCCAGCCCAGCTCCTTGTAGGTCGCTTCCTTCTTGGAGCAGGCAGGCAGCATGGCGAGGACGGAGACGGCGAAGGCGGCGGAGAGTTTGGACATGGCGCGGCGGTGCATGGGTTGGGGGAGTGTGCCGGAAGTGCCGGGCAAAGGCAAGAGTGGGAGTGATGAGTGGTTGGAGTTGAGTGCTTCGATCAGCTCGAATCAGGCACTGAAGATGAACTGCTTCTTCACTTCATTTCTTCATCAGCGCCTCCACATCACCGACCTCCACGGGAATGTCCTTCATCAAGTCCACGGGCCCATCGGCAGTGACGAGGATGTCGTTCTCCAGACGGATGCCGATGCCTTCCTCGGGGATGTAGATGCCGGGTTCGACGGTGAGCACCCAGCCTTCGGCAAAAGGTTGCGCCATGTTGCCGAGGTCGTGCACGTCCAGCCCCAGCGGGTGGCCCAGGCCGTGCATGAAGTATTTGCGGCAGGCCAGATTGTCGTCCGTCTGTTTCTTGATGTCGCTCTTTTTGAGCAGGCCTAGGGCGAGCAGTTCATCGTTCATCATGAGCTGCGATTCTTTGGTCCAGTCGCGATGCAGCTTGCCCACGGTGGCACCGGCGATGCTGGCCTTCATCACGCGCAGCACGGCGTTGTAAACGTCCTTCTGCCGAGGGGTGAACTTGCCGTTGACGGGGATGGTGCGAGTCAGGTCGGCGTTGTAGTTGGCGTAGCTGGCGCCGACGTCAATCAGGAGCAGGTCGCCCTTCGTGCAGCGCTGGTCATTTTGGTTGTAGTGCAGGGTGCAGGCATTCCCGCCGCTGGCGATGATGGGGTTGTAGGCGAACTTGGCGCGCTGGCGGGTGAATTCGTGGATGAACTCGGCCTCAATTTCATGCTCCATGACGCCGGGCTTCACGAACTTGGCGACCCGGGCAAAGCCATCCGCCGTGATGTCCACGGCCTTCTGGAGCAGGTCGAGTTCAGGCTTGGACTTCACCAGCCGCAGCTTGTGCATGATCGGGGCTAGGCGGCGATAAGTGTGCAGCGGATACTTTTGCTGAAGGCTGCGAACGAATCGTGAGTCGCGTGTCTCCACCTCGCTGCTGTTGCGCTTGTGCTCGTTGCTGTTGAGGAAAATCTGCTCGGCGTCGAAGGCGAGGCCTTTGAAGATGGTGTCGAATTCGGACAGCCACTTCACCTGCGTGATGCCGCTGATCGTCGTCGCGTCTTCCTTGCTGTGCTTGTAGCCCTCCCAGATTTTCAGGTGCTCGTTGGGCTGGCGCACAAACAGGATCTCGCGCTGCTTCGGATCAAAGGCGTCAGGCGCGATGACGAGGATGCTTTCCTCCTGCTCGATGCCGCTGAGGTAAAACGAGTCGGTATTCGGCACCAGCGTCAGGGTGCCGTCGGCATTCGTGGGCGGCACGTCGTTGGCGTTGAAAACGGCGACGCTTCCCGGCGGCAGGTGCTGGCGCAAACGGTCGCGGTTCGTGGCGAAGAGTTTTGGGTCAATGGGTGCGTGACGCATCGCGGAGCATCCCTCGCGGCGCGTGGGCCGCAAGAAGGATTCACGCCACAAAAGTATGGGGAATGGAGAGATAAAAGAGAGCGGCTCGCACGTCTTGTGCTACTCCCGTCATTCCCCCATGAAAGTCCCGTTCTTGCTCTCACTCATGCTCGCCCTGGCGTTCGCGCTTCCGGCTGCCGAAACCAAGCTGCCCGCTGCCGGACCTCAATCGCCCAATGGCAAGAATCGTGGCCCCGAGAACCCCGTATTGAAGTTTAATCTGCCGCCGCCGCTCGTTCTGACTCCGGAAGAGGAACTCAAAACGATCAGACTGCCAAAAGGCTACAAAGCCGAGCTCGTCGCCAGCGAGCCGATGATCGAGACGCCGGTTGCCATCAGCTGGGATGACCAAGGCCGTCTTTATGTCTGCGAAATGAGGGGCTACATGCACGACATCAATGCCGCTGGCGAAGATCAGCCCGTGGGCCGCATCAGCCGATTGGAGGACACCGATGGCGATGGCCGAATGGACAAGTCCACGGTGTTTGTGGACAAGCTGATCATGCCGCGTGCTGTGATGGCCATCGGGGATGGGGCGCTGGTCGCCGAGCCGCCAAACCTGACCTTCTATCATGACACCAATGATGATGGCGTGGCCGACAAGCACGAGGTCATCGCCACCAGCTATGCGCGTGCTGCGGGCCAGCCTGAGCACATGGCCAATGGCTTGCTTTGGGCGCAGGACAACTGGATCTGGTCGGCCGCGCACACCGAGCGGTATCGCTACAGTGGTGGCAAGTTCATCAGCGAGAGCACCCGCAGCGGCGGCCAGTGGGGCCTGACGCAGGACGACTGGGGTCGGCTTTACTTCAACTACAACAGCGACCTCCTGCGCAGCAATCTCCTGCCGCCGTCGATGTATGCGCGTAATCCGAACCTGAAAGACGCGCTAGCCTTGAATGCCAAGCTCATGAGCGATCAGGCCGCGTGGCCTGCGGTGCCGACGCCAGGTGTTAACAGAGGTTACACAGACAAGCAGCTGCGCCCTGATGGCCGTCTCGCTACTGTCACCGGCACCTGCGGACCGTGCGTGTATCGTGGCGACCTGATGCCCGAGTTTCGCGGCAATGTCTTTGTGGCTGAGCCCTGCGGATACTTCGTGAAGTGCCTGATCCTCAGCGAGAATGGTGGCGTGGTGTCGGCCAAGAACGCTTACGACGGCAAGGAGTTCCTGGCTTCGACTGACGAGCGCTTCCGCCCGGTGAATGTGAGCAATGGACCTGATGGCGCACTTTACATCGTGGACATGGCACGCGGGATCGTGCAGCACAAAGCCTTCCTGACGCACTACCTGGAGGCCAATATCAAGGCCCGAAAGCTGGAGCAACCGATCAACCTGGGCCGCATCTGGCGCATCGTGCCGGACAAGAAAGATGGCAAGCCAGAGCCGGTGAAGTTGCCGAAGGCTACGGCGGAGATCGTGCCCTTCCTGGCCCATGCGAATGGCCACCTCCGCGACACCGCGCAGCGCGTTTTGGTCGAGCGCAATGAGTCCACTGTCGTGCCGGCGATTGCGAAGCTGGTCACGGATGCGCCGAACGAGCATGGCCGAGTGACGGCGCTATGGACTCTTGAAGGCCTCAAAGCGCTGACGCCCGACGTGCTTAGCCCCGCGTTGAAGGACAAGCATCCGAAGGTGCGCGCGGCAGCGGTCCGCCTCAGCACGCTCCTGCAAATGCCGGAGCTGCTGGCGATGACCAGCGATGCCGACGCCGAGGTGCGC